>Ga0105047_10003871_pt1 | contig 26259 bp, 22 predicted proteins | sample MAT04_FD_78384 | JGI IMG/M metagenome (GOLD analysis project Ga0105047, IMG submission 78384) | Freshwater microbial communities from Lake Fryxell liftoff mats and glacier meltwater in Antarctica - MAT-04 (megahit assembly) | ecosystem: Environmental > Aquatic > Freshwater > Ice > Liftoff...
CCTCCCCTTGCTGCGGAGGCGGTCGCCTCCGCAGCAAGGGCACAGTCGAGGCGCGTCCAACGCCTCAACGTATACCCGCATCATTAGATTGCTCTCCCAGCGGATGATGCGGTATCCGGGAAGAGTTAGATTGATCGTCACAGGGGGCATCGTGGCTCGTCCAAAGCCCCATGTCCCCAATCTTTGACGAAGAGCCTCGTTTGGAGGCCAGGGCGCGGCAGCATGCGGGCACCGGGACGTGCCTGCCCACCTCCGCCCACTGACAAAACGGGAGAAAGCCGTTGACGAATTTCGACTCGTGGTCGAAATCTGGGGCTTGAGGACTTACGCCGACTCAACGCCCGCCCGAAACCTGCCCGCAGCGCCGGGCCTGCGGCCATGAGCGACCGGATCACCCACGAATGTGGCATCGCCCTCGTGCGGTTGCTCAAGCCGCTGTCCTACTACCAGGAAAAATACGGGTCGCCGCTGTGGGGCTTCACCAAGCTCTTCCTGCTGATGGAGAAGCAGCACAACCGCGGCCAGGACGGCGCCGGCGTGGCCTGCGTGAAACTCGATAGGCCGGCGGGAGAGGCGTTTATGTTTCGCGAGCGGAGCGTCAAATCCAACCCCCTCGACAAGATCTTCAAGCTCCTGCTCGCCCAGTACAACGACAAGGTCGCCGCCGGCACGATTCACCCGGAGTTCGCCGATACGGTGAAGCAGTCCTTCGATTTTGGCGGCGAGCTCTTCCTCGGCCACCTGCGCTATGGCACGAGCGGCGGCTACAACCTCTCCTCCTGCCATCCGTTTTTCCGGCGCAGCCCGTGGCCGACGCGTAACCTCGCGCTTTGCGGCAATTTCAACCTGACCAACACCACCGAGCTCAACCACTCGCTGACGGACATGGGCCAGCATCCGATCTACGCGACGGATACGCAGGCCGTGTTGGAAAAAATCGGCTTTTTCCTCGATGAGGAACACGAGGAAATCTACCGCCAGTTGCGGCCGCAGCGCCTGGCGGGCGCGGAAATGTCCCGCCGGATTAGCGAGGACCTCGACCTCACCCGCGTGATCACGCGCGCGGCCCACAAGTGGGACGGCGGCTACACGATTGCGGGCTTGATCGGCAACGGTGATTCCTTCGTGGCGCGCGATCCCTCGGGGATCCGCCCGTGCTTCTGGTTCCAGAACGATGAAGTCATCGCGTTTGCTTCGGAGCGGGCGCCGCTCATGACGGTGTTCGACCTCGCGGTCGAGCAGGTGAAGGAAGTCGAGCCCGGTCACGTCGTGGTCATCAAGAAAAGCGGCGCGGTCTCGGACAAGCCGTTCACCGCTCCCTTGCCGCGGGCCTCCTGTTCATTTGAGCGCATCTATTTTTCCCGCGGCAACGACCTCGACATCTACCGGGAGCGGCAGGCGCTCGGGGGCGGGCTCGCCGACCAGGTGATCAAGTCCATCGGCCACGACTGGGCGAAGACGGTTTTTGGTTTCATCCCCAACACGGCCGAGGTCGCGTATTACGGACTGATGTCGGCGCTGCGGACGAAGCGGCGTGACGAGGTGAAGGCGGCGATTTTGGCGGCGCAGGCCAAGGGTGAGCTGACGGAGTCGTTGCTTGACGAGCTGATCCTGCGCAACTGGCCGCGGGGCGAGAAGGTCGTGAGCAAGGACATCAAGATCCGCACGTTCATCGGGCAGGAATCGATGCGCAACCAGCTCGCGAGCCATGTTTACGACATCACCTACGGCTCGGTGAATCCCGGTGACAATCTTGTGTGCGTGGACGACTCGATCGTGCGGGGCACGACGCTGCGGAAATCCATCCTGCGGATCCTGGCCCGGCTGCAGCCGCGGAAGATCGTCATCGTCTCGACCGCCCCGCAGATCCGCTACCCGGACTGCTACGGCATTGATATGTCGGAGCTCGGCAAATTCATCGCGTTCGAGGCCACGGTTGAGCTGTTGAAGGAGCGCGGCCAAGGCGGGCTGCTCGAGGAGGTCTACGCGCTCTGCCAGAAGGAAATCGCGCGCGGCGGTACGGTGAATCATGTGCGAAAAATTTACGAGCCGTTCACCCCGGAACAGATCGCGGCGAAGATCGTCGAGCGCGTGCGCCCGAAGAACATCGAGTGGCAGGGCGAGATCGAGATCATCTTCCAGAAGATCGAGAACCTGCACACCGCGGTGCCCGCGCACACCGGCGACTGGTATTTCACCGGCAAATATCCCACCCCCGGGGGCTACCGCGTGGTGAATCAGGCCTACGTCAACTATTTCGAAAAAAGTGAAGGACGGAGCTATTGATCGCGGAAACGCTGGAGGGCGGAAAATCCGGGAATGACTTCATGATCTCCGCGCTTTAGCTCTTCCGCGTTTCCGCGATTATCATGCCGCTTTCCTACGAATCTTCCGGGGTGAATTACGACCAGCTCGACGCGTTTAAGCGCGCGTGCCAGTCGGCGGCGAAGACCACGGCGGGACTGCTCAGGGACCACGGTTACGCGGAGCCGGCGTCCACCCGCGGCGAGAGCGCATACCTGATGGAGGCGGGGGATCACTACCTCGCCCACGTGGAAGAGGGACTCGGCACGAAGAATCTGGTCGCTGATGCGGTTTACGCGGCCACGGGGAAGAATTTTTATCGCGAGATCGCGATCGATACGGTCGCGACGATTGTAAACGACCTTGCGACCTGCGGCGCGCTGCCGATCTCGGTGGCGATGCACGCAGCGGTGGGGGAGTCGGCGTGGTTTGCCGATGCGAAACGGATGCAGGCACTGGTGGAGGGTTGGGCCGAGGGCTGCCGGCAGGCGGGCGCGGTCTGGGGTGGCGGCGAGACCCCGACACTGCGGGGAATTGTGAACGCCGAGACCATCGTGCTCGCGGGCTCGGCCATCGGGAAGATCCAGCCGAAGAGCCTGCGCATCACGGGAGACGTGGAGGACGGCGACAGCATTATTTTCCTCGCGAGCTCGGGCGTGCAGACGAATGGGCTGAGCCTCTGCCGGCTCATCGCCGAAAGGTTGCCGCAGGGTTATTCGACCCCGCTGGGCTTTGGCGACCGCCGCACCTACGGGGAAGCGCTGCTCGCGCCGTCGGTGATCTACGTGGCGTTTGTGCGCGAGTGCCAGCGGCGTGGGCTGAAGCTCAATTACGCGGCGCATGTCACCGGCCATGGCTGGCGGAAGCTCATGCGGCTGGAGGAAGCGTTTGTTTACGAGATCACGTCGCCGCGACCGGCGCCGGCCCTGTTTCAGTTTTTGGAAAAATCGGGCCCGATAACCTCGCGCGAGATGTATGCGACCTTCAACATGGGCATCGGCTTCGCGGCCTACGTGAATCCAAAGTCGGCGGGCGCCGTCCTCGCGGCCGCCCAGGCGGCCGGTTACGACGCTTGGCGGGCGGGGCGGGTCAAGAAGGACGGCGTGCGCAAGGCCGTCATGGTGCCCTCGCTTGGGCTGGTCTACGAGGGCGACACGCTGCAGGTGCGCTGAGTCACGACGCGACCGACTTGGAGGCACTGGCGGACGAAGGAGAACAGGTCGGGGTCGAATTTTTGGGCGGATCCATTGGGTCGGCGGCGGGCTCGTTGTAAGGGCGGCAGGTCTGCGGCGTTGACTCTGCTGCTGCGGGCGGGCAACCCTGCCTCACCCCATGCGCCCGGTTGTGCAAATTTCGCTGGATCTTACGGATATCGACGAGACCCTTGAGACGGCGACCATGGCGCGGCGCGCGGGTGTGGACTGGCTGGAGGCGGGCACGCCATTGATTCTCGCGGAGGGCCTGCATGGCGTGCGGCGGTTGAGCGAACGGTTTCCCGGAGTGTCGATCGTGGCGGATCTGAAGACGATGGACGGCGGCTATCTCGAGGCGGAGATGATGGCCGCGGCCGGTGCGACGCATGTGGTCGTCATGGCGCGGGCCCACGAGGAAACGATCCGGTGCGTGGTGAAGGCCGGTCGCGACCACGGCATCAAGGTGATGGGCGACAACCTGGGCTGCCCCGACATGGTGGCGGGCGCGAAGCTGCTGGAGGACCTTGGCTGCGATTTTGTGGTGCACCACATCGGCTACGACGAACGCCGCGGTATCGCGGCGAGCGGACGGCGGATGCCGAGTCCACTCGATCAGCTGAGGGCGGTCGTGGATGCAGTGAACATCCCGGTGCAAGCCGTGGGCGGGCTGACGCTGGAGCAAGCGGTGCGCACGCCGGAGTATGGTGCGCCGCTGGTCGTGATCGGCGCGCCGCTTGCGGTGGACGCCGATGCGTTTCGCACGGCGGATGGCAATCTCGAGGCATCGCTGCGCCTGATCTGCCAGAAAGTTCATGCTTACGGCGAGGTGCGGGTGGGGAAACCCCGGCCATGAAAAGCGTCGCCGTCGTAAATTTTGCCGCCGAGCCGCACAGCGTGGAGCTGCGGGAGTTTGCCCGGCCGGAACCGGGGCCGGACGACATCCTCCTTGCGGTCGAGGCGGTTGGGGTGTGCGGCAGCGACCTGCACCAGTGGACGAGCACTCACAGCTGGAAGGTGAATTATCCGGTAGTGCTCGGGCATGAGTTTGGCGGCCGCATCGCGGCGGTCGGCAGCGCGGTGAAGAATTGGAAAGAGGGGGACCGCGTGGTGAGCGAGACGGCGGCGGTGATCGATCCGGACAGCCCGCTGAGCCGCGAGGGGCTCTACAATCTCGATCCGACGCGACGCGGTTTTGGTTATGGCGTGGACGGCGCGATGACGAAATTCGTGCGTGTGCCCGCCCGCTGTCTGCATCGCGTGCCGGACGGCCTGGCCATGGAGCAGGCGGCGCTGACCGAGCCGTGCTGCGTGGCTTACAACGCGGTCGTGAACAACGCGAAGGTGCGTCCCGGCGATCACGTCGTGGTGCTCGGGCCGGGCCCGATCGGAATTTTATGCGCGGCCATGGCCCGGTTGGCGGGCGCACAGGTGGCCTTGGTCGGATTGGAGCGGGACAAGGTGCGGCTCGAGGTGGCGAAAGCCTATGGTTGCGAGGTGATCGTCGGCGACGCGACGGCGTGGGCGAAGGCGCGCGATGGGCTGGGGGTGGATGGCGTGGTGGACGCAGCCGGCTCCTCGGCGGCTTTGCGCGTCGCGATGGATCTAGTCCGGCCGAACGGCTGGATAAGCAAGGTGGGCTGGGGCCCGCAACCGCTGGGATTTTCGCTCGATCCGCTGGTGCAGAAAAACATCACATTGCAAGGTAGCTTCAGCCACAACTGGCCCGTGTGGGAACGCGTGCTGGCGTTGCTCGGGTCGGGTCAGCTCGACGTGCGCCCCATCATGGGCGGCATCTGGGCGCTCGAGTCGTGGCACGAGGCTTTCGAGAAAATGCACTCGGGCCAGATCGTGAAGGCTGTGCTCCGCCCGGCATGAAACGGCTTTCAGCGCAGGCTGAGCTGGGTGAGCCTTGCGCTCCGCGCGCGGCGGGATCGTTCACGAATGAAGTTTTTGCTCGGAAGGTCCCGGCTGAGAAATCCCGGATCGAACTGCCGCGCGCGGAGCGCACGGCCCACCAAAATTTTCATGTCACAGCATAAAGCTACGATTGATTGGAAACGCAGCGGCCCGGATTTCCTGAAGGGACGCTATTCGCGCGAGCATACCTGGACGTTTGACGGCGGCCTGACGGTCGCGGCGTCGCCGTCGCCCATCGTGGTGCCGGTCCCGTGGTCGAATCCGGCCAACGTGGATCCCGAGGAGGCGTTCGTCGCCTCGATTTCGAGCTGCCACATGCTCACCTGGCTGTTCCTGGCCGCCCGGGCCGGGTTTGAGGTGGAGAGTTATCGCGACGAGGCGGTCGGGACGTTGACGAAAAACGAAAAGGGCGTGCCGTGGGTCAGCGCGGTGTCACTCAACCCGGTCATTGTTTACGCGGGCGACCGGCGGCCCGATGCGGCGGAGGATGCCCGGCTGCACCACCTCGCGCACGAGCAGTGCTTCATCGCCAACTCGATCAAGACCATGGTCACGGTGGGGCCGGGCGCGCTGTCGCACTGACCATCGGAAACTTTCCATGCGACTTAAAAACAAAGTCATCATTATCACAGGCGCGACGACTGGTATCGGCCGGGCGATTGCGGAGCGTTGCGTGGCTGAGGGCGCGCGGGTGCTGGTGCACGGCATCAACCGGACGGAGGGCGAGGAGCTCGTGAAGAAACTGGGACCGGCGGCGGTGTTGCACCTTGACGACTTGGTCGATCCGGCCAGCCCGGGGCGCATCGCGGCGGCGGCGATGGCGGCGTTCGGGCGGATTGACGGGATCGTCAACAACGCGGCGATCGTGCCGCGCACGACGATCCTCACGACGACGGTGGAGTCATTCGAGCGCACGATGGCAATCAACGTCCGCGCACCGATTTTCCTCATCCAGGCGGCGTTTGCGCAGCTGAAGGCCAATCAGGGTGCGGTGTTGAACATCGGATCGGTCAACGCGCTCAGCGGCGAAGCGACTTTTTTGGATTACAGCACGTCGAAGGGCGCGTTGCAGACCCTGTCGCGCAACCTGGCTAACGCGCACGGGACGGACCGCGTCCGGGTCAACCATCTCAATATCGGCTGGGTTTTCACGCCGCGGGAGGACACGACACAGCAGTCGCAAGGGCAGGCGCCGGGGTGGGAGAAGAAAGTGCCGGCGCTGTATGCGCCGTCGGGCCGGCTGATTGCGCCCGAGGAGATCGCGTCGGCGGCGGTTTACTGGCTCGGCGACGAGTCGCGTCCGATCTCGGGCTCGGTGCTGGAACTGGAGCAGTTCTCAATCTGGGGCCGGAACCCGGTAAAGACTTGAAAGCCATTGTTACCACGGATTGCACGCGCGGACACAGATCAATACCCGGACTGAATGAATTGGATTCCGATGCCGTGGTCTGGCCTCCGTTCCCCCCGGTTAAGAGCCTGGAATCTGAGGCTCGAAGTTTCTGATCCGTGTCCGCCGGTGTAATCCGTGGTTAAATTTTCCGTTCCCCCTTACCCCCCCCCAGTAAACCAAGCTTTATGCCCAAACTCGCGGCGTTTCCGAAGGCCTTCATCCGTCCACTCTGTCGCGAGGGCACGATGACGCTGCGCGAGTGGGTGGACCTGGCGGCGCCGCTGGGATTGGACGGGCTCGAATATTACAGCGGGTTCCTCGAATTGGCCGATCCGGCGCGTTGGGCGGACGCGCGGCGTACGGTAGAGAGCCGAGGTCTGGTGATTCCCATGCTCTGCTGTTCGCCGGATTTTTCGCATCCCGATGCGGGCTTCCGGCGGGCAGAGATTGAAAAGGAGACAAACTGGATCCGGATGGCGGCGGCGCTGGGCGCGGGATATTGCCGCGTGTTGTCGGGGCAACGACGGCCGGAGCTGTCGCGAGAGCTGGGGCTGTCCCTGGTGACGGAGTGCATTGAAGCGTGTTTGCCTGAAGCGGAGGCGTGTGGGGTGACGCTGGTGATTGAGAACCACTACAAGGATGATTTTTGGAATTACCCGGAGTTTGCGCAGAAGATGGACGTTTTTTGCGAGCTGGTGGGGCGCATCCGGCATCCGTGTTTCGGAGTGAACTACGATCCGAGCAACGCCTTCCTGGCGGGCGACGACCCGCTGGAGCTGTTGCGCCGGGTGAAAGACCGCGTGGTGACGATGCATGCGAGCGACCGTAGCCTGATCGAAGGCACGCTGGAGGATCTGCGGCGCGACGAGGCGGGAGCCGAGGGCTACGCGAAACGGTTGCGCCACGGCACGATCGGGCAGGGGCTCAACGACTATGACGCAATCTTTTCAACGCTCCGCGGGGCGGGGTTTGACGGCTGGGTGAGCATCGAGGACGGCGTGGATGGGATGGAACAGTTGAAGGAAAGCGTGCGGTTTGTGCGGGGGAAACTGCAGGCGTATTGGCCGGCGGGATGATTTTTACCACGAAGTGCACGAAGCACACGAAGGTCAGATCTGACTGGGCTTGGGCTTCGTTTGCTTCGTGCCCTTCGTGGTAAATGATAAGGCCGGTTAGTTTTAGCTCTGCTTTTGGCCGGGCCGCACACACCCTGTCACATGGAAAAACGTCTCTTCTCTGAACTGGGCCTTTCGGCCGACATCCTCAAAGCGGTGGACAAGATGGGCTTCGAGGAGGCTTCGCCCATCCAGTCGGCGGTGATTCCCACGATTATGGAAGGCCGCGATGTCGTCGGCCAGTCCTCGACCGGATCGGGCAAGACCGTCGCGTTTGCCATCCCGGCCATTGAGAAGACGGATCCGAAAATCCGCGCGGTGCAGGTGCTCATCCTCTGTCCGACGCGCGAGTTGGCGGTGCAGGTGGCGGAGGAGACGGGCAAGATCGCGTTGTTTAAGCGCGGCGTGATGGGCGTGCCGATCTATGGCGGTCAGAGCTATGAGCGTCAGTTCCGCGCGCTGGCGGCGGGCGCGCAGGTCGTCATCGGCACCCCAGGACGCGTGATGGACCACATGGAGCGTGGCACCCTGAAACTGGACAAGCTGAAGCTCGTGATCCTCGACGAGACCGACCGGATGCTCGACATGGGCTTCCGCGACGACATCGAGAAAATCCTCAAGTCCGTGCCGGCGACGCGGCAGCTGCTGTTTTTCTCGGCGACAATCCCGCGGGCGATCCAAGACCTGATCAGCCGCTATTCGAAGGATCCGGCGTGGATCAAGATCGACTCGGTGGCGCAGAACGCGCCGCAGGTGGAGCAGGTGTATTTCGAGGTGGACCGCCGCTCGAAAATCGAGGCGCTCACGCGGCTGATCGACGTGCATGACTTCCGCTATGGCATCATTTTCTGCAGCACGAAGATAATGGTGGACGACCTCGACGAGCACCTGCACTCGCGCGGCTACATGACGGACCGGCTGCACGGCGACATCACGCAGGCGCAGCGCGACCGCGTGATGGACAAGTTCCGCCGCCGCGGCTTCGAGTTCCTCGTCGCGACGGACGTGGCGGCGCGCGGGCTCGACGTGGACGACCTTGAGGTCGTGATCAACTTCGACCTGCCGAACGACGCCGAGGATTACACGCACCGCATCGGTCGCACCGGCCGCGCGGGCCGGAAAGGGCAGGCGTTCACCTTCGTGTCGGGCCAGGAAATCTACAAGCTGCAGAGCATGGTGCGCTGGGCGAAGCTTAACATCCGCCGCGGCACCATTCCCTCACTCGACGAGGTGGATGAGGCGCGGACCAACGTCTTCTTCGAAAAGATCCGCGCGACGCTGGAGGCCAAGCAATACAAGCCACACGACCGGATGATCGACCGCCTGCTCGACGAAGGCTTTGCGAGCACGGACATCTGCTCGGTGCTGATCCATATGTTGCAGGCGGGCTCTTCTCCCGCCCCGGCCAAGGCGAAGCCCGCCGGCACACCGGTGAAACCCGCGTTTGGCAGCAGTGCCGGCACCCCGGCAGTGAAGCCCGCGAAGGCCGCCCCCGCGTGGGCCAAGGCTGCAACCGCCGCGCCGAAAGCCGCGCCCGCACCGATGGAGGAAGGCCCGGATGATGATGTTGCGCCGAATGTGTCCGATGAAGACGCCGGCGATGACTCCGCGCCGCACAAATCAAAATACGAACGCCCCGCGCGCACGGGCCGCGAGCCGGGCATGGCGACAATCTTCCTCAATGTGGGCCGCAAACAGCTGGTCACGCCCGGTGACATCGTGGGCAAGATCGCCGGCGTCACGCGGCTGCCCGCGACCGTGGTCGGCGCGATCGACATTCATCAGCGCCACACGCTCGCCGACGTCGCGGCGAAGGAAGCCGAGTTCATCGTGAAGAAGCTCGCCGGCATCAAACTCAAGGGCATCGCCCTGGAGCCGACGCTCGCGGCGCCCGACGCGAAGGCCTGAGGCCGTGCAGCATGTGTGCAGTGTAACCTATTGGGTTACACTGCCGCGGTGGAGAGTGATTTTTTTGGGTGGCGAGGGGGCATCGCCGCTCCGTCGCTTGACAGTCTGGCGGCGTCATCGCTATCCCCTTGGCCCCGTATGGAGGCCGCGCTCGATCAACCGGTGCTGGTTTTGAACCGCCTGTGGCAGGCGGTGAACGTCATTGGCGCGCGCCGCGCCTTCGGGCTGCTGGCGCGGGGGCATGCGCATGTCGTCCACCACCACGACGAGGATTTCCGGACGTTCACGATGCTGGACTGGATGGATTTCTCCGTGAGCAACCCGCCACTGGCCGACCTCGAGACGGTGCACACGCCGAGTCGCACGATCCGGCTGCCGCGTGTCATCCTGCTGTCATTTTTCGACAAGCTGCCGTGCAAGGAGCTGAAGCTGACGCGCAACAACGTCTTCGAGCGCGACAAGAACTCCTGCCAGTATTGCGCCAAGGTTTTGCCGCGCGAGCAGCTCAACCTCGACCACGTGATTCCGCGCGACCACGGCGGCAAGACCACGTGGGAGAACATCGTCTGCTCGTGCATCAAGTGTAACACGAAGAAGGCCAACCGCCTCCCGCACGAGGCGCACATGCGCCTGATCCGCAAGCCGGCGAAGCCGAAGTGGCGGCCGGTCATCTCGCTCGTCCTGGGCAACCAGCACTGCGAGATTTGGAAGGACTTCCTCGACCTGGCATATTGGAACGTCGAGTTGGACGAGTGATCTTGTAGGGCGGGGTCGCCGGAGCCCGGCTTGCCGAGAAAATACTTTCCCGCGGATAGACGCGGAGGGTCGGAATTTATCCGCGTTAATCGGTGTTATCCGCGGAAGAGTCTGCGGCGCGTTGGCGGGGTTCGGCGACCCCGCCCTTCATCACTTCCCGGAGAACTTCTGGCGGACCACCAGCCAGAGGGTGGCCATCACGATCAGGTCGCCAGCGACGATGAACAGCCGCAGCGGCAGGGGATAGTGCCGGAGGAAAATCAGCGCGAGCACGGTGCTGCAGCCAATGGCGATGAGGGCGATCATCAGCCCCAATTTTGCCCGGGCGATATCGCCGGCGCGTGGATCGGTGGGGGGAAGAGGCATAAGTTGTAAGTTTTAAGGTGTAAGGCAGATCGGGCGGCCCGGTTGGGTTATTTCGTTTTGGTTGGGTCGGTGGGTCGGACTTTCGACCCACAACCAGCGACTTTCAACGGAGCGCTCCGCGCGCTAGCGGTAGTCCTCGCGGACCGGGGCGAAGGTGTCGAGCATGCGGCAGTCGGTGAGGGCCCGGCCGCCGTGGGGAACGTGGGAGGCACGAGGGCCATCAGGCCGGGCGGGAGGAGGCGCGTTTCCCCGGCCATGGTCAGCTCGAACCGGCCGCTGAGAACGGTGATCGTCTGCTCATGCGGATGTTGGTGCACGGGCGAGACCGAGCTGGCGGCGATCTCCCAGACGGCGATCGTTTGTCGTTCCCCGTGAATGAAGCGGCCGACAAAACCCGGGACGGTGGGGCGGGCGGGAACGGAGGCGACTTCGATGAAGGGCATGGATGGGAAGCCGTCAGCGGTCAGCTTTCAGCAATCAGCTTTTTTCGAGTGGTGGATGGGTAGTGGGGTTTTCTAGCTGAAGGCTGACAGCTGAACGCTGAAGTTTCTATCCCTGCGCGAGTGGCAGGACGACGCGCATGGTGGTGCCGCCGGGGCCGGTGGAGACGAGCGCGAGGTCGCCGTGGTGGGCCTGCAGGATGCGGCGGGCAATCGCGAGGCCGAGACCGGTGCCCTCGGGGCGGCCGGAGAAAAACGAATCGAAAATGCGGTCGCGCACTTCCTCGGGAATACCGGTGCCGGTGTCGGCGATATCCAGCGTCATCCGGTCCGGTGAGTCCGGCCCGAAGGAAAGCGCGATGGCGCCGCCGTCGGGCATGGCTTGCGTGGCGTTGAGGATGAGGTTGAGCAGCACTTGCTGGACCTGACCCTTGTTGGCCTCGACGATGTGGGAGGTGACAGGCGGCTCGTAAAGCAGGTGAATCTTGGCCTGGGCGAGTTTGGGGCGGACGAGCACGAGGGTGTCGGCGATGATGTCGGTGAGCGACCAGCGCGCGTGCAGGCTGGACGGCGCCTTGGCGAAATTGAGCACGCGCGTGACGATGGACTCGAGCTGGTCCATTTTCTCCCCGATGACGCGCAGGTCGGTGCGGCGCGGGTCATTCTCCGCGAAGTCAAACCCGAGGCCGCCATGGAGGAGCTTGAGCACGGTGAGGGGATTACGGATTTCGTGGGCGATTTCCGCGGCGAGCAGGCCGAGGGTAGTGAGCTGCTCCTGTTTGCGGAGGGTTTCCTCGCTCTGGAAAACTCGGGCGTAGAGCCGGGCGTTTTGCAGCGCGACGGCGCCCAGGCTGGCGAGGGTGGCGCAGATGCGTTTCTCGTCGTTGTCGAAGCGGCGGGGCTGGTCGGTGAAAACCGCGAGGACGCCCAGCACCTCGTTCTCGACGATAAGCGGCGTCAGGAGGGCGGCGTGCAGGGTGGGGTCGCTGGGCAGGTCGGTGATGCTCCGGAATTCCGCGGAGCGCACGTCCGCGAACTCGATTTGCTTTTTGGTGTGGAGGGCGGCGGCGGCGAAGCACGCGGCGGCGGGCTGCTCGCCCTCGGGCAGCGCCGTGGCCTCCGGGGAGTCGAAGGCCCCAAAGCGCACGGTGCCGCGCGCGGCGTCGTGCAGGTAGAGCGCGCAGGCGCGGCCCTGCATCATCCGGCGGGCATCGCGGGTGAGAGTGTCGAGCAGCTCCTGGGATTCGAGCTTGGTGACGAGGGACTGGCCGGTGGTGAGGAGGGTCTCGAGCTGGCGGGCCTTGGCCTGCAGGGCCCGCATACGCCAGAGTTGCTGGACGATCAGGGTGGCCTCGATCGTGAGCTGTTCCAGCAGGGCGAGGTCGCCGGCGGTGAAGTGACCGGTGCGGTCGCTTTCGAGGTCGATGACCCCGATCACCTCCTCGCCTTCGCGCATCGGCGCGGCCATTTCGCAGCGGGCGGCGGGGCGAACGACGATATAGCGGGGCTCAGTGGTGACATCAGGCACGAGGAGGGCGCGGGCGTTGAGCACGCACCAGCCGGTGACGCCGTGGCCGAGCTTGAGGCCCAGTCCGTGGGAAGCCTCGGGTGTGCCGAGGTGCACCTCGACCTCGAGTCGGCCGGTATTGGGGTTAAGGAGGGCGATGGAGCCGGCGTCGGCGTCAAAGGTGGCCACGAACTCATCGAGCACCTCCTGCAGGGCGACCTTGGGGTCGTCCGCGCGGCCGGCGAGGGAGGTCAACCGGTAGAGCGCCGGCAAGGCACGGGGATCCTCCGCGGGCGGAAGGCGATGCCCGTGGGTCGGTTCGAGCGAAGGCGATGGACGGGACTCCACGCTGCGCAGGCTTGCGGCGGGGTGAGCCGAGGTCAACGCGGGCGGCACGCTGGACCACAGGCCACAGCGCCTGAGGTTGCCCTTCCCGGTCGACTTTTTGGGTAATCGAGCCAGCTTGGGAGAGCTGCTACCACCCCAAATCCCTAAGCCAATTGGGATCGAATGAAAATTAGGCCCCAACTGAAGAGGATTCCAGCCGCCGCTTATGTCCTTTTGTTGCCGCTGGCAGTGCAGGGAAGGATCGTCCGTTTTCACTCCTATCAAGAAAGGACCGACAAAGCTGACTTGGTTGTTATCGCGAAACCTTTGGAGACAAGAAAGACAGGAGCAAAGCGGGTATTCGACGGCATCCACGTTTTCGAAGCGCTAACCGAGTTTGAACTTCGGGTAGTTTTTAAGGGGGACAATCAGCTGCGGAAAATCGTTCTCCGCCATTTTATCCTCCCATCAGGCCAAACGTTGATCAGCCCTCCAATGCTGCCGGCCTTCGACGAGAAGAATCCCAAGAGCTTCGTGCTTTTTCTGAAAAAAGACGCGGATGGAAAATACACACCTGTATTCGGACAAGAAGATCCCATGGGAATTGCAATAGTTGAGCTGCTTGCAAATGACGGAAAATAATGAGCCGGCGACTTTGGTCATTTTGTCCTGAGTAATCATGACAGCGACGAGTCGGATGGCAGAGAAACTCAGGGCCATGGGAATCACGCTCCCGGAGGCTGCGGACGTTACGCTGAGTTATGCGGATTTCCGGGCGATCGGAAGATGACATGGGGCGGACAAACGGTGCGCGAAGCGTCAGACTGTCCGCCCCATGTCATCTTTTTGCCCCCTCCAAGTACGCTCAGGCCTGCCTGATCACAGGCGCGGTGAGAGCCTGAAAAGGGGGCGGGTTTTAGGGGCAAAGATTGATTCGATAGCGGAAGAATTGCAGCTAAGGGCGGTTGACGCTTGGGCGGGGGGAGGCAAACTGCCGCCATGACTTTGAACGCCGTTTTGACTCCTGCAAAGGAAGGTGGGTTTGTGGCGCTCAACCCTGAGACGGGCACCACCACCGAGGGCGAGACGATGGAGGAAGCGCTGGGCAATTTGCGCGAGGCGACGGCACTGTACCTCGAGGAATTTCCGCTGCCGAAGGGTGATACCCTGCTGACCACCTTCGAAGTGGCCAAGGGTGCCTAAGCTGCCTCATTTGGCTGGCTCTGAGATCGTTCGTGGACTGGAGCGACTGGGGTTTCAACAGGTCCGGCAAAGAGGAAGTCATGTGATCCTGCGCCGCGGTGCAAGCGGCTGCGTCGTGCCGCTTCATCGCGAGGTGAAGATCGGGACGCTCGCGGGGATTCTGCGGCAGGCGTGGGTGACGCCGGGGGAGTTTGTTAGGGTGTTGGGATAGGCCGGATAGGCTCCATCGCAGACTAACGCATTAGGGACAACGCGTTCACCTTGAGGCGGTCCCGCCCTACCTCAGGCCTGCTTCGCGACCGCGGCGGGCGCGGGCTTGATCACCTCGGCGAGGGTATCGCGGAGGGCGTGCAGACGGTGCTCGTCCACGGCTTGCGACGGTTCTGAGCTTTCAATGTAGAAGGTATCAATGGCCACGCCCCGCTCGGTACCGATGCGGGCGAAAGTGATGTCGAAGCCGTGGTCGGAGATGGTCTTGGCGAGCCGATAGAGCAGGCCGATCTGGTCGCGCGCCTGGATTTCAACGATGGTGCGTTCCATCGTGAGCTCATGGTAAACCTCGACGGAGGGCGGGAAGGAGGAATGCAGGCCCTCGCCGGAGACGGATGGGCGGGTGGCGGCGACGCGCTTGGCTTGGGCTACGATGTCCGGGAAAAGGTCCTTGTTGCCCACGAGGGCGGCCTCGACGGTGTCGGCGAAGATTTTTTGGGCGCCTGCGCTCTGCACGACGCCACGGTCGGGCTCGACGACGTAGAACGTATCGATGGCGATGTGGTCGGAGCGGGAGATAACCTTGGAGCCGAGGATGGACAGGCCGGCGACGCTGAAGGCGCCCGCAAGCTTGTAGAAGAGCCCCGCGCGGTCCCACGTGACGATGTTAACAACGGTGAGCGAGCGGTTGAGGTCGTCCTGCCACTCGATGATGGGTTTGAGGGAGCCGACGGTATCGGCGTTGGCGATGGACTTGAGGAGCCGATTCACCATCTGGATGTGCAGGGTGATCTCGCTGGCATCGGTCTGGATGAAATAGCGCTCCGGCAGCAGGCTGAAATGCGCGGTAATCTCGTCGGTGCTGATACCGGGGATCGTACGGGCGATGAGGTCCTGTTGGGTCATTTGCTTTTTCTGTTCGTAACGCGCATCGAGGCGTGCGCCAAGCCTCAAGCGTTCAAGGGTGGCGCGATAGAGGCTGGTATGGAGGGTGTCCTTGTAGCTGTTCCAGAGGCTGGCCGCGGTGCCGCGGGCATCGCAGAAGGTGTGGACGTACAGATTGCGCAGCTGCTCGGCGCTTCCGACGAGCTCGGCAAACGCAGTGGCAGTCTGGGGGTCATCTACATCCCGCTTCTGCCAGAATCGTGCCATCATGAGATGATTTTTGATGACAAATGAAACCAGGTCCCGCCCCTCGGCGGAGACGCCCAGGCGCTCCATGATCGGGCCGGCGAGGCGGACGCCGCTCTCGGCGTGGCCCTGGATGCCGTCGGCCTTGCCGATATCATGGAGGAGGAGGGTGAGATAAAGCAGGGCGGGGTCGGCGGTCTCGTGCAGCGCCTCGCGGTATTTCAGGGTGATGGGATCCGCCCCGGTAAAAATCAGGTCCAGCTCGCGGATGGTGGCCAGCGTGTGCACATCCGCCGTGTAGCGGTGGTAATATTCGTGCTGCACCATGCAGGTCAGCGCATCGAACTCCGGGATGAACCGGCCGAGGGCCCCCAACTCGTGCATCAGGGACAGGGTGGGAAAAACGGAGCCGAACTCCGATAAGATGGCGCGGAAGCTGATGTTGGCGTCAGCCGAAACCCGCACGGCCGCCGTGAGCAAAGGCAGCGACTCGCGGATCAGGGTGGTGAGGTGAAAATCAGGCGAGCAGTCGAGCTGCTGGCAGTGACGGAAGACACGGATGAGCCGGACCGGATCGTCGCGGAAGACCATGGGCGTCTCGGCGGCGAGTTCCCGGCCGCGCAGGACAAAACCGTCGAGCTTCTTGCTGCGGCGGAACCGCGACGCGAGCAGGCTTTCGCGCAGGGAAACCTTTTCGCCGGACGCATCGCGGCCGATGGTCAGCGCGAGGCGGCTCTCGACGACCTTCGAGATCCGGTAGATGGACTGCGCGGCGCGATAATAGTCCTGCATGAAGTGCTCGACGCGGACGAGGATGTCGGAGTCGGCATATCCCAGATTGAGTGCGACGCGCGGCTGCAGCTCGAGGTCGAGCAGGTCGGTCGGACGCCTGCTGAGGAAGTGGAGCTCGTTGCGGACGCGCAGGAGGAAATCGTAGGCGCGGTTGAACTCGGCCAAATCCCCGGCCCGAAGGTAGTTTTGCGTGACGAGCTCGCTGATGTTGGCGATGCCCAGTTTCACCCGCGCCATCCACACGGCGTTTTGATAGTCGCGGAGGCTGCCGACGCCGTTCTTCACGTCGGGCTCCTGCAGGAAAACCGTGTCGCCGTATTTTGCCCGCCGCTGGGCCTGGTCACCGAGGCGGGCGGCGATGTACCCCTTGGGGTCTTCGCTCGTGGCGAACGCGCGGTAGGCCTGGGCGAAGGTTTCGTAGAGCGCCGCGGAGCCGGCAAGGAAGCGCGATTCCAGCATCGAGGTGAAGGTCTGGAGGTCCTTGCGCGCCTCGGTGAAAACCTCGTCCACGTTGCGCGTGGAGTGCCCGACCTTCAGTCCGCTGTCCCAGAGCGGGTAGAGCAGGTTGTTGGAAATGGATTCGATGAAGGGTTTGATGATCGCGGGCTTCGTCTTGCCGGGGAAAAGAAACATCACGTCCACGTCGCTGAGCGGGCTGAGTTCGCCGCGGCCGTAACCGCCGAGGGCGACGAGGGCGATCGGCGCCGGCGGCTTGCCGTGGGCTTCGGTGTAGAAGGCGAGGGCACGGTCAAAGAGGGCGAGTAGCATGGCATCCAACGCCGCGGCCCGGGCCCGGGCGATTTCCAAGCCGGAGGCACCGGCCTCGTGCCGGGAGCGCAAAGTGGCGCCTTCGGCCGCCAGGTAGGCCTTGCACACCTTGAGACGTTCGGCGGCGGTCGCGCCGGGGGCGAAGGCGAGGGGGGCGGGCGCGAAAGGCGGGGCGGAAGCGGGCATGAAGAGCGTCCAGTGAACGCAAAAGCCCGTGGCGGGCGAGGGGATTCAAGCCCTGCGCTTTAACCACTTGCCTCGCACCGGAGCGGCGGGTTTTCTCGGCGGTTCCCGAACCCGAAACGAACCCAATGGCCGAGATCACCAAGAGCTACGAACCACGCGAGGTGGAGAAAAAGTGGTATGCCGCCTGGCTTGAGGCGAAGGCCTTTGCGGGCAAGGTGCAGCCCGACCGCGCGGCTTTCAGTATCGTGATTCCGCCGCCCAACGTCACGGGCGTGCTGACGATGGGCCACGTCTTGAACAACACGATCCAGGACATTCTCATCCGCCGCGCGCGGCTCGAGGGCAAGTCCGCGCTCTGGCTCCCCGGCACCGACCATGCAGGCATTGCGACGCAGACCGTGGTGGAGCGCGAATTGCGCAAGGAGAAGCAGACGCGCCACGATTATGGCCGGGAGAAGTTCGTCGAGAAGGTCTGGGCCTGGCGCGAGGAAAAAGGCGGCATCATTTTGGAGCAGCTGCGGCGCCTCGGTGCGTCGTGCGACTGGGATCGCACGACCTTCACGATGGATCCGGCCTACTCGAAGGCGGTGCTCGGGGTGTTCGTCAATCTTTACGGCAAGGGCCATATTTACCGCGGCAAGCGCATGGTGAACTGGTGCCCGAGCAGCCTGACCGCGCTGTCGGACGAGGAAGTGGAGATGAGGCCGACCAAGGGACTGATTTACCAGGTGCGCTACGAAGTGGTGGACCAGCCGGGCACGTTCATCGAAGTGAAAACGACCCGCCCCGAGACGATCCCCGGAGACGTGGCCATCGCGGTGCATCCCGAAGACCCGCGTTACACGGCGCTGGTCGGCAAGAAAGTGTGGCGTCCGCTCAACCGGGCGCAGATTCCGATCGTCGCGGATGCCGCGGTGGACAAGGAGTTTGGTTCCGGCGCGCTCAAGATTACGCCGGCACACGATAAAGTGGATTTTGAAATCGGCCAGCGCCACAAGCTCGTGCCGATCGACTTGCTCACGCCCGACGCGAAGCTCAACGAGCTGGCGGGTCCGGAACTGGCGGGGCTGGACCGTTTTGCCGCGCGCAAGAAAGCGGCCGAGCTGCTGAAGGAATCCGGCGCCTTGGTGAAGGAAGAGCCCTACGAGAATAACGTGGGTTATTCCGAGCGGGCCGGCGTGCCGATCGAGCCGCGCCTGGCGTGGCAATGGTGGCTCAAATACCCGAAAATCGAGGAGGCCAAGGCGGTGGTGCGCGACGGTCACATCAAGTTTTACCCCGAGCGGTGGTCGAAGGTTTACCTGCACTGGCTGGAGAACATCCAGGACTGGTGCATCAGCCGGCAGGTCTGGTGGGGCCACCGCATCCCGGTGTGGTATGCCAAGGGACTCGACAAGGAGACCCTCACCGAGGCGGACATCGCCGACCCAAGGAAAGTGCACGTCTCGCTGACCGGCCCGGCTGATCCCTCGAACTGGGTGCAGGAAGACGACGTGCTCGATACCTGGTTCAGCTCGTGGCTGTGGCCGTTTGCCACCATGGGCTGGCCCAATGCGGCGGCGCAGCAACAGGCCGGCTTCGATTATTTTTACCCGACCACGACCCTCGTGACCGGGCCGGACATCATTTTCTTCTGGGTGGCGCGCATGATCATGGCCGGGCTGGAGTTCGTGCGGCCGGGCGAGCCGGTGGAGCGGCGGATCCCGTTCAAGCACGTGTATTTCACTGGGATCATCCGCGACCAGCAGGGCCGCAAGATGTCGAAGTCGCTCGGCAACTCGCCTGACCCGCTCGACCTGATCGACACCTACGGCGCGGACGGCCTCCGCTTCGGGATCATCTCGATCGCGCCGCAGGGCCAGGACATTCGGTTCCAGGAGGACCGCATCGAGAGCGGGAAGAATTTCTGCAACAAGCTCTGGAACGCCTGCCGGTTCCGCCAGATGAACGGCGAGGCCGGCGACAATTCCACGCTGGGCGCCATCCTGGGCCGGCTCGAGGCGGCGAAATTTGACGGTGACGACCACGCCATCCTCGCCCAGTTGCTGACGACGACGCGCGAGGTGGACCGCTGCTTCGCCGAATTCGAGTTCAGCGCGGCGGTGCAGACGCTCTATGGGTTTTTCTGGAATGATTTCTGCGACTGGTATGTGGAGGTCTCGAAGTCGAAGCTCCAGTCCCCGGACACGAAGGCCAACTGCCTCGCGATCCAGGACCTCGTCCTGCGCCAGACGCTGCTGCTGCTGCACCCGTTTATCCCCTTCATCACCGAGGAGCTCTGGCAGCTGCTCGGCTACGGCGCGCAGGGTGCGTTCATGGGGAACACCCCGCTGGACAACGCCTCGCAGCTTGCGACCGCTTCGGGGGTGCGCGGCCTCGTGCTGGATCACGCGCAGGTCGCGGCGGTGGCGAATCTCAAGGCCTTCGTCTCGCAGGCCCGCGCGCTGAAGGCCGACCACAACCTCGCCAGCCGGCGGGACGTGAAATTTTTCGTCATCACCGGTGAGCGCGAGTGGGGGCTGCTGGCCACGAGCATCGCCAAGCTCACCCGCATGGCCGGCGCCGCCACGCTGGAACGCCGCGAAAAGGTCGAGGGCGCACCCGCGGTGGTGACGACGCTCGGCACACTTTATCTCGATCTCGCGAGCACGGTGGACGCCGGCGCCGAGAAAGTCCGCTTGACGAAAGAGCTGGAGGCGCTGAAGAAGCACATCGCCGGCACCGAGGCGCGGTTGGGCAACGACTCTTTCGTCAGCAAGGCCCCGCCCGCCGTGCTGGAAGGTGCGCGCAAGCAACTGGCCGACCAGAAAGCCAAGCACGCGGAGCTCGAGCGCCTGCTGAAATCGCAGGGGTAGGAAGTCGTCGCATTACGGATCAGCGCCCCCTGTTTCCTGGTGCCATTCGACCGATGAGTGAAAGCCGCCCTATCCGAAAGCGTATCCCCTGGCTCCGCTTGCTCGCCATCGCGATCGTGTGGGTGGCGCTGTTGCTTTGGGGCGCCTGCTACCGGATGCCTTATGATTTGCGCATCAACGTGTTTCTCTGGTCGGCGGGCAGTGCGGCCGCAGCGGGTCTGGCATTTGGGATCTGGAAACGTGGCGGGACCGCGGTCCGCGCGCGGACCTGGAAGAGCCGCTGGCGGCCCATCGCCGTTGCGCTGGCGCTGGGTTTGGGAACGGGAATAGTGGTGGGAATACCCCTCTTTGGACTCCTGGTGGGGTGCAACGGGACGTTCCGGAGCACGGAGCCGTTCGTGGTGGATGGGTCGGTCATCTCCAAGCGGATGAACTCGGGTCGGAGCACCAATTATTGGGTGGTGGTGCAGGAGGAGGGGCCCCGCCGGACCATTCGCCTCAACCTCAACCGGGAGGCTTACCAACGCATCCGGGTGGGCGACAGCTATCATGAGGAGTTCCAGCTCGGCCTCTTCGGCTGGCCTTGCCGTCCCCAGTAAACTGGATTTGGTGGGATCATGCCCAACCCGATCCGCATCCTCGCTTTCCCGGGCAGTGCGCGCCGGGAGTCCTGAAGGCGGTCCGTGCGGCCGGGGATAAAATCACACTGATCGGATCTCACGGATTTTTCGCTGCCGCGCTAGCGCAGCGGCCAGAACACGGGGATGAGCAGCGACGCGATGAGCCAATGCAGCAGGTTCAGGGGCAGCCCTACCCGCAGGAAGTCCGAGAAACGATAGCCGCCGGCATTGAACACGAGGGTGTTGGTTTGGTACCCGACCGGAGTCGCGAAACAGGCGGAGGCGCCAAAAACGACGGCCATCAGGAACGGACGCGGCTCACAATGCAGGAGCCGGGCCGTCTCGATCGCGATGGGCACGAGCAGGACCGCGACCGCGTTGTTGGAGAGAAAATTGGTCAGGACCGAGGCCACCAGCACGACCAGGCTCAGCATGACCCAGGGTCCGAGGCTCGCCGCGTGGGTGACGGCCAGCCGCGCCACCAAATCCGCGGTGTGCGATTTTTCGAGCGCCGCGCCGATGACCAGCATGCCCCCGATGAGAAAGAGCACCGACCAGTCGATCGCCCGGTAGGCCTCCTCCGTTTTGAGACATCCGAGCCCGATCGCCAGGACCGCCCCGACGAGGGCTGCGACCGAGACGGGCAGCACCTGCAGCGCCGACAGGGCCACCACTCCCACCATCAAGCCGCCGGCGATCCATCGCTTGTGGCGGCGGGAAGGGCGTTGCGCCCCGGCGAGGGGCAGCAGCTCGCCGGTGCTGCCCAGCCGGGCGAGCTCCGTCGCGCCGGCCTCAATGAGCAGGAGGTCGCCCGTTTGCAACGGGATGGTGTCGTAGTGCTCGCGCAGATTGGCCCCGGCCCGGTGCAGGGCGAGCACGGTGATGCCGTGCCGGTGCAGCAGCCCCGCCGACGCCACGGTGCGGCCGCGGAGCGGGGATTGTGGCCCAACGACGCACTCCACCAGCTGCGTTTCGGCGGTGTCGCCGAGCGCGAGGTCCGCGAATTTGCTGGCCTGCAGGTGCAGCACCTGGCGTTCCTTCAGCGCGGCGATGCCGGCGGCATCGACGTGGATCCGGAGGCGGTCACCGGTCTGGAGGAGCGGGTTGCCCGACTGGTCGGGCCGCGTTTCGTCCTGCCGCACCAGCTCGACCAGCCTGGCCTTGGGTGGAAGGGCCGAAAGAGCGTCCCTCACCGGGCGGCCAATGAGGGCGGACCCGGCGGGGACGAAGGCGTCGGTGAGATACTGGCGGACAGGGGCCGGGCCAGCCAGGGACGTCACCGTCCCGCGCGCCGGGAGGACGTAGGTGGCGATCAGGAACATGAGCCCTAGTCCGACGGCAGCGATCACCAGACCGAGCGGCGTGAGTTCAAACATGCCGATCGGAGCGACGCCGAGACGAGCGCCGACGGCGCTGGCCACCAGATTCGTCGAGGAGCCGATGAGGGTGCACATGCCCCCGAGGATGGAGGCGTAGGACAGAGGGATGAGCAGCTTGGAGACGGCAAAGCCGCGCTCCCGTGCGAGGCCCGCCATGATGGGCAGGAAAACCGCGACGATCGGGGTATTGTTGGCAAACGCGGAAAGGCCAACCACCGGCAGCAGCATCACCAGCAGCACCCAGCGTTCATTGCGCAGGGGCAACAACTGCAGCAGGCGGGTGGCGGAGTCGATCACGCCGGCGCGTTCCAGCGCCGCACTGAGCACAAACATCGCGGCCACGGTGACCACCGCCTCACTGGCGAAAAGCGGAAAGACCTCCGCCGGTGTGAGCACCCCGGCCAGCAGGAGCACGCAGCAGGCGCCGACCGACGCCAGCTCGGCCCTCAGGCGTTCCGTTGCGATGAGTGCAAACGTGGCGGCGAGCACCGCGAGCACGATCACCATGGAGGATGTCATAATCGCCAATGTCCGCACGCGGGCCCGGGCGACGCGAGCCGGATTCCCCGCGCAACGGGGGGTAACCTGAAAGGTTGCCAGCCGAGTTTGGCGGCAAATGCCTTGGTTGCGCCGGCGCGCTCTGGGCCAAAATCCCCGGCGGCGGCCCGGAGGTCCGCCTCAGTGGGGAGGTGCGGCTGGTCGACATCACGATGATCGGGGGGGCGATGATCGGCGCGGGAATTTTCGTGCTGACCGGTATTGCGGCGGGCGGGGCGGGACCGGCGCTGCTGCTGGTTTTTTTTGCTCAACGCCCGGAGGGTCCGGGCGGCAATCCTGCTCGTGGCGGTGGCGATCGCGCTGGTGCAGCTGCGGATCGCGGTGGGAATTGTGACCGGCGCGTTCCTGATCTCATTCGGCGCCTTGGGGCTGGGTTTTGTCCCGGCGTCGGGCTCGGCAGCCGCCTGCGCGGTGGAGCGGATGGGGGACGAACGCTTCTGCCAGCAGCAGGAAGCGCGGGACGGGGACACGGCCAAACCAAAGGCGGACTGAGCCGCTTCCCGGGATTACGGACTAGTGCTGCAGGGGAGGTGCCGGGGGCTTGGACAAGTCCTTCCGTCGGGTGAGGGCGCCGACCATGAGGCCGAAGAGCGCGCCGGCGAACGCGGCCAGCAGGATGACCAAGGCTTGGGACCATTCGAAGCGCCAGATCAGGAGACGCACGGTGATCATGCCGGCGTTCTGCACGCTGAATACGGCGACGAGCATCATGAGGACGAGGGCAAGGAGAAGGCTGATTCTCATGGTGGGGAGGGGTGGCCCAAAATCTTTCCGCGGGAAGCCCGGCGCAAGTCAGAACCTGAAGTGAGATCAGGACTTGCGGGCCCGGCTTTCCGTCGCTAAAAATGCTGTTGGGCAACACAGCCGGTGGCTTTTCCGTACATACCCCGCCGGTAGGCGCCCGCTGTTTTGCCCATCACTCCTTCTTCAACCTAACTGTGTGGATCTGGCGCCGGTCGCCGGGCCGCCCGGTCCCGCTCAGACAACGAAAGGTCCGTCATGTCCACCAGCTCCCCCCGCACCCGCCCCGCCCGGACCAATTCCGTGATGGGCAAAATCAAGCTTTCCACGCCACGGATGCGCCGCCTGCTGGTGCCGCTGGATTTTTCCGGCAAATCCCGGCAGGCGCTGCACTACGCGATTCCCCTGGCGCACAAATTCGGCGCCAAGATCATCCTGGTTCATGTCCTTCCCTCGCGGGGTTACGCGGCGGCCGAGATGCCCGTGGTGCTACCGGTGACGACGGATGACCGTTCCGCCGCGCGCAAGCGGCTGGAGGCCACCGCGGCGCAGCTCATTCCCCGGGGCCAGTTTGCAGGTAGCGAAGTCCTCACGGGCAGTCCGGGTCGGCAGATTTTGTCGGCCGCGAAAAAACACGAGGTGGACATGATCGTGCTTTCGACGACGGGAAAAAGCGGACTCAAGCGCATGCTGCTGGGCAGCACGGCCGAGTTTGTAGTGCAACACACGTCCTGCCCGGTCGTCTGCGTGCCCCGCGGGTAAGTCTGCCGCCGGCCCCCTGGGCCGCCGCCGCCATCCCCGAACCTTTCCGATGCCCCCTCTTCCCCTTTTGCTGACCGAGGCCGCAACCTTGGCCAAGGTGGAATCATGGCTGCAATTCCCGTTGCTCCGGTTGGGGGATGCCACGCTGACCCTGCTCAATCTCCTTAGTTTGGTGACCTGGCTGCTGGTGGTGCTGGTGCTCAACGCGCTTATCCGCCGGCTCATCCTCCGCCGCCTGCTGGAGCGCACCCACCTCGATGTCGGGCTGCAGTTCGCGGTTACCCGCATTTTCGGCTATCTGTTCGTTGCGTTGGGAGTGTATCTGGCGCTGGTGGCCAGCGGCATCAACCTGAGCTCGCTGGCGGTCATCGCTGGTGCGCTCGGCGTGGGTCTGGGATTCGGCCTGCAGAACATCGTCGCGAACTTTGTCAGCGGCCTGATTCTCCTCGCCGAGAGGCCGATCTCGATTGGGGATCGCATCGAAGTGGGGGGCGTCGCGGGTCAGGTGCGCCGGATCAACCTGCGCAGCACGGTCGTCGTAACCAATGACAACATTACCATCATCGTCCCCAATTCCGACCTGACCACCCACTCGATCACCAACTGGAGCCACGGCGACCCCAAGGCGCAGTTCCGCATCCCCATTGGGGTGGCCTACGGCACCGATCCGGAAAAGCTCAAGCGCGTCCTGCTCGACGTTGCCCGTGGCCAAGCCAGCGTGCTCACCGAACCGGCCCCGTCGGTGTACTTCGAGGGTTTCGGTGACAGCTCCCTGAATTTCGAGCTCGGCGTCTGGACGCAGGACATGGTGCATTCGCCCCGGCGCTTCCGCAGCGACGTGAACTTTGCGATAGAAAAGGCGCTCCGCGAAAACGGCATCGAGATTCCCTTCCCGCAGCGCGTGGTGCACCTTCGGCCCCCGACGGGCCCGGTAGACGATACGTCAGCCGCGAAATAACCCGCACTCCCATGATTGAACGCGCCCGGATGGGCCGTGCGCTCCGCGCGCGGTCATGCGGCGCGCGGAGTGCACCGCCCACCTATCAACTTGCTGAAATCGGCCGGTTGGATTGGCTGGGGCATGGCCACCCCGATCCGCGTCCTCGCTTTTTCCGGCAGTGCGCGCCGGGAGTCCCTGAACAAGAAGCTGCTCGCCGTCGCCGTGGCCGCCGTGCGCGCCGCGGGCGGGGAGGTCACGCTGGTCGACCTCACGGACCTTCCGCTGCCAGTCTACAATGGCGACCTCGAGGACAAGGATGGACTGCCGGCCAATGCGGTGAAGCTGATCGAATTGATCCAGCAGCACCCGGCGCTCCTGATTGCCTCGCCGGAATATAATTCGACGAACACGCCGCTCCTGAAGAACACGATCGATTGGTGTACGCGCGGGGAGGGCAACCCGTTCACCGGCAAGGTCGCCGCAGTGGTGTCGGCCTCGCCGGGCCAATTTGGCGGCGTGCGCTCGATGAAACTGGCGCAGCAGCTCCTGCTGCACCTGGGTTGCCACGTGGTGCCCGCGCAGTGTTTCCTGCCGAAGGCGCACGAGGCGTTTGACGAACACGGGGCGTTGAAGGAAGCGCGCAACCAGAAGTCGGTGGAGACGCTGGCCGCGCAGCTCGTGAGTCTGACGACGAGGCTGGGTCCGTGATAGCCGGGTAGGGCGGCGTCTTTGACCGCAGCCATCCCATAGCGCGGCGAAAAGGGCCGTGCGGCGGGGAAGCTGCGAGTGAAGGCAGTCCGGTTTTAGCCTGGGAGCGATTCAGGATTTTGGGGCGCGTGGGAGAGGAAGCACCCGGGTGCTATCCCATGGCTTTAGCGGGCGAAGCCGGGC
>Ga0105047_10003872_pt1 | contig 26256 bp, 17 predicted proteins | sample MAT04_FD_78384 | JGI IMG/M metagenome (GOLD analysis project Ga0105047, IMG submission 78384) | Freshwater microbial communities from Lake Fryxell liftoff mats and glacier meltwater in Antarctica - MAT-04 (megahit assembly) | ecosystem: Environmental > Aquatic > Freshwater > Ice > Liftoff...
AATGAACCGGTCGAGCGTTCCAAAAAGGTCAAAAGAAGCAATTTGTTCGAGCCCGCTGTAGCAAAAGAAGCAGAGAAACAATGCGAGGATAAATGCGACGACCTGATTTTCGCTGATGGCAGACGAAAAAATTCCAATAGAAGCAAAACCCGCGCTCAAAAAAAGCAGACCGAGATAAGAACCCCAGGTTCCCCCATGATCAATATTTCCAACAGGATTGCCTAGATAGTAAATGCTCAGATAATAAATAAGGGTAGGAATAAGGGCGAGAATTACCAGGAAAACGCTGGCGGCATATTTCGCCAGAATGATTTGCAAATCGGTGAGTGGCCGGGTAAACAAGAGTTCGATGGTCCCTGTACGCTTTTCTTCTGAGAAAGAGCGCATGGTGACTGCGGGTACTAAAAACATAAATACCCAGGGAGCCACATAAAATAGGGTGCTGAGCGTGGCGTAACCCTGATCAAGTACGTGGAGGTTTCCATGGAAACCCCACATAAACAGCCCTGTCAATAAAAGAAAAACGGCTATTACCACATAACCGATTACCGAACTCAAAAAACCACGTACTTCTTTTCTGATTAAAGCCCACATTGGCTGCAAAGCTACTTATTTGGCAACAAAAGAGACACACGAAATCTCCCCGAGGCAAATTTGGACATTTGGAGGATTATAAAAAAATATGATGAGAAAATCTTATAACTGAAATTGACAGATCCACTATGGGAATATCATCTCTTGATAGGTTGATCTGGCTATGGCTTCTTTCTCTAAAAGTGGGCGCATATTGGACCAAAAATTAACAAAAAATTCTGATTTTCTATACTTATTCAATGCGGCTAAACTTTCCCATTGACTGAGCGTAAAGACTTTACCGGAATGATGCACATCAAATAAAATTTGTAGATGTGAACAACCTTCTGTCTCCCGAACTCTGGAAGCTACATTTTTCAGGAGTTGTTTTCCTGTTTCAGCATTTGCTGCCTCAAATTGCAGCGAAACAATACGAACTATCATAAGTCAAATAATGGCCACGTGCCAAAGATAGGTAAATGACTATGATCGAGCAATAGCCCGTACAATCAAAATAACAATGCATAAGAGAAATACGAAAATGGAAATACGGTTTATACCGTGCATCATTCGCAGATTCACATTGTTTTCGCTTTTGCGAAACATGTTGCGTGGGTCGAGATAATGAATAATCTTTTTGAAAAGCATTTGGTGGAATCTTAGATGTAACAGTCGAAATAAGTTTGTGACCTCTATTACCGATGTAAAGTTATGTCTTTAAAACAACCTAATTCCTTAGAATGTTCGAGCTTTGGCTTCGTTTTTGTTCCCAAATTGGTCTCACGCAAAATTCCATGTATTTTCAGATTTTCACTTATATGAAGTCGAGCTTTACCTACGCGATGATCCTGGCTACAGGATTTTTCCTTTATGGATGTAACAACAATTCTATCAACCTCTTTCAGCCGAAAACAGAGAGGGAAATATACACAGACCGCTTAACAGCATCTGGCATCGTAAATACAAAAGTCGGAAAAAACTGGCTGAAAATGAGCGTTGAAGTGGTGAACTATCCGACAGAAATTACCACACCCGTGCAACTTAAGGGAAGTTTTAAATCCAAATCAATCCACGCACTGGCCTGGGCCGTAGAACTACAAAAAGGGACGACAATTGAAATCACTGTGAATTGGATACCGGCAGACAGCAGCAAACTTTTTATCGAGCTGATAAAAAGTTCCGAACTGAACAAAATTGCCGCATCTTTTTCCCCCACAGAATCTCCTTACAAATTTGAGGCGGATGAATCAATGCGGCTGGTAATACGAATCCAACCAGAATTATTTGGAGAGGGCAATTTCACTTTCAATGTGCAGGGCACGGCGACCTACGGTGTGTTTCCCGTTGAGGGAAAAAACAATGCTGCCATCATGAGTTTTTGGGGGGTGGCCCGTGATGGTGGCGCGAGAAAACATGAAGGAATTGACATTTTTGCGCCGCGGGGCACACCAGTTGTGGCACCCGTCGACGGATTTGTGACATCTGTACGCGATGGCGGTCTTGGTGGGCGGCAGGTGTGGATGAGAGATACCAAAAGGGGTCATAATCTTTATTTCGCGCACCTCGACACACAGGCTGTGGTTGCAGGCAGAAGGGTTACAGTGGGTGATATACTCGGCTTTGTTGGAAATACCGGAAACGCACGATTTACAAAGCCACACCTGCATTTTGGGGTTTATGAAAGAGGTGCATTCGACCCATTTCCCTTGGTAAACACAGTTCATCCATTACCAGATTCGGTCAATTTAAATACCGGGGAAACTTACCTGACTGTCATGACTCAGAAGGCAAATGTTCGGAAAGGTCCAGGCACACAGTATCCGGTTATTTTTTCCCTTTCGGAAAGCAATCCTGTGCAAATCGAAGCTGCCGTTAAGGACTGGTACCAGATTAAAGCGCTGGATGGATCGCAGGGTTTTATATTTCACAACCTGCTCGGCGATCCCAATCACCAAAATGCCGGAGATTCGGAAAACATGGTATTTGTTTTCACAAAAATCAGCTCTACTGATTCTCTTCTAATTGATCTGAAGGATTTTAACGAAATTGGATACTATCAGAATAAGGGAGTTTTGAAGGATTCTGATGGAAATATTTTTTTTCGCTAGTATCCGCTATCAAAACCTATCCGGTGTGGAAACCCAACTCAAAATGCGATATTTGAATCCTTGATTCTAAAAATCTATTACATGGCTTCATTCGATATTGTATCAGAAGTCGACATGCAGACGGTCGACAATGCGGTGAACTCCGCAAAAAAGGAAATCGAAACCCGTTATGACTTCAAAGGCACCGGAAGTGAAATCTCCCTCGATAAAAAGAACCTTGTGATATCTCTGACAACGGAAAATGATTTTCGGATTGACCAAATGGAAACCGTTTTGATTGGCCGTTTCGTCAAAGCCAAAATAGATCCTCAAAGCCTCGACCTTACCAAAGAACCCTATGCTTCGGGCAAGGTTGTGAAAAAAGAAATCCCTGTTTCTCAGGGCATAGACAGGGAGACTTCTAAAAAGATCGTGAAAGCCATTAAGGATGCCAAAATCAAGGTGGAGACTGCCATTATGGATGATCAGGTGCGCATCACCTCCAAGTCTATCGATAATTTGCAACAAGTCATTGCCCTTTGCCGGCGTGGAGATTTCGGATTGCCGCTTCAGTTTGTCAATATGAAATAGATTGCGTGATGGATATAAACGAAAGTCCTGGCCTCCTTCACACATTTTCCGCACACCCATTTTACCAATTCACACCTGGACCTCTGGGATCAGCAACTATCTGAAGGCTCTGGCAGACGCAATTTAAAGAACTGATTCTACAAAAACTATTTAAATGGATAGCGAAACCTCAATAACCGCATCAACATCACAAGCCTTAAACTTTGAACTTTGCCAACTCGAGGCCCTTGTTGCCCACCGGGTGGGAAACAAAAACAACGAGCAGGATTTTATTGCCGGCACAGAACTACTCAGCACGAAAGATGGAAAGCTGAATAAGTTGCTTCTCACCTATTTCCTGAAATCGTTCGTAGCTCCGGAACTGTATCAGTTTACTTTTTCTAACGGGGATTTCAGGATGAATCCGCTTTATGCATTTGCCTGCGATATGTTTGATAAGACTGAACTCTTCCTGCCCCGCTCTGTGGACATGGCGCGACTTCTATACGATCTGTCCACCCATCCGCAGATTCGATCCGGAGATTTATTTGTTGCCGCTTTTTCAAATGTGGTGGTGGGTGCGCAATCCACAAGGGCGATTGGGCTTTTCAAATCTGAGCGAAAGGCAGATTTTCTCAAATTGGACCACGATCAGGATGGATTTTATCTGTTTTCCGAAAAGGGCATTCAAATCAACAAGCTCGACAAGGGCTGTTTGATATTCGACCTTGAACGGGAAAACGGATTCCGGATAGCCATGATTGACCGCGTGAATAAAGGCAACGATGCGCAATACTGGAAGGATCAGTTTCTTCAGATTTCACCCTGCAATGACAGCTTTCATCAGACCCGGGAGTTTATGCAATGCACCCGCGACTTTCTGATGAAAGAAGTGGCTCATGATGTACCTATGTCTAAAGCTGAACAGATCGATCTGCTCAACCGAACAGCGGAATATTTTAAGGAGCACGAACAATTCAATAAAGCGGAGTTTGAAAGCGATGTTTTTCAGGAACCCGCTGTTATTGAATCATTCCGACACTATACTGCAGATAATTTGAGAGAACTGCCCATGGAAGCGGATGGTGGATTTGATATTTCTTCTCACGCAGTAAAAAAGTACGCCAGGAATTACAAAAGCGTTCTTAAACTCGATAAAAATTTTCACGTTTACATCCACGGTGACCGGGAGTTGATCAAACAAGGACAGGAGGAAGACGGAAGAAAATATTACAAGATATATTATCAGGAAGAACACTGATTGATAAAATATTTGCCAATTGATTTTGTTTTAATCTGTTGGATTCTTTTCAAACGCTATCTTTGAAACCACTTTAAAACCGAAAACCATGAAAGCAAACATTGCAAACATAACACCTGGAGAGGGTCTTGGAGACCTCAAATTTGGCATGCAAAGAGCGGATGTCAAAGCGCTGTTGGGCGAGCCAGATGAAGTAGAATCGCAATCTCACGACGATGATGATGAAGACATTACCGAATCATGGCACTACGATGAGATTGAAGTTTCTCTCAGTTTCGACAAAGTGGAAGATTGGAAACTATGCACCATCGCGGTAAGCAATCCGGAAGTGAAAATGCATGACAAAAAGGTTATCGGTCTTTCGAAAGATGGCCTTGTTGAAGCCCTCAAAAAAATGAAAATCACCAACCTCAGCTACGACGATTGGTCTTCGGCCGAAATGCCAGACTCCATGACCATCACAGCCGATGATGACGAAATCGTATTCTGGATTGAAGACGGAACTGTCATGGATGTGCAATGGGGTCCTTTATTTATAGATGAAGACACGATAAAATGGCCCATAAACGGGCATTTGTCGAAAAATTAGTTTTACCTTTTCTTACATTATATATGTGAGTTTGAACCCCGATAGCGAACCTATCGGGGTTTTAATTTTTTTTTTAAAAAGATCAGAAAAACGAATCCAATTTTGATTGTTTTCGTTTAGATTAGCACCAAAATATTGGAACCAACCAAATTTTAAAATCTTTAAAACGAACATTATGAAAGATCGGATTGAAAGCGATGCATGGGTGCTTTACAAAGGAGAGGGAGATGGCAAGCCTGGAGAATTGATTTTTGAAACATTTGCCATGGATCCTATTACAGACCAAGAAGTGCTCGTTGAGCCTCTTTATGGCTGCTGGGAAGGCAATATGAGTCATTCTGTTGAGAGAAAGCCTGTGGACATTGCCCTTCTACGAGGCGAGGAAAAGGTTGTGATCGGCAATTCCGGTGTGGTGCGCATTATTGAAAAAGGAGCGAACGTAAACACCTGTGAAGTGGGAGATATTTGTATCGTATTCTGTGTGGGCATTGTCGACAAGTGGGGATACCCCATGAAAATAATGGGTTATGACGCCCCAGGCACCATGGGCGTACTGTCGAAAATCGCAAAAATGCCAGGAATTTCGGTGATCCCTATTCCAAAGGATACGAAGTACACTTTGGCTCAATGGGCTGCTTTTTCTCTGCGTTATGTTACAGCTTGGGCAAACTGGAAAGTAGCTTATCGCTGCTGGCGTGCGCAACTCGAGGATGCCAATCCAGCCGATGAATATGTGGTGGCCTGGGGCGGTGGCGTATCTTATGCACAAGGGCTGCTTGCGCAAAAAGCGGGGTTCAATGTCGTCATGATCAGTTCGGGTGAAGACAGACTTTCAATGATTGAAGCAGACGGTATGCAAGCCATAGACCGCCGCGAATTTTCCAATCTTCAATTTGATCAACGCCAATACAATACAGATAAAAACTACAAAAAGCTTTATCTCGACGCCGAAAACAGATTTATTGAAATGGTCCATGAAAAGACTGGTGGTCGCAATGCAGCCATAGTAATAGATTATATAGGCCTTGCAGTATATCGTGCCTCTCTAAAAATTCTTGATCGGATGGGAGTCATCACCACCGCAGGATGGAAGGAAGGAATGGTCCTAACAAACTATCGCGCTATCGAATGCATCAGCCGACACATCCATGTTCACACACATTACGCCAATTTCAAGGAGGGATCTGAGGCGGTGGCATATGCTGAAGCAAATGGGTGGTTGCCCGAAATTGATGAAAACGAGATATATGCCTTCGAGGATATCCCGAAAATTCAACGGGACTACGATCAAAATCTCATCCGTTCATATTTCCCGATTTTTCGGGTTGCCGAAAAATAAATTGCTTGCGAGCCAGCCAATCATGAGAATACTATATGGTAGTGAATCATAGTTAAGAATCAAAGCTGGATATAGACCAATGCTGCACTTATCGCCTTGACAAGACCGGATGTAAATCACTATATTCGTGCAGCAGTTTTAAAAAAAAAAAGCAAGCAGACCAGCCAAACTGATAACCAACATAACCCGAATTGAAATTGGAAAAGAAATCTTATACCCCCGAATTCTCGTCAATAATAGCCGCACTTGAACACCATGTAAAAACAACACCTGACCAAATAGTATTCCGGCTTTTGGAAGATGGGGAGAGCGAGGCGGAGACACTCACTTTCAAAGAGCTCTACAAATCTGCAAAGAGCACAGCAGCAGAATTATTGAAACATGCCAAAAAGGGTGACCGCGCATTGCTCGTTTTCCCTACCGGCATGGGATTTATTAAAGCATTTTATGGTTGTGTATTATCGGGTATTGTGGCCGTTCCAATGTATCCGCCCTCAGGACGTCGGCGTATAGGGCGCCTTGAAAATGTGGCGAATGACTGTGGTCCAACACTCGTCATTTCTACATCTCAAATCAAAAATCAATCGAAGGAATGGTTTGACGACGTTGCATCTTTTCACGATGTAACCTGGATTGAGTTGGATCAGATACTGACAGAAGATTCCGTATCTCTTCCAAAATTGACCGATGATGACCTCGTTTTTCTTCAATATACCTCAGGTTCCACGGGCGATCCGAAGGGTGTGCAGGTAACACATTCCAACATTCTTTACAATGTTGATCTCATCACCGCTGTATCAGGCAAATGTGTTCAGCTCATCAGTTGGTTGCCAATCTATCACGACATGGGATTGATCGGAAATATCATCAACACCGTTTATAACGGAGGTGTATTGACGTTTATGGCTCCTGTTGATTTTATTCGGAAACCAGTAAGATGGTTGAATGCTGTTAAAAAATACAAGGCTGAAATTCTAACCGCACCCAATTTTGCTTTTGACTTGTGTGTGAAACAATTGACAGACGAGGAAATTGACAATTTAGATTTATCCACTTTGAATAGGGTATACAACGGTGCAGAACCAATTAAAGCATCAACCATTCGCGCTTTTAGCAAACGTTTTGCAAAAGCAGGATTTAAGGTGGACTCTTTTCTGCCTTGTTATGGTCTGGCAGAAACCACGCTCATGACCACCGGAGTGGTAAGTTCTCTGAAATATCTTAAACTGGATAAAAATTCGTTTTCAAGAGGTAAAGTGGATGTTGTGGACGATACCCTTGAAGACCGTGAGTCAATCGAACTTGTAAGTTCAGGGCCCTTTCTTCCTACTTTTGTACATGCCATTGTAAATCCTGATACCCAGGTGGAATGCGCACCAGATGAAATAGGAGAATTGTGGTTGGCTGGTCCCAGTATCACAAAAGGCTACTGGAACAGGAAAGAAATAAACAATGAAATATACGGGGCCACGATCAAAGACCGCAATGGGATTCCTTTGGCAGATCGGGGCATATTCCTGCGCACGGGCGACATGGGTTTTGTTAGTGATGAATTCTTGTTTATCACCGGCCGTATCAAAGAAATGATTATCATCAATGGCGCCAATTATTATCCTTATGATATCGAAGCTACCATTCAGGATGCCCATCCGGCATTGCAGCAAAACGCAGGCGCTGTATTCAGCATAGAAGATGAGCAAGGACAACCCCAAATAGTGGTTTTACAAGAAATTACCAGAGCACATCTGCAAAAATATGACGCCAGGGAAATTTTTGCATCGATTAATCGGGTGGTTGTTCAGGAGCACCAGCTTTCACCTACGGCCATAGGACTGATTAGTCCCGGCAGAATTCCAAAAACCACAAGTGGTAAAATTCAAAGATCGCTTTGCCAAAAAATGTACAACAAAGGCGAAATTGACGGCTTGCTTGATTTCTGGAGTTACAAAGACAGTTTTTCGCCTGAGAAAAAACCACAGGAAAAATTGCAGTCGCTTTCCACTTCTTCTCAGAGTCAGGAAGAGCTTGTGAAGCTGCACGAATTGATGAAAAATGAGCTGGCTTCGACATTTAAGATTGACATTTCGAGGGTTGATATCCACAAATCATTTGCAGAACTTGGTTTGAGTTCCATTCAAGGAATACAATTGGCCGAGAGACTCAGTTTTCACCTCGGCAAAGAAGTACCGGTGACTGATCTTTACGATTATTTCACCATCCACGACCTCAGTCGGCATATTTTGGGCATTCAATCCTCAGAGGAGACATTAGTAGCTGACAAAACTTTATCGAACGAACCGATTGCGATTATTGGTATGTCATGCCGCTTTCCCGGCGCAAAAGACACAACGGAATTTTGGAACAATTTGGTCAATAAAACTGATTCCATAGATGTGATTCCGCCAGAACGGTGGAACTTTACTGATTACTACAGTGAAGAACAAGCTCCATTTAAAATGATCTCGAAATGGGGTGGATTTCTGAAAGATATTGATCTTTTTGATGAGCAATTTTTTTCCATTTCGCCACGTGAAGCGGAAGTGATGGACCCGCAACAGCGCATCATGCTTGAGCAGGTTTATCACCTGATGGAAAATGCGGGATACCCTTCAGAGAAAATGAGGGGAAAAGATGTCGGCGTTTTTGTTGGGATTTCGGGTATGCCTTATAGCGAGCTTGTTCAAAACTCGGGTATTGATCAAAATATTTACTCAGCCACAGGAAATTCTTTAAGCCTGGCGGCCAACAGGGTTTCTTACTTTTATGACTTTCAGGGACCGAGTGTAGCCGTTGATACCGCTTGCTCTTCATCTCTTGTGGCCCTTCATCAGGCCGTCAAATCACTTCGAAACGGCGAAGCTTCGATGGCGATTGCCGGAGGAGTCAATATGATTTTAACGCCGGATGTAAATGTCTTTTTTTCTCAAAGCGGATTGTTATCTGCCGGTGGACGATGCAAATCATTTGATGCCTCTGCGGATGGAATCACACGCAGCGAAGGATGTGGAGTTGTCTTATTAAAACCACTGAGCAAAGCAATCGAAGATGGTGATCAAATCACCGCCATTATCCGAGGATCGGCTGTAAATCAGGATGGTCGAAGCAATGGTATCACTGCGCCAAACGGACTGGCCCAGCAAAAAGTTATTAAAGCTGCACTCGCAGATGCCGGAATACGACCCGAACAAGTGAAATACGTAGAAACGCATGGCACCGGAACAATCCTTGGTGATCCAATAGAAGCCCACGCCATCGATGCTGTTTATCGAAATGGAAAAGGGGAGCCGATATTACTCGGCGCTCTAAAGGCCAATATTGGCCATATGGAAGCCGCTGCCGGTATTGGCGGATTGATAAAGGCCGCATTGGCACTTAGCCATGGATCGGTACCCGGACATTCCAATTTCAAAACGCCCAATCCACAAATCAATTGGGATAAAGTCAAATTATCTGTCCCAACAGAGACCACTTCACTTGCCAATGGTGAGGAGCATTTCTGTGCGGCCATTAGTTCTTTTGGCTTTGGCGGTACGAATGCGCACGTCATTCTCGAAAACTATATCGCTCCTCCGGCCAAAAACAACCGCATGGTAGCTCCACGCCGATCAGTTGACGTGATACCCATTTCCGGAAGGGAAGAAAAATCACTCAATCAGAAAATAAAGGATCTACACGGGATGATCGAATCTCATTCAGAAATTTCACTTTCTGATTTGTCATATTCGCTATCTCTAGGTAAAGACCACTTTTCCAAACGCGCAGTTGTAATTGGAAATTCGCGCGAGCAAATTCTGAAAGGATTGAAAGGTTTGGCCGATAATCAGGAAACCATATTTGGCATCGGTCCATTACCAAAACTGGCCAATAGCAAAAAGGCATTTCTATTTACGGGTGCAGGAGCTCAATATGCGGGAATGGGGAAAGAATATTATCAGAACGAGCCCATTTTTGCGCAAGCTATTGACGAATGTTTTGCCATCACTAAAAATCTGCTAAAGGATGATTTAAAGAAAATCATGTTTTCCACATCCGGAAGCGAAGAAGAAAAGCTACTAAATCGGATTGACCTGATGCAGCCCATTATTTTCACCTATGAGTACGCCATGTTCAAATGGTGGGAATCACTTGGTGTAAATCCAGATATGGTAATCGGCCATAGCCTCGGAGAAATTGTTGCAGCTTGCGTCAGTGGCGTGTTTTCACTCTCTGACGCATTGCGCCTAACAGTGTTGCGAGGCAAGCTTATCGGTGAAATGCCCATTGCTGGTACGATGGCCTCCGTGCAAGCTTCAGAAGAAGACGTGGCAGCAGTGATTGCCGGAAGAGAAGGACGTGTCAGTATAGGAGTGATCAACGGCAAAAACCAGACTGTCGTTTCCGGCCACGTGGAAGATGTCCAGGCGGTGGTAGATCATTTTGACAAAAAAGGAGCTAAAACGAAAGTGTTGAAAATAGCGCGGGCGGGGCACTCTCCGCTTATGGATGCCATTTCGGGTGCTTTTAGTGACCTGCTCGATACTTTTGTATTGCAACCTTCCCGCATACCACTTGTGAGCAATACAACCGGAGCAGTGGCAGGTAAAGAAATATCAACTTCACAATACTGGGTTGATCATTTGCGGCAGACGGTGCGGTTTTCAGATGGTTTGAATACGTTGTTTCAGGCCGGATGTGATGTACTCATTGAAGTCGGTCCACATCCAGTGTTGTCAGGAATTGCTTCCCAAGATGTTTTTCGGGGTGCGAATTACCTCAGTTTGCCATCAGCGAGTGAGGACCCTAAACTTCGCGATCTACTTTATCTGAGCGTGGTGCGATATTATGTTTCAGGTGGAGAGATCAACTGGAAAGCTTATCACGCCAACCGTGGACTTTCGACTATTCCTACCCCAATGTACCCTTTCACAAAAAAGAAGTTTTGGGTTAAACCCAACGAAGCAGGCTTGGCGTCGCGCAGAGTAAAGTCAAGCCCGGCCGCTTCTGCAATTGCAGATGGCCAATTGCGTACCGATTGGATTTATGACGTAACCTGGCAACCAGCCCCACTGGAGAAAAATCCTGTAGCTCCGAAAAACTGGTTAATTCTTTGTAGCGACATGAATTCGGAAGATTATTTTGATTTTCTGATGGATGTAAAAACCAAAGGCATCCCACACACAGTGGTATCAAATTGGGATCAGGCGCACTCTATGTTACGTGATTCACAGTTTGATGCATTGGCTGTAATTTGGGGGAAAAGGGATGAAGATGAAGAGTTTAATATTGGGGAAATCAATGTTATGGCTATCGAAGGGCTACGCCAACTTCAGGATATCATGTCAATTTCAAACTCAAAAGATTCAGCTTTTCTTAAGAGAATCTACTGGATCACGGAAGGTTTTGAATCTGAAAATAAGAATCTTCTGGCTTCACCGTTATGGGCTTTAGGTCGCACATTTATGGAAGAGACCATTTTTGATTTTAAACTAGTAGACATCAATCGAACAAAGTTTGATCAGGAAAAAATGCTTCATATCCTTCTTAGTCTGGGCGACGAAAATCAAATAAGACTGGAAAATATTCCCGAAGTATTGAGGTTAAATAAACACCAAATTTCAACTGACAAGAAAAAAATCACCGGAAAATCAACCTACATCATAACTGGAGGGATCAGTGGACTAGGCCTGCAGACTGCGTTATATCTGGCCAAAAATACCGAAATTGAACATTTGATGCTCTGGTCGCGACGCCAACCCTCTGAGGAAGTCAATCAAATAATAAATTTCATTACTGAATCGGGAAAAAAGGTTACTGTTATACAAGTTGACGTGACCGATGAGACTGCGGTTGAAGCTGCCCTGTCTACTATTCCGGAAGAATATCCACTTAAGGGAATTCTGCACATTGCCGGGTTGAGTGATAAAGCTTTGATTCCTGACTTAACAATAGAACAATTAGAAAGAATCATGGCACCCAAAGTATTGGGGAGCTGGAATCTACACAAAGCAACGCTGGAAATGGAGCTTGAAACGTTCTTGATGTTCTCATCGCAATCTTCGTTGGGTCTTCCTGGGACAGGAAATTACGCAGTAGCCAATATTTTTCTTGACTCATTGGCAGCATACCGTCGCGATAGAAACCTTCCAGCCCAAACAATTATCTGGGGAGCGTGGGATGCTATTACGGATATGGTTGATGCAAATAACATTGAACGTTTACGCGCTTATATTAAACAGCGTGGGGAGGGTATGATCGACCTGAATTCTGGAATGGATATATTGAATTATGCACTTCACAACGAAAATGTCCCTTTTCATATTTATGTTGCTCCTTTAAATCTTAAGAATACCGAGGTATTCAAAACAGCGAAAGGTAATGTGCAAAATTTATATCGCAACCTTTTTACCAATGAAGAAAACAATGAAGAAATATCAAATGTAAAGAGTTCTGTTCAGCTCGCCGATCTTTGGTCGACATTGTCGGCAGCGAACGAAACCGAAAGATTTGAATTGCTTTCGGTTGCCATTCGGGAGCAAGTGGCGTTTGTTATCAGACAGGAAGATTCCAGCACGATAAAAATCGACGTAGATTTATTTGATTTTGGAATTGATTCTTTGATGGCATCGGAAATTGTGAACCGGCTTTCGAGAATGTTGCGACATAACCTCTCTCCAACAATTATTTTCGACCAACGCACAATAAACGAACTGACTATCTTCCTTCTGGATGTAAGGCTTGATTTTACAGGCCAGGAAGCCAGCGAGAATAATTCTGATCAAGAAGAAGTTTCTTCTGTAATGACTCAGGAAGCATTGCGACCGACGAAAGCGAACGGCTCAAGTACAAATCCTTCAGAGAGTTTGAACTGGGATGAATTGCTCAAGACCACCATCATTCAGGAGCTTATTGCACAAGGCAAAAGGCCCGAGACTCTTAATGAAAGTAGGTCCTTAGGCAGACAACTGACACGTCTGGCCAGTTTGCTGAACAAAAAGGTATAGAATTCAATGCTAAATATGTATGCTTGAAACAAAATCTCTAAACGTCATCGCTATACCATTTGCAGGAGGAGACCGCTATTCATACAGGCATTTCCAAACATATCTCGGTAGTGCAATCAATTGGCATACTATTGAATTGCCAGGTCGGGGTATTCGTAAGAAAGAGGAAATCCCTGAAAATTTTGAACGAATGGCAGAAAGTCTTATTACCCAAGCTGAACCCATTATGAATAGAGGTCCTTTTGGCTTGTTTGGCCACAGCATGGGTGCTCTATTGGGTTATCATCTTGCACTTATGCTCCATGAAAAAAATATGCCTCAACCAGTTTGGGCATTTTTTACAGGATTCGGAGCTCCGGGTTTCAAAAAAAAAAATCCAATTTCACATTTAGATAGCGACCAATTCTGGAATAGAGTCGCAAGTCAAAATGGTGTTCCGATATCTGTTTTGAATTCTAAAGAGTTAAGGGATTATTTTGAACCAGTTTTACGACATGATTTTACTGCGCTAGAAAAATATTGTAATAATTTTACAGAATCATTCGTATTGACCTGCCCACTGTATTTGCGAAGAGGTACTGAGGAGTCTATTACCGATATGGAATTCATGGCCTGGCAAAAATTCTGTACCAAACCCATCGATCAACAAACCTATGAGGGCGATCATTTCACCTACATTAAAAATCCTGTCGATCTTTGCAATAAAATAAATAATTTGAGCGAGAATTGGATTTAATGTGCGAGAATGGGATAAAGGTTATGTGGGTACACTTGAATGCCGACATTCCAGATAAAACCTTTGCCCAAACATTACAAACGTTGCCTGTCGATTGGCATTCTGATATTGTAAAATATTTCCAGCATGAAGATCGAAACAGGAGTTTAGCTGGAAAAATTTTGCTTGTCAAATTATTGCACTCTTTGGCTGCTGTCATTCCCGGCTCAATCACTTATACGAATAAAAAAAAACCGATCATACCCGCTCTCCCAGGTGTGGACTTCAGTATTTCTCATTCCGGTAGCATCGTAGTATGTGCTTTAGCTACGAGCGGATTAATAGGTGTTGATATAGAAATCCACAGAACCTTAGACTTTCTTTCAGTAAAAAGCACAATGACTGAAGATCAATGGCACAACATTCATCTTTCAGCACGCCCTCATGAAACTTTTTTTGACTTCTGGACTTTAAAAGAATGCATTGCGAAGGCTTCAGGTCTGGGACTATATTTACCTTTTCACGATATGGACATTAGCAAAAACCCAGTCATCTCTGAAAATGATCATTGGACCCATAAAAAAATAAAATTGAATCCCGATTACTGTTGTCATTTAGCTCACAATCGAATACCAACGACATCAATCGAAATACAGGAGATTGATCATTTTAATGTTTTTTTACCATTCTGATCAATTCCAGTTATTTCCTCGAAGTCTTTTTGGAATAGTGAAGTGAATATCCTGGCACCTTTCGAACTAAAATGCATTGGATCTTTAAAATAATCTAATTGCAAAGGTAAACTGCGGGAATAATTCAAATAATAAACATTTTCATGACGATTGGCCAGATCAGTTGCGAATGAGATAAATTCTTCGATATTTGGCAACTCACGGTAAAAACTTTCATTTATAGGGACCGTGACGAGAATAAATTTTCGCTGGCGATTTTCACGAACGACTCTTTCAAACTCATTTAAGTAATCTTCATTATAAGAGAAATAGATTTCCTTGTCGAGATAATCTAACATTGCTTCATCAAAAAAACTAAAAAATCGTGTTGAATCCATTTTTTGATCCAACAATTCTTTTCTCTTCGAAGTCATATTAGAAAGTCTCTGAGTAAAAACATCTATATCGTCAGATGTCTGCGTTTTACTTTCCAACATCACACCCCTGTTGTCCTTCTTTTCACCACTCGACCTTCGGAATGGACCAACACCATATTCGATATAATTCCCATAGAATCGCAGTCCAGGAACCTTGTAGTGCCAACTCAATCTCCCACTCTCAGCCATAAATTCTTTAATCATTTCATTATCAAGAAGGGGAATAAATGTCGAAGCATTGATATTTGACGAAGGATTTTTGACGAAAGTTTTCTGATTTAATTCAAGAATTATTGGCGAAGATTTGTCCTTGCTACATTCAATTTTTAGCAATAACCGTGTCACATCAAATACGGCTTTGCCCATTCCATAATTATAACAATTGGGACTTAGCGAATCGGGTATAAAAGTACTTCGTGCTAAAGACGAGCCGAAAACAGGAATTTCGTCCGGATTCTCAGATTCAATTAATCGTCTTACTTTTCCCTGATTGGAAAACTCATTTATAAATATGATATGTTTTATGAAAACATAATCCAATCCAAGCAATATAATCGCAATGAGTGTGAAGAGTAACCAGAGCTTCCTAACTAATAGTTTGCCGGATACTTCGCGATTATCAGAATTGGAAATATAAAAATTGCTGTCGTGCATCCTGGCCGATTAACATGATTAGTCCAAAAACAACTATAAGGTAAAGCAAATTACTTTTAAATTTCAATTCTCTGTTGAAAAAAATAGTTGGAATTAATAACATTGTAGCGCCTGCCATTGAGTAAAAAGCAGTGCTGGAGTTAAAGCCTGATAGAATATCGCTAAAACTGAACGAAAAATCAGTGAAGATTTTGGTGTAACCAACTATTATGTCATCCACATTCTGCGAGCGATACATGAGTACCAGCAGACACATTAGCGTAGCATTCCACAACGGGCGAAAAAGGCGTTGATAGAGTTGATTTTTCACAACAGGAAAGCGTGGATCATACTCAATATATAGCTGAACACCCATTACGAGCCCGTGGCTAACTCCAAACAAAATAAATGGCCAGGTGGCCCCATGCCAAAATCCAATAGTTCCAAGTACCAGAATATTAACCCAGAAAGCCCGAAATTGACTTCTGCGTTTCCCTAACAATGGCGTCTGAAGATAGATAAATATCCACTGGGTGAGTGACATATGCCAACGGCTCCAAAAATCACGAAAATTCCGAACCCAATATGGTCTGTTGAAGTTATCAATCAGTTTAATTCCCATAAGACGGGCCGAACCCATGGCAATATCCGTATATCCACTGAAGTCGGCAAATGACTGAATTGCAAAAAAGAACAAAGCCATGGAAACCTGTGCCCCATTGGAAACGCTGAGATCGACAAAAACAAAATCAACAAATACACTTACAGAATCTGCTACGACCAACTTTTTGAAAAATCCCAGAGCAATCTTATTCAATCCATACCGGATATCTTCCATTTTGGGAGTTACATTCTTTTTGAGCTGGGGAATGAGATGAGAAGAACGCTCAATGGGCCCGGCGATGAGCTGGGGGAAGAAAGAAACATAAAGCGCAAAATATCCAAAATGGGTCTCAGGTTTGATATTTCCATTGTACAAATCAATGGAATAACTCATCGTCTGGAACGTATAAAAGGATATTCCAAGCGGCAAGATAATGCTGTAAAAAGCCGGTGTATAGTCTACACCAAGCATACCTAAACCATCATTAATATTCAGGCTAAAAAAGTTGAAATACTTGAAGAAAAAAAGCATCCCAAGATTTCCAATCAAACTGATAGCCAGAAATGGTTTTCGCTTTTTCTTTTCTTTGATCCGTCCCATTTTCAAGCCGCACCAAAAATCTATAGCCGTGGACAACAACAACAGAGCGGCATACTCTGGTTTCCAAGACATATAGAAATAGTAACTTCCAGCAAGAAGCATTATCCATCTCCACTCCCTTCGTAAGACGAAGAAAAGCACGAGGATGATGGGTAGAAATATTAAATAGTGGAGCGAATTGAATAACATGGAGGAGAGATCACTTCAATTTCTGGTCGGCCAGGATGCATTTGTACGCACTTAAAATAGAATTGGATACAGATCATTTCGAAATACCTAACATATCTCTATCACCCAGTACCCTCTCACAGTATTAAAAGTGCTCAAAACTAAACAAATTAACGAGGTTTTACATTTTTTCTGAACTTTAGTAGAAGAAATAATTTTTTGTGTAATGATATGAATTTTCATAATCTACGCAATCTACTTTCAGGCAATATTCCATCGAAAAGATGTTCTACCTAAATCAGTAGAAATGGCACAGCGATATTTGTTCTGAAAATGGGCCATAGTGTGGAATTCTGCCGAATTTTTTCGCTTAGTTTTTTTGTATAAATTTGATTCTGAATAATTTGTAAATTGGCACTATTCTTCGGGACGACAATAGACTCACATCAATTATTACATCATGGAAAATAAAGAGAAAAATAAATTAATTCATTCGCAATCTGACACGAAGCGATCTGAAGATACTGAAAGCGGCAGCTCATCGCAACTCAGTCGATCAGAAATGGATGCCACCCATGGCGACGATGCCATAGAAATCGAAATGAACGAAGCAGAGCGCCTGTCTGCGATGGCCACTTTTGCTCCAATGGACGGAGATTTGGGTGATGAGTCCGAGGACTTCGAAGACTTGCCAATCGAAGAGAGAAAGAACCGGAATTTCTACGATCCAGCTTTGTCAACCGGAGGCAAATCAGGGGACAGCAACAAGGAACGACCCGAGGGAATACATGTTTCAAGGGCATTTCAGGCTGGCGTCTCTTTTAAAGATAAAGACAGCTATGTTGATGACAAACCGGGCGAATCGAACAAAAAAGAAAAGAGTAACCGGGCTGATCAATGGGAATCAGAAAATGATCAGAATGAAAATGAGGAGGCCTGAAATCGATTCAGGCATCCAACCAATTTTTGAAGTCCCGTGTTCTGTCACGGCTCAAAACGATATCTTCATCTTCGCAGCCATGGAGTTTCACTTTCATCCTGCTGTTGGAATAACCGATCATCTGCTCAATAGATTCATAACGAGCTATATACTTGCGGTTTAGTCGAAAAAATTCTTTTGGATCAAGAAGAATTTCCAATTGGTCCAGGCTAAAATCAATGAGGTGATTTTTTTTGAGAGCGGTGTGAAGGTAAACGGCCTTGTGTTCTGAAAAAGCAAATCTTACATCCTCGGTATTTATAGCAAGAATCCGGTCTCCGATTTTGGTAACAAATCTCTTTTTAAATGGATTTCCGTAGTCCGACTTCACTATTTGGTGCCAGTCCCGACCAAGTTTTTCCGAGGGCAAAGTGAAGTGTAATTCAAATTTGTTTAAGGCAGCCTGCATGGCTTCCTCCTCGACTGGCTTGAGCAGATAGTCTAAACTATTAAGCTTAAAAGCGCGCAATGCATACTGATCGTACGCCGTCGTAAAAATGATCGGTGCCTTCGTATCAGCTTCTTCGAAAATATCAAAACTGAGACCATCTGATAAATGAATATCCAGCATAATCAGATCAGGCGGGGGATTGTTATTCAGCCAATTTATCGTGGCGCTTACCGATTCTAAAGGGCCATGAAAAAATGCCTCCGGTAAGATTTTTCTCAACGTCCGGGCAAGCTTTTTTGCAGCTTGTTCCTCATCTTCTACGATCAAAATATTCATAATGATGAAGGTTTTCGAATGAGAGGAAGACGAACCAAAAAGTTATTGTCCTTGTCTGAAATAGTCACTGGCAAATCTGTGAGAAAACGATATCGCTCCCGGATATTGGTGAGGCCGATTCCCGAAGGCCGCTCTTCCCCAATGCGTTTTTGCAAATTATTGCTGACCTCCAGGTAATCTCCACGTATAGAAATAACAATCCTAAGAGGTTCTTCCTGAGTGGCCCGGTTGTGCTTCAGGGCATTTTCGAGGAGCAGTTGAAGTGAAAGGGGTGGAAGATAAACTTCCTGTTCACCTTCATTTTGAATCTTAAACTGAAATTTTTCGCCAAAACGTATTTTTTGCAATTCAAGATAACTCTTCGCAAAATCAAGTTCGCTTTTTACGGTTACGAGTTCTTCGTTTTGAACATCGAGCACATAGCGATAGATCCGCGACAATTTTTCGATGAAGGCATTTGCATCATCCGCACTTTCGTATACCATATTGCTCAAAACGTTGAGCGAATTGAAAAGAAAATGCGGATTCAACTGGTCTTTCAGGCTTTGGTATTGACCCTTGAGGCGTTCGCTTTTAATTTTCTCAGCATTAATAGCTGTTTCTCTCCATTCAAACAAAAAAGCCCGGCCGGTAAGGAATATTGTAATCACCAATGCAATAGTCGTCGGAAACAAACTCTTAAGGGCTACTGACCTGAATGGGAATTCTTTCAATTCCGGCTGCCAGATTACCTTGATGAAAAATATGTACAAAAGAAAGCTACCAATGAAAGCGTACAAAGTAATGAAAACGAGATCAATAACAAAACGCTTCACAGGAGCCTGAAGCCATGGGAAATGGGCGTTGTTGTAATTGATAATTACCGAAATACCCCCACTCATCATACAGGAAATCAGAAAAGAGAATAAAAAATCATCCCATATTTCCTCCCATCCTGCCAGGGAAAAGAAGCAGGTGAAGCAAAACGACATGCTCACCGCAAGAGCCAGCAACAGGTTGATCAAGAGAAACCATCTCACCTGATGAAAAATATTTCTGGAAACTTTGGGCTTATTTTCTTCTTCAAACATGTGGCAACGAATTTAAGGTTTGTCCGATGGATCGGGTAATGCATCAGAATATTAAGATGAAATATAATTCAGACACCTGCTAAGTAAGTCAGCAGGTGTCTGAACAATAGACATTTATTTTTTGCACGCCTGGCTTACTTCTTCTGCGAGGTCTCTGCCCCATCCCGGATTAAATCCCTCAACCTGCTCTTTTTCAAAAAGAGTCAGACTTTGCGCTGCCAAGGCGCATGCTTTGACAGGTTCGGTACCAAAATATTGCGCCGTACCCAATTCCTGACGAGCCATCATAGCAGCTGCACGCGGATTTTCGGGATTCATTTCCATTGCTTTGCCAAAACTTTGCATGATTTGCGGACTGTATTGTTGGGCGCGCGACATGGGATCCACCACCATTTTTGCCATCAAGGCATAACCTCTCAACACTTCCACCTCATCATTTCCGGGACTTAGCGCAGCCGCCTTTTTCACATGCTCACTTGCCCGATCTATAATCTGATCACGTTCGGTGGCTTGCTGCATCGCAAAACTGCTGTTGATCAAAACAAGGGCAGCATAGTAATGCGGATGAAATTCGGTAGTTGCCTGGTTGGCAATTCGTTCAAAACTGTTGGCGACTTCGCGCATTTGCTCCGGCGATTTTGCTTCGCCCCACTGGCCCATTGCCTCTCCCATGGCCTGCTGGTAAGCGCCATTCTGGGCAGAAATATTCGTATTGATAGAAAGAAAAAGAATGAGCAAAGAAATTACTGTTTTCATGATTTTTGGTTTTTAAGTGTTTGTTAGTTATTAAAGATTGTTCAGTTGATTGGCTTTTTTGTCGGAAGAAATAGTCCAGAATACCCCCACAAAAACAAAGCGGGGAGCTGGCTGTCGGAGGGCTGTACTTTCGTAAAATCCATCTGACCCGGCTTCGTTGGCATACCGATATCCAAAAACATTATCGCGTCCGGTGATATTTGTGCAGCTCAGGTGGATGATGAGACTGGGTCGCGGCAGGTAGCTCCAGTTTAGCGAAAGCGAACCGAAACCCGGTGAAAGCGATTCCATTTCCCCGGCAAGATTGGGATTGTCATAACTGTATCCGCTGTTGAGCGTGAAAGTGGCACCCGGCTGGGAATTCCATTTGGCGATCCAATACTTGCCCACCACACTCAGGTTGTGCTGTGGTGCAAAAGATGGTTGCACCTGTGTTTGAAAACGATCGTATTGACGGCGGCTGTGAACAAAACTATAGGTGACCCAGTAATCCAGATTCTTCACGGACTTGCGATCTCGAAAAAACAGATCAAAACCCTGAGCCACCCCCGATCCATCAGCTGCATAATCAAGAATTAAAGTCTCTTCCACTGGCTGGATCAACCGAAGACCCGAATACGTTTTGTAATATCCTTCCATGCGGAAAAGTCGGTCGCTGTTGCCATGCTGATAGCTCAGCTGATAATGGTTGGCGGCGGCATTGCCAATTTCCGGTGAAATTGTAATGACAGCAGGATCCTGCACCTGGCTGAAGCGCCCTGCGGCCAAAGAGATTGTGCCATTTTTGTACGGCATGAAGGCTGCCGCCAAACGAGGTTCTGGTGAAAACCTCTGCGGTCCACTAAACGTAGCACCGCGAATGCCCGTGCGAAGGGTCAGTCTGGTAGAGAGAAACCATTCTGCTTCTGCAAATACGGAGGTACGCTTATCGTCAAATCCCCTTTTTTGGCCAAACCGCAATTCAGTTTCTCGATAAGAGCGGCCAATCAATTCAAAACCACCTTTTATTTTCAGTGCATCGGTTAAATAATGGGTGATTTTTTGTTTAAAGTGGATTAAGTTTTCCTCATTTTCAAACCGGTTGGTGTCGATGTCAAATCCATCCGTATTTGCAGTGATTGAAAAACCTCCTTCTGCAAGCCATTTCTCGTTCATCGGTTTGCGATAAGTCACATTCGCAAATCCAAAATCATTCCCGATTCCGATGCGCTGGCCACGGCTTTCGTCGTCCGCTTGTTTTTGCCAGATGACCATCTTGCTTTTTGATCCCTGAACAAAAGCCTTCACCATACCATCCGCACCCCACTTGTGTCGGTACACAGCCTGTCCCGAATAGGCCAGAGGCGCTTTTTCCCAATCAAAATCCTGTGTTACCAATTCCTGGTACGGTGCCAGATTCTGGTAGGAAGCCTCCGCAGTAAGTGATTGTTTTTTTCCCGCAAGGGTAGAAGAAACAGAAGCCCCCACGGACATAAGTGAAATATCGGTCTGATTGCGCACCGGTTGATCTACCGTTTCGAGTACAAGCACCGAAGAAAGGGCATCGCCATACTCCGCTGAATAACCACCGGTGCTAAAAAAAGTGCCTTTAAAAAGTGCGGGGCTAAATCTGTTACGGGTGGGCACATTGGCTGTGGACGTGCCGTAGGCATTGCCCACGCGCAACCCATCAAAAAATATGGCTGTCTCGGAGGCATCGCCACCACGCACGAAAAGCCGGCCATCATTGGCTACGGTAGCCGTACCCGGAAGGGTATTGAGCGCGCCCGTGATATCGCCAACAGCGCCAGCCGTGGTGAGGATATCCAACGGACGCATCACCACGGCACTGGCTTTATCGCTTACATCAATGGTGCCCACTGTGATAGACACAGCGTTTAGTTCGTTCACTTTTGGTTGAAGTACAAGGGGTATTGCGGACAGTGCAGAGACCAGCGGTATTTGCACAGTGCCGTATCCGATGGCCGATGCCACAAGGATCAAGCTGTCGTTTTTGCTGGTTTGAAAACTAAAGCGGCCATCGGCATCAGAAGTCCCGCCATCAAATGTGCCGTCGATCCACAGATTTACGCCTGGAAGTGATTCCCCATTTCGCGCAGTTACGTTTCCCGAAAGGGTATGCTGACTTACCGATACGAAAGCTTGTAAAAGAAAAATGAGAAACAAAATGGATGTGGAGCGCTTCATGGTCATTGCGTTTGAATGACCCAAAAGTGCGGCGCGAAATCAGGAGGTGAAAAAAAGACTTACCGAATCTACCGATTTGATGGATGAACTGTCAAAATCATACACATTGCAAAAAAGATCCAATCAAAAAAAGATTTTGGCCAATTCAATTTCACATCCAAATCATTGCAGGCTCAGGAGAAAACTGAACGCGTTCTGCCAATTTTTTGTATCGCTCAGGTATTTTACAAAGGTAATCCTGCATTTTGTTCCCTTCGGAAGTCAAATCTTTGAGATGTTCCACTCCCCAAAAATCAACCAGATGTTCCACAATGTTGGCGTAATCCAGGGACGTGTATATTCCAATTTCCTGGGTTATGGCTGCGTAGGTATCAAAAAGGCTGAGCTTGTTATCCTTGACGTCCATCATCCTTGCAGGCATCACAATGTGTTTCCACATCATATGCCCGAAGGCCAATATTGCTTCATTGGGATCCAATTCAAAAATTCTTTTCATCATGGCCTTGTACGCATTTTCGTGGCGGGCTTCATCCCCCGCTATCACTTTGCATATTCGAGAGAGATGATCGTCGCCGGCCTGCGAAGCCAGCCGGCTTGTATTCACATGTGTAATTTTGGTGGCACGCTCCTGGAATGCGGTATATATAATTCCCTTGTAAGGATCTCCATCTGTGAGATTGTCAAATCCATTGTAGAGCATGCGCTGAATGGTTTTTTCCACCGCATTCATATCTATCCTCCCGGACATATAAAGGTATTTGTTGAGCAGATCCCCATGGCGGTTTTCTTCAGAAGCCCAAGCCCTCCCCCACTTAACCCAGGCATAATCGCTTGCGACATTGCGTTCACGATTGATGCCCTCGAGCAAATTAAACCAGGATTGATAATTGGGCAAGCCTTCTTCCGTAATCATATTTCCCACCAGGGAAATGATCAATGTATTGGGGATGTTTTTGGCGCGTTCCTGAAGCGCTGTGACATCCTCCCTGAAAGATTCTGATCTAAAATCAGGGAGAAAATCGGAAGGTTGCCAACTTGTTTCTGGAATAAGCATTTTCGTGTTCACGATATCCTCCACAAAATCGCAGAGGTGATCGAGCACTTCAATTCTTCTATTTTCGATTGTTGATGGTTGCATTAAAAATTTTTACCTGGTTGCGCATGGCGATCACTCTGGATTATTAATGTCCATCCGGCTGTATTTGTTGTAAAACCTGGAGAGAAAGTTGCGCGAGCTCAAATGTACGCTTTCTTATTTTTTCGCGAAAGCGCAATCCATCATCTCATTGAATTGCCAGTGAGTTGAATCCGAACATTTGCAAAGTATCACTTTGGTTGTACCGATTAATCTTCAACTTGGTTGCAACATAATTCATTCATGACCTTTGCTGCCCATTCGCAAGAACAAAAATCCCAGGGAAGACGAACGTTTTAGATTTTTTTTAAAATTTCCATAATGAGAACCGGAAATTCTAATCAATATTGGCCGTTAGTCTATTCATAATCAACATTATGTGAAAAAAATTCAAGTTTATAACCTACGCCATGAATATTTTTAATCTGAATGGACGGTTCATTTTTCAGCAGTTTTCTCAATCTGGAAACAAAAACATCGAGACTTCGTCCCACAACCACTCCTTCATCTGCCCACCGTTTCCTGATATCTCCGTTGAGCCCGAGAAGTGACAATTATTTTGAATTTCTCTTCTTCAGCCAAGCTTGATTGCTTTGGGTGAATATATCCAATGTCACGATATCCTTGTTTTCGATGGCTGACATTGACTCCAGAGCACGAGATTCCATCTCAGCATGAATCAATATTTCTTCCACCTGTGCCAAGGGTTTGCTGGCTCCGCACGCGCATGAGGCGTTCGATCAGGCTCAGCTTTTGTTCCGAAAGTTCCATGGTATCATATATAAGGCATATTGTACTTTACTGTAGTCTTTACAAATGACGGTTGAGTGAAAGAGTACATCTGCAGTTTAAACAAGTCAGAAAATTTTAAAATCATTTCTTTCCAACGCAAAGTTGCCTTAAGAGGTAACTTGGGAAAGATTGAGTTTGGCGGGAGGATACAATGAAATAAAATTCAGGCTTTTATAAACTTCTCCCGCCTAATTTTAAATTAACTGACAATGAAAAGGTCGAAGTAGATATTCCTTTTCACACTGACCCCCAATTCAGGTAATACAGCCCCCCTCTGGTCAATGCACTTTAAGGGAGTTTATATTTCGGTTTGATCACCTCAGCGGATATACTAAATGATCAATGATGGCACCCAAATCTAAAATCATGAGCCGAATTCGCAATATGTTCTGCCCTTTCAAAAAAAAAGCGGCCTGAAGCCGCTTTTCACCTGTAGTATGCAGGAAAGGAAATTAAACGTTGATCTTTTCCAAACGAACTGTCAATCTTTTCTCTTTTTTATAATATTCCTGAATGAGAATATATCCGGGCTTCGCGGCCAGATAAGTCACGTATTTGGCGTCAGAATTAATAGGAATTCGCTGGTTTTCTACTTTTCCATTTTTCATGCTTACCACCCCCAACATGATGTCTGATTTCTTTCCATTGTCTTCATCTTTCGTGTCACGATCGCTGTAAATCATATCATAGGTATCTGTTTCATCATCCATCAATGTAAACTGATAGCCGAAATAACCCATGGTCTGGCAGAGATAAGCGATTGTTTGAAGATTTGCAAATCCGTAACCTTCTCCTAAATTAATACGCGTTGGCCGCTTTTCATAGATTTTATAATCTTTCACTTCGTATTCTGGCGTGAATTCGATTACAACCATATTACCGATCCGTACTTCCAAAGCTGAGGCACTGCCCCCAGCTGACTTGGCAAGAACTCCCAATGCGCTTACTTGTTTTCTGAATTGCTCGGCCACTACGACCAGATGTCCAGATTTGGAACGCACAAACTTGTGAACGAACAACCGGTTACCAGATTTGTCTGCATTTTTTTCGCCTGTCTCCACGGCAGTTTGTTTGAATTTTGCAAGATCGGTATCCCATCCAAATTTTTTGAACTTAACATCCTCTCCACCACGATCTATGCTCCGCACATATAATCCCAGGCTTTCATCCTTCATGACATCATCGTCAGGTTTAAAATACTCGCCGACAATTAGAATTTCATCTTCAGCTTCATCGACATAAGTGCTCATCACCGTAAGCAAACCCTCTACATTATCGACCATTTTTGTGTGAATCAATTCCTTTCCTGTAACGGCATCCAGCAGCACAAAATAAGTATCGAATTTTCTGGTCAATGCAGATTTCTTTTTAATCACACTCAAA
>Ga0105047_10003874_pt1 | contig 26251 bp, 26 predicted proteins | sample MAT04_FD_78384 | JGI IMG/M metagenome (GOLD analysis project Ga0105047, IMG submission 78384) | Freshwater microbial communities from Lake Fryxell liftoff mats and glacier meltwater in Antarctica - MAT-04 (megahit assembly) | ecosystem: Environmental > Aquatic > Freshwater > Ice > Liftoff...
GATGGCTGCTCCTTACCCCCCAAACAGGGGTGCGAAGCGCTACCCCCCAAACAGGGGTGCGAAGCGCTACCCCCCAAACAGGGGTGCGAAGCGCTACCCCCCACGCTTACCCAATTCCGCCCGGCCTTTTTGGATTGGTACTGGGCCTGGTCGGCTTTACGGATAATCTCCTCCGCCTCAGTGCCGTGTTCGGGGTAGGCCGCCACACCCAGCGATAGGGTAACCTTCAGCTCTTTGCCTTCACGCGGAATAAGGGGCGCGCCGCATATCTGCCGAATTTCTTCGGCCCGCTGCCTGGCAATCGCCAGAGTGGCTCCGGGTAATACCACCAGAAATTCTTCGCCGCCGTAGCGGTAGATCAGGTCTGAAATGCGCGTGCATCTTTTCATCAATCGGGCGATTTCGACTAAAAATTGGTCGCCCACCTGGTGCCCGTAGGTATCATGGATGATTTTGAATTGGTCCACATCGCATACGATGACGCTCCGGCATCCGCGCTCGCGTTTGGCGCGCGCCACTTCACGTGCCAGCGTTTCGCTCAGGTAGCGGCGGTTGTACAGCCCGGTCAACGGGTCGCGCAGCGCCTGTTCGCGCAATTCTGCCTGTAGTTGTTCCAGGCTGTAGCCGAGTATTTCGGCGGCGCGCCGGTTGACGGTCAGGTGGCACCCTTCCAGGTCAAGCAGGAAAACCGCATCGTGTGTTTGGTCGAACAGCGCGCGGAAGCGCGCCTCGGCCTGTTTGCGCTCACTGATATCGCGGGCTGAAATGTACAGAAACGTCTGGCCCTCCAGCTCAAACCCCGCCGCGGTGATCTCTACATCCCGAATGGCGCCGTCTTTGCGGCGGTGGCGGGTTTCGTAGGTGCCTGGATTTTCGATGAGGGACCGGATCCGCTGGCCCAGTTCATCTGGTTGCCACTGAGCTTCCCAATCCACTGCGCTCAACGCCGCTGCCGCTTGCGCTGAAACCCCCAGGTGCTCCAGGAAGGTGAACTATTCACTTCCAAAAAGCTTCAGGCGCGCCAGTAACCGCGCCGCACCGGGCGGATTTCATCGAGAGTCACAAAGGCTTCGGGGTCGGCCTCCAGCACGATCGTCTCAACGTTATCCATATCTTTGCGTTTCACGTTGGTGTGCAGCATCGTGACCGTGCCGTTTTTGCCGCGCGCCGGGATCTCGGTGACGGCGTAACCGCTTTTGCGCAGTTGTTCGGCAATCACCGCGCCGCGTGTGGATGAAATGATGGTGAACTGCAGGAAGCCCACCGCCATGCGTTCTTCGATCCACATGCCGATCACATTACCGGTGGCGAACCCGGTCGCATAGGCCAGAATCGTCAGCACGTTGGTCAGGTTGCTCAGCACGGTGCTGATGGCCACCACAAACAGCAGCGATTGGAAAAATCCCAGGGCCCAGGCCAGCGCTTTGCGCCCGCGTACTACAAACAGCAGCCGGATGGTATCCAGCGACATATCGCCGATGCGCAGCATGAAAATGCCGATGGCCACGAGCAAAATAGCGGGCGTGATTTCAAAACTCATCATAACATCGCGGAACCTTATTTATTTTCAGGCGTCGGGTTCGCTTCAGATTGCAGGCTCGGCAGGTATAGCTGGGTCATGTAATCTTTCAGCATGCGCGTCATGGTGAACTGCGGCGCCAGGGTGCGGATCGATTCCTTCATGCGCGCGATCCATTTGCTGGGCAGGTTATCGGCCGAGCGCGAACCGTAATACAGCGGTATGATGCTGTTTTCCAGCGTATCGTACAGGCTTTCGGCGTCGGCGTCATCTTGCTGGTTGGAATCGGGGAAGACTGCATCATCGCCGATGGCCCAGCCGTTTTGGCCGTTGTAGCCTTCCTGCCACCAACCGTCGAGCACCGAGAAATTGAGCACACCGTTGATCGCGGCTTTCATCCCGCTGGTTCCCGAAGCCTCGTTGGGGCGCAGGGGCGTGTTCATCCACACGTCTACCCCTTGCACCATGTAACGGGCCACGTTCATGTCGTAATCTTCCAAAAACACCAGCCGCCCGCCCGCCTTGGCATCTTTGACGGCGCGGTACACCTGCTGAATGATCAGCTTGCCGGGTTCGTCGGCCGGGTGGGCCTTGCCCGCGAAGATAAACTGCACCGGCATGGAAGCATTGTTGATGATGCGCAGCAGGCGGTCGATATCCCGCAAAATCAGGCTGCCGCGTTTGTAGGTGGCAAAGCGCCGCGCAAAGCCGATCGTCAGGGAATAGGGTTCCAGCAGCACACCGCCGGCGATCACCTGCACAGGGTGAATTTGCCCGCTCACCCACGATTGGCGGATGCGCTCATTGGCAAAGTTGAGCAGCTTGCGCTTGAGATGGTAGCGCACCTGCCAGATTTCGGCATCTGGAATGTTATCAACCTGCGCCCACAGTTCCGGGTCGTCCTGGTGCTGCAGCCAGTCGGCGCCCAGGTAGCGTTCAAACAATACGCGCATGCGGCGGGCCATCCAGGTGCCGGCGTGAACCGAGTTGGTAATGTGCCCGATCGGCACATCCTCTTCGCGGCGGTCGGGCCACAAGAAATGCCACATTTTGCGTGAAACATTGCCGTGCAGTTCCGAAACGGCATTGCACCTTTCGGAAAGTTTGAGCGCCAGCACCGGCATGACGAACGACTCGCCCCAGCTCTGTGCCTGGCGCCCCAGGTTGATAAATTCGTCGCGCGTCAGGCCCAACTGCGGCCAGATCTGCGCGAAATATTTATCCAACAGCCACAGCGGGAACTGGTCGTTACCTGCCGGCACCGGAGTGTGCGTGGTGAAGATGTTGCTGCTGCGAATGCGCGCCGTGGCCTGGGCGAAGGTGTCGCCGGTGGTCACAAATTCCATGGCGCGTTCCAGCGTCAAGAAGGCGGCGTGGCCTTCATTCATGTGCCAGATATCCGGGTTATAACCCAGCAGGCGCAGCGCGCGCGCGCCGCCCATACCCAGCAGAATCTCCTGCGAGATACGGGTTTCGGGGTCGTTGCTGTAGAGGCGCGCCGTCAATTGACGGTCGGCCAGGGAATTTTGTTCCAGGTTGGTGTCGAGCAGGTAAAGCGCCACGCGCCCCACCTGAACCGTCCAGATGCGCGCCCACACTTTGCGCCCCGGCAAATCGACCGAAATCATGGCGGGTTTGCCCTGCGCGTCGATCATCGGGGTGACCGGCATCTCGTCGAAATTGAGCACCAGGTTGCGCGTTTCTTGCCAGCCATCTTCGGTGATGTGCTGCGAGAAATAGCCCTGATTGTAAATGAAACCCAACGCGATCAGCGGCATGCCCAGGTCACTGGCTTCTTTCAGGTGGTCGCCCGAGAGAATGCCCAGGCCGCCGGCGTACACCGGCAGGGCTTCATGCAGGCCGAATTCAAAGGAGAAATAGGCTATGGTCTTGCTTACCAGGTCGGGATAGGTGCGCTGGAACCAGGTGTTCTCCGCCTTCAGATAATTGTCAAAATTGCGCATCACCCGGTCGTAGATATCCAGGTAATAACGGTCATTGGTCAGCGCGTTCAGGCGTGGCCGGTCCACCTTATGCAAAAAAGCCACCGGGTTGTGATGGAGCCGCTCCCATAACGGTTTATCAATTTGCGCAAACACCATCTGGCCTTCAGGATTCCAGACCCACCATAAATTGTAGGCGAGCTGTCCCAATCGGCTGATCCGGCGTGGGAGGCTGAAATGATTCGGAATTTCAGGGCGAATATCTGCCATTGATTTATCTTTCACTCGTATTTAAATGAATAATGGATAATCCGGGTAGGATTATTTCCTCTGGCATTATACCATAGCGGTTCAGGCCAATTTATGAAAGTTGAAACAAGCCTGTAAGTGGTGTATGATGTTTGATCGTATTTGTGCGTAACAAATAAAATCAGGCCGCGGCGTCGGAGGCTTTCAGCCCAAATGCCTCGGGCGGAAAGTTTTGGGTCACTTCGGCAAAACTGAGGTTTTGGGCGCTCAACCCGGCCGCGCGCAGGCGCGAGAACAGCATCAAGTAGCTTTCGGCAGTACGGGTTTCCCAGGCCAGCCCCAGCAGGTTGGCCACGCCGCGAATGGCCTCCGCGCCGGGGCCTTCGATCTCGGCAAAATCACCGTAGGGCATTTCATCCAGGGTCACTTCGCAGCCGCCCAGGGCATAGGTGGTGCGGTATTTTTCGTACATCACGCTCAGGCGGTAGCCCAACGCTTCCAGCAGGGCGCGCGCATTATCGAAACTGCTCACCTCAAACTCTATTTCCGAGCGCGTGGTCACCTCTGCGCCGATCTCCGCCGGGCCTTTCAGCGTCAGGCGGGCGCGTTCATCCTGGCGCAGGCGCAGCACCAGCCGCCTGGCAGACAGGCTGCCATCGGGCAGGTCAAAGCGCAGGTTCGATTCAAACACCCGCGCGTGTTTCAGCTCGGCCCGCAGCGCCAGCAGCTTTGCTTGCAGTGCCGCCCGGTCCGAAATCATAAATTTTGCTTCCTGTTCCTGGTTATCTTGTGCCATGGTTGCCTTGTTGGTTAACCCTCAAAAAATCGTTTCTGGCGCTTCAGCGCCAGCACCCCCAGTGCAAAGGCGCTGCATACCAGCGTTACGCCCAGCATATAGGGCCAGTTGTCGGTGGCATCGGCAGCGCGCGTCAGTGCCAGAAGATCCACCCAGTACCACGCCACCAGCCCCAGCACCACCCCGCGCGTGGCCGGTGGCGCCCAGCGCCGGCGCAGCAGCAGCCCTGCCGCGCAGATCAGCCCGCCCAGAGCCCAGGCGCCCCCCAAAATGGCCTGGTAAGCCGGGCCTGGCTGGGCTCCGCTCTGCCGGATAAATTCCCAGGCGTAAATCACCCAAAGCAGGCGCAGCCAGCCTACCAGGGAAATGGTCAACAGGCCCAGCGCCAGCAGCCACAGTTCAAAAGTCCGTCCAGGTCGTTCTTCCATAATCTCCTTAGCCGGGTTGTGCGGTTGATCTATTCTCAATTGTAACCCCAACCCGCGCTTGTGCGAAATCGGAGGGAAAATAGAACCCCTCCCCAACCCTGCCCGCCACACCCCTACGGGCAGTCAGGAAAGGTGGGGGATAGGGTTCCAGCGCCCACAAACCCCGCCAGGCTGAGCTGCGCCCGTGTCTGCCAGGCATAGGGCGCCACCGCGGCCAGCGCCGCCGCGCTCAGGCGGGCGCGCAGCGCCGCATCCTGGGCCAGCCGCCCAAAAGCCGCCACCCAGGCCGCTGGGTCTTCTGGCGCGCAGAAGATGGCGCGAGTCTCATTCAGCACTTCGTGCAAAACCGGCAAGTCGGATGATAAAATCGCGCGCCCGGCCGCCATGTATTCAAACATCTTCATTGGGCTGCAAATATCGGCGGTGTTGCCGCCCCCGCTGACCGCCACGCTGCGCTCGTAGGGCATCAGCAAAATGTCGCCGGCCGCCTGGTAGAGCGGGATCTGGCGGTTGGGTACAAAACCGGTCAGGGTCAGGTTGTGCAGGCCCAGCTGGGCGGCGCGGGTTTGCCACACAGCCACATCGGTAGGGCGGCCGCCCACCCACAAAAAATTGACCTGCGGGTAGGCCTGGGCCAGTGCCACCAGCACCTCCATGCCGCGCCCCGCGTAGAGGTGCCCGGTGTAGCCGGCGGTCAGGCCGGCGGGCAGGCCCAGGCGGCGGCGGGCAGCGGCGGCCCCCGCCTGGGGCAGGCCGGCATAGCGTTCCAGGTCGACCCCGTCGGGAGCGATGAGGGCCTCGCCGGGGCGCACCCGCACGCCCTGCTCGCGCTCCAGCGCGGTTTGCAGGGCCTGGGTGATGAACAGCAGGCGTTTTTTGGCAGGGTGGCGCACAATCTGGCGCAGCAGCCACGGCCCCACCCGCCCGCTGGGGCGGTCGTGCAGTTCCATCAGCAGCGGCAAGCCCTGCCACAGCGCCAGCAGGGCGGCCTGCGGCACCCAGGTATACACGGCCTCTGCGCCCCAGGCGCGCGCCGCACGCAGCGCCTGCCAGGCAAAATCGTAGCGTCTCAGGCGCGCCTGAGACGCCAGCCAGGTGATTTCAAAGGGGGTCGTCAGGCCATACTGCTCGGCCAGCGCTTCCCATGCGGCACTCTGGCTGCCGGGCAGCCACAGCCGCACCTCGGCCCCCACCTGGGCCAGCGACTGGCACACCTTGAGGGCCTGGATGGAGTTGGCGGTGCCGGATGGTACCGTGGATGCACTGATGCAGGCGATTTTCGTCATAATGTTATTTTTACCATAGACGCGCAGGGACAGGGAGAGGTTGGAGGCTTAGGCGTTATCCTTCATCCTATAAGTTGTCTGAACCACGATTTATGCGATGAAAGGAATGCCAGGATCGTTCCTCTCCATCCTGCCCATCCTCTAATCCCACAAATCCCAGTTCAGAAAGCCGGAATCTGGCGCAGACCGTGCCGTGCAATCAAACCGACCGAGACCACAAAATAGGCCGAGAGCAAAACGGCCTCGCCGGTGAAGCCGAAGGCCGGCACCACCCAGAAGGCCAGCAGCACCTTCACCAGCCCGCAGACCAGCATCACCCGGAAGGGATAGCCCGGCAGGTTGAAGGCCAGCAGCAGGCTGCGGTTCCAGAAGAGGGTGTTGGCGCTGCCAAAACCCACCAGCAACACCAGCAGGGCCGGGTAAGCCGCCACAAAGCCGGGGCCCTTTCCATATAGGGTGAGCAGCCAGGGGCCAAACAGAGCCAGGCCCACCCCCACCACCCCCGTGAAACCTCCAGCGATCAGCGTCACCTGGCGCAGCAGCCGGCGCAGCCGGGGCCAGTTCTTTTCGGCGATGCAGCGGCTGAGTTCGGGGTAGGTGGTGTTGATGAAGGGCGTGATCGGCACCATCACCAGATTAATGATTGCCAGCGCCACACCGTACAGCCCGCTGGCATAGGGGGAGAGAAAATAGGCGATCCATAAGATCTCATTGTCGCGCACCACCAGGTTGAGCGTGGCGCTCAGGTTGGTGCTGAGTGCAAAAGAGGCCAGTTCTTTAATGGGCGGCAGCAAACTCAAATCGGTTTTCCACCAGTCCTCTCCTAATTGCACGCGCAGCGACTGCCAGGCCAGCACCATCGGGCCAATCCCCAGAATCATTTTACCCAGTAGGTAAGCCGCCACCACCGCCCACATCCCGGCCTGGGCAAGGTAGGCCGCCACGATCAACCCGGCCGTCAGCACCGATTGGCCTACATTAATCCAGGCCTGGCTGCGGTAGCGCCGCCACACCTGCAGCACGCCTGTGCTGGTTTCGGTCATCAGATTGCCAGGGATGATGAGGCCGTACAGCAAAAAGAGCGGGGTTAGTTCGGCGTTCTTGCCAAAAAACACCGCTCCCCAGGGCGCCAGGAATATAAGCAGCCCAAATGCCAGCAAACTGGTGGCGGCTTCGGTCAGCGCTGCGGCCTTGACCACCGCCGCAGCGCGGTCCTTACGCCCGGCCGCCAGGCTCTGGCCCAGGTAAACGACCACCAGTTCGCCCATACGAAATGAAAATAAGCGGTTGATGGTGGAAGTAAAAGTGGTGATGATATATACTTCGCCTCTGCCTGCCACCCCCAGCAGCCAGGCTGCCACCACGCTCTGCACCAGGCTTAAAACCATATTGACCATGCTGCCGCTGAACAGGTAGCCGGTGTTGCGGATGACGCTTCCTAGCAGGCGGTCGCCTTTCCACGACCGCCAGGCGGCCCGGGCGCGCTCAGTCACGCGTCGCCCCCATTTTTTGGGGGTCATGCCGTGAGGATCTGGCTGGCCCACGCGCGCTCGGCCAGGTACCAATCGACCAGCCGCCCCATGCCTTCATCCAACCCTACCTGCGGCTGCCAGCCCAGCAGGCGGCGCGCTTTTTCCACCACGGCCCAGTTTTCCTGCACGTCGGCCGGGTTACGCTCGATGTATTCCACCAGCGCCTTGCGCTCCAGCTTGCGTTCCAGCACCGCCACCATGTCGTTGATCGAGATCGTCTCGTGCCCGCCCAGGTTGATCAGCTCGTAGCCCAGCGGCTTGAGCCCCAGGATGGTGCCGCGCGCGATATCGTCCACATAGGTAAACCCGCGCGACTGGCTGCCGTCGCCGGTGATGCGCACCGGCTTTCCCTCGGCGATCCACTGGCAAAAGCGAAACATGACCATATCCGGGCGGCCCGCCGGGCCGTAAACCGTGAAGTAGCGAAAGACGGTCACGTCAATGCCAAACAGGTGGTGATAGCTGTAGGCCAGCGCCTCGGCGCCTTTTTTGCTGGCGGCATAGGGCTGCAATGGATGGTCGCTTTCGGCGGTTTCGGGCGTGGGCAGGGGCGGGTTGGCGCCGTACAGGCTGGAGGTGGAGGCCAGCACAAACTTGGGCACGCTGTAGTGGCGGCAGTACTCCAGCAGGTTGAGCGTGCCGCTCGTATTGGTCTCCACATAGGTCCAGGGAATCTCAACCGCGGCGCGCACGCCCGCGCGCGCCGCCAGGTTGATCACGCCATCGAACGTAAATGGCGCCAATTGTTCCAGCAGGGGCAGCCGCTCGCTGATATCGAGCTTGAGAAACTGGAAACCCGCCCGGCCTTGCAGTTGGTTGAGGCGCCAGTGTTTGATGCGAATATCATAGGCATCGTTCAAATTGTCGATGCCTGTCACGCTATGCCCCTGATCGAGCAGCATTCCAGCGACTCGCGAACCAATGAACCCGGCTACGCCGGTTACGAGAATATTGGACATGTGCTTTCCTTATTTTTTAGGCAGCCTCGTAGAAAATTTTCCAGCCCTCTCCCTACGGGAGGGGAGTAAGAGAAAATTGGTGTTTTTCGCAGCGAAACGCTGCGAAAAACACCCAACCTCTTGTTTTCTCCCTCTTGCCGCCGCTTCGGCCGCCCGGAGGGGTGTCAGGGAAGGGGACCGGGGGGATGGGTTCTTATAGTCGCACCACTTTTTCCACTTGCCTGCCCTGTGTTTTGAGCGCGTTGCGCGTGTCAATGATCAGTTGGGCGGCCTCGTACAGGGCGGCGTAATCGTAGTTGGAGTGATTGGTGACGATCACCACCGCGTCGGCCGCGCGGGCTTCGGCCAGGTAGTCTGACACCGAATGCAGCGTCCAGTTGTCGTGGCGGATGGTGGGGATGTAGGGGTCGTGGTAGCTGACCGTGGCGCCCTTGTTTTTCAGCAGGCCGATCACATCCAGGGCCGGGCTTTCGCGCAGGTCGTCAATATCGGGCTTGTAAGCCGCGCCCAATACCAGCAGGTGGCTGCCTTTCACTGGCTTGCCGCGCTCGTTGAGCGCATCCTGCACTTTGCTCACCGCGAAGCGCGGCATGTTGGTGTTTATCTCGGAGGCCAGCTCGATGAAGCGCGCGTTGTAATTGAGTGACTTCATCTTCCACGACAGATAGAGCGGGTCAATCGGGATGCAGTGCCCGCCCAGCCCAGGCCCGGGGGTGAACTTCATAAAGCCGAAGGGCTTGGTGGCGGCGGCTTCAATCACTTCCCACACGTCCACGCCCAGCCGGTCGCACATGATCGCCATTTCGTTCACCATGGCAATATTGATCATGCGAAAGGTGTTCTCGAGCAGCTTGGCCATTTCGGCTGCCTCGGTGGAAGAGACGCGCACCACGGTTTTAAGCGCCTGGGCATACCAGGCTGCCGAAACGTCGGAGCAGTCCGCGGTGATGCCGCCGACCACCTTGGGGGTGTTGTAGGTGGTCCAATCTCTGCGCCCGGGGTCCACCCGTTCGGGCGAAAAAGCCAGGAAGAAATCGACGCCGGCCTTGAGGTGGCTGACCTGTTCGATCTTGTCCAGCATCAACTCGCGCGTGGTGCCGGGGTAGGTGGAGGATTCGAGCACCACCACCATGCCAGGGTGCACGTAGGGCGCCAGTGATTCGGTGGCGGAGATGATGAAAGACAGGTCGGGGTCGCCGGTTTTGCGCAGCGGGGTGGGCACGCAAATGCTCACCGCGTCGGCCTGTGCGCAGGCCGCAAAATCGGTGGTGGCATGGATTTGGCCGGACTGCACCAGGCGCGCCAGTTGTTCGGAGGGAATATCCATCACGTAGCTGTCGCCGCGATTGATCCGCTCTACCTTCTCGACCACCGGGTCAACCCCGATGACTGTAAAACCGGCTTCGGCGAATACCACCGCCAGCGGCAGGCCGACGTATCCCAGGCCCATAATGGCCACGACCGCGCTGCGGTCTGAAAGTTTTTTGAGTAATGCGTTTTTTGTGTCAGACATGGGTACCTCAAGATTGCTTGTGTCCCTCCAGACCGGGTCCGGTGGGGATGGGTTAGAACAGGGTCAATTGGGTCGGCTCATCCGGCGGGGGCGGCTCGGGGGCGGCGGGCTGGTCGGCATCGCGCCTGGCACCCCTGTTTTGGGGGTTGCGCAGCGCTTCGTCGGATTCGGCGGGTTTGGCGGCCCGGGCTGCCTGCTGGATGTATTCCGGCAGTTTCATAAAATCTTTTTCCAGCGCCGGTTTCAGCGAAGGTTGGTGCAGGGCCGCGGCGGGGTGATACATGGCCACCACCATCCGCCCGCGCACCCACGAGGCCTGCCCGTGAATATCGGAGATTTTGGACATAGGCAAAAAATGCTGCATCGAAAAGCGTCCCAGCGTGACGATCACGCGCGGGTTAAGCGCTTCGATCTGGCGATCCAGGTATTCGGAACAGGCGGCCAGTTCATCGGGCAGGGGGTCGCGGTTGCCGGGTGGGCGGCACTTCACCACATTGGTGACATACACCTGCTCGCGGTTGAGGTTGATCTTGCTTAGCAGGTCGGTGAGAAACTGGCCCGCCGCGCCGACAAAGGGACGGCCCTGCTCGTTTTCATAAAAACCGGGTCCTTCTCCGATGAACATGATCTCAGCGTTGGCCGGGCCCTCGCCCGGTACAGACTTTTTGCGTGAAAAATGCAGGCCGCATTTTTCGCACGCCGACACCTGTCCGGCTACCTCTTTTAGAATATCAGCCGGTTTTGCCATAATACCTCCAATAAGCTTTACGCGGCAGCGCCAAACGGCTGCGGCCGCACCATACATTACTCGGGCGGGGTAGCGCCTCGCACCCCTGTTTGGGGGGTAGCGCCTCGCACCCCTGTTTGGGGGGTAGCGCCTCGCACCCCTGTTTGGGGGGTAGCGCCTGGCACCCCTGTTTGGGGGGTAGCGCCTGGCATCCCTGCTTGGGGGGTAGCGCCTGGCATCTCTGCTTGGGGGGTGTCGCCTGGCATCCCTGCTTGGGGGGCAATTTCCCGCAAAAAATCGACCCGGATCGGGTCCAGCGTCATCAGCAGGGCATCTTCGCGGTTGTCGGAATAGTACCCCACGCGCACCCCCACCACTTCGTAACCAAACTCCTGATACAGGGTTTGGGCGTTCAAATTACCGCGGCGCACTTCCAGAAACGATTGTGTCGCGCCGCCTGCCACCGCGTCCAACAGGCCGCGCGCCAGCAGTTTGCGCCCAATGCCCAGGTGGCGAAAATCGGGGTGAACGGCGATATTTGCGACGTGCGCTTCGTCCAGAATCAGCCAGATCACAGTCATTCCAACAATCTGGCTGTAGCCCTGCGCATCCACGGCCTCGGCTACCCACACCCGCGAGTTTTCGTTCTCGCCCACTTCAAAACGGTAGGATCGTTCGGACCAGGGCAGGCTGAAGGAAAGCACGTCGATGGCGTAGACCTGCTCCACATCTTCCAGGCGCATGTGCCGAAAGCGCAGTGCGGACATACTTTCCGGAGAAATCACGCCGGGATTGCCTCCCCGATGTGCAGGTAAATGGGCGCCAGGGCAATCACTTCATCCACTTCACCGGCCTGCCAGCGCTTCCAGCCCAGCTCGGCCAGGTAAGAAGCCCGCCGTACAGATTGGGCCGGCGAGGCCAGGTGCACGTTGACGCGCTTGCGCGCCAGCAACTGGCGTTCATCGGCGGTCAGTTCGCCCACCACCAGGGTGGGTTTGCGAATGCTGGCAGAAAGTTCAGCGGAGGTGGTTACTTTTGGCTCGCCCTGGGCCATCCACTGCCCCATAATATTGTTGTACCACACCACCCCCAGCCGCCCACGCCCGGCAGTCAGCACGGCTGCCATTGGCATATCGCTGATCGGGATGGCCGCGGCCAGGGCATCGAGTGAAGGAATGCCCACCACCGGAATGTGCAACGCCAGGGCCATGCCTTTGGCAATCGCCAGGCCGATGCGCAGGCTGGTAAAAGAACCTGGCCCCAGCGCCACCGCCAGGGCGCCTAACTGCCCGGGTTCAACCCCGCTGCGCCGCAGCAAATCATGAATGGCGGGAGCCATTTCCACGGTATGCCGGCCGCGCGCCAGCCACAGCATTTCGGCAGCCACCTGGGTGCCGTCATACAGCGCCAGGCCGATCCATTGTGTGGAAGTGTCAATCGCCAGTAGCAAGTTACCCTCCGAAGGATTGGTGACGAAATTCCGCCACAATTTGCTCATAGCGGCTGCCTTCTGGCAAAAATACCATGCCGCGCTGTTCTTCGGCGATGTAGTGCAATTTCAACCACAGCCGGGTGGGCGGCAGCGCCGCCGCAATTCGTTCGGGCCATTCCACTGCCATGGCCCCGCTTTCCAGCATATAGTCCAGGTCCAGGTCCACCGCTTCAGTCGCATTGGCCAGGCGGTAGGCATCCAGATGGTACAGCACCTGGTCATCAGGCCGGCGATATTCGTTGCACAGCACAAAGGTGGGGCTGGAAACCCGATTGAGCGAACCCCAACCCTGCGCCAATCCCTGCACCAGGGTCGTTTTGCCGGCCCCCAGGTCGCCCGAAAGGCATAACAAATCGCCGCTACGCAGCAGCGCACCCAGGCGAATGCCCAGGCGGCGCGTTTGCTCAGGGCTGCGGCTGACGAATTCTAAGGTGTGCGGGTTCAGGATCGGCATCAATCCCCTCGGCGGGTCGCGGGTTAGACTTATTTCACTGCTTTGGTTTTGAGAATACCCACGCGCTGCGCAATCTCCTGGCAGATGCGCCGCGAAGAATTTGGGCGGCCCAGGCGCTTGGAATTGCGGGAGATCTGAGCCAGCAAGTTGGGGTCTTTTAGCCAGGTGCTCAGGGTATCCACCACCTGGTCGGCATCCGGCGCCCAAACCCCGGCGCCCTGTTCGATCACGTAGGTAACATTGCCCTCTTCCTGCCCGGGCATGCGGCTGTATAAAATGAGCGGCAGGCCGGCGATAAAGGCTTCGCTGATCGTGCCCGGTCCGGCTTTGGTTACCAGTACATCGGAGGCCTGCATCAACAGCGGCATTTCGCGCACAAAGCCGTAGATTTTGGTGGGCATGTTCCAGTTGTGTTTTTCCAGTTTGGCACGCAGTTTGACGTTGCGCCCGGCCACAATGGCCAGGCCCGCCGGCAGGTTGGCTTTATCGATGGCCAGGGCCGTGCGTCCCAGCGGGCCCATACCCTCACCACCGCTCACCATCAAAATCATCGGCAGATCGGCCGGCCAGCCCAACTGTTTGCGCAGTTCGGCGCGCGTGCCCAGACTGTGGCAAAAACGGTCTGCCACGGGCAGACCCACAACCTCCATTTGTTTGGCGGGCAGCCCCAGATCCAGTCCGCGCTGGCGGGCTTCTTCGGTGGGCACAATCACCAGGTCGGCGCGCCGGTCATACCACATGGCATGCGTCGACACCATATCGGTGACCACTATAATGTAAGGTGTTTTGGTGGTCATGGCACGCGTGACGGCCATGTTGGGCACCGGATGGACCGAAACGATCAGGTCAGCCGGGTGTTCGTCGATGATGCGGTGGGCCGCCCGGCGAACATACAACCATAAGGCGTCGTGAATAAAACGCGCCCGGCGCCGCCCGTTGCTCCATTTATAAGTGCTGCCCCACAGCGCCGGCATTTGCGCCATGGCCGGGTATGTGGGGATGGCCAGACCGAGCGGCGGTGGCGCAGCCCGGAAGATATCCACCATTTCTGTTTGAAGCTTACCCGGATACATTAATTCGAGTGATTCGATGATCGCCTCTGCCGCGCTGCGATGTCCGCCCCCCGTATCTGAAAACAGGAACAGCACTTTGGGTCGTTCACTGTGATTTGGGTTCATTCACTCCTCTTCGGACAACTATTTTAATCCGGCGGGCCAGCTCACGCCGGGGAAGTAAGATGCGCCGTTGACAACGGCAGCATTCCAGCCCAATATCGGCTCCCAACCGCACAACTTTCCATTCATCCCCACCGCAGGGATGCGGTTTTCGCAGTCGCAAAATGTCCTCAACGTTCAGGTCCGGGAGCACGATTAAGATTATACCATCCCCATGATATAATCAATAAGTTCAATTGAGCCCAAACCCCTGTCCGCCTCCGTTTGGGGGCGGATTTAAGCACAGTTTAGCAATTATTAGAGGAATTATGCTTGGAATTGCACCCGATGAACTGATTGCCCGTCTGATTGTGTTGGCGATTGCGTTCTCCATCCACGAATTTGCCCATGCCTGGACGGCGGACCGTTTTGGCGATGATACTCCGCGCAGCAATGGCCGCCTTACACTCAACCCGCTGGCACATCTGGACCCGATCGGCTCCCTGATGCTGCTGGTGGCTGGTTTTGGCTGGGCCAAGCCGGTGCCGATCAACCCCTATGCCCTGGGACGCAGTTCTCCATTGGCGATCATGTGGGTTTCACTGGCGGGGCCGCTTTCCAACTTCATCATGGCGGTTCTCATGGCGATCCCGGTGCGCATTGCCATCGCCAACCCCGGTTTGATCGATTTCGCCGCGCAGCCGTTTTTGTTGCTTCTGGTGGAAAATTTTATTGTGATTAATCTCAGCCTGATGCTGTTTAACCTGCTCCCGATTGCTCCGCTGGATGGTTCAAAAATTGCCATGGCAGTGCTGCCTGAATCGTGGGGGCAGGTGGTGGAGCAAATTTCGAATTACGGGCCGATCGTGCTGCTGCTGGTGGTTTTCCTTGGGCCGCGCCTTGGCTTTGATATTCTGGGCTGGATCATCACCCCGGTAATGACCAACTTGTGGATGTTGTTGTTAGGAGTGTGAGATGACCGTTCAAATCACCATTCTTGGCCTGGGCCAGGTGGGTACCTCGATTGGCCTGGCATTGGCGAACAAAAAAGAAGCGATAGTGCGCGTGGGTAATGATCGCGACCCCGGTATCGCCCGGCGCTCTCAAAAAATGGGCGCGGTAGATCAGGTACAATTTAATCTGCCGTCAGCGGTCAGCAAGGCCGATGCGGTGATTTTGTGCTTGCCGGTGGATGAGATTAAGAACACGCTTGAGGTGATTACCAAAGATCTAAAAGAAGGCTGTGTCTTGATCGATACCTCGCCGGTTAAAGTGGGTGTGGCGGCGTGGGCCAACCAACTGCTGCCCAAAGAACGCTTTTTTGTCACCATGACCCCCAGCTTAAACCCGGCCTACCTGGAAGAAAGCGCCCATGGCATCGACGCCGCGCACGCCGACCTGTTCCAGAACAGCCTGATGGCGATCACCAGCCTGCCCGATACCCAGGCCGACGCGCTCAAACTGGCGACCGACCTGGCTACTTTGCTAGGCGCTACGCCGTTTTTCACCGATCCCTATGAATCGGACGGTTTATTGGCTGCCGTGCACCTGCTGCCGCATTTGCTGGCGGCGGCCCTGGTGGAAGCCACCACCAGCCAGCCCGGCTGGGGCGAGGCGCGCAAGATGGCCGGCCAGGCCTATGCCCGCGTTTCTTATCCGCTGCTCGAACCGCTGGAGACCGAGTTTTTTGGTCAGGCCGCCCTGCTGAACAAGGCCAACACCGTGCGCGTGCTGGATAACGCCATCGCCGCCCTGCAGGGCCTGCGCAAGGCGGTGGCGGATGAAAACGAGGATGAACTGACCCGGCGTATTCGGGCCGCGGTCGAAGCACGTGCCATCTGGCAGGTGCAGCGCAATAAGGGCGATTGGGGCATGACGGTTACCTCGGGCGAACCCCTGCCCACCTCTGGCGACATTCTGGGCCGCCTGATTGGCTGGAACCGCAAGCCCAAACCGAAAAAATAACCCGGCCGGGGCGCTGCTACCCCAGCCGGAATGTGCACCGGTGGACAGGCTGAAACACTGCGATGGCCTATTTTTGCTATATTTTGGAATGTGCTGACGGAAGTTTTTACACGGGTTGGACCACCGACCCGCTGCGGCGCGAGCGCCAGCACAACCGCGGCACCGGTGCGCGCTACACGCGCAGCCATCGCCCGGTGCGGTTGGTGTATGTGGAACCTCAGCCCGACCGCTCGACCGCCATGCGGCGTGAGCTTTCTTTAAAAAGATTAACCCATGCCAAAAAACAGGCCCTGGCTCAAAAAGCACTGCCTGTCGCTCCCGTTTTTCCCCCCGCTTTGCCGGAATGAAGCACTGTGCCTGGGCAGGGTGGGGAGCCTGAATTCAATTTAGCCTGGAGTCTTTGCTATGATGTCCGATTTTGTTTCCAATGCTACTCATTGTTCCATTGCCCCCGGGCGCGTAAACCTGCTTGGCGAGCATGTCGATTACAACGACGGCATGGTGCTGCCGGCAGCGATTGACCGCGCGGTGACGCTGATCGCGCGCACTCGCCCCGACCGCCTGGTAACGCTGCGCGCCCAGGACCTGAACGAATCGGTTACCTTTAGTCTGGATGCGCTCAGCGCCAAAACCGATGTACTGGGACAGCCCCTGCCCGCCTGGGCCTGCTATCCGGCGGCGGTGGCCTGGGCGATTCAGGAAAAGGGTTTTGACACGGTGGGTATTCAGGCTGCTTACCAGTCGAATGTGCCGATCGGCGCCGGGCTCAGTTCATCGGCCGCGGTGGAGGTGGCTTTTGCCGCCCTGTGGCAGGAACTGAGCGGTTGGTCGAGCTCGCGCATGGAACTGGCCAAAATCTGCCAGCGCGCTGAAAATGCCTATGTGGGCGTCAACTGCGGTCTGATGGACCAGTTTGCCAGCGCCAACGGTGTGGCAGACCATGCCCTCTACTTTGACACGCGCAGCCTGGAATTTCACCCGGTGCCGCTGCCGCGCGGTACGGTGATTGTGATCGCCGATTCGGGTGTGCGCCGCTCGCTGACCACTGTGGCCTACAACGACCGCCGCGCCGCCTGCGAACAGGCCGTGGCGTTACTCAAACCGCACTTGCCCGGCATGCGCGCCCTGCGCGACGTCACTCCCGTCGATTTTGCCCGCCTGGAACACTACCTGCCCACGCTGGTGGCCCGCCGCGCGCAGCATATTGTAGAAGAATGCGCCCGTATGGAAGAAGCCGCGCGGGTGCTGGAAGCGGGTGATGCGGCCGCTTTTGGCCGGCTGATGTTCGCCGGGCATGCCTCACTGCGCGACCTGTACGAGGTGAGCTGCCCCGAGTTGAATGTGCTGGTTGAATCGGCCCGGGCGCTGCGCGGCTGTTTTGGCGCCCGCCTGACCGGCGCCGGTTTTGGCGGCTGCACCGTGAACCTGGTGGCCGAAGAGCAGGCCGAACCGTTTATTGCCGGGCTCACCCAGGCGTATGAGCAGGCCACCCGGCGTAAAGCAGATGTGTATCTCTGCCATGCCAGCCAGGGTGTGACGGTGACCAAGTTATAAGCCCCGGGGCAGTGCCCTGGCCCCGCGATTACCCATCCAAAGAGGGGGTGTTCTGTGAACAACCCCCTGTAATTGTTTATACCCTTCATGGCCACAAATACCAACGTTTCTTCTTAAACAAGAATCCTCAATTGTGACCGTGGGTATTATATAATGAAGCCTGATGGCATCAGAAACCGAACTCAGCGACCGTGAAATTGAAATCCTGCGCCTGGTAGCGACGGGGGTCAGTAATAAAGAGATTGCCGTCAAACTGGCAATCAGCCCCAACACCGTCAAGGTGCATCTGCGCAACGTGTTTACCAAAGCGGGCGTCTCTTCGCGCACCGAAGCGGCCCTGCTGGCCGTGCGCATGGGCCTGGTGACGCAGGTTGAAGTTCCGCTGGAACCCGCAGTGGAAGTGGAGGCTGAACCCGCCGCCCCTGCGCCTGTCCCGGCGGTGGTGCAGTCGCTGGAGCAGATTCAGGCGCAGCCGCTGGAAGGTGAGCCGCCCACGGGCCGTGCGCTGCGCCGCGCGCTGTTGTGGGCCGGGTTGGCCTTGCTGGCGTTTTTGCTGCTGGGGCTGGGCGGCCTGGCGCTGGCCCAGGCGGGACCGTTTGCGCCCGTTGCAACCGTCACGCCGCGCCCCACGCCGCGCCCCACGCCTACCCGCGCGGTCAGTGGGCCGCCGCCGCCGGCCGCCAGCCGCTGGTCGGATGTTTCAGCGCTGCCGGCGGGGCGCAGTGGTATGGCCGGCGTGGTTTACGAGGGCGCCATGTACATTATTGGCGGCGAAACCAGCCAGGGCGTCACTGGCGCCGCGCTGCGCTACCGCGCCTCGCCCGGTGGGTGGGAAACGCTGGTCGGTAAGCCCACCGCGGTGACGGATGTGCAGGCCGTGGCGGTGGGCGAGCGCATCTATGTCCCCGGCGGCAAAAATTCTGCCGGCCAGCCGGTAAACGTGCTGGAAGTTTATTCGCCGCGTCTTAATAAGTGGGAACAACTCGCGCCGCTGCCGGTGGCGCTCAGCGGCTATGCCCTGGCCGCCTCCGAAGGCCGCCTGTATCTGTTCGGCGGATGGGATGGCAGCGCGGTTTCGGCGGCGGTGTTCAGTTATGACCCGGCCGCCAACACCTGGAAAACCGGCACCCCACTGCCTGCCCCGCGCACCTATGCCGCAGCCGTGCTGGTGGAAAATCGCATTTATGTCATCGGCGGCTACGACGGGCAGCAGGCCTTGCGCAGCGTGCTGCTCTATTTCCCCGACCGCGACCGCAGTGGCGATCTGCCCTGGGAAGACCGCGCGCCGCTGCCCGAGGGGCGTTACGGGATGGGCGCCACCCACCTGGTGAATTATATTTACCTGGTGGGCGGGCTGAGCGAGCCCAAGAAAACGGTCGAACTGCCCGCTGTGCAGTATTCCACCCTCAACGACCGCTGGAATACCTTTGAAACACCCCCCGCGGCGGTGGGCCTGCGCCCGGCTTTGCTGGCATTCGACACGCGGATTTACGTGCTCGGCGGCCAGAACTCGCAGGGTCTGCTGTCTGGCAACCAGGCTTACCAGGCCATCTATACCATCAATGTGCCCACCATTCAGCAATAACCCCGCGAATCGTACGGTTGCCTATTGACAAATGCTCAACTTCGTGCAAAATAAATAGAACAAAAATTCTATTTATTTTGCACGAGGGAATGGTATGACACGTCTGATTTTTGTCGAGGATGACCTGGTGATGGTGGTGGAAGTGGATCTGGGTGCGGACGAACTGGTCGGGGTGATTCAACGTGGCCGTTGGCTGCCGCCGCCGGCCCTGGCGGCGGTTTTTGGCGCGCAGCAGCCCCCGCCGCTGCGCGCTGTGCGCCTGGGGCGCCTGGTCATCGTTTCAACCGCGCCGCCGCATGGGGCCACTCTGAGCGCGCCGGTGGAAGTGGTGTTGGGACCGGATGGCAAGCCGCTGCGCGATCTCAGCCCGCGCCAGGTGCAGGTGCTGCAGGGGTTGGCCGACGGCCTGACCACCAAGGAGATTGCCAGATCGTTGGGCCTGCATGTACGCACGGTTGAAATGCACATCGTGGCCATTAAGCGCCGTTTTGGCACCACCAGCCGCATGCAGTCGGTGCTGCGCGGGGTGGCATTGGGGTTGTGCAAAGTCCGCCCCGAGCTAAAGTGAGCGCGCGTTTTCGGGTATACTTGGCCCCATGAGCGGGATTCTCCAAATCTCACCTGCTCGTGGTAGGCCTATGAAGAACGGACGTTATCAAATATTATTGACCAACGACGACGGCATTCTCTCGCCGGGGTTGTTTGCCGCGGCGGCAGCACTTTCCAAAATCGGGTATGTCACCATCACCGCCCCGCGCGACCAGGCTTCCTCTACCGGGCGCAGTTTGCCCATCACTTCCGATGGGCGCATCACTGCACACCGCCGGCAGGTTGGCGGGCAGGAATGGACGGTGTATGCCGTGGGCGGCACCCCGGCCCAGACCGTGCTGCACGGGGTGCTCGAAATTATCGGCGAAAAACCGGACCTGGTGGTATCGGGGATCAACTACGGTGAAAACCTCTCCGATGGCATCACCATCTCCGGGACGGTTGGCGCGGCCATGGAAGCGGCTTCGCTGGGCATTCCCGCCATGGCGGTTTCGCTCCAACTGCTCGACGATAGTTTTTACACCTATTCTGAAACCGTCGATTTTTCCACGGCGGCTCATTTCACCCACTACTTTGCCCAACGAATGATTGATCGGCGCATGCCGGGTGATGTTAACCTGATCAAAGTGGATGTACCGGCGCACGCCACCCCGCAGACCGCATGGCGCATTACCCGTCAGGCGGTGCTGCGCTATTTTCACCCGGTGGTCACCCGCGCCGGCCCGTTGGAAGAGCCCGGCCCGCTGAGCTACCGCCTGGAGGTACATCGTGATGAGGTTCCGCCGGATACCGATGTCTACACCGTGCTGTATGACCAGTTGGTCTCGGTCACCCCGCTCAGCCTGGATCTGACCGCCCGCGTTGATTTCAGCCAGTTTGATGCGCTGCTGCGCGCCGATTAGCACCGCCTGACGGGGGAAGCGGGTATGAAAGTTCGGGTTGAACTGGGTCTGGCTTTTTTCCTGCTGCTGTTTTTGATTTCCATAGGTGACCCTCTGGTTTATAAGGGCGGCATCTTACGACGGATTCCCAGTCTGGAAATGTCTGCCGGGGTGCAGTGCCTGACTCAGTCCCTGCCTGCCGATGCCCGGGCGCTGTTCTTTTCCAATAGCGACGGTACGTTGGATTGGAATGCTTACAACTTCATGGCCACGCGCACCCAGTACGAGCTGGCGCCGCGGGTCATTGCCGTGGTGACAAGCGGGCGAGCAGTAATGGATGATTATCCCTACCTGCTGGCTTACCAACTGGATGCAGCAGCGCTGGCTCAAATCAGCAGCCGCTATCAGCGCCAGGTGTTGCAAACTTGTGGAAATACCACCGTTTTGGGACGTCTGCCTTGAAACTCGAGTGGCCGAGATGTTGACTGTACTGGCTGTTCTGATCCCTTTGCTGTTGGGCGCGCTGATCAGTTACGCCGTGGTGGTGCATGCGGGTAGCTGGTCGCAATGGGCCCTGGCGGCATGCCTGGCACCGGGGTTGGGCATTGCCATTTCTGCGCTGCTCTACTTTGTGTGGATGATTGTCTTTCAACCCAACTATGATCTGCCGCTTTCCTGGCACTGGAAGGAGCGCTGGCGTTGGCGTTGGGTGTGTGGGTTTTTTGGCGTAAAGGGTTGCATTTTCCGCGGTCTACTAGGCGAATTCGCTTTGCGCCCGCGCGTGGGTTGCTGCGTACCTGGTTGGCTGTGGGCGCGGCTGTGCTGTTGTTGGTTTCGCTGGTCAATTTTGTGGAAGATTGGCTGTTGGCATTTTTTGCTCAACCGGAGGGCAACTGGGATGCCTGGTCGATCTGGAACCTGCATGCGCGTTTCATCAGTTCCGGCGGTGCAGCCTGGTTGGCCGGATTCACCTCTGAGATGGGCTGGTGGAGCCATGCCGATTACCCGCTGTTGCTGCCGGGGTTCGTAGCGCGCCTGTGGGGGTTGCTATCCACCCAATCTCAGTGGGTGCCGGCACTGGTGGAAATGACCTTTTTATTTTCCATTCTGGGCGTGGTGGTGGCGGGGGTGTGGCAAGCGCAGGGTTGGAAATCAGCGGTTTTTGCCGGGTTGTTTACCGTACCGGTCTTGCATTACAGTATCGCCTTCCAACAGTATGCCGATATGCCGCTAGCATTTTTCTTACTGGTGGCAAACCTGTTGCTTGTGCAAAGCGAATCTTCGCAGCCTGGCCAGGTCGGGCGGCTGGCATTGGCCGGGTTTGCTGTTGGGGCGGCGGTATGGACGAAAAACGAAGGCTGGGCTTTTGTGCTGGCGTTGGTGTTGGTTGAGGGCCTACGCTTTAGCCTGGAAAGACCCGCATTTGCGACCTGGGCCAGGCGTTGCTTCTGGCTGGCGCTGGGCGCTCTGCCCATGGTTGCGGCTGCCCTGGTTTTCAAGCTCTATCTGACTCCCCCCAACGATATCATGTACCGTGTTGGCCAGGGTGGTTTGCTGGCTCTTCTGACCGACTCGACCCGCTACAAATTAATCTGGAGCAGTTTTCTTGATCATTTCTTCGAGGTGGGGTCGCTCAAAGTGGCTGTGTTGCCAGCGTTGATCGGTTATGGACTGTTGCTAGGCTGGAATCCCATCCGGCGCAGTAACCTGGGTAGGGTTTGGATCGGCTTGCGCCTGTTCGTGGTGGGTCTGGTTTATTTTTGTATTTTCCTGGTCACCCCGCATCCGTTGGAGTGGCATCTGACCACCGCCATGTCTCGGTTGATCTGCCATTTACTGCCCAGTTTGATCTTGATGATCTTTTTGCAGGTCAAAAGCCTGGATGAACTTCCGGAAACGGCCTGAGTGAAACTCTCGCCGCTCATCCCGCCTGGCTTCGCGGTCGCCCTGTCGTTATTGGTCGACCTGGCTTTGTTTGCCACGCTGACGGATGATGAATGGGATGCCTTATCCAATGATCGTCCTTACCGCCCGGCATGGACCGAAGAGTCGATTATCCAATACCTCAAAAATCAATCCGGTAAACAGTTGGCCCCTCATGTGGTGGGCACATTCATGCGCCTGAGAGCAGAGGCCAACGTGCTTAATCAAATTGAGCCGTAATCGGCTGCCGATGCACCTCAAAAAAAAGCCCCCCGCTTCGTTCTGCAAAGCGGGGGGCTGCTGGGTTGAATTGGACTCAGGGTTTCTGCTGCGGCGGATACTGCTGCCCGCCCGCTTGCGGCGGGTACTGTGGGTATTGCGGGTACTGCTGCTGCGGCGGCGGCTGAGGTGGGTATTGCGGCGGCTGCTGCGGATACTGCCCGGGCTGCGGGTACTGCGGCGTGGCTGGGGTCACCCCGGGCGCTTTGCGCCCGCCGGTCAGGGCCCAGGTCATATCGTGCACATTTTCGGCGATGCCAAAGACCACGATTAGAATTTCATAGCCCACCCGGGTGAAAACCAGTTGAATAATGAAGAAAATCGGACAAAAAATGATCGCACCAATCACAGCCAACGCATTCCTTTGGGTGAAGCTGGCCACCAGTACGATCAGCCACAGGATGGCAGCGAAAATGATGGTGAGCACATACAGGATCTTGATGATCTTGGTTGTGACATATTCGCTGAAAGACAGGTCAAACAGCGCGCGGAAGAACGACATGGCTCAGCCCTCCCCCTACCCCCTCCCGCTTCGGGAGGGGGTAGAGGTTCTTGGAGGTGATTTGCGGCACATTGTGCCGCAAATCACCTCCAAACCTCCTTCTCCCCGCGCCGCCGCTCCCTGTACCCCCGTCAGGTATCGGCCACCCGTAGGGGTGTGGGGCGAGGCCGGGGGTGGGGTGAGCAGTTACCGTGAGTTTACAATGCCGCGGCCGCCGGGCTATTGCGCCTGGCCTTTGATGGAAGCTACGTCCATCTGCACATAGCTGGTGACGGTCAGGAGCAGCTCGTTGCCGGCGAATTCAAAACGCAGGGTGCGCCCATCCGCGTCGCCCAGCACTTCGTAATGCAGGGTAAAAGCGCGCGCGCTGTCCCAACTGCCGCTCAACACGCTGCGCTGGGCGGCGTTCAGGCGCGGCACGCCATCCAGGCCAACCGTCTGGCGGGTGGTTTCGCCGTTGGTCAGATGCAGCGTCAGGGTTGCTTCGGCGGCGCCAAACGCTAACTCGAACTGCTGCCAGTTGAGCGCGTTGGTTTCGAGGGTGTAGCTGCGCCCGCCAATTTCCTGGGCCATGGCGGGCAGGGGTTCCACCGGGCGTGCGCTTGGGCGGGCTTCGGCGGCCTGCGCCCGGGCCAGCATTTCGTCTGCCGCTGGGGCAGGGGCCAGGGCGTGCTCTGATATCACCGCGGGCAGCACAAAAAAATCGATCAGGTTGCGCATTGTGGTGCGCTGGGTCGGGTTCATTGCGCCGCCCACCACCACCACCAATTCATCTTTGGGAAAGACATGGATCGCCTGTCCCCCAAACCCAGCCGCGCTGTAGCTGCCGTTGGCCGGGTCTACCCACCATTGAAAACCGTAGGCGCCGTGCGTGTTAGTTTCTACCTGCTGCCGGGTCGATTCGGCCACCCAACTGGCCGGCACAATCTGCTGGTCGTCCCAGCGCCCGCTGCGCAGGTAGAGGTAACCCAGTTTGGCCATGTCGCGCGGGGTCAGCGCCAGCCCGGTGCCGCCCGCTTCAATCCCACGCATTTTGTGCCAGGTGTAGCTTTGAATGCCCAGCGGCTCAAACAGGTGCTGTCTGGCAAATTGGCTCAGTTTTTGGCCGGTGGTCTGTTCGAGAATTGTCGCCAGCAGTTGGCTGGCGCCGGTGTTATAGCTAAAGGTTCTCCCCGGTTCGGCAGCCATGGGACGGTCCAGCACAAACTGCACCGGGTCTGCACTGGCCCACATGCCCCGCACCGGGTTTTCACGGCTGGCGTAGCTGATTGTGGCTTCGGGCCAGTTCAGACCACTGGTCATGTTCAGCAGGTTGCGTACTGTGATGGCCTGTTTACGGGCATCCAGGTTGTTCACCGTGCGTTTCGGAAAGAAATCGAGCACCGCCTGGTCGATGCTTTTCAACTGGCCGTTTTGCAGGGCAATCCCCGCCAGCAGCGCGGTGACGCTTTTGGTGCAGGACTGCATATCTTGCGCGGTGGTCGCCTGGTAGGGGTAAGGGTTCACTTCCAGCACCAGGTAGCCGCGCCGGATGACCAGCAGGCTGTGCAGATTCAGGTTTTGTATGGGGAGCAGGTCGAGCAGGCTCAGCAAGCGGGCCGAATCCATGCCCACCTGTTCGGGGGCGGCGCTGGCCCAACCGCGGGTGGGCCAGGGTGCCCACGCGATTTCGTCGCTGGCTGTGGCTGTGGGCGTTGGGCTGGTGGCTGTGGGCAGGGGCGCCGTGGGTATGGCGGGGGCAGGCTCATCCGGCCGAGGGCCGCAGCTTGCCGCCATCAGACATAACCCAACCCAAACCCATAAGATTTTTTTCATGCGCCCTCAGCGATCGAGGCGGGCCGAAAGCTCCACGCGGCCGGGCTGCCGCGCTGCGCAATAAGTTTTTTCATGGGGTGGGGCGTACCGGGCTGCCTTCGAGTGAGATATCGTCACAGTAAACCGGCGACAGGTTGCCCGCCGCGTCGCGATATTGTACGTTGATCCACCAGCCCACCCAGTTGATGGTCAGGCGGGCCGGATAAGATTTGACCTCCTGGAACGGCTCCCAGGGGGCATTCAGCGCGGGCTCATTTTTCTGGCAGCCGCCGCCGGTTTGCACGCGCATTTCGGTCACTTTTGCAGCCGGGCTGGCAGCTTTGAAGGTTACTGGCAATGAGATTGTGCTGCCGGCCGTGCCCCCGGCGCAGCAGCGCCCTTCGGCGATCAGCACTGAGCCGGTCAGCGGGGCGCTGGCGCGGGTGGCAGCGATGGCCGTGAGCAGCGGCGCGGGCAATTTTTCCAGTCGGGTGGTGGGCAGCACCACGCCGGAAACGCTCAGCACCACACTGCCGGGCAGCGCGAAGATTGGGGCCTGTTTGGCGTCGCGGAACTCAGCCACCAGCCGCAAGTTGCGCGGGCCCAGCCAATCCACCCTCAATTCGCTGTTCATGCTTTTTTGATAGGGCAGCCATTCACCGAAGGTGCAGCCGCGCTCGTCTGGCGCCAGGCAGGTGCGCATCTGCGCCACGGGGGCGTTCACCCACGCCACCATGCCGGTGCCAGATATACTGCCGTCGGCCCGCCGGGTGATGGTGTGGATCTCCGGCTCAAAGATCTGCTCCAACACAACCATGGAGCCGGTTTCTACCTCCGGCGCGCTGTGGGTGTCGCCGCGCACGCGCAACGCGATGCGCACACCTTTTTGAATCTCAGGAATGGGGGTCGGGCTGGCCCCCGCCGTGGGGGTGGGCGTGGCAGGCCGTGGCGTTAAAATACGCCCGGGCTCATCTGCCGCTGGCGAGCAGCCCGAAAAAAGGATGACCAAGAGTAGAAAAGACAACCACTTTTGCATGGTTTTTATCCTGCATTCCCATCATACCACTATATTTTCATCACATTCTTATGCCAGGATTAGACCATTGGCTATGCCACCGCTCTGGTTCCTGTTTTATTGAGGCGCATCTTCAAATCGATAGACGTCAA
>Ga0105047_10003876_pt1 | contig 26246 bp, 26 predicted proteins | sample MAT04_FD_78384 | JGI IMG/M metagenome (GOLD analysis project Ga0105047, IMG submission 78384) | Freshwater microbial communities from Lake Fryxell liftoff mats and glacier meltwater in Antarctica - MAT-04 (megahit assembly) | ecosystem: Environmental > Aquatic > Freshwater > Ice > Liftoff...
GTCGCCTACGCATGGGCAGCAGGCGAGGGGTTTGCCGACGTCGTTGCTCAGGAGGAACTTTCCGGCGGCGACTTCGTGCGCACGATGAAGCAACTCATCGATCTGCTTCGGCAGTTCGCAATCGTCGCTCCCTCGAAAGCGACGCGCCGCGCCGCCGCCGCTGCGGCCGAGGCGCTCTTCCGCGGCGTGGTCGCGTCATCCAGCGCCGTCGAAGTCGCGAACCCCGACGAGGTGGCCGTGGTTCCGGAGGCCTCGTGACGATTCGTCGCAGCGAGCCGTGGGGGGAGCTGGTGCAGTCTCCCGACTTCGTCCGCGTGGTGCCAACTGATCGCGCCGCACGTGAGTGGGTACTTGCGTTGCGCGAGTCGGGACGGCCGATGCTGCCGGTGGCACTCGGCGGGGGCGACATGGCCCGCACCCTCGGCGGCGGTGCTCCCGGTCGCTTCCCCGGCATGGTGATGACGGCGCCGATCGACCTTCTACGAGTCGTGGCCGATGGTCGCACCACGTGGGCCGTCGCGCATGTGGTCGCGCGTCGTTCGTGGCGCAGCGGTGACGTGTGGTTGGCAATGAACGCACAGTTCCTCGGCGTACACGACGTGGCGCCACGCTCGCATCCCAACGACGGCAAGGTCGACGTCGTGCATGTGCAGCCCGAGATGCCACTACGTGCTCGCCTCCAGGCTCGCACCCGTGCCCGCACCGGCACGCACCTTCCACATCCGCAGCTGCACGCAACGCAATCTGCCTTCGCAACGGCAGCGTTTCGGCGACCGTTGGTGATCTGGGTGGACGGGGTTCGGTGGGGAACCGCCAGCGACATCACCGTGACCTGTGAGCCTGACGCGCTGACGGTCTACGCCTGACGCGCCAGTCGAGCGGGCAGTAGGGTCGGCGTTCATGCAGTCCTGGATCCTCGACGAATCACCCGGCAGCTACCGCTTCGGCGAGATCGACCAACCACCCGTGGGTGACGACGATGTACTCATCCGAGTCGTCGCGTCCGCGCTGAACCACATGGACCTGTGGGTCACACGGGGTATGCCGAAGCCGCCGCTGCCGCACGTCCCGGGGTGCGATGTCGCCGGCATCGTCGAGGCGGTCGGTGCGTCCGTGAGCACCGTTCGCGTAGGCGACGAAGTCGTCATCAACCCGGGTGTCTCGCCTCTTGCCGACATCGTCGCCTTGGGCAACGACAGCCCGATGGGCCCCGGCTTCATGATCTACGGCGAGCACTGCTGGGGCGGCCACGCACAATACGCGGTCGCCCCCAGCCGCAATGTTCGCTCACGACCCTCCGGCCGCAGTTGGGCCGAATGCGCCGCCTATCCGCTGGCGTACCTCACTGCGTACCGCATGCTGCGCAGAGCGCGCGTGCAGGCCGGCAACACTGTGCTGGTCGTCGGCATCGGCTCCGGAGTGTCGTGTGCGGCGCTGGCCATTGCACGGCACATGGGCTGCACCGTGATCGCCACCAGTCGGAGCGAGACCAAGCGCACAGAAGCACTCACGATGGGTGCCGCTGCCGTGTACGACAGCGCCGCCGCCAAGTGGCCGGTGGAAGCCGACGTCGTCATCGAAAGCGTCGGCCCGGCCACGTGGGAGCAGTCCGTGCGTTCGCTCAAGCCAGGTGGACGACTGGTGGTGTGTGGGGGCACGTCCGGTCCGAAGGTGGAGCTGAACCTGCCCCGGCTGTTCTTCAAGCAGATCGAGATCATCGGCAGCACCATGGGCAGCTATCAAGAGTTCGACGAGGTCTCGGCGCTGGTCGCCCAGGGTCTCGACATCCGAATCGACACGACCTACCCGATCGCCGATTACGCCCAGGCGCTGGCCCGTTTGGAAGATGGCGAACAACTGGGAAAGATCGTGCTGACCCACGAAGGGAACTGAACCATGACCGAGTCCAGACTCGATTCGGAAGCACTCAAGACGGCCGTCTGCAGCCGCGTCGATGAACTCGCGGAGCAACTGATCGACGCCAGCCACCAGATTCACGCGCACCCGGAGCTGAACTTTCAGGAACACTTCGCGCACGATCTGCTCACCGGTCTGCTGGAGCGCAACGGGGTCGCGCCCACTCGCCACGCATACGGCCTGGAGACGGCGTTCGACTCCAGTGCTGGCACCACAGGGGCCACCATTGCAGTGTTGTGCGAGTACGACGCACTGCCTGGCGTGGGCCACGCCTGCGGCCACAACATCATCGGTACCGCCGGGCTCGGCGCCGGGTTGGCAGCTGCCTTTGTCGCCGAAGCGGCAGGTGGTCGAGTGCGCATCATGGGCACGCCTGCCGAAGAGGGAGGCGCCGGCAAGGTGCACATGGCCCGCAAGGGGGCGTTCGACGCCGTCGATGCGGCGATGATGGTGCACCCCGCCGACGCAGACCTGATTTCGATGGACTGCATTGCCATCCAGGAGCTGATCGTTCACTACCACGGTCGGTCGGCGCACGCCTCTGCTGCCCCGTGGGAGGGGCGCAACGCCCTCGATGCCGCCGTGCTGGGCTATATGAACATTGCGGCCATGCGCCAGCACATTCGCCCGAACGAACGCATCCACGGCATCTTCACCAACGGCGGCGACAAGCCCAACATCGTTCCCTCCGAAGCGGCGATGGACTGGTACGTGCGCGCCGGCACCATCGAGTCCTTGCAGCCCTTGAAGCAACGGGTGGTGACGGCATTGGAGAGCTCAGCGGCGGCCTGTGGCTGCACGATGACCCACGAGTGGGACCCGAACCCATGTGCCGACATGATCGACAACGGGCCGATGGTCGCTGCCTACGTGGCGAATGCGCAGCGCGTCGGGCGCACCGTGCTCGACCCCGTCACCAGCGGGCGACGGGTCATGGGCAGTACCGACATGGGCAACGTCAGCTACCTCGTGCCGTCGATTCATCCGATGATCAAGGTCGCTCCCGACGGAGTCCCGATTCACAGCATCGACTTCGCCACCTGGGCCGCCAGCCCGGCCGGCGACCAGGCGGTCATCGACGGTGCCAAGGCCATGGCGATGACCGTCATCGATCTGTGGCTGCAGGAGGACCTGCGCGAGCGTATGAATACGGCGTTTGCCGGGCGCCCAGCAGGCGTGCAGGTGCTCTGAGCGCATCGCCCTCGCCGCCGCCGGATTGTCTCGGCGGCATCCCCGTCGCGCGCCTCGCTCCACCCTAGGATGACCCTTCGTGACGGTCTACGTCCCCGAAGAATTCACTCCCCAAGAAGAAGACGTACTGCGTCGCTACTTCACCAACCTCGATGGTCCTGTGTTCGCGCTCGTGAACCTGCCGGAGGTGGTGAAGGGGGCGCTGTTCGCGCGGTACAGCCGAAGCCCGAAGAGCCTGCGCCGGCTGTTCCTCGACGAGTTCGTCGGCGACCTCGACATCGCCGGCGACATGTCGGTCGACGCCACCATCGGTCTGGAACGCGCCGAGGAACTGTACGAAAAGGTCTTCTTCGAGTACGGCGACGATTCCGTGGCGCAACTCGGTGGCGTGCACCTCGCCTGTGAGCAGGCTTCCAACATCCTCACCAAGGTCCTCGAGTGGGGCCGCATGATGAGCTACCTCGAGCAGAGCACGCGCTACATCAGCTACGACGCTCGCCTCGGCGGTCGTTACCGGTTCTTCCGCGATCCGGCCTTGCTGTCCAGCCGCTTCGGTACTCGGTACGTCGGCGACATGGACCGCATGTTCGACAGCTACAGCCTGCTGCTCGGTCGCGTCACCGAGCACGTGCGGGCGACGGTTCCTCGCGACCCGAGCGACAGCGACTTCGTATATCGAATGGCCACCAAGGCCAAAGCGCTCGACGCCGTTCGCGGCGTGCTGCCGGCCGCCTCGCTCAGCAACGTCGGCATCTACGGCAGTGGTCAGGCGTTCGAGGCACTGCTCATCCGCATGCGCGCTCACCCGCTTCCTGAGGCGCGTCACTACGCAGACCTGATGCTGCACGAGCTGCGCAAGGTGATCCCCAGCTTCCTCAAGCGCGTCGACCTGGCCGATCGCGGCGGCCGTTGGAGCCAGTACCTGGCTGGGACGCGTGAACACACGTCGGCACTCGTGGAGTCGTTGTTCGGCGACACCCCCGTCGCTCAGGTACCTGGCGTCCAGTTGGTCGACTTCGACCCTGACGCGGAGGACAAACTGCTCGCCGCGATCTGCTACCCGCTGTCGCATCTTCCGGAGAGCCAGCTGGCTGAACGGGTGAAGTCACTCGGGCCGACCGAGCGCCTGGCATTGCTGCAGGCGTACATCGGCGACCGCGAGAACCGTCGGCACAAGCCCGGCCGTGCCTTCGAGCGCGTCGACTATCGCTTCGATGTACTCAGTGACTACGGCGCCTTTCGCGACCTGCAGCGCCATCGAATGCTCACCATCGAGTGGCAGTCGCTGACCCCGAATCATGGCTACCTTCGCCCGGAGCTGGTGGATGAGGCAGGGATGACCGATGTCTTCGACGACGCCATGGCCCGTTCGGCCTCGCTGTACGACGCCTTGAAGGAAGAGTTCCCGCAGCAGGCCCAATACGCAGTCAGCATGGCGTATCGCATGCGCTACACCATGCAATTCAACGCTCGTGAGGCCATCCACATGCTGGAACTGCGATCCTCACCGCAGGGGCACCCGTCGTATCGCAGGATTGCGCTGGAGATGCACCGACTGATCGACGAGCAGGCTGGTCACCGTTCCATCGCCGCGGCAATGACGCACATGACCACCGAAGCACCTGAGCTGGAGCGTTTGGCGGCCGAACGACGTGCGGAAGCGCGGCGCAGCCAGACATGATCGGGCAAATTTAGTACCCGATCGACCAAAGTGACTGCAGTCACAGTGCTCGCAGGTAGCCTCCGCTGGCGTTCGCCGTAGTATCCCCGGCCTCACACGGGATGACCGCTGGTACGCGCTGGTAACGACAAGGAACCGATGATGGCAGACGACGAAGAAATCCCAACCGAACCAGACGAAGAGTTTGAGGACGTCGAAGAAGAGGCCGACATCGACCCGGCCGACATCGACCCGGCCGAGCTTGACGAGGACGCGCTCGAGGAGGACGCGCTCGAAGGAGACGAAGAGTTCGTCGCCCTCGATGACGACTTCGTGGCCGCCGACGAGGAAGAGGACGACGAGGACGACACCAGTGGTCCCGTCCGCCGCTCGGTGCCCGCCGGTGACGACGAGGACGAAGATGACGACATCATCGCACCCGACGATGTCGAAGCCGACCTCGACACGATCCTGAAGGATCGCCTTGTCGCCGCCGACGACGACGAGAACGAGGACGACGAGCCCGAGGAAAAGGGCGAGGCCGCCGACCGACTGCAGCCGAAGCGTGCCGACGAGCAGTTGTGCCCGACGTGCTTCCTACTCGTTCGCCAGGGCGCACCCGTGTGTCCGATCGGCGACGACGAGTGCCCCATCTTCAGCTGAGTCACTGGTGATCTCACAGCGCCCACTCATCGAGAAGGTGCTCGATATCGCGGTGTACGCCCCTGTAGGTCTCGCGGTGCAGCTTCGGTCAGACCTCGACACGTTCGTCACGAGCGGCCGTACACGGGTCTCTGAGCGCGTCCAGGTGGCACGCTGGATCGGGGAGATGACCGTGACCTTCGGACGCCGCGAGTTGGAGAAGCGATTGGCTTCCGCTTCCGTCAAATCAGATGTGGCCCCGACACCTACTGGTGACCGAGCGGTCATTCCCCTGGCGGCCGTCGAAGCGCCGGTCCTCGAGCTGCCGTTCGACGGCTATCAGAGTCTCGCAGCAGCGCAGGTGGTGCAGCTTCTGAGTCGGCTTCCCGACCGTGAACTGGCCACCATCCGCGCGTACGAGAGCGCCAACCGCAAGCGACGCACGATCTTGGCGAAGCTGGACCAGCTACTGGGCGCCCAGTGATGGAGCAAGTCGTGCGCTCGCTGGCGCACGCTGATACAGCCGACGTGGCATCGCTAGAACGTGAAGCCCGAGCGGCGCTACTGGAGCAGCGTGGCGGCCCCGCACACCTGGCCGAGCGCCCGTCGGTGGGGGACTGGAGTGCCCTCTCACCGGCAGCGGGCCAGCACGTCTGGGTCGCCACGATCGACGACGTCGTCGTTGGTTTCCTCCAGCTTCAGGTTGTCGGCGCAGCCGCAGAAGTGATGCAGGTCTATGTCGACCCGGAGGCCCGCGAGGTGGGGTTCGGTGATTGGTTGCTGGAAGCGGCGATCGCGGCCGCACGGTCGTGCGGCTGCACGGTGCTGGAAGGCACCGCACTGCCAGGCGACCGCGCGACCAAGAACCTCTATGAGCGCGCTGGCATCAAAGCCCGCAAAATCACTGTCTCTGCCCCGCTGTAGCCGCAAGTCGGCGTTCATCCGCGGTACTGCCGCATCTCAACACCAAAGTCGCGCTGGGGCTACTTGCCCTGCCAGTTGGGCGTGCGCTTCTCGATGAAGGCGGTGAGGCCTTCCTTCGTATCCTCTGACCCCATCACCTTGGCAAACTCTTCGTTGGTCATACGCTTCAGCGTGTCGTCATCGCTGTAGGCCGAGGCGAGCACGACCTTGCGGCTGGCCCACACGGCCAGGGGAGCAGACTCGGTGATCTTCCCGGCGAGTGCCATTGCTTCCTCGACGGCCTTGCACGGCTCGACGAGGCGGCTGATCAGGCCGAGCTCGTAGGCCCTGGCTGCGGGGATCGGCTCGCCGGTGAGGATGGCCTCCATGGCTGCTGCCTGGCCGATGGCGCGGGGCAGGCGAAACAGGCCGCCGGCACCGGCGATGAGGTTGCGCTTCACTTCGGCCAGACCGAAGGCGCTTCGCGTGGTGGCGACCACCAAGTCGGCGGCCAGCACGATTTCGCAGCCACCGGCGGTTGCCAGACCATCGACCGCAACGATCACTGGCTTGGTGCGCTCGCGATAGACGAAACCGGCAAAGCCGCCGCGCTTGGTGTTGAGACCCGCGGCGTTACCGGAGTTGATGGCCTTCAGGTCGGCACCTGCGCAAAATACAGGTCGCTCCTGGCCTTCGGTATTGGCAGTGATGATGCCGACCCACACACTCGGGTCGGCTTCCATCTGGTCGATCGCAGCTTCCAGTCCGTTCGCAACATCGCCGTTGACGGCGTTGCGCGCCTCGGGGCGATTCAGCGTGATGAGCGCGATGCGACCATGGACTTCATACTTCACAATGTCGGACATGGGCCCGACTGTAGGTGTGCGACGCCGTCAGCGCCGAACCGGCGATCAGGCCTCGTCGGCCGCAGTCTCCACCGCGTCGGCAACGGCCTCGGCCGGAACCTCAGCGACGACCTCAGCCTCCACGACCTCAGCCTCCACGACCACAGGCACCTCAGCCTCGGCGACGACCTCAGCCTCGGCGACGACCTCGGCCTCCACGACCTCGGCCTCCACGACCTCAGCCTCCACGACCTCAGCCTCCACGACCGCAAGCGTCTCAGCTTCGACGACAGCCGGTGTCTCGGGCTCGACAACGGCAGGCGTCTCGACTTCAGCCGGAACATCTGCGACAACCTCAGCCGGTGCCGGTGCAGGCTTGGCTGCCTTGCCAGCCGGGGGAGCCGGCGGCCTGGGAACAGACTTTTTGGCAGGGGCAGCCGGACGAGTGGGGCGCAGCGGCTTGGGCTGTGCCTTGGCGTCGACCTCGACACCGAACAGGGCGGCGATCTGCGGCAGCAGTGGGCCCACCCGCTTGACCGTCGCGAGCAGCTCGCTGTTGACCTGGGCAGGCTTCTCGGTGGGCTGTACCAAGGCGCGAATCGGGCTGAAGGCAACGGCCTCCACCACGGCAATCCAGCGGTCGGGCATCGCGTCGGCGGTGAGGTTGCCCGTGGCAGATGCGGCCAGCTTGGCAGCCAGATCGGCCGGGAAGCGCACACCAGCCTTGGGCGGCTGCGACGACAGCTTCAACGCACGGACGACGCGACCGACACCGATGGCCGCATCGATATCGGTGAACCACAGGCTGAGTTCCTTGTCCTGCTTGGTGACGAGGGCTTCTTTGAGCTTGGCCGAGATCTCGCGAGTGGTCTCGTCGCGCGCAACGATGGGGTCTTCACCGGACGCCACGACGCTGCGCAGATCGCGCAGATCGAGCTCCTCGAGATCGGCAAGGGCGGCGTCGGCACGGTCGAGCCACTCCGCAACGCGCAGCTTGGGCTGCAGTTGCTCGGCAATGGCCAACAGGCCGGCGGCGGGAATCTCTTCCTTGCCTTCGGACTTCAGACGAGCGTTCTGCTCATTGACCGCCTGGCGGACGGCCGGCAAGCCACCCTGCAAGACGCGCTCGGCGACGGCACGCTGTGCCTCGGGCAGCTCGGCCAACACTGCGCTGCGGTGCTTGCGGCCGGGCTTGAGGCGCTTGGCCTTCGGGCGCTGAGGGAGCTCGGGCGGAGCCTCGAAACGAGGACGGCCCTGCGGACGGTCGCTGCCGGGGCGCGGACCACGATCGGTTCGGGGGCCACCCGGACGGTCGCCTGCGGGGCGCGGGCCGCGGTCACGGTCGCCACCCGGGCCACCGGCGGGGCGGTCGCGGCGGGGGCCACCGGGGCGGTCACCATCACGACGCGGTCGGTCGCCACGGTCACGGTCGCCACTGGGGCGGTCGCCACGATCGCGGCGAGCTTTCGTCTCGATCACCGCTTCGAAGGGCTTGTCGCTACCGATCATCTCGAGTACACCGGCCTTTTCGGCCTTTGCCTTGCCCTGGCTGACCGACAGGATGCTGGTGCCATCCATCTCGGTTTCGGCGTCGGCCTTCAGGATCATGCCGATGGCGGCGCCCTCGGGAAGCAGCGTGCCGTCGAGCACGCCTTTGGGTTTCTGGGCACCTGCAGCTCGCCACGTCCACGTGCCGTCTGGGCGCGCGCTGGTGAGCTCGATTTCGATCCTGCGGGACATAGGTGTCCACGGTATCTGCTGTACGGCACTTCGCTCCATGTCGTGACGGATCGGTACTGTCGTGACGTGCCCATTTATGCCCTTGGCGACCGAGTTCCCAACATCCACCCCGATGCCTTCGTGCACCCCGATGCCGTGATCATCGGTGACGTTCACATTGGCGCGCAGAGCTCCGTCTGGCCTGGCGCGGTGCTTCGCGGCGACGATGGATACATCACCATCGGGGCTCGCACCAGCGTGCAGGACAACTGCGTGTTGCACACCACTCCGGAGCGGCCGACGGTGGTCGGCGATGACTGCGTCATTGGCCACATGGTGCATCTCGAGGCCTGCACCATCGAATCGGGCTGCCTCGTCGGCAATGGCAGCATCGTGATGCACCGGGCCATGGTGCGTTCGGGCGCCATCGTCGCGGCCAACGCTGTCGTGCTCAACGACACCGAGGTGCCCAGCGGATCGTTGGCCGTCGGCACTCCAGCAGTCATCAAGAGCGGGCGAGCGCGACAGAGCGACATCGACATGGGCGTCGCGTCGTACGTCGCCAGGGCGGCGCGCTACAAACTGGAAATGCGCAGGATCGGCTGATGCACCAACTGGTGGTGACCGTCATCGATGCAGATGTGGAGCTGGCCAGCGATGCCCTATGGGGCCTCGGTGTCGTCGCGGTGGAGGAACGCGATGGTGGCGCCGGACTCGTCGAACTCTGGACCTCGCTGGGCGATGCAGCGGGCGTGAGCGATGTCGTGCTGCCCCGGCCGTGGCCATTTCGTTTCGTCGAGGTCGATGAGACGGTGGCTGAAACATGGCGCCAGTTCGCCGTACCCGTGTGGGTCGAACCGGATCTCGTCGTGCGCCCCGCCTGGGTCCCGTTCGAGGCACCTGCCGGTGTCACTGTCGTGCACATCGAGCCCGGTGCCACTTTCGGTATGGGCGATCACCCGACGACCATTCTGTCGCTGCGGGCCGTGCGCAGACTGGTGCAACCCGACGACGTGGTTCTGGACGTCGGTTGCGGTTCGGGTGTGTTGGCAATCGGAGCGTGCGTGTTGGGAGCCGCCGCTGCTGTCGGTATCGACATTGCACCTGCCGCAGTTCCGGTCACTCGTGCGAACGCCCTCGCCAACGATGTCGACCACCAAATCGACGTCAGCACTACTGATCTGGCCGATGTCGAAGGCTGCTACGCCGTGGTCGTTGCCAACATTCTTGCGCCCACGCTGGTCGCACTCGCCGACGACCTCAAGCGGGTGCTGGCGGACGGGGGAGCCCTCGTGATCAGCGGCATTCTCGAAGCCGCACATGAGCACGTGCTGGCTGCGCTCGCTCCGCTGCGAGTTGTCGCCACCGACGAGATGGACGGATGGGTGGCCGTCACCCTCCGCTGAGCATGGCCTCGACAGCGGCCCGCCGTGGAATGGATGGCACCGCACCTGCAGCAGTGGTGCACAGCGCTCCGGCCGCCGATGCGAATCTCAGGGCCGTCGGCAGGTCGTCGCCTGCAGCAAGCCTGGCGCACAGTGAGCCGCTGAACGTGTCGCCGGCGCCGGTGGTGTCGACCGGGACGACCGAGAACGGCTCGATGTGAACGACGCCATCGGCGGTGTGTAGTTCCGCACCGCGACTGCCCATGGTCACGACCACCGCACGAGCCCCCGATGCCAGCAGATGGGCGGTGCCACCCAGCAGTTCCACCTCGTGCTCGTTGGGCACCACGATGTCGCACCACTGCAGAATGCCGGCATCGATGAGCTGCACCGGAGCGGGGTTGAGCACCGTGACCGCGCCAGCAGCCCGGCCGACCCTCAGCGCTCTCTCGACGGCAGGTAACGGGACTTCCAGCTGGGTCAGCACAACACGTGCCGACGGCAGCTGGGAGGCGGTGACTGTTCCGTTCGCGCCAGCTACGACGATGATGGAGTTCTCGCCCGATGCCGACACACCGATGAGCGCCCGCCCGGTTGCCACTGCAGCCGTTGCGACATGAACCGAGTCGATGCCGTCGTCGGCCATCACGGCACGCAGGGTTGCCGCCGCACCGTCGTCGCCCAGAGCGCCGACGAACGCGACTGTGGCCCCGGCGCGTGCAGCCGCCACCGCCTGGTTGAGCCCCTTTCCGCCGGGGTACTCCACGAAACTGCTGCCGGGGACCGTCTCGCCGGGCCCCGGCAGCCGGTCCACCGTGGCCACCAGGTCGAGGTTGGCGCTCCCCACCACGCAGACGTCGAATCTCACGCTCGCATCTCCCACGTTCGGTCGTCACCCTCGACGCGTAACACTCCGACCAATCCGAGCGCGTCGCAGGCGGCGAGCTGATCGGGGCACTGCGAATTCGTCTGCCACCACAATCGCGGAAATGCAAACGGTGCGCTGCCCAGCCACGACATGCATGCGCCGATCAGGTCGACGGCAGGGCGATCGTGTAGCCACCCGCGCACCACCACGTCTCCCGCCTCGACGGGCGAATCGCCGGCATCCAGGTTGCGAGTCCGCAGCGCCGCCAACAGCGGCCGCACATAGATGCAGCCCTGCACCGTGCCGTCGATCAGGACGCTGTAGGTCAGCGCGACTCGTTCGGTTTGCTCGCGGTCGTGGCGGATCAGATCATCGAGGTCCTCCTCGATCGGGAACGTCTCGGTGGGCCAGTCCTGCCCGCTCCATGCCCGCAGCAGGGGGATGTCGCGCATCACCGCCGCGTAGTCAGGTTCGACAAGTGCAGGCGTCAATGGAACGAACGCAAGACCGTTGATCTCCACTTGGGCAGGTAAGTCTCTGGGCAACCAGTCAGTCATGATGACGTGGAGAGTAGGGGCGTCGCGTCGAGAGTGTCCAGCAATGGCAGGTACGTACGAACCGCGTCGCGCCTGAATGTCGTGCAGAAGTCAGGGCGGAAGAACCGGGCGCCCTCGCGCACCACATAGTTGAGGATGAAGAACCGGTAGGCCTCGGGCAGGAACATGACCTCCTCGTCCGACATCGGAAACACCTGGCGATACGACCGGAGGAACTCCAAGAATGTCGGCTCGACAAGGGTGTGCGGGCCGTAGGTGAAGTGTGTTCGGTCGCCGGTGCTGCTGGACACGCGCGACAGAAAGTAGAAGTCGAGGACGCGTGGTTCGATGCGGAACCAGTCGTAATCCCAGCGGCTGAACAGACGAAAGGAACCGGCTGAACCGGAGAGGTCGGTCGCCACGGAGAAGTTGCCGAGGTTCCAATCGATCAACACCGGGATCTTGGGCCACTCGTCGTACCCCACCTCGATCAGGCGCTCGAGGAACCGATGCGTGTGCTTCCACAGCACACCGATCGACTCCGGGGTTAGTTCGAAGTTGCGTGGCGCGAACGGGCTCTCCAGCAGGTCGAGAAGGTGGATGGCATCGCTCTTCACGGTCTTGGAGCCGGCAGGAATCTTGGGCGCGAGGTCGGTGCACGCAAGATGGAACTCGGCGATCTCGCGGCCAAGGTTGTGGACCTGGTCGACCGACAAGATACGAGGCAGGCTCTCGCGGCGCGGCACGTCATCGTAGAAGACCGCCCACATCTGCTGGTCGTACCAGGTGAAGATGCGGCCATCTTCGCGACGCCACACTTCGGCCAGCATGCCGCTGAAGCGCGTCTCCTCCAGCAGCGTGGCGCAACGGTTCAGCCGGTCGTGATCCTCGTAGAACAGGAAGTACGAACCGTATGAACTGACTTTGCCGATGACGGTGCTGCCATCGTCGAGGTGCAGTCGATAGACGCGGTTGGTCGAAACGTTTGCGCTGACTTCGTCGACTGCGACGACCGAACGCTGGTCACCGTACGCCGCCCACGCCGCAGAGATAGCCGTGCGGTGGGGCAAGGAGCCGTTCATACCCGGCATCGTAGATGTCGAGGGCGGACTGAATCGTGAAGGGAGAGAAAGTCAGACGATGTTGCGAGCGCGCACGCCGATGGGCGCGATCAGACGGAAGCCAGCTGCGTGCCGTTCGTCTTCGCTCTCGCCACCCCAGTACCCGTACTCGTGATTCGAGCGAGCAAAGGAACGACAGGTGCCGTTGACCTGGCAGCTGCCGCAGACATCGCGGGCAGTGCTCTCACGGCGCTCGCGTGCTTGCGGGCGTTCGGCGGGCGGCGGAAAGAACAGATGCGTCAGCCCTCGACAGGCTGCATCGTTCATCCACCGATCGTCGGTGATGACTCGTTGGGCGAAGAGATCGACCGCTGCCATGGAACCCCCTGATTCATGCCGGCGAAGTACTTGCACTGAGCAAGTAGTGACAGGATACGCGATCGAAACGGTCCCGTAAAGAGTTGTTCTCGAATTTCAGGAAAGAAGATGTCGAACGCCCGCTGCAAAGCGGTCGACGTCGTCCTGCGTGGTGTCCCAGGCGGTCATCCAGCGCACCTGATTGCGGCTGACGTCCCAGTCCCAGAAGAAGCACCATTCGCACAGCGGTGCGATTGCTTCGGCCGGAATCACCGGGAAAAGGCTATTGACCTGCGGGGCGTGGTCGTACTCCACACCGGGGATGTCCCGAGTGGCCGCGTACAGACGGGTCGCCATCTCGTTGGAGTGGCCGGCACCCCGAATCCACAGCTCGTCGGTCAGCAACGCGTTGAACTGCGCCGCCACGAACCGCATCTTCGAGGGCAGTTGGTTGACCATCTTGCGCACGAACTTGGCACGTCGGGCCAGTGCCGGGCTCAGATACACAACGGCCTCCCCGCCCATCAGCCCGGCCTTCGTACCGCCGAAGCTGACCACGTCGACACCGGCATCGACGGTGAAGCTGCGCAAGGCAGCCACGTTGCCGCCCAGCGCTGCCGTCGCGTTGGCGATGCGGGCACCGTCGAGGTGCACCACCATGCCCATGCGGTGGGCTGTCTCGCAGATGGCAGCGACCTCGTCGGCCGTGTAGACGGTGCCAAGTTCCGTGCTCTGCGTGATGCTGACCACGGCAGGCTGGGCATGGTGCTGCACACCCTGGAAGTGAGCAAGACCCTCGAGCTGCTCCGGTACCAACTTCGCGGTAGGGGCTGGCAACGTCAGCAGCTTGGCGCCGAGCGCACGTTCAGGGGCGCCGGCCTCGTCAACCGCGATGTGCGCCCATTCCGTGCACACCACACAGTCCGCCGGATGCACCATCGTGGCCAGTGCCATCACGTTGGCGCCGGTCCCGTTCCAGACGAGAAAGGCCTCGCTGGTCGGCCCGAACATGTCGCGAAATCGTCCCTCCGCCTCCGCAGTCCACGTGTCGCTGCCGTACGCCAGCGCGTGGCCATCATTGGCTGCCACCAGCGCCGCCAGCACCTCTGGATGGGCTCCAGCTGCGTTGTCGCTGGCGAAGGCACGTGCGGGTGCGGGCGGCATGGTGGCGATACGAGACGTGATCATCGTTCGCCATTCTGCCGGGCCTACCGTCGTGTGCCATGAAGTTGGACGATCTCTCGCTACTGACCGTCGACACCGAAGCTTTCGCTTCGGCTCAAGATGCGAACGTTGCGGTCAGAGCACTAGCCCTTCGCGGATTCTTCCTTGAGCCGTATCGGACCGAACCGACCATCCTTCAGCCCGGTCTTGCCCTCGTAGAACGTCCGCATACGGTTCATGTCGGCTGTTACGTCGCCGGTCACCTCGATCGCCGGACCGAAGCCGCCGGTGCGGGTCGACTTGTCGACGAAGGCCAGCACGATGGGCACTTCGGCCAGTTCGGCGATTCGATAGAAGCCCGACTTCCAGTACTCGGTCTTCGATCGAGTGCCCTCAGCAGGTACCACGAGGGCGAGTTGCTCGTGCCGCTCGAACTCGGCAGCGAGGGATGCGACCATGCCCCCAGGCGCATCTCGATCAACGGCGACACCACCCAGCCATCGCATGACCGGCCCCATCGGGCCTTTGAAAAGTGAGCGCTTGCCCAACCAGGAAATCTTCACCCCGCCGACTTTCGCCAAGGCCAGGGTCAGCGGAAAGTCCCAGTTGGTGGTGTGCGGCGCGGCGATCATCACGCACTTCGCCGGTACGGGTTCGTCGCGATCGACTCCTTCGAAACGCCACAGGAACAACCAGAAGCGCGCCAACAAGGAAGTCATACCGCGCAACCTACCGGGACGCGCGGACCCTGAGCGGTCAGGCACCGAAGCGCGTCACGATGACACGACCATCGCGCTCGCCAGCGCTCGCCGCCAGGTCGGCGACCACCATCGAGCGCTGCAGCCAGCGGTCGTAACCGTCGAAGCGCGGCTGATATGGCGACCGGCCGTGTACGGCGACATTGTTGTCCACGACCAGCAGGTCACCGGCTTGCAATGCGACCCTCGCGTGCTGCGCTTCCACGGCTGCCGACAGCGCACGCAACGCTTCGTCGGCCTCCTTGTCCACTCCGACCATCAGATCAGCATCGAACACCATCGTCGGACGGCTGCGCTCGCCACGCAGGACGGGCATCGGCGGGCCGAGAACGTTCGACCGACCGTGCAGGTAGCTCTCGTCCACTGCGGTACGGAAACGAGGCTGGAACAGGGTGTCGATCACGCGCTCAGCGAGACTGGGCAGCACTTCGAAGATCGACGACAGCGTCGTGAATGCGCTCTCGTCGCCGCGCAAGCAGAACAACAACAGGTACTTCGGTCGATGTGGGTGGAAAGCAGCCTCGGTGTGGAACATCAACTGCACCTTCGATGAGGTGCTGACCTGGCGGTCAGCGTTCGATTTCATCGGCACCAAATTCTGAATCAGGTCGCCGCCGTGCTCGGGCAGGTAGCCAACGGGCTGGCCGAGGCGACGGGCCACCGTGAGCAGGGTGAACTCGCTGACCAACGCCTTGTCATACGACGCGGTCGGCGACACCGGGGTCAACGGCAGCCCACCGACGGGCAGACCACGCAGGACGATCGCGCCGGCCTGCGGGGGAGCATCGGTGAAGTCGACCAACGCATCGTGGATCGCAGCCGGCATCAGCCGAGCAGCATGACCGGCAGCGCTGACGAGGGTCTCGTTGCCGAACGGCCCGGCTGGGACCGGGAGCGAGGGCCACGTGGGCGACTCGACGACGGCGGGCAACGCATGCTCGGTCAGCGTGATCAATTGATGTCCTTTACACACGTGGTCGGTTCGGAATGTATGTTCCAATACTAGCAGCGTTCGGAATATCCGAGTCACGCGTCGCAAGCAAGTACGGTGTCGGCTCGTGGAAGTGGCAGAGCGCATCGGTCGAGCAAACACATCGCTGACGCCGGCCGAGCGTCGCGTGGCCGAGGTCGTCCTCGAGCGGCCGCAGCTGGTCGCCTTCGGTACCGTTGCTGATCTGGCAGAAGCGGCCGCCAGTGGGGCAGCGACCGTGGTCCGCCTTGCCGGGAAGCTGGGCTTCGACGGTTTCACGGGGCTGCAGGCGTCGGTGCAGCACGCCCTCGCCGGCCAACTGCGTCCGGCCGCCGAGCGAATCCGAGAGCCTGCGGCCACTGATGCAATTGGTCGCCACCTACAGCTCGAGATCGACAACGTGGCAACCACGCTACGGGCGCTCGAGGGGGAGGTGCTGGCCGACGTCGTTGCCCACCTCGCCGCTCGCGAAGCACGAGTGTTCGTACTGTCGGGCGACGCGTCGCTGGGCGTGGCGCAGCAATTGGTCGCAGATCTTCATGCGCTGCGTGACGACGTCAGCCTGCTCGACGGCAACGACGTGGCCGTTCGCCGACTCATCGCCCAACTGCGGCCCACGGATGTGATCGTCACGGTCGACCTGCGGCGGTACGACCGCTGGGTCGTCGACGCCGCCCGCGATGCCCAGGACAGCGGAGCGTGGTGCGTTGCACTCACCGACAGCCTGCTGTCTCCGCTGGCTGCGTTGGCCAACCGGACGCTGACAGTCGCCGCTGCCGGCGGCGGGCCCTTCGACAGCCACGTCGGCACGCTGGCGCTCATCAACGTGATAGTGGCCGGCGTCGCAGACCGCCTCCGCCGCGAAGCCACCGAACGACTCGATCGCGCTGAAGCCGCGTGGCAAGCCGGCGGAGCACTGACAGATCGCTGATCGGTCCGTCACCTAGACTTTCGTCATGACGAAAGTCGATGCCGAGCCGAGTGAGCAACGATCGCGGTGCACGTGGTGCCGACGCGTGCTACCTCCCCAAAGGATGGGTCGGCCGAGGGTGTACTGCTCGCAAGCGTGCCGCCAGCGGCACTGGGTGGGTAGCCAACGAGCCGACGAGCTACAGCTCAACGAGTCGGAACTCATCGTCGCCAAGGACGAACTCGACCAACTGCACGACGAGCTCTACATCATGGCTTGCGCCGTCAACGACGCCGAAAGGGACCAAGCAGCCGCCGGCGAGAAGCCAACCGCAAAAGAGTTGCAAGAAATCATCGACTGGCTCCTGGAGGCGGCAAGACCCCTGAGAGATAGAGAACTGGGAGCAAGGTAAGACAGCGCCGAAGGAACGGGTCGAGCGTGCGAGGAAGTCGAAGGTGAGTGCGAGCAAGGTCACGTGCCAGCGCCCTCCATCATGGGCTTCGCCCATAATAATGGTTATGTCATGTTGACCTGGATGCGTGCCAATGTGAGTGCGAAGATCTGAGCGCCGTCGCGATTCGGTCCGTCGACAGTCCTACTGGGTCGAAGTGCACCGCGATCGTCCGACAGCACCTTCGTCGGCTCGTACGGGTTCTCCAGAGCACGCCACGGCGATGGCCGTGCAACCGCCGACGGCCGACGGTTCCTGGCCCTATTCGTCCTGCTCACGACGCAGAGTTGGACGAAAAGTGGGTAACCATGAATCTTGCTGTGGCACGCCGGGGAGCCCACACGGTCAAGAAACCGTAAAGGTGACGACGAGAGGTGCCGAAGATATGGGCATGTCCCGATCCAATCGAGCTATCGCAGCGCTGCTTTTGACAGTAACCACAGGCGCTCTCGCCATGGTGGATACTGCGCAAGCTGGCGCTTCCGCCATCACCTCTCCGGTCGTCGCGCCGTTGACCTACACGGTGCAAACGGGCGATTACCTCTCTGGGATTTCCGCTCGGATGGGCATCAGGTTGAGTGCGCTGCTCGACGCCAACAAGCTGGCCGCCACCAGCCTGATCTACCCGGGGATGAAGCTGATCGTCCCCGCAGGTGGAGTCGTTCCCGCACCGAAGGCCACGCCTGCGCCCACCATCGCAGCCCCTGCGTCTGCGGTCTCGGCGGGCGCCTACACAGTTCGATCCGGCGACTCCCTGTCGGCGATCGCCGGTCGGATGAGTGTCAAGCTGTCGGCGCTGCTGGCCGCGAACAAGCTGACAGTCGCCAGCGTCATTCACCCGGGCGCACAATTGGTCGTGCCCGCCGGCGGCGTGTTGCCCAGCGTCGCCACCCCGACAGCCCCTCCGATTGCGGTGGTTGCGGTCACAGCCGTTCCAGCGAGCAGGTTGCAGTACGTCGTGCGGTCAGGCGACTATCTGTCGGGCATCGCTCCCGCTCTCGGCGTGCGCATTGCGGACCTCCTGTCGGCCAACAGGCTGACACTCACCAGCGTGATCTACCCGGGGATGAAGCTGACCGTGCCCGCCGGCGGCAGGCTGCCGGCGGTCGTCACTCCTGTCCTCACTCCGGCTGCCACTCCTGTCGTCACTCCGGCTGCCGCTCCGGTCCCGGCTGCTGTTGCGCCGTCCAGCGGCGGCACCACTCCCGACAGTCGTATTGCCACCGTCGTCGCGTTTGTGCAAGCCCAACTCGGCGAGCCGTACAGGGCGTTCGCTGCCGGCCCGGACAGCTTGGACTGCAGCGGCCTCACGATGGCCGCGTACGCCGAGATCGGGGTCTCGTTGCAGCATTACAGCGGCTGGCAGTTCACACAGGGTCTCGCGGTCGATCGAGCCACCCAGCCCATCGTTGCCGGTGACTTGATCTTCCTCGAGACCAGCGTCGGCTCGGGCATCGTGGGCCACGTGGGCATCGCAATCAGCGGCACCCAGTGGATCCACGCACCGCGCACCGGCGATGTGGTGCGCATCGGTAACATTCCGACCACTCGTGTGATCGGTATCCGCCGACTGCTGCCGGCAACCTGACCGAACAGTACTACCGAACGGCGACGAGGTCGACGACGAAGACGAGGGTTTCGCCGCCCTTGATCGCACCGCCCGCACCGCGGCTGCCGTAGCCCAGGTGTGGCGGAATGGTCAGCTTGCGACGGCCGCCGACCTTCATACCCTTGACACCCTGATCCCAGCCTTCGATGACCTCACGGGCGCCGAGGCGGAAGTCGAAGGTGTCGCCACGGTTCCAACTGGCGTCGAATTCTTGACCGTTGCTCCACGCGATGCCAACGTAGTGAACGATCACGCGTTTGCCGATGATGGCCTCATCGCCGTCACCGACTACTTCGTCTTCGATGAGCAGTTCGGCGGGCGGCTCGCCCTCAGGGACGGAGATGGCGGGTTTGTCGGACATGGGCGGCAACGCTAGCGACCGAACCGTCCGAAGGCGTGCATCTTCCGTCGGCGCGTATCTGGCGCGATCAATCGAACTCTGTGCGGCACCACTGCGGCTGCAACTGCGAACGGGGTCATCCACCGGCGGCGATCAAGGCCACGGCCACAGCGGTCGTGCCGACACCGATCCCCTGCCACCAGCGCATCCGCTCACCGTTGAATGTCACCGACAGAATCACCGCGACCGTTGCGAACTGGCTGGAGGCCACCGAGACCGGACCGGTCTCGCCGCGTTGAAATGCCATCTGTAGGGCGCCGATCGCCACCAACCCGAGCACTCCGGCCACGACTGCGCGCCGAAGGCCAGTACCAGCAGCGAAGAATGGGTCGCGGCGCACGCCGGCGATGAGGACGAGCAGCGCGAACCCAGTCCCCCGCTGAGCGATCACCGGCGACAGTCCTGAGGCCTTGGTGACTTCACCCATCAGCGTGAACGCCACTCCGAAGGCCACGCCGCTGGCGATGCCGAGCAGCGCACCCTGACGAGCACTGCCCTTGCCGCCAGGCGTGTACGACGTGAGCACCAGCGCCACCAAACCGAGTGCCATCCCAATCGACGCCCAACTGCTGGGCGTCACGCCGTGCAAGAGGTCCCAGACGATTGGCACGATCGCGAGGAGCACCGACGAGAGCGGCGCGACGACTCCCATTCTCGCAACTGCGTATCCGCGATACAGCAGCATCAAGCCGGTGATCATTGCCAGGCCGGACAACGCCCCGATGACGGTGTCGTGCGCGATCCACCGTGAGTCGACGATCAGCAAGAGCAGCGGCGACAGTGCTGTGCTCACCCCGACGGCGGTACGCGTCACGGTGATCGACGGCGTCGTTCGCGCTGATCGAGCAGCGAAGAAGTCGGAAGTCCCGAGCAGCAGCGCCGCCGCGATCGCCAAGGTCAGCGCCACACTCATCGGCCGACGACGCTCGGGCCCAGCTGGAGCAGGTGGCTCAGCGCGGCCAACAGGGCATCCGAGTCTGCCTCGGTGTTGTGCGCGGCGAAACTGACACGGATGAACTTCTGGCCGTTCCACTCGGGCAGCGGCGCCTCGATGCGGAACTCGTCGAACAGCCGCGACTTGAGCGTCACCGTGTCGACAGAGTCGGGCAAGCGGATCGAGGCCAGTTGGCCTATCCACTCGATGGAATCGGGGCTGATCGACTCCAGGCCGGTGAGCTCGTTCACCCGAGACCGGGTGAGGAGCGCCAGTCGGTGGCCCTCCGCCTGCACCGCCGACCAGCCGTGTGTCGAGCAGAAGTCGAGGGCCACGGGCGAAGCCAGGAACGGCGAGAGATCTCTTGTTCCTTGCCACTCGTGGTAGTCGACGAACTGCGAGTCGGTGGGGTGGTCGCTCTTCCATCCCCAACTGACCACCAGCGGGTCGAGCCACGCCTGCGCCTCGGCTCGGGCGTAGAGGAACGAGCAGCCCTTCGGCGCACAGGCCCACTTGTGCAACGCGCCGGTGTAGATGTCGCAGCCGATCTCCGCAAGGTCAAGAGGAATGTGCCCGGGTACATGCGCGCCGTCGACAATCGACACGATGCCAGCCGCGCGTGCTCGTCGACACAGCTCGACCACGGGGAAGATGAGCGCCGTCGCACTGGTGAGATGGTCGAGAAACAGCACTCTGGTTCGCGGTGTCACAGCGGCCCACACACGCTCCACGAGGTCGGCGGCGGTGGTCACGGGAATCGGAATCGCGGCCCGGACATAGGTGGCGCCCGCCTCGGCACACAGCTTGCTCCATGTGCGGTACATCGCGCCGTACTCGTGGTCGGTGGTCAGTACCTCATCGCCAGGCTGCAGACGAAGGTTGCGGGCGACCATGTTGATAGCGGTGGTCGGGTTGGGGAAGAACACGACATCGTTGCCTCCGACGTTCAGGAACTCGCCGAGGCGTACACGCGCAGCAGCCATCAGTTCCGGGGCGCGCCGTTGCAACCACGCAACGGGGTTCCGCTCCATCTCGCGCTGCAAGCCTTCGTACGCCTCCTGAACGACCCGAGGCACCGCTCCGAACGAGCCGTGATTCAAGAAGACAAGGTCTGGGTCCAGCAGAAAGTCGGCACGGGTCGGCGTTGGCATGGAGACGAAGCGTAGACGGTCACCCCTGCGGGCCCGGGCTGGGCCGACAGCGCCAGCTTGGCGTTGGCGGCGACCGACCCGCGCAATTGGGCCCGCCGTCGCCGAGGTCACGGCCGCCGAGAGCAGCGGTGACCTCGGTGCATACGACACGGCCGAACAGGACGCGGTACAGGTCAGTAGACCGGGGTCGACCAGTCGATCCAGAGGCTGTTCGCGTTGGTCGGGTCGACCTTCACGTTCAACCGCAAACCGGGCTGGCAGCGGCCGAGGTGCAGCTGCTGCACCGTTTCCTGACGGGTTGCCTGCATCGGCACTCCGCTGGGCAACATGATCAGCAGCTCCAGATCGACCACGGGGTTGAAGTTGATCAGAGCGCCGCTCTGGCGCGCAGAGATGATCGTGGCCACCGCAGCAACACCGTTGGCGATCGCAGTGTTCGCCTGCGCAGCATCCTGTGCCATCGCGGCCATCATCGCGTTCGCCTCGGCCATCTTCGATGACATGTTCGCCATCTTGTCCTTCATCGGCGGAGCATTCTTGCGAATTTCCTTCGACTGACCGCTGAGCGTTCTGAGGTCTTTGAACACGCCCATGACTCAGACGCCCCGATAGATGTCGGAGAATGCACGGGCCACGGCGGGGTCGCCCTGGATGCGGGCGTTCCAACCGTCGTGCGCCTGTTGCCACGACGTGCTGTCGATGCCATGCGACGCGGCGATGCCGGGCAGGGCCGACTGGTCGTAGTTCAGCGGGGCGATTGCCTTCACGATCACTGCGTACTGCTGCAGACTGACGCCGGCGATGGCATCGAGGCCACCTTGCTGAGGCTGCAGTGTGCCCGCGGCTGCGGCCTGGCTGGCGGCCGCCTGCTGGTATGCCGCAGCCTGCTGCTGCTGAGCTGCTGCCATGGCCTGGGCGTTGGCACTCATCTGGTTCGCCTGGTCGAGCATGCCGGGAGCGCCGTGCACCATGTCCTTCATTTCCTTGATCTGCTTGAAAAGTCCCATTTTGTTTCCTCCTGGTGAGTTGATGAAGCCATCGTGAGCGCCAGAGGAGGAACAGTCATGAGTACTGCGCTACTCACTTCTCTGTGAGTAGCTGCCATCACGGGCGCAGTTCGTTCGACGAGGTAGCGTTCACTTCGCCAATTGCACCCGGCCGGGAGAGCCACCGACGCAGCCAGCGCCGGGGCGCCGAAGGAGCAACCTCCCCGGAATCTCTCAGGCCAACGGACCGACCGGGTGGGGCAACGCTGGAAAGCAGTCGGCTCTGCCCGGCTCGCCGACGGGGAAATTCGCACGCTGTTCACTCGGCGGGTGGAGAAGCTCTCAGGCATCCATGACAGCGGGGGAAGCGGTGCGCACGCGCCACGAATGGCCTGGAGGCTTCCCATGACTTTTCCTGATACTCGCCCTGTCCCGGCCGACCGCCCGCACGTCGGCTTGGCCAGCTTGCTGGGGACGGACGACTTCGTTGGGCGCCACATCGGCCCGACGGCTGGTGAGCAAGCACACATGCTGGCTGAATTGGGCGTGGAGTCGATGGACTCGCTGCTCGGGCAGACCGTGCCCGCGAACATCCGTATGGACGGTGCGCTGCCGTTGGCGGGTAGCCGCACGGTGGAGGACGTATTGGGGGAACTGCGCAGTCTCGCCGATCGCAATGCGCCGCGCACGTGCCTGATCGGGCAGGGCTATTACGGCACCATCACCCCACCGGTCATCCAACGCAATGTCCTCGAGAACCCGGCGTGGTACACCGCTTACACCCCGTACCAGCCCGAGATCAGCCAAGGTCGTCTGGAAACGCTGCTCAACTTCCAAACAATGATCGGTGAGCTCACCGGCTTCCCGTTGGCGAATGCGTCACTGCTCGACGAAGCAACGGCAGCAGCCGAGGCGATGACGATGGCGCGCCGAACCTCCAAGGTCGCGGGCATGAAGTTCTTCGTGCACCACGACACGCACCCACAAACCGTCGCCGTGCTGCGTACTCGCGCGGAGCCCATCGGAATCGAGATCGTCGTTGGCGAGATCGAACAGATGGATGGGGCGTTCGGTGTGCTGCTCAGTCTTCCGACGTCGACGGGCGCCGTTCCCGACTGGCGGTCGACCATCGACGACGCACATCTTGCCGGGGCCGTCGTGGTCGTGGCCACCGACCTGCTGGCCTGCGTGCTCACCACTCCCCCGGGCCAGCTGGGTGCAGACATCGCCATCGGTTCCGCCCAACGCTTCGGGGTCCCGATGGGTTTCGGCGGCCCCCACGCCGCCTTCATCGCCACCAGCGATGCGTTGGCGCGGTCGCTGCCCGGCCGACTGGTCGGGGTCAGCACGGACACCGAGGGTCGTCCAGCGTTACGACTCGCGCTACAGACTCGCGAACAGCACATCCGCCGCGAGAAGGCCACCTCCAACATCTGCACCGCACAGGTGCTGTTGGCCAACATGGCTGGGCTCTATGCCAGCTGGCACGGCCCGGAAGGCCTCTCGATGATCGCCGAGCGCGTGCAACGATTGGCCTCGTTGGCCGTTGGCGCGCTGCGCGCCAGCGGCGCCGAGTTGCGTCATGACAGCTGGTTCGACACGGTGTGCGTGGAGTGCGCCGCGGCCGAGGTGTTCGCCAAGGGCCACGCTGCCGGCCTCGCCCTACGATTGGTCGACGAGGATTCCGTCTCGTTCAGCTTCGACGAGACCACGACCCTCTCGACCGTCCGGGCAGTGCTTGCGCTCTTCGGTGCCGTCGGTGCGCTGCCGCCCGACGACGCAAGCCTGGTCGGCGGTCTCGGTGATCGCCGAAGTGACGTGTTTCTCGCCCACGCGGTGTTCAGCAAGTTCCACACCGAGACCGAGATGATGCGCTACCTTCGGCGTCTGGCCGACAAGGACCTGGCACTGGACCGCACGATGATTCCGCTCGGTTCATGCACGATGAAGCTCAACGCCGCTGCCGAGATGATGCCCGTCACTTGGCCGGAGTTCTCCGACGTGCACCCCTACGCACCAGACGACGAGACCGTCGGTTACCGCGAGATGATCGGCCAGCTGGAGCAGATGATGGTCGCGGTGACGGGCTACGACGCAGTCAGTCTGCAGCCGAACGCAGGCAGCCAAGGCGAGTTCGCCGGCCTTCTCGCCATCCGTGCGTACCACCGCAGCCGCGGCGACGACCAGCGCACGATCTGCCTCATTCCCTCCAGTGCACACGGCACCAACGCGGCCAGCGCAGTGATGGCCGGGCTCAAGGTGGTCGTGGTGGCGTGCGACGAGCAGGGCAACATCGATCTCGCCGACCTCGCGACACGCGCCGCCAGCGCTGGCGATCAGCTGGCAGCAGCGATGGTGACCTACCCCTCCACCCACGGTGTCTTCGAGGAGGGCATCACCGAGCTGTGCAGCATCGTCCATCAACACGGCGGGCAGGTCTACGTCGACGGGGCCAACCTGAATGCGCTGGTCGGGCTGGCCCGGCCGGGCGCCTTCGGGGCCGATGTCAGCCATCTCAACCTGCACAAGACGTTCTGCATCCCCCACGGCGGCGGCGGCCCCGGCGTTGGCCCAGTTGCCGTTCGGTCGCACCTCGCACCGTTCCTGCCCGGCCACCCGCTGACCCCGAATCAGCCCGTCGGCCCGGTGTCGGCGGCGCCGTTCGGCTCGTCCAGCATCCTGCCCATCTCATGGGTGTACGTCGCGCTGATGGGTGCAGAGGGCCTCCGCGACGCAACTGCTGCGGCCATCCTCAGCGCCAACTATCTCGCTGCGCGTCTCAACGATGCGTATCCAGTGCTGTACACCGGCGCCCAGGGCAGGGTCGGACACGAGTGCATTCTCGACCTGCGGCCGATCACGAAAGCCACGGGTGTCAGTGTCGACGACGTCGCCAAGCGACTGATGGACTACGGCTTCCACGCCCCGACGATGAGCTTCCCGGTCACCGGCACGCTGATGATCGAGCCCACCGAGAGCGAGAACCTGCACGAACTCGACCGGTTCTGTGACGCCATGCTGGCCATCCGTGGAGAGATCGAGCAGGTCGCCGACGGCGTCTGGCCACTGGAGGAGAGCCCGCTCCGTATGGCCCCGCACACCGCCGAAGATCTCCTGGGCGAATGGCAGCGGCCGTACTCACGTGAACTGGGTGCGTACCCTCTGCACTCGGTGCGCGCCTCCAAGTACTTCCCCTCCGTGTCACGCATCGACGCCGCATACGGCGACCGTCACCTGGTCTGTAGCTGCGAGCCACTCGAGGCTTACGCAAACCTCTGACCGATTGCTGCGCTACGGTCCTGCGCATGGCAGAAAGCTCCACACCCGGGCTGGGCGACCTGATGGGTCTGTTCGGCGGTAGCAACCCGTTCGCCGGCATCAGCAAGTCGATCGCTCAGTTCCAGCGCGGTGTCACACAATTCCTCGACAGCGTCGAGAAGTTCAACGACACCATGGACGAGCTCAACGGTGTCGCCAAGCGCGTCAACGGTTTGCTCGACACGGTCGAAGAACCGATCAAGGCGTTCGTCCCGCAGATCACGCGCACCATCAGGACTGCAGATGCACTGGTCGAACAGCTCAGCGGGCCGATCGAGAGAGTTGCACCGAGTCTCACCCGCTTCGCCGAGACGATGTCGAACCCAACGCTCCTTGCGCTGCCCAACGAGCTCGGCACCATCATGCAGACCCTCGGCGAGCTTGCTCAGCGTCTGGCGCCCCTGGGCCAGATGGCAGAGACGGCCGGCGGATGGTTCGGTTTGCGTCCCCTCGCAGCACTCCGCTCGGGCGGTGGAACCGCACGTGCCGCGCAGTTCACCAGCGGTGCCAC
>Ga0105047_10003877_pt1 | contig 26243 bp, 16 predicted proteins | sample MAT04_FD_78384 | JGI IMG/M metagenome (GOLD analysis project Ga0105047, IMG submission 78384) | Freshwater microbial communities from Lake Fryxell liftoff mats and glacier meltwater in Antarctica - MAT-04 (megahit assembly) | ecosystem: Environmental > Aquatic > Freshwater > Ice > Liftoff...
CTGCGACTTGTACTCGGCGGTGTAACTCGCTTTCCCATGACTTGGTTTTTGGATCTGTGACTTCATTGGCTTCCTTTCGTTTTGAAGCCCTAACCACCTGTCCGTCAATTCGGGGCAACCTCACCCCGACCCCGTTTCAAACATCGACTCCGTTTCAAACATGCGGCTCTTCGCCGAAACGGCGCCTTGGAACAACCTTGCGCCTGGGCGCGTTCCCGCATCGGCTGGCCGTCAACTCCCCTCCTCCATGAAAACTCTCGCTCTCTTCATCGCGGTCCTAGCCAGCGCTGCATTCTCCTTCGCCGGCGATGCTCCCGCGGGTGCCGACATGGCCAAAGCCGCCGTCAAATGCGACAGGCCCTGTTGCAAGGACGCCAAGGTCAGCTGCCAGGACTGCAAGACCTGCTGCCCCGACAAGTCCAAGTGCGAGAAGCCCTGTTGCCAGGATGCCAAGGCCGCCTGTGCCGCCAACGCCGAGTGCACGGACAAGGCCGCCTGTGAGGTCAAATGCGACAAACCCTGCTGCAAGGAAGCCAATCTCAGCTGCCAGGACTGCAAGACGTGCTGCGCCACCAGCGCCAAGTGCGAAAAGCCCTGCGACAACGACGCGAACGCTTGCTCCGTGGACGAGGCGAAGCGCCCCGCCGAGGCCACCGGCACTCAGGTCGAGGCCAAGGAAGCCCCGAAGCAATAAACGCGGCCCTCCGCGCTTAAGTCCGAGCCCGTCCCGTCTATCGGAGACGGGTTTTTTGTTTCACTACCGGAACAGCGCCTGCGCCTGCCAAACCCAGCCCGTGAATTCGGTGCGGGAGGGATCGCAGGGCTGACCCTTGTCCCTTGAATTCCGAGCGCGGACTCTCAACTCGTGCCCGTTGGAGGCAATCCGGCCCCGGCCGTCGCCGCCTTCTGTCCCTCAAGCCAGCGCGCGCATTTTTCCAACCCGCCGAAGGGATAGAGATGGAAACGATTCGTCCCCTTCACGGCGGCGACGAACTCCTCCGGCTTGTTCGACATGAGCAGGCGGCCGAAGCTGAAGCCTTGCTTCAACAGGACCTCCTTGGCCGCGGACACGCCGCAGATCTGGGCGAATTTTAGCAGCGTCTTCAGCGACGCCGGACCCGCCACGCCGATTGCGACGGTCTCGGTGATGCCGGCCGCGCGCAGGCTGGAGATGTAGTCGCTGACATTCCCGGGGGAAAAGCTCCACTGGGTGACAATCTCCACCTCGAGCTTAGCGGCGTGGAGAAACTGCAGTTTCTGCTCCAGGCTTCGGCGCGAGTCCGGGTCGGAGGGATTGCCTTCCGGATGGCCCGCGACGGCGACTCCGCGCAGGCCCGTGCGCGCGAAGGCGTCCGACCGCAGCACGTCCAGGGTTTGCGTAAACGGACCCGCTGGCTGGCTGGTCCCACCTGCCAACAAGAGCGCCTTGCGGATGCCAAGACCCCGGATGCCCGCGAGAAACTCGTCCAGTTGTGCCGCGCTCTTGAATTCGCGGGCGGCGAGGTGCGGCACGGGGGTGAAGCCCAGCGCGGCGATGGTTTCGATCGCCGCGAGCACGGTCTTGGGCTCCGAACCCGGGATCATGGTGACGAAGATCTCTTCCACCAACCCCCGCACCACCGCCACCTGGTCGGCATGGGCGGGGATCACTTCGAGACTCCAGCGATGCGGCGATTTGTCCGTCATCATTTCAACTCCGGACCGGGACGTGAAAGATGGACCGTCGCACGCACCTCGGTCTGGACGTGGCGCTCGACCGAGGGCTTGGCCGTGCCGCCGTTGGGTTCGCCCCAAACCACGACGACCTCGGCGCCTTCCACCGCCGTGTCGCGGTCCACCATCGCCAGCGAGATCCAGGCCCGCACATTCGACGTGTAAACGTTATAGGTGGAGAGCCCGATGAGCTTGCCCCCCTTGGTCACGCGGTCGAACGGCAAGGTCGAATATTGGGCGCCGGGCATTTCGAGATGCTTGTAACGATCGCCGGCCGCGAGCGCGCTGCCGTAAACCCGCAGGACATCTTCCCGATTCCACACCAGCCAGACTTTCTCGCGGTGAGGTTTGTCGGCCATCGCCTCGAGGGCCGGTCGGCCGATGAAGGTGTGGTCGAATTTCACGTGCTTCCCGTAGCCGAGATCCCACGGCGTCTGGTAATAATCCTCGATCTTGTCGGAGACAAAGCTGCCGCCGAGTGAGGCATTGGCCTCGAAGCCATTGTCCGGGAGCCACTCACGGTAAGCCTTCATCGACGGGCTGAAGATCGCCGGCATCGGCGAAGGAATCCAACCGGACTCGGGCGAAACCGTGGAATACGCGCGGCCGCCCACCAAGCGGAGTCCGAGCCCCGCGCCGGCGGCGACGATCGCATTGCGGACTTCATCGCCAAACTCGGACGGACCGAAGAGCTCAAAGCCCGGCGTGCGAGCCATGCCGTGACCGAGGGCGTTAATCTTCCGGCCGGCGATCGTCAGGTCCGTGATGTTGAAGAACTTCACCTCGGGGACGGGACCGCCGATGGCCTTGGCCATGATCGCCATCGCATTCGGGCCCTGGATCTGGAACCGGAAGGTCTTGCGGCGGCCCTGATTTGCGACCGAGCGCTCGTCGCGGGTGACGGTGACATTGTATTTACCCTTTTCGGCGTTATAGGCGACCCAGTTGGGCACGGACGGACGGCCGCTGATGTTGACCTTGTCCTTACCGAGGCCGAAGAGGATCGCGTCACCAATGACGTAGCCCTCGGGATTGCAGCACACGATCTGCTTGGCCTTGCCCGGGACGAAGCCAGCAAAACTGTTGACCGCGAGATCCGAGAGCAGGCGCAGGAGATCCGGCCCCTCGAAATAGATGTCGGTCATGTGCAGCGAGAGGTCGAAAAGAGCGGCAGTCTTCGACCAGGCCTCCTGTTCGTCCCGCCAGTTCGTGAATTCCGGCTGGATCGGAAACACATAGCCGCCGACCGGCGCGTTGCGGAGCATTTCGACCGGATTCTTCCAGTCCTTCAGCTTGTCTTCGAGGGATTTCATGATGGGAGAGTTTAGGGGAGAGTTAGGTTTCCCGCTCAAATCGGCGGAGTCGAGTCCCGGCTGAGACTTTTTTGCCGCGCCCGTCCTAGTCGTGGCGGTTGAACGACAGGGCCGCGCCGACGATCCCCGCTTCATTGAGGAATTTCGCCGGGACAAGTTTCGCACGGGTCTTCAGGTAAGGGAAGAACTTCCGGCTCTTCGCGCTGACCCCGCCGCCGATGATGATCAGCTCAGGCCAGAGCATCTGCTCGAGGGTGCCGAGGTACTCGCTGAGTTCTTTCCCCCATTTCGCCCACGACATATCGCGGCGCTTGCGGGCTGCGGCCGACACATAGTATTCCGCGGATTTGCCGCGCACCTGCAGGTGTCCAAATTCGCAGGGCACCACCATGCCGTGGTAGCAAAGCGAGGAGCCGATGCCCGTGCCGAGGGTGAGCAGGAGGGTCTTGCCCTGGAAATTCTTGCCGGCGCCAAAGCGCATCTCCGCGAGCGCCGCCGCGGCGGCATCGTTGGTCAGGGTCACCGGACATTTCGTGGCCTGGGCAAACAGCTTTCCGCCGTCGAGGCCGATGAATTTCTTATGCAGGTTCGCCGAGGTCAGGATGTGCGCGCCGTGAATCACGCCGGGAAACCCCAGTCCGATCGGCCCCCGCCACTTGAAGTGCAGCGCGATCTCTGCGGCGTGCTTCGCCATGGCCGCCGGCGTGGCCACGGTGGGCGTTTCGATGCGAAAGCGCTCGCCGAGCAGTTGGCCGGTGACGCTGTCCACCGGCGCGCCCTTCAACGCCGAACCGCCGATATCAATGCCGAGGATTTTCATGGGGGTGGAGAAAAACTGGAACGCCGACCGCTTACTGGCAATGCCCGGTTCCATCTGCGCCGTGCGCATGGCCGTGACCCAGCTCATCCGGCGTCGCCGGCCGCGTGGAAACCACTTCGACCTCAAAGGTCAGGTCCACGCCCGCGAGCGGATGATTCGCATCCAGCGTCACCTCATCACCCTCGATCGCCACCACGGTGACCACGGGCGCATACCGGTCCTCGCCCGCTTGAAATTGCGCGCCGACTTCCAGCTCACCCGTCACCGGCAGCAGCGCCCGCTTCACCTTCTGCACCTGCGCCGGATCGGGCATCCCATACGCCTCGGCTGCCGGCACCGGCACGCGGATCCGCGTGCCGGCCGGCACGGCCCGCAGCCGGGCATCGAGACCGTCGATGATCTGGCCCGCCCCCTCGAGATACGTGATCGGATCACCTCCGGACGACGTGTCGATCACGCGGCCTCCGGGATTGAGCAGGGTGTAATGGAAGGTGACGACGCGGGGCATCGCGGGGAAGTGACGAGTGACAAGTGACGAGTGACAAGGGGAATTTTGTAGGGCAGGATCGCCGACCCCGCCTTTCCGCACGCGGATTTAAAAAGACCAATTTTACCACGGATAGCACGGCGGAACACGGATCAATCTGAAACAACGGAACCTGGTTTCGGATTGATCCGTGTCTGCTGGTGTAATCCGTGGTTAAACCGGTTCGAGGGATTGAGCTGGTCACTCGTCCCTCATCGCTCGTCACTGCGCGGCTTCGCCGCGCTACGTCTCCTGCCGCAGCACTTCCAGCGGCGGATGATCCACGATGCCGCGGTTGGCGAGGAGGCCGGTGAGAAGCGTAACCGCCACCGCCGCGGCCATCGAACCGAGCAACGGGACGAGAGGCACGGCCATCGCGGCTTTGAAAACAAATTTCGCCAGCAGCGCGTTGCCGAGCACGGCGAGGCCGCCGCCGGTGAGCGTGGCGAGCACGCCGAGCACGGCGTATTCCACCAGCTGGATGGACATGAGCTGGCGGCGCGTCGCGCCGAGGGTGCGCAGCAGCACGGTCTCGCGGATGCGCTGGAAACGCCCGGAGAGAATGGCGCCCGCGAGCACCACGATGCCGGTCGCCACCGTGAAGCCGGCCATGAAGGTGATGACAAACGCCACCTTCGCGAAGATGCCGTCGAAGGTCTGCAGGATGAGCGCGAGGTCGATCGCGGAGATGCCCGGCAGCGCCTTGGCCACCGCTTGCTGCGCCCGCGCGGCATCGGCGGGGGTGGCCGCGCGCACGGCGACGGCATAAGTCTTCGGCGCGGGCTCCAGCACGCCCTCGGGAAACAGGATGAAGAAATTCGGCTGCATGCGCTGCCATTCCACGGTGCGCAGGCTCGCGACGTAGGTCTTCAGCGGCACGCCCTGCACGTCGAAGATCACCTCGTCGCCCAGCGCGAGCTGCAGGTCCTTCGCGAGGCCATCCTCGACGGAAATCGGCACGCGCGTTTCGCCGGCCTTGACGCGGCCAATCCATTCGCCGGAGGAAATCTTCTCCGTCGTGTCGGGCTGGCCGCGATAACTGGAGCGATACTCCCGGGTGAGCGTCCACGCCGGGATTTTTCCGGTGTCGCGCGCTTCCTTCGCGGCATCGCGGGCCCTGCCGCCCGGACCCCGCGCCCCACCCGCGAACCGCGCCATGACCTTCCCCTCGTCCTTCAGCAGCTCGGTCACCGGGTGACCCTTAAGCGACTCGATTTTCATCGTGACGATCGGCGCCGAGATGAGGACGGGCGTGCCGTTGTCGGAGAGGATTTTCTGGAGCTTCGGAAACTGGTCATCCTGCACGTCAAAAAACATGAGGTTCGGCCGCGCGCCGCCGCCCACGCCCATGATCTTGTCGAGCAGCGTCGCGCGCACGAGCACGAGGCTGAGCATGAGAAATGTCCCCAGCCCGAGCGAGAGCAGCAGCAGCACCGTGCGGTTGTTGGGCCGGTGGAGGTTGGCCAGGCCCTGGCGCACGACGTAGGTGAGGGGCTTGCGCGGCACGAATTTCTTCGCCGCCCACGCCACCAGCTTCGCCATGCCCCCGAGCAGCCCGAAGCCCAGCGCCATCATCAGCGTGAACCCCAGCCCAGTCTGCCAGTGGCCCGTCTGGAGGATCGCAAAACCCAGCACCGCCGCCGCAATTGCGAGATAGATGACCGGGAGGAGCGGATCAAATCCGCCGCCCTCGCCGAGCGCCGAGCGCAGGGCCACCAGCGGCGACACGCGCCGCACCGCGAGGAGTGGCAGCAAAGTGAACAGCACGCAGATCACCAGCCCCGCGCCGGCACCTTTCGCCAGCGAGACCCACGAGATGAACAGCTGCACCTCGAACGGCAGAAAATCCTTCAGCACCACCGGCAGGATGAATTGTACCGCCACCCCCAGCGCCGCGCCCAGCACCGAGCCGATCACGCCGAGGCCGATCCCTTGCACGAGGTAGATCGCAAAGCCCGTCCGGCCGCTCGCACCCAGGCAGCGCAGCACGGCCACGGTCGTGATCTTCTGCTTGATATAGACATGGATCGCGCTCGCCACCCCGACTGCGCCGAGGAACAGCGCGACAAAACCGACGAGACTCAGGAAGGAATACACATCCTTCAGTGTCGTCCCGAGCTGGCGCTTGCGCTCCTCGACGGTGTCGAATTGGAAGCGCGTGCCCTTGAACTTCTCCTTCATCGCCTTTGCCAACGCGTCGGCGTCGGTCGCGGGAGGCAGCTTGAAGTGCACCCGGTGACGCGCAAAACCATCCTTTTTCAGCAAACCGGTGCCCGCGAGCGCGGCGGGCGAGAGATAAACGCGCGGGGAAAACAGCGCGACGATGGCGGTGTCGCCGGGGATTTTCTTCAGCGCGCCCGCGACCTGGAACGTGCTCGAGCCGAGTTTCACCTCGTCCCCCACCTCGACTCCATATTGCACGAGGAGCGTCTCCTCGAGCACGACGGACTTGTCATCGGCGAGCTTCCTCATCGCATCCTCCGGCGTGCTGACCTCGCTGCCGTAAAAGGGAAAATTTCCCGCCATCGCGACCACCTGCACGAGTTTCCGCTCGCCGGGTCGTTTCGTGAAATAGAGCTGCGAGGTGAAAGCCACCTCGGTGGAAATCTCCCCGCCGAGGCTCCGGAAATACGTCATGGCGGCGTCGTCGAAAGACTTGCGCGATGTGACGGCGAGGTCGGAGCCGAGGAGCGTCTTGGTCTGCAGCTCGACGGTCTGGCGGAGATTTTCGCCGAGCGAGCCGATGCCGGTGAGCGCCGCGATGCCGAGCACGATGGACAGTGAAAACAACGCCAACCGCCGCCGCGAAGCCCGCGAGTCCCGCCAGGCCATCTTGAGGATGAAATTCATGGTGCCACCACGAAACACACGAAAGACACGAAATTGAACTCCGGACTCATAGAGCGATCCGTTCGGACTCTATTTTCGGGAAATGCCCGAAGTTGATCAGGAGACCAAGCCGATGGCCGGTAGCGCGGAGATAATTATGCACTTGGGCGCGATGTTCATCTGTCACCGCAGACACCGCCTTGATCTCGATGATGATTTTCCCGTGGCAGACAAAATCGGGTGAGTAGGTCTGCCTCAAGGGATGACCCTTGTAACTCAGGCCCAACGTCGGCTGGGCAAAAAACGGCACTTGGGCATCCCCAAAAGCCAGTTCGAGGCACTCCTGGCACACCGCCTCCAGAAACCCACAACCTTTCTCCTTATAAACTTCAAAACATGCGCCCATGATTCGGTACGATTCATCACGATAGATTATTTCACTCATAATCCCTATTTCGTGTGTTGCGTGTATTTCGTGGTGACCAAATCCGTAATTAAACCGTCTCGTCGCTTAACACTGCCCCACCCTTGAGCCGGATCACGCGGGCGCATTTTTTTGCGAGCTCGAGGTCATGCGTCACCAGCACGAGCGTCGTCCCTCGCTCGCGGTTGAGGTTGAAAATCAGCTCCACCATCAGCGCGGCGGTGTCGGCGTCGAGGTTGCCGGTGGGCTCGTCACAGAACAAAATCTTCGGCCGGTTCATGAACGCGCGCGCCAGCGCCACGCGCTGCTGCTCCCCGCCGGAGAGCTGCACCGGATAGTGGTCGCACCGCTCGCCCAACCCCACCCGCGCGAGCAGCGCGCGCGCCTCGGGCTCGCGGCTGGAGTCGCCGGCCAGCTCGACCGGCACCAGCACGTTCTCGAGCGCGGTCAGCGTCGGGATCAGCTGAAAATTCTGGAACACGAAACCGACGTGCGCGTTGCGCACCAGGGCTCGCGCGTCCTCGTCCATCCCGCCGATCCCCTCACCCGCCACGCTGACCTCGCCGCTGGTCGGCCGGTCCAGTCCGGCGCAAAGGCCGAGCAGCGTGGTCTTGCCGCTGCCGCTCGGGCCGACGATCGCCACGCTCGCGCCCGCCGCGAACTCGAAGCTGACCTCGTGAAGGACCGTCAGCGGCCCGGCCGCCGTCGGGTAGGTTTTGGTCAGTCGCTCCACTTTCAGCATCGAGGGTCCGCTCATAAAAGATTCTGGCCACGAAACACGCGAAACGGCACGAAAGCTAGTTCAAGCGGTCGATTTACGACATGAGCGCGCGTTTAACCCTGGTTTTGCTTTTCTCCCTCGTCCCCGCGACGGTTTCACTCCGCGCGACGGAGCCGCACACCGTGGTGTTCTTCGGCGACAGCCTGACCGCAGGTTACGGACTCGATGATCCGGCCAGCGAGGCCTATCCCGCCATCATCGAGGAAAAAATCGCGGCCGCGAAACTGCCCTGGCGGGTCGTCAACGCCGGCCTCAGCGGCGAGACGACCTCAGGTGGACTGCGCCGCGTCGAATGGATTTTGCGGCAGCACGTCGATGTGTTCGTGCTCGCGCTCGGCGCCAACGACGGTCTCCGCGGCATTGATCCCGTCGTTTCCCAAGCCAATCTCCAAGGCATCATCCACCGCGTCCACGCGAGCTATCCCGCGGCGAAGATCGTCCTCATGGGTATGCAGATGCCGCCCAATTTCGGCGAGGAATACACCCGCGCATTCGCCGCGATGTATCCCGCCCTCGCCGCAAAAAACCGACTTACGTTCGTGCCGTTTCTGCTCGAGGGCGTCGGCGGCCGTTCCGAGTTCAACCAACCCGACGGCATCCATCCCACCGCCCAGGGTGCCGCCATCGCGGCCGAGACCGTATGGAAGGTTCTCGAGCCCCTGCTGCGCTGAAGCATCCAGCCCCAGCCCACGGGTCCGAGTTCATTCCCCCCGAGTTCCACGCATCACCCGAACACCGATTAGGCGGAATTGTTTACCACGGATTACACCCAGCAGCACGGATCAACCCCCACCCAAGAGTTTTGAAAGCCTGATCCGTGCTCCTCCCTGCCAGCCGCGGTCAAATGGCTCGGAAGTCCGGCTTTCGTCCGCGCCGACGCGGGTGAGGATCATTTGGGCGTGGGCCGTGACGCGGGCCGTCAGTTCATCGGCCGCGCGGAAATCCGGCACGACGAATACGTCATACCCGGGACCGACTTCTGGACCTTTGGCGGGATCACTCCGTCACCGGCTGGTGGCTGCGGACCATTCAGCCGGAGGCAGACGGCGGCTTCATCATTGCCCAGGAAAATACTGATGAGGGCAGCTTCAGGAAATGTTGCAGTGGTACTACTCCAAGACGCGGCCAGCTAAAGCCGTCGGCAGGCATTTCCGACTGCGGCATCCGGCCCCGGCGGAGCACCCTCCCCGAACCGGTTGTTACTCAGGCAACATGAGAATTCCTCCTTGCAGGTGCCAGTCGATTGCAGGATTTTTTCTGCATGAAATTAAGTGTCCTGCTCGTGGTGATTGGGACGTTTTTGTTGGGCGCGTCGAACCTCCACGCGCAGTTCACTTGGAATGGCCTGGCCGGCGACGATGACATCAGCACCGGTGGCAATTGGGTCGGCGGCATCGCGCCCACCGGCGTGTCCGGTTTGGACGACCTTGAATTCACGGCGCCGGGAAGCTTCGCGCCCTCCTTCTACAGTGCGTTTTCCGTCCATAACCTCACCATCCCGGCCGGCGCCGGTTTTTATAATTTGACCGGCCTTGGCCAACTCACGCTGACGGGCGATATCACCACCCAGGAAGGAGCGCAAAGCGGCATCCTCTTTGGCACGCCGATGACCTTGGCGGCGGGGACGCATACGATTACCACCGGGGGGCTTTTTTCGGAGCAAAACGGCGCGGATGTTTATTTTTTCTCCCAGATCGATGGCGCGGGTGACATCGTCAAGCTGGGCGTCAACAACTCCCTGTATTTTGACCATGCGGGCAACACGTTCAGCGGCTTGGTCGACCTGCAACAGGGCAACCTCTACGTGCATGGCGACGGCGCCCTCGGCACCGGCGTGCTGAAGCTGAACGGCGGTACACTCATCGGCGTGGACTACTACGACGACGGCCACCTTACGGTGCTGAACAACAATGTCAGCCTGTCCGACTCGGTCTATATCGGCAACTCCTACGGCAAGGGCTCCATCACCATCGCCGGCACGACCACAGCCCAGACCGGAGTGGGCACCGTTACGCTGCAGGTCAGCGGCAACGGGATCCTGACCTTCGGCGATTTGGCCGAATCCGATCCTCTCACCACGTTTGCCTTCGAGGGCGATGCACTCACCCGGATCACGGGCCTGAGCACCCACACCGGCGGCACCCAGGCGAACTCCGGAGCCCGCGTGATCTTCGCCAGCGCAGTCCCGGCTGTGGGAAGCCTGCAAACGACCAACGACGGCTACATTGGTTCGGAAGTCACCACCGGCATCCAGGCCGGGTTCATCGACCGCTTCGACCCGGCCAACACGTTTGGCGTCATCGGATTTGATTCGCCCAATATCAACAGTCCGCAGGTCTTCGCGGAAGCGATCAACCTCTCCCTCGCCGGCTTCGACCCCGGGGTCCGCCTCGGTACGATGACCTCGGCGGTTCTCAGCGGCACCCTCACGCCGCAGGGCAGTGATTATCTCTTTGGGGGACGCGGCATCCTGACCATCAACTCGGCGATCACCGACGTCAGCGGCACTGCCGAAGTGCAGGTGTACGACGGTCTCCAGCTTTTTCTCCACGGGACCAACACCTACACGGGCGAGACGCAGGCCGTCCGGGGCGCGATCATTTTCAACTCGGCGGGCGCCATGCCCGCGCTGGCTGACATCTATGCCGATTCCGCCGGTTATATTGGCCAGACCGAAAGCACGGGACTCAGTGTGGCCGCCTACTTCGCGCGATTCTACGCCCCCGAAACTTACGGAGTGGTGGGATTTGATGCTGACGACGCCGTGCTCGGCCGGACGGTCACGGGACTCATCGATTTTTCCATTTTTGACACGGGCACCGCTTATCTTGGCACAGCCACCAACGTGACTTTCACCGGCGCCATCACGCCCTTCAACGGCGAGTACCGTTTCACCGGTTTCCGTGACGGTCACCTGACCATCGACAGCCCACTCACGGGCTCGGACAGCGTTGTAATCGGGCTGGCTGGCAACGATGTCGCCAGCATTGCCCCGCCCGGCCAGGTCTTCAGCCCCAGCGTCAAGCTCACGGCTGCGAACAGCTATTCGGGCGGCACGACCCTGCAGTCCGGCCAGCTCATCCTGGGCAACGCCAGTGCGCTCGGCACGGGCCTGCTCACGATCGACCTCCAGTATGTGAACGACCAGCCCGCCGGGCTGACCACCAACGCGCCCGGTTTCACCATCGCGAACCCAATCTACTTCAATTCCTCCTATGGATTTTATGTGGGCGGGTCCAACGACTTCACGCTGTCGGGTAATTTCACGGACAATCGCAGCGGTTTTGACAAAATCGGCGCCAACACGGTCACCTTGAGCGGGGATAACTCGGCGTTCGACGGCGCTATTTCCGTCCGCAATGGCACCCTGATCTTCGCCACCAATACATCCGCCGGCACGGGTGGCCTGTTTCTCGACGACGTCGACGGTTACCATGGCCACGCCACCTTCAGCTCCAACAACCCGTCCGTGGGACCGCTCGGCGGGCGCAGCGTCACCACGCTGGACTTGGGTCCGGGCACACTGACGGTCAACCAATCCTACGATGATACCTACTCCGGCACCATAGTTGGCGGCGGCAGCCTCACGAAGAGCGGTCCCGGCCGCCTCACGCTCGAAGGCAACAACGCCTACGGTGGCAACACGGCCATCACGGATGGCACCTTGGTGGCGGGGAGTGATAATGCACTGGGCGGCACGGTGACGGTGCGTGGCGGAACGCTGAGTCTGAGCCGGGGTGTTACGCTCTCCAACCCCGTGGTCTTTGGCGCTTCCGGTGGCACCCTGGGTGGCAATGGAACCTTTGGGAGTGCCATCACGATCGGCGCCAACGCCCACCTTGCCCCCGGTAATTCACCCGGCCTCATCACCTTCACCGGCGGCCTCACCTTTGCCCCGAGCGGCACTTACGACATTCAGGTCCAAAGCGCCGCCGGCCCGCGCGGCGTGGGCTACGACAGTATCGATGTCACGGGCGGACTTACCTTCACCGCCACCTTGGGCAATCCCTTTACGCTCAGCTTGCACTCGCTCGATATGGCTGGGAACCCGGGCCAAGACGTCGCCGATTTCGTCAACACCAACGGTTATGCCTGGCTCGTCGCCCACTCCGACAGCCTGGGCGGGTTCGACCAGAATAATATCACGATCGACACAACCAACTTCACGAACGGCCTCGGGATCGGGGCCTTCAACGTAAGTGCGGTGGGCAATGATATTTTCCTCAATTTCTCCCCCGTCCCCGAGCCCTCGACCTATGCCCTGCTCGGCCTGGGCTTGGGCGCCGTACTCTTCCCCGTCCTCCGCCGCCGCCGGCGGGTATGATCGAGTGAGGAATCGCCGGCTCCGCCTTCAAGCGGGTAGACGTCATTGCTCCGCATCATTGCTTACCCGACTGGCATACGACTCCAATGCGGTCAAAAGATTGGTCCACTGGGTCCTTAACCGTTTCCATTGTAGGGACATCTGCCGTGTCTCGGAGAGCTTGGGTCGATCCTACGTAATCTCACCGGTCTCAATCGCGGCCATTACCTTGCGAGTGCCATCCATTCGCGGCAGGATCGCTCTCCCATGAAGCTTCTGCGCCCCCTTTTAGTTCTCATCGGTTTGCTCGGCAGTGTGGTCTCCAGCCATGCGCAATTCATGTGGACCGGCTTGGGTGGGAACACGGATGTGGCCACCAGTGGAAACTGGCTGGGCAATGTAACTCCAGCCAACGACGGCACGGCTGACCTCCAGCTCGGCCAGGCTCTGTTCCATACGTTGAAGCTCTCTGCGGCCTACGATTTAAACTCGGTCGCACTCACGACGTCCGATAGCTACTCCATCACGGCTTCCAGCGCCCAGACGCTCAGGCTTCACGGCGGGATGGCGCTCAGTAACACGGTGGCGAGCAGTTTGTCGCTTTCTGCCAACCTCACCGTCGATCTCGTCGCCGCCCAAACGTTTGATGCCGGCAAGGGCTCCGTGACCGTCAATGGCAAGATCAGCCAGAGTATGGGCGCCTTCGACGTCACCTTTTTGAGTTCCGCTGCCAGCGGGAGCAGCTTCAGCTTCACCAACACCGGCGTCGGTAACACCTATACCGGCAACACCACCCTGGGCAATGGCACGAACCCCCTCACCCTGGCGTTCTACAACTCCTCGCCGTTCGGCACCGGCAACGTCAGCGTGCTCGGCGGCCCGGCCAGCGCCTCCGCGGTGCTGCTTTCCGCCCATGGCACCCAGACCCTCGCGAACAATTTCCTCCTGAATGGCTTCGTCTCGCTGCGGAGCTTCGACGCCCCGCTCGTTCTGAGCGGACCGGTCACCCTCGCCGGCAACAGCACCCTAATTTCCAACACCACGGCAAACCCGCTGCCGTCACTCGGCGTGGCGTCCCGCAATCCCATCGTTTTCTCCGGCAACATCAGCGGCGCCTACAGCCTGACCGCCAACGGCGCCGGCCTGCTTTTTCTGACCGGTTCCAACACCTACACGGGCGGCACGATCGTGGGCGCGGGCACGAGTGGCTCCCTCGTCTTCGGCAGCGGCAGCGCCAGTCCGGGCGGGATCGGCTCCATCACCGTGAATTCTGCCGGGTATGCCGGTTTCGCGGACAGCACGCCGGGCAGTTTTGGCAACTTCCTCAGCGTTGCCGTGGTCAGTCCCATTTCCGCGGGCTCTACCGGGGCGATCGGTTTCGACACACTGCCGGGCAGTCCCATCGCGACGTTTTCCGATGCGATCACGCTGCTCGGCTTCAATCCGAGCCTGCGCTTGGGCGCCGCGACGAGCGCGATCCTCACCGGCCTGATCATTCCGCAGGGCGCGACTTACCAGTTCGGCAATGGTGGCGGCACGCTTTACGTTCAATCCGATCTGGGCGCCATCCGCGGGCTGACGTTGAACAACAGCAGCTCTGCCCTGTTGAAGCTCTACCTGCAGGGATCCAACACCTACACCAACGGCACCACGGTCTCGAATGGCTTTGTCGTCTTCGACGGCGTTTCCGCCCTGCCGGGCGCAGGTTTGCTCAAAGCCTCGGGCGCGGGGAGCAGCTACCTGGGTTACAGCGATCTCGTCGGCCTCACGCCGGCGGCGTTTCTCGCGAAATTCGACCTGGCCAATACCAATGGCATTATCGGCTTCGACACCAATGACGCCACCTTCGGCGCCACCGGCACCACCACGATCAACGGTCCCATTGATCTCAGTGCGTTCACCAACGCCAGCGGGGTCTTCATCGGCACCAGGACCAGCGCCATCCTCGCCGGCGCGCTGACGCCCACCGGCGATAACATTCTGCGCCTGACCGCGACCCAAGGCGGCGTGCTCACGGTCAATGGCCTTATCAGCGGCCCCGCCAGCGTTCAGATCGGAACGTCGTCCACGACGGCCGTCTACTCAAGCGGCACGGTGATCTTCAACGCCGCCAACTCCTACACCGGTGGCACGCTGCTCAACGCCTACACGACCGCCGGCGTGGTGCTGGCCTTCGGGGACAACGCGGCCCTCGGCACCGGCGCACTGACCGTGAAGAGCGGCAATGGCGGCATGGCGGGCCTCCAAGCCGCCGCCGGCAGCCTCGCACTGTCCAACAACATCGCGCTCACCAATACGGGTCCGACGGGCCCCCGACTGCTTTTAACCGGGGCCAATGACTTCACCCTTCCCGGCAATATCAGCAGCAACGACAAAACGTCCACGCTCACGCTTTACAACGCCACGCCCATCAGCCTCACGCTCACCGGCAACAACTCGGGTTTCCTCGGCAATATCTCCGTCACCAACGGCACGCTGAATCTGTTCAACGATAACGCGGCCGGCCTCGGCACGGTCAACCTCGGCTCCGGCAGCGCCGCCCTTACGTTCAACACCGCCGCCCCCGTGCTCTACGGCCTCAGCGGCTCCGGCAGCCTGGCCCTCCCCGCCGGCACCAACCTCACCCTCGATATTTCGGATGCCCTCACGCACTCCTCCAACTACGGTGGCGCGATCTCCGGGGCCGGCAGTCTCTCCGTGATCACCCCCGCGGCGCCCGCGGCCAACACCCTGAATCTTTCCGGCAACAACATTGGGTACACCGGCAACACGAACGTGTCCGGAAACTATTCCGTGCTTTCCCTCAGTAACAATTCGGCCGGCACCGGCCCGCTCTCGCTCAACGCACCGAACGGCGGCCTGCTCCTGAATTCCGGCGCCACATTCTCCAACCCCCTCACCTTCACCGCGGGCGCGCTCGGCGGGCTCGGCACCTTCAACACCGGCGCCGTCACGTTTGGCCCGGGCCAGACTGTCCTGCCCGGTTTCGGCGCTTTCTCGCGGACGAACCCGGTGGGCACGCTGACTTTCAACAGCAACGTCACGTTCGCCAACGGTGGCACCTACGCGTGGGGCGTGACGGATGGCAACGCCGCCAGCGGTGCGTCCCGGCTCAATCTCACTGGCAATCTCAGCATCACCGCGACGACCGGCGGATTCAATTTCACGGTGACGTCGTTCGACGCCAGCGGAAACCCGGGTTTCGCCAACCTCACGGCCGGCACGGCCTATTCCCTCAACGTCCTGCACGCCAACGGTGGCATCAGCGGTTTTGACCCGACCCTGTTTACCATCGACAGCTCGCAGTTCCAGAACGGCCCGGGCACCGTGTTCACGCTCTCGAACGTCGGCAACGATCTCTTCCTGAACTTCACCCCCGTTCCCGAGCCCTCGACCTACGCCCTGCTCGGCCTGGGTCTCGGCGCCGTCCTCTTCCCCGCCCTCCGCCGCCGCAAGCGGCTGTGAGGTGGGACGCGTTGCCCCAACGCGTTGATCTGAAGGTGGGCGGCCACGTCCCGTGCCCGCATTTGCCCAGCCCCGATTTATTAACCACGGATAACACGGATGACCACGGATGAGAAATCGGACGACAGAACAGAGAATCCTGAATCCCGCTGAGAGCTTCCGGAGGGTTTGGAAGATTGATCCGTGCTCATCCGCGTTATCCGTGGTTAAAAAATCCGATTTCCGAAACTCCGCGGCCATTTGCGGTTAATAAATCTCCCAAGCCTGACACTCATTGCAGCAGTGCTTCCGCCTGCCGGACCAGCTGCGCGAACTCGCTGCGGTAACCGGCCACATCGCCGTCAGTCCCAGCCTCCGCCCAAGCCTGCACGTCCGCCAGCGTCCCGGTGCCCTTGTGCGGGGAATCCCGCAGGATCATCCCGAACTCCGCGACCGCCGCCGCGAACTTAAAGTCCGTACTCGCGTCCGCAAACCGCGCGCCGCCGTCCACCAGGGGAAACACCAGCTTCCGGCTAATCGTGCCCTCCGACTCCTTGTAACGCACCTTGAGGGTCAAGAGCTCGCGGCTGCCCAAGCTATCAGCCTTCTGCTTCCGGCTGTCAGCTTTCTGGTCCGACAAGCTGACCGCTGATTGCTGACCGCTGACTGCTCCATACCTCAGCTCCTCCACCGCCGGGACGCCCATCACCTCTGACCCATCACCCATGACCTGCGAAGTCGGCACGATTTCGTAAAGCGCCGTCACCGTGTGCCCCGCGCCGATCTCGCCTGCGTCCACTGCGTCATTGTTAAAGTCCTCCTGCTTCAGCAGCCGGTTCTCGTAACCGATCAGCCGGTAGCTCGCCACCTGCGCGGGATTGAACTCCACCTGGATCTTCACGTCCTTCGCGATCGTCACGAGCGTGCCGCTCACCTGCTCGACCAGCAGCTTCTCCGCCTCGCGGCGCGAGTCGATGTAGCCGTAGTTGCCATTACCTTTGTCCGCCAGCTGCTCCAGCGTCGCGTCCTTGTAATTGCCCATGCCGAAGCCGAGCACGGTCAGGAACACGCCCGACTTCGCCTTCTCGCCGATCAAACGCGTCAACTCACCCTCGTTCGTCACGCCCACATTAAAGTCGCCGTCGGTGCACAGGATCACGCGGTTGAGCCCCCCCGTCACAAAGTTCGCCTTCGCGATGTCGTAGGCCAGCTGGAGGCCCATCGCGCCGTTGGTCGAGCCGCCCGGCGTGAGGGCATCCAGCGCCTCGAGGATTTCGCGCGACTTCGCCACCGGCGTGGACGGCAGCGCCAGCCCGCTCGCGCCGGCATACACCACGATCGCCACCCGGTCATCCGCCCGGAGCCTGCCGAGGAGCAACCGCAGCGACTCTTTCACGAGCGGAAGTTTGTTGGGCTCATCCATCGATCCCGACACATCAATCAAGAAGACCAAGTTTGCGCCCGCCCGCGCCGCGGTGGACACCTCGCGGCCCTTCAGCCCGATGCGCACCAGCCGGTGCGTCGGTGCCCACGGCGCGCTCGCGATTTCCATCGAGGCGGCAAACGGCGCCGCGCCCGCCGCGCCGGCCTGTAGGGGCGCAGTCTTGCTGCGTCCCAATCCCTCGGCCTTGCCCGCCTCCGGCGCGGCGTAGTGATACGGGAAATAATTCACCAGTTCCTCAATCCGCACCGCATCCGGCGGCGGCAGCTGGCCCTCGGCCAGGAACCGGCGCACGTTGGCGTAGCTCGCCGTGTCCACGTCGATTGAGAAAGTCGACAGCGGGTTCTGCGCCGCGCCCAAGAAGTCATTGTCGTTCCGGTAGGCGTAACTCTCGGTGTTGGCCTTCGCCCAACCCCCGGCCTGGGGGCCCATGACTTCAACGGCCCCCATATCCCGGGACCTGCCCGTGGCCGGCGAGGGAGCAGCGTCCGTCGTGCTACGCGGGGTTCTTAGGGATCCCGCCTTCATATACTCTTGCTTGGGCGCGTTGCTGATTTGGAACTTCTCCATCGCCACCACGCTCTCTGGCTCGGACGGAGCGGGAGACAATGCCGCGCTGTTGGCGTCAACGAGGCCCCCCGCTTTGCCGCTGACCGCGGGTGCCTTCGCTTTCCTGGCTTCCCGATCTTTCCCGGCTAGCTGCGCTCGCTGGTCGTCCGCCTCCGCCTGGCGACGGTCATAGGCGCGGGTGCTCTGGATGGCGCCGCTTTGCGCCACGACCTGGGGTGATTCCTTCAGCAGGTTCGCCGAGACCGTCGCGGGCGCGAACGGGTTAACGCTCTTGGCCTGGTCCGCCGCCGCCAACTGACGCTCGGGCGCGACGGTCGCGGCGGTGACTTCATCCCTCTTCAGGTCCTGCACGGACTCATCCGTGAGTTTGTCCGCGTCCAACCGCGCGGATGCCTCATTCTTGGCGCCGCTCTCCGCCCACATCGCCGGCAGGGCGACAGCAATATAGGTCTTCTTTTCAGAGGCCTTTTCCTTGAATACCATCTGCTGAATCGGCTGCTGCCGGTAGGCCACGAGCACGGCAACCACCGCCGCGGCGAGGCCACCAGCGAGGTAATAAATCTGCGGGAAGGTCAGGAGCTTCCCTTTTTTGACGTAGGGATTTGTCAGCGACGCCTTGGCGGCCGCCGGTGGCAGCATCGGCTCGGCACCGAGCGCGGACTCCAATTGAGCGGCCGTGGCGCGAATCTCTTCCACGGCGGCGCGCGCCGCAGGGTTGTCCCGCAGCGCGGCCTCGACCGCGGCGAGTTCCTCGCCCTCCAGCTCGCCGAGGGCAAAGGCAGTAAGACGGGGATCTTCGGGTGAAAACGGGGAAATATGGGTCATGGGTCTAGGGCTGCTCGGCAGCAAATTCGCGGCGTAGTCGGGTGACCGCGGTGTGGATGAGGAACCCGACATTCGTCACCGACAGCTCGGTGATCCGCGCGATTTCCTTGTAGCTGAAACCATTCTGAAACTTCAGGCGCACAACCTCCTGCTGGTTCGGCGGCAGCCGGTCGATGAGCTTCAGGACCGAGGCCTGGGTTTCGGTCGCCTCCAGCGAACGGCCCGGCCGCGGATCCGCCGTGCTGGCGCGCTCCATCTCGCCTTCCTCAAACCGCCTCATCCGGTTCTCCTTGCGCAGCACATCGAGCGCACGGTTACGGCAGACGGTGTAAAGCCATTCGACTTCGTGTCCGTCCACCTCTGCCGCGGGCTGCGCCATGAATTTGACGAACGCATCCTGCACCACGTCGCGGGCGCGGTCGGGGTCGTGCAGCAGCCTCGCCGCGTAGCGGGTGAGCGGCGCGGAATGCTCCGCAAAAATGCGTTCCAATGATCCGGTGTGGTCATGCGTCTGGGCCCGAGAGGTCGGGTGGTCGGTGGACATGAGGTTCTGTGGGGTTAGACGGACGCCGGGCCGGGTTCTTAGAAAATAGTTTCGATTTTCGACCCGGCGGACGCAACGCCCGGGTTAGGCGGAGGCAATTTCCAGGCTTTTCCCGCGGATGGCGCGGATCACCGCGGATAGCTGAATCAGGGTTCAGACCTTCCGACATCCGCGTTGATCTGCGTCATCCGCGGGAAGGTTTCCCCAAATCTCGCTTGCCACCCGCGACCCCCCGTCTTTTTCTCCGCCCGAACCCCGCACCCTTGATGACCCGCGCCGACCATACCTTCGTTTCCCTCGTCGCGTCCGCGGGCTGCTCGACCACCTGAGTGGAGTTCCAGCCCGCCGCACGAAGCGGGCTCCCCGGAAAATCCTGTTTCCGCCAGCCCGCTCCGACCCGAGCGGGTTTTTCTACGCCCTGATTTTCCCTGCTTGTTCCTCCTCTCGTCCCGCTCCTCGCCTTTCGCCCCTCGCCTCTCGCCCCCTGCGGCATGTTTTCCCAATTCTCAGTCATCTGGTCGCTCATGCGCGGGTATCGCCTGCGCTATGCCTGCGCGCTCGGCTGCCTGGTGTTTGTCACCGCCCTCAACTACGGCGTGCCCCTCGTCGGCAGCGCGACGATTGACTATGCCGTGGACCACAAGGCCACCGACGCCACCACCCCCGGCCTCATCGCCGGCCTGCTCCACCTCTTGGGCGGCGCGGACTTCCTGCGCGCGCACCTCTGGCTCGCGCCGCTCGCGATGGTCCTCCTCGCCGCCGCCGCCGGCGCCTTCAGCTACCTCAAGGGCTGGCAGGCCTCGCTGGCGAGCGACGGCATCGCCCGCCGGCTCAAGGACGACCTCTACGATCACCTCAATCACCTGCCGGCTCGCCACCACGACAAGGCCGACACCGGCGACCTGGTTCAGCGATGCACCAGCGACGTCGAGACGGTCCGCCAATTTCTCGCCACCCAGGTGATGGAAATCGGCAACGCCCTCCTCCTCGCCGCCACCGCCCTGCCGCTGCTGCTTTCCCTCAGCGTGCCGATGACGCTCGTGTCGTTCGCCCTCGTCGGGCCGCTCGTGATTTACGCCTATGTCTACTTCCGCCAGGTGAAGCATGTCTTCAAGGAGGTCGCCGAGGCCGAGGGCGCCCTCACCGCCGTCATCCAGGAAAACCTCACCGGCATCCGCGTGGTGCGCGCCTTCGCGCGCCAGGAGTTCGAACGCGCCAAGTTTGCCACGCCCAACGCCCGCTACCGCGACCGCAGCCTCCTGCTGATGAAGCTCATGTCCTGGTACTGGTCGATCAGCGACGTCGTGGCCCTCAGCCAGCTCGGCCTCACGCTCCTCGTCGGCGCCCAGTGGATCACCGAGGGCAAACTCACCGTGGGCATGCTCTTCGCCTTCCTCTCCTACCTCGGCATCATGCTCTGGCCGGTCCGCCAGATGGGCCGCATCCTCACCGACCTCGGCAAAACCTCCGTCGCCCTCACCCGCATCAAGGAGATCTTGTCGGTCCCCATTGAATCCGAGCCGGTCGCTTCCCCCCTGCAACTCGCGCAGCCCCTGGTCGGCCGCATCGCCGTCCGCGATCTGCACTTCCACCATGCCAGCGCCGGCCTGCCCGTCGCGGGCCGCGGCGCGCTCAACGGCCTCAGCTTCGAGGTCCAACCGGGCGAAACCCTCGCGATTCTCGGTCCGTCCGGCGCGGGCAAGAGCACCCTCATGCACCTGCTGCTGCGGCTCTACGATTACACCGAGGGCTCAATCCAGTTTGACGGTCACGAGCTCTCGTCGCTGCCGCGCGCCTGGGTGCGTTCGCAGATCGGCGTGGTCATGCAGGAGCCGTTTCTTTTCTCCAAGACCCTCCGCGACAACCTCCGGCTCGGCCGCGGCGACGCCCCCGACCAGGAGATCGAGGCCGCCGCGCGCGCCGCCGTGATCCACGACACCATCCTCGGTTTCGCGGAAGGCTACGGCACGGTTATCGGCGAACGCGGCATCACGCTCTCCGGTGGCCAGCGCCAGCGCGTCGCCATCGCCCGCGCCGTGCTCAAGCGCCCGCCCCTGCTCATCCTCGACGACGCCATGAGCGCCATCGATGCCGAGACCGAGTCCATGATCCTCAACGCCCTGCGCGAACGCCGTGGCCGCGCCACCACGCTCGTCATCGCCCACCGCCTCTCGACCCTCGCCCACGCGGATCGCGTCATCGTGCTCGACCACGGACGCATCATCCAGACCGGCACCCATGCCGAACTCTCCACGCAGGAGGGACTCTACCGCCGGCTCTGGCAGATCCAGACCAGCGTGGAGTCGGATTTCAAAAACGAACTCAAACCCGCCTGAGCCATGTCCGCCCAATTTCACCAGGAGGACGAATTCCAGTCCCGGCTCAACACCGGCCTGTGGTGGAAGATTTTCCGCCGCGCCCTCGCCTACCGGCGCCTGCTCTACCCGCTCTTCGCTTCGGCCGTCGTCCTCGCCGTCTGCGATGCCCTCTTCGTCCAGATCACGCGCTGGGTGATCGACGGCATCGTCCGCGATGGCGCCGCCGCCCCCTTCGCACGCTACATCACCGTCTACGCCGCCATCACCGTCGTTTTCAGCGCCTGTGTCTGGAGCTTCATCAATCTCGCCGGCAGCCTCTCCAATCATCTGGCCCACGACATCCGCACCGACAGTTTCAACAAACTCCAGGAGCTGGAATTCTCCTTCTTCGACACCCGCCCCGTCGGGTGGCTCATTTCGCGTCTGACGAGCGACTGCGACCGCCTCGCGCGCGTGATCGGCTGGGGTCTGCTCGATATCACCTGGGGCATCACCTACGTGATCATGATCGCAATCAGCCTGCTGTTCATGAACTGGCGGCTCGGCCTCATCGTCATCGGCGTCGTCCCGCCGCTCGCGCTCATCTCCAAGTATTTCCAAAAGAAGATGCTCCTGAGCTCGCGCGAGATCCGGAAGTTCAACTCCCAGATCACCGCCGGCTATAACGAGTCCATCCAGGGCGTCCGCACCACCAAGACCCTCGTGCGCGAGGCGGATAACCTGAAGGAATTCCAGTCACTCTCGACGCAGATGTTCGACGCTTCCGTGCTCAACGCCCGGCAGACGTCCATCTATTTTCCCATCGTCACGACCCTCGGCAGCCTTGCCGCGGGCCTTGCCCTGTGGCGCGGCGGTTACCTGACCGCCCGCGACGCGATGAGTGTCGGCACGCTCGTCGCCTTCGTGAATTTCGCCGGCCAGTTCTTCAATCCCATCAACCAGCTCGCCCAACGCCTCACCGAAATGCAGGGCGCCCAGGCCGCCGGCGAACGCGTCATGAGCCTCCTCGAGACCATCCCCGCCATCAAGGACTCCGATGCCGTGCTGGAGAAAATCGCCCGCCACCAAGCCGAGTCGGGTGCCTTCGCTCCGACCCCATCTCCTATCTCCCACCTCCCATCTCCCGTCGCCGCCGACGGCGGCGACTCCCGCATCGCGGGTATCGAGTTCCGCCACGTCCAGTTCCGCTACGAGACCGGGCCCGTCGTCCTGCACGATTTCAACCTCACCGTGCGCGCCGGCGAAACCATCGCCCTCGTCGGCCCCTCCGGCGGCGGCAAGAGCACCATCGTCTCCCTCGTCTGCCGGTTCTATGAGCCGGTCTCCGGCCACGTGCTGATCAACGGGACCGACTATCGCGAACGCTCGCTCGCCTGGCTGCAGTCACAGCTCGGCATCGTGCTGCAGACGCCCCATCTCTTCAAGGGCACCGTCCGCGAAAACATCCGCTACGGCCGGCTCGACGCCACCGACGCCGAGGTCGAAGCCGCCGCAAAGATGGTCAACGCCCACGAGTTCATCCTGCAGATGGAGAACGGCTACGATTCGTCCGTCGGCGAGGGCGGCAACCGGCTCTCCACCGGCCAGCGCCAGCTCCTGTCCTTCGCCCGCGCGCTGCTGGCCAACCCGCAGATCTTCGTGATGGACGAAGCCACTTCCTCGATCGACACCGAGACCGAGCAGCTGATCCAGCGCGGACTCGAGACGATCTTCACCGGCCGCATCAGCTTCGTCATCGCCCACCGGCTCAGTACCATCCGCCGCGCCGACCGCATCCTCGTGATCACCGGCGGACGCATCGAGGAGTTTGGCACCCATGCCGAGTTGCTGCAGCGCCGCGGCCATTACTACGAACTCTACACCAGCCAGTTCCAGCGCGAGCGCGAGGAAGCCGTGCTGGAGGGTTCCACCAGAGCTTCCTAACCGGGGTTCACGCCAAGCCGCCAAGTCGCAAAGTTCAGAGGATCGATCTTGGCGGCTTTGCGCCTTGGCGTGAGTTCGTCTGTCAGAGTGTCTTGGCAGCCAGCATCGTGCGTGCTTGGGTAGCACCATGCGCCTCCGCCTGCTTGCCGTCCCACTGCTGCTCTCCGCGTGGCTCGTCGCCAGTTGCACCAAGCGCGAGACTCCCGTTGAGGAGAGCCTCCGTACCCACACGCTGCTGATCGGCAACCAGAACGAACCCGCCACGCTCGACCCGCAGATCTACGACGCCGCCACCGACTACAATGTCATTGGCGCGCTCTTCGAGGGGCTCACCAACTACGATGAGAAAACCGCCACGGCGGTCCCGGGGGTGGCGGAGCGCTGGGACATTTCCCCCGATGGTCTGGTCTACACCTTCCACCTGCGGCCCAATGCCCGCTGGTCCAACGGCGACCGCTTGACGGCCCGAGACTTCGCCTGGTCCTTCCAGCGGTTCCTGACCCCGGCCCTCGGCAACTCCTATTCCTATTACTTTTACCCGGTCCGGGGCGCCGAGGATTTTGCGACGGGCAAGACCAGGGATTTTTCCACGGTCGGGGTTACGGTCATCGATGAACTCACCCTGCGCGTTACGCTCGTCCACCCCGCCGCCTACTTCCTCGGCATCCTCGCAACCACCGCCCTGCCGGTGCACCGCGCGTCGGTCGAGGCGGCGGGCCGCTTCGACGACCGCCGCTCGCTGTGGGCGCGCCCGGGCCAGCTCATCGGCAACGGCGCTTTCACCCTGACCGAGTGGCAGCCCGGCGCCCGGATCGTCGTCACCAAGAACCCCAATTACTGGGGCGCCGCGCAGAATCAAATCGAGCGCGTGATGTTTTTTCCCATCGAGAAAGCCGACGCCGAGGAGCTGGCCTTCCGCGCCGGGCAGTTGCACGTCACCTACAGCGTGCCGCCGTCCAAGCTCGCCACCTATCGCCAGACTGCCCCGGAAAAACTCCGCATCGATCCCCTGCTGCAGGTTTACTTCGTCAACTTCAACGCCACCAAGCCGCCTCTGAACAATCCCAAGGTCCGCCGCGCCCTCGCGCTGGCGCTGGACCGCGCGGCGATCGTCGCGAGCGTGTTCAGCGGCGCCCGCCTGCCCGCCCACACCCTCGTGCCGCCCAACTGCGGCGGCTACACCGGACCCACGGGCCAGACCGAAGATTTTTCGGCCGCGCGTGCGCTCCTGGCCGAGGCCGGCTATCCCGGCGGCCACGGTGTGCCCTCGATGCCGCTGCAGGTGCTGAACGACGACAAGCAGCCGAAAATGGCCGAGGTGATCCAGGCGCTGTGGCGCCGCGAGCTCGGGGTTGGGATCACCATCGAGCCTTACGATCAGAAAACGTGGGTGCAAAACCGGTTGAGCATGCTGCATACCCTCTCCCTCCAAGGCTGGACCGCCGATTTCCCCGATCCGCTCAACTTTCTCGACATGTTTCACACGGGCAACGGCAGCAATGTCTTCGGCTGGAGCAACCCGGCCTTCGACGCCCTCCTCGACCAAGCGGCCGCGACAGCCGACCGTGACGCGCGCTTTGCCCTGCTGCGCCAAGCCGAGTCACTCATGCTCGATGACGCCGCCATCGCGCCCCTCGTCTTCGGCGCCCGCACCTACCTGATCCATCCGGCCGTCAAAAACTGGGAGCCCGCTCCCCTCGGCATCCACCGCTACCAGCTGATCGAGTTGAAGGCGCCCTGATCCGATGTTTACCCGCGAAGAGCGCGAAGTCCGAACTTCCGACCCCCGGTGGATTGCCACAAAGAAGCACAAAAAATTTTGGGGGCTACGGAGACGATGCCTGTGCGCCTATAGGCGCGCGGGAGATTGAGACGAAGATTTGGAAATCCTTGCGCCTCTTTGTGGCGATCCTCCGATGCCCTCGGATCGGATTTCGCGCCTCTTCGCGCTCTTCGCGGTCAATCCAACCGGCGTCTTGGCACCGGGCCTGGCTCCTGCTTGGGTGCGCCATGCGTTTTCGCCCGCTCACGGTCCTGGTGGTCTCAGTTGCGCTGCTCACCGCCAGCTGCACCAAACGCGAAAATCCGGCCGAGAAAGGCATCCGCACCCACACGTTGCTCATCGGCAACCAGAACGAACCCGCCACGCTCGATCCTAACCTGGTTGACGCGTACTCCGACATGAACATTGCCGTGGCCCTATTCGAGGGGCTCACGGTGCTCGATGAAAAGACCTCCACCCCCCTGCCCGGCGTCGCGGAGCGGTGGGACATCTCGCCTGATGGTTTGGTCTATACGTTTCACCTCCGTCCCGCCGCGCAGTGGTCGAACGGTGACCCGGTCACTGCGGCTGACTTTGCCTATTCTTTCCAGCGCATCCTCAGCCCGGCCCTCGCCGCTTCCTATTCATATATGCTCTGGCCCATCAAAAATGCCGAGGCATTCAACTCCGGGAAATTGTCGGACTTC
>Ga0105047_10003879_pt1 | contig 26240 bp, 24 predicted proteins | sample MAT04_FD_78384 | JGI IMG/M metagenome (GOLD analysis project Ga0105047, IMG submission 78384) | Freshwater microbial communities from Lake Fryxell liftoff mats and glacier meltwater in Antarctica - MAT-04 (megahit assembly) | ecosystem: Environmental > Aquatic > Freshwater > Ice > Liftoff...
GGGCCCGGAGCACGCCCCGCATGTGGCCGCTCGCTGGAGCGACGACAAGATCTACATGCACGTGGCCGGGTCAGGAACGTTTATTGGTCCGGGCTTGCTGGTGACATGCGCTCACGTGGTGCTGGAACCGCACGACGACGTGTTTATCAACGGCAAGCGCGTAGCGTCGATCACGCTGGCCCGGGGCAAGGTTCCGCCGACTACGCCCGGTCAAGTTCCCGAAATTAACAAGCCGCAGTACCACTCGGGCGAAGCCGACTATGACTGGACAATCCTGGGTCTGGAGCCGGGCGTCACACCCGACCCCCTCCCATACATTGTGGATCGCGGCTATCGCCCGGCGCCTGGGCAGACCATCGTGCTTGCGGGCCGCCCGATCGGCGACCAGATGCGGACCGTCGATCAAAGGGTGGTTGAAACCGCGTTTGTATTGGTGGCTGCCATGGTAATTGAGCAGTGCCCCGCGGAGGTGGTGCGCGGGGCGTTTGTCGCGGCTTTGCCAACCCGGTTCGATCTGGTGGGTATGTCGGGTGGCCCAGCCCTGGCCTATGACGGTCAGCGGGGAACGCTTGTCCTTTTTGGCATCACCTGCGCCACCGTGACCAACGAAGTCATGGGCATCACGGTGAACAGACACGCGGTGGTTCGAACCCTCACATTTCTCGACGAAGCGGCCGCGACATGGAAGCCGGATGGGACGAACAACGCGCTTCCGAGCATGCGTCCACTTGCACGTTGAGTGAACATCAGGTAAAGTCATGGAACGATCGGCCCGCAACCTCCGCGCGACATGTGTGTGCCGCGACTTTCCAAGCGGGCCAAGGAGACAGTCAAATGGCGAAGAAGAAAGCCGCGAAGAAGAAGGCCGGGAAGAAAAAAGCAGCCAAGAAAGCTGCTCCGGTCAAGAAAGCTGCCCCGGTCAAGAAAGCCGCTCCGGCCAAAAAGGCCGGCAAGAAGAAAGCGGGCAAAAAGAAGGCTCACCGCACGGTAATGCGCTCGAGCGCTGGCAAGAAGCTCTACGCCAAGCGGAATACAGACGGCACGTTCAACGACATTCAGCAATTCAGCACCGCCCACGCGATAGACGTCAAACGCGATGCCATCGGCGAGGGCTAATCGATCGACCGCGATTTGCCGCTTCCAATGGCGAATGACAAGTTGCAAAGAAAAACGTGCAAAGAAAAACGCCGCGTTGGTGCTTACGCACTGACGCGGCGCTTTTATTTCCGATCTGGGGGAGCCACCGTGGGCGAGCGGCTGACCCGGACCGGCAATTTCGTTCACTGCCCCACCGCCAACTACCCGCACCCAGCACCCTCATGCGCCGCACTCGGTCAGCGGGGGTTGTTGATCCAGCCCCAAGGCCGGTTGGTGGCGGGCCAACTCGGGCAGACCTGCAGCCAGGTGTTAGATCGCGAGAACGCGTAAATATCGTTTCCGGTGAAGTCGCCAAGCTCCTCCTGGGTCTCGGGGCGCGGGCCGCGCGGGAAATCGCCCAGTTCGACATCGCCCGAAACATAGAGCAGGTGGCCGCGTCGATCGTGACGGTCGCTCAACTGGTCCCAGTTGCTGAACATGCCGTCGGGCGAGGGGGCGTTCCAGAAGGGGGTATCTTCCTCGAAGTATACCGGCACGCTGCGCATCGCTGTGAGGTTGGTCCCTGTCAGCACGGTGGGCCGACCCTGCTGGCCCGACATGGTGCGGCACTGGCTCGACCAGCCGACGCGGGTCTGCGTATCGACCCGGCAGCCGGACACGCCGGTCACCATCGTGTAATCGAAGTTCAGGGCGCGATCGGAAAGAAACTCGTTGAAAAGGACAAGCTGCGTTTGGTTCTGCGGCGACTGCCAGAACGGATCGTTGGGGTTGGCGGTGACGCGGGTCGGCGTCTGCCGCTTGTTCTTGGGGCATTCCCAGACCTTGTCGGCATTCAGGAGGTATTGGAAACCGGGCCCGATCATCATCGGATTGGTTGCGCTGCCGGGCAGGCGGGGGTTGGTGGGCACCGAGTACCAGAACCGAAAGGGTGAAGGATTGCCGCTCTCCCAGATTCGGCCTTTATTGTCAAGCCCGTAGGCGTTGAGCGCAAAGCCAATCTGCTTCAGGTTGGCCATACAGATCGTTGTCTTGGCGACTTCGCGAGCCTTGGAGAGTGCGGGCAGCAGAATGCCGACGAGAAGCGCGATGATCGCGATGACGACTAACAGTTCGATGAGGGTGAAGGCCCGGCGGGAGATTGACAATTTTGGGGAGACCATCGGCCGCTCCGAAGGGAAGCAAGGGCCAGCGGGGTTTTTGACTAAGCGACTTCCGCAGAACGCGGCTCGCTTCGCCCGCCATCCGGACATAAACCAATATAAACTAAATCTTGTCCAGATTCAACCCGGAATCCGGCAATTCAGAAGAATACCAGATTCATGTCAGCCAATTGATCCAATGCCTCTCAAAAAGGGGCCGTTGCGTTCAGGGCCTTGGGGCGTTGATCCACCCGTAGAGCCGCGGGATGTTGCCCCAAGCCGGGCACATTTGATACCACGTGCTGCCCCGGTTGTTTGCGTAAATATCCGTGGCCGTCATTTCACCAATGTCAGTCTGCACGGCGGGATTGGTTCCGTGCGGCTGATCGAGGAGCTCCACCTCGCCGCCGACGTACACCACATGGCCGCGGCGATCATGCCGCTTGGTCACTTCGTCCATGGCGCAGAACATTCCGTCGGGATAAGCCGCGTTATAGAAGACCGAATCCTCCTCCATGAACACGGGAATTCCCTTAAACGGAATGATATCGGCATGGGTGCGGTTCGCGGGCCGCGAGGCTGTGCCGTTCATGGTTAGACACTGTCGCGCGTAGCCGACACGGGTTTGGGCATCGATCCGGCAGCCTGAAGCGCCCGAGAGCATGGTGTAGTCAAAGTTCAAGGCCCGGTCAGAGAGGAACGCGTCAAAGAGCACGGCCTGATTCTGATTGATCGGGTCCTGCCAGATCGGGTCGCTGGGGTTGGTGACGAAACGGAGCGGAGTGCGGCGTTTGTTGGTGGGACACTCGAAAACCTTGTCGGCGTTCTGGAGGTACGAGAAGCCGGGGCCGACCACCATCGGGTTAGACGCACTGGCGGGAAAGCGTGCGTTGGTGGGCGCGGCATACCAGAAGCGGTACGGGTTCATCTGGCCGCTCTCCCAGATCTGGCCCTTAAAATCGAGGGCGTAGGCACCGAAGGCGGTGCCAATCTGTTTCATATTGGCCATGCACAGTGTGGTACGCGCGGCGTTCTTGGCTTGCGCCAGAGCCGGCAGGAGAATGCCCACGAGCAACGCGATGATCGCGATGACCACCAAAAGCTCGATGAGCGTGAAGGCCCGGCGAGAGAAGGAGCGGGTCGTCTTCATTGTGAGTATCCAGATGACTCGGGAAATACCATACCACAGAACGCGGCAAGTTAAATATAACCCAATTCACCCGAGCACGCAAGCCTGTTCCGGAAATTCTCCGAAACTGTTACGGAAACGTATTAGTAACCGGTGGATTGGGAGCTCGATTTGTCAATACCTTCGATGTCAATGGTAGTTATTTGTTCGGATTGTGCGGCGGCATGGCCACCGCCTGAGGGCACTTCTTCCTCGTGCAACCCCAAGTGACCCAAACTCCGCAGTTGAGGAAACCGCGTCCAGATCCATCCGACAACGAGGAGCGTGCCGATTCCGCCGCTGACAACCGAGATCACCGGCGAGAAGAGGACGGCGACAAGCCCGCTTTCGAAGGCACCAAGTTCGTTGCTGGACTCGATGAACACGCTGTTGACGGCGGCTACTCGGCCGCGGAGGGCTTCGGGCGTTCGGGCCTGAACGAGCACGTGGCGGATGACCACGCTTACGGCATCAAACCCGCCGAGAACGGCGAGCAGAACGAGGGAGAGCAGAAAGTTGGTGGAGAGGCCGAAAGCGATGGTGCCGAGCCCGAAACCAGCGACGGAGATCGCGAGCGCGAGGCCGGCCCGCTTGAACGGCGGTCGATGGGCGAGCACGAGTGAGATGAGCAGTGCCCCAACAAACGGGGCGGCGGTCAGAAGTCCCAGCGCCGTCGGACCCACATGCAGGATGTCTTTGGCGAAGACCGGGAGCAGTGCGGTGGCCCCGCCCAGAAGCACCGCGAAGAGGTCGAGGGAAATAGCCGCGAGGACGGTTTGTTCCTGGCGCAGGAAGGCAAGGCCTGCAAAGAGGGTCTTGATCGAACGCGGCTCGACAGCGCGGGCGGCGGGACGGGGGTTTATGCCGAGCATCATGGAGGCACAGACGAGCGCCCCCGCCGCGGCCATGAGGCAAATCGGCCATGCCTCAAGAAAAAACGGCAAGAGCAGGCCGGCAAGCAGAGGCCCACCGATGGCAGCGACCTGGAAGAACGAAGAGTTCCACGTAACGAGGTTGTGAAAGACGGCCGGCGGCACCAACTGGGGCATGAGCGCGCCACGGGCCGGGGAGTTGAAGGATTTGGCGCAGCCGAGCACCAACAGGCAGAAATAGACCGTCCACGGTGCGGCGTGAAAATACGAGATGGCCGCGAGAGCGAGCGAGGCGGCGAAGAAGACCAGTTGGGAGAAGAAGACGATCTTTTTGCGGTCGCGGACATCGGCGGTGTGGCCGCCGAGGAGGGCGAGAAAGATCACCGGAAGCGCCTGCGCGAGCCCGACCAAACCGAGCGCCAGTTCGTCGCCGGTTCGTTCGTAGAGCTCCCACGTAACGGCGACTGCCTGCATCCGCGTGCCGATCGTGAAGAGCAGCCAGCCGAGCGCGAATCGACGATAGTTTTTCTCCCGGAGTGCCGCCAGGGCGTCGTACCGCTCGGGAGAATCACCAGTTGGCGGTGGGGTGGGCGTCATGCGGGGGGGGGGAGTCAGGACGGTACGGATGATGCGCCCCGATCGCGCGATCCGGCGAATCCTGGAGACTAACATTGGCCCCGCTTGGTCCGGAAGCGCGGCCGACGGTGGCCGGCGCGCCCGCCACCGAGCGGACATCCCGCCGTTTTGAGCAAGGAACTCTGCCATGGCCTCTCCCACTGATCGCGTCTATTCCGAATCCCACGAGTGGCACAAAGTTGAGGGCGATGTTCTCACCTTGGGCGTGACCAAGTACGCGGTCGATGCCCTGACGGATGTCACCTACGTGCAGATGAAGCCGGTGGGCACAAAGGTCGCCGTTGGAGGCCAGGTGGGTGAAGTTGAGTCGGTGAAGACCACCAGCGACATTTATTGTGCGGCGGGGGGCGAGATCATGGAGATCAACAAGGCCACGTCTGACGATCCTTCGCTTCTCAACAGCGACCCGTACGGCAAGGGGTGGCTCGTCAAGCTCCGCATCACTGACCAAGGCAACCTCGCCAAGTGCAGCGATGGGGCCAAGTATGATGCGGCGCACCCGGCGTGATGCAGCGGGCCAGACTTCGCTTGGATTTCCATCGGTAAAAAACGAACTGTTCGGTCGGTTTCAACGTCCTGTATGTTCGCCGGCTTCCGTGCGGGATGCCAAGCCAGACTCCTCATGATTCGCTGCGTAAGCGTCCACAAATCCTACATGCTCGGCAACCGCGAAGTGCAGGCTCTTCGCGGCGTGGATCTTTGCATCGAGTCACCAGGTTTTTACGCCATCATGGGCGCCTCGGGCTCGGGCAAAAGCACACTGCTGCACCTGCTGGCGGCGCTCGACAAGCCCACCAAGGGCGAGGTATACGTGGCGGGCAAAGCGCTGCACACCCAGAGCGAGCACCAACTGACGATGTTCCGCCGCCGAGAGATCGGCATCGTGTTCCAGCAGTTCAACCTCATCCCGACCCTCACGGCTCGTGAGAATGTCGAGCTTCCGGGCATGCTCGCCGGCGACGGTGAGTCGGCCCTTCGTGCCCGGAGCACCGAGCTTCTGGACTCGCTCGGGCTCGGCCCGCGGGCTGACCATCGGCCCGATGCCCTCAGCGGCGGTGAGCAGCAGCGGGTGGCGATCTGCCGGGCGCTGCTCTTCAAGCCCAAGGTGGTGCTGGCCGACGAGCCCACGGGCAACCTCGACTCGGCCTCGAGCAACAAGCTGTGGGAGCTGCTGGGTTCGATCGCCCGCGAACAGTCGGTGACGATCGCCATGGTGACGCACGAGCCGGCCGCGGCGGCGCACTGCAAGCGTGTGTTTGTACTTCGTGACGGGGTCGTCACCGGATTGATTGAATCGGAGGGGCTTGATGCTTCCGGCGTGGCGGCTCGCTACCAACAACTTGTCCGGTCGGCTTAGCCGCACCATCATGCTGGTGATGGCGGTGGCGATGAGCGCGGGTCTCATCGCGGCGGTGGCGTGCGCCATGGCCTCGCTCAATCTGGCTGTCGGCCAGCGCATCAAGGCCACCGTGGGCGCGAGCGATCTGCGGCTGCGGCATGTTGGCAATGGGACTTTCGACAGCGCGATCTTGAGCTCGGCGCGCACCTGGGACGGGGTGGCCATCGCCTCGGGGCGACTCAAGGACGCGCTGGCGCTTCGGCTTGAGAGCGGCAAAGAGGGGGATACCAACGCCATCGCCTGCTGGGGCGTTGACCCACAGGTGGAAGGCAAGATTCGGCCGTACACGCTCTTCAAAGGTCGATATCTGGCCGGCAAGGGTGAGCTGGTGCTCGACCGTGCCGCGGCACGGACGCTCAAGGCCGAGGTGGGCATGAAACTGGTGGTGGAGCGGTTTGGACCACCGGTGATGCTGACGGTCGTCGGCATCGTGGAGCCGCCGCCGCTGGGCGCGATTGTGGAGCGCGACGAATGCTTCGTGACCCTTGAGACGCTTGGCGAGATTTCTGCCGAGGCCGGGCGGCTCTCCGAAGTGGACATCATTCTCTCGCCTGGCGTGAACGCCGAGCAGGCCGCCAAGGATCTGCGCGCAACCGCCAATCTACCGCCGGCGATTCTGCTGCAACTGACCGAGAAGATCACCAGCGGGCTTGAGAAGAACCTCGAGTCCAACCAGATTGGTTTTTATCTGGCCAGCGTGCTGGCCTTCATGGCGGCCTCGTTCATCATCGCCACCGGCTTGACCACGGGTGTGACGGAGCGGACCCGCGAACTGGCGGTGCTGCGGAGCATCGGGGCGCAGCGGCGGCAGCTTGCGGCAGCACAGCTGCTGGTGGGCACGCTGACTGGCGCGATGGGCGCGGTGCTGGGCGTGCCGCTGGGCGTGCTGAGTGCGTGGCTGCTGGTCAAGGGGTTTGCGGAGCAGCTTCCGGGCGGGTTTGGATTCTCGCTTCTGGGTGTCGTGATGGCGTTTGTGGGCTCGATCCTCGCCGGGCTCATCGGCGCGGCGTGGCCGGCGGTGGCGGCGGCCCGGGTTAGCCCGCTGGAAGGGCTGGCGCTGCGGAGCAAGTCGCCGGCGCTGCGCTGGGTGTGGGTGTGCCTGTTTGCGGGTCTTGCGTGCATCGCGGTGCAGGTCACCCTCATGGAAGTGCCCACCGACGGGAACACGATTTTCTGGAGCTATGTGACGTGCGGGTTGCCGGTCATGATGCTCGGATATTTCCTGCTGGGCGTGCCGGTGACGTGGGTGGTGGCCAAGGCCATCGCGATGCCCGTGTCGAAGGTCCTGCGGCTTCCGGGACGCATGCTGGAGCGGGCGACGGCGGCAACGCCGTTCCGGCACGGCTTCACGGCGGCGTGCATGATGCTGGGTCTGGCCCTCATGGTGGCGATCTGGACGAATGGACGAGCCATTATGCGCGATTGGCTCGACTCGCTGGCGCTCCCGGATGCCTTTATTTATGGCACGAACCTGCGGCCCGATTCGGTGGATCGGGTTCGCGCCGAGGTGCCCGAGATCGTGACCACCTGCGCCATCACGGTGCAGAATGTTGACACCAACTTCCGGGGCGGCTCAAACGAGAAACCGCAGGAGGTTGACCCGAACGCCAACCCGCAATCCAAGGGCGTGCGCGGGCTCGGCAAGTACTCGACCTCTTTCGTCGGCTTTGAGCCCGACACGTTCTTTTCCATGACCAAGCTCTCGTGGGAGCAAGGTGACGAGAAAACCGCGACGGCGAAGCTCATGGCGGGCGGCGCGGTGATTATCTCGCGTGAGTTTGGCGTAACGCGGGGCGCCAAGCTTGGCGACGCCCTTCAGGTGAAGTTCAATGACCGTGTTCACAGCTTTGAGGTTGTCGGCGTAGTCAGCAGCCCGGGGCTCGACATCGTCAGCAAGTTTCTTGAGGTGGGTGAGCAGTACATGGACCAGTCGATCAACGCCATCTGCGGCTCACGCCAAGACCTGAAAGAAAAGTTCGGTAACGACAGCATCTCGTTCATTCAGATGCAGTTCAAGCCCGGTCTGACGGGCGATGAAGGCAAGGCCATCCTGAGCAAGGCCCGCAAGGCCGTGGGTCCCGGGGTGCTGGTGAGTGTCACGGCCGTTGAGATGAAGGGCCGCATCCGCGAGTTCATCGGGGGCGGGCTGCTGGTGATGTCGATCGTTTCGATCGGCGCCATGCTCGTGGCGTGCCTGAGCGTGGCGAACCTGATCGTCGCGGCGATTCATGCGCGGCAGTTTGAGTTTGGCGTGCTTCGCGCCGTCGGGGCGGATCGATCGCTGCTCACCCGGATCATTCTGGGCGAGGCGATACTGATCGGCGTCTCGGCGTGCGTGCTGGGCACGGCATTGGGCCTTCACGGCGCGTGGGCGGGGCGGATCATTCACAAGGTCACCATCGGGCTCCTGCTGAACACCAGCGTGCCCTGGCTGGAGCTGGCGCTTGGCTGGGCGGCGGTGGTCACGATTACGGTTGGCGCGGCGGTGCCGGCGGTCATCCGGCTGGCCCGCAAGCACCCGCGCGAGTTACTCGCAGCGGTGCGCGGCTGATTCGTTCAACTTAACGACCGGTCGTCCATCGACCGATCCGTCCTGGTGCAGGTGGCGGCAGCGGTGGCGAGGCAGCGGGCCGAGCCGTTGGCTGCACGAGTTGGGGTTCGGGCTCACCGGTGTCGATCGACAGCGACTCGGGAGCCAGTCCGCCGAGCTTGAGGCCGGCATCAATCTTGAGCGACGAATCTTGGCTCGATTTGCCCGCTGGTGAAGACGAGGGCAGCTCGGGGGTGCGGCCCTCGGTGACGATCGCGGCCTGATCACGAAGTTCAACATCGCCCGAGCGTGTAATGTCACGCAGCATCGCCAGGCGCGGCGTGCCATCGGCGAGGTCGATCACGGCATCGATCACGATCCGGTCGCGGAGGTCGTCGGTCTCGGGCGCGGTGGTCGAGTTTTCGTCGATCTTGATGCCGGCTTCGATCCGCACGCGCCACTGCAGGGTTCGCACGGCGATCCAATCGATCGCGACGGCGAACTCCTCGGGCTTCATCAGCCCTTGGGTGAAAGGCCATGCGGGATGCGTGCCGAGTTCGGCCGTGAGTGTGCTGCGGCGGCTGACCACAGCCTGCGCGCTCTGAGTGGTGAAGCCCGGGATCGCGGCGATGACCTCAAGCGGGGCCTGATTGATGTTGACGCGGCCGAGGCGGATGCCGACGGCATCGCCACCGGTGAGGCACCAGTCGAGGAGCGACTCGATCTCCGGCGGCTTGAGTCCCTTGGCCAGCGCCGCGCCGAAGAGCGCACGGTCGGTCGTGAAGCCCTTGCCTTTGCCGATCATCTCGCGCAGGTGATCGGCGAGGGGGTCACCGAGCATTCGTTTGGCCTGCTCTTCAAACTCGGGTGACCACGCGCGATCGACGCGCAGTCGCAGCGGCTCATCCTCGCCGCGCGGCTGGGACCTTGACCCGGCAGGGCCGCCCGGCTCGGCGGCATCGGCGTTGAAGACGCTCACTCGGTCGTTTCGGACTTGGGTGCCCCGCTTGGCGAGTTCACTGGCGGCGGCGAAGCGGCGCTGCGACCGCTTGCCGACGACATCCTGAGCGGCGCCGCTGGTCATGGCGTCGCTCGCGGTGAGCATGGCGGTCGTGGCCCAGTTGGCGTCGAGCTTGGCCGATTCGGCGACAATCAGCCGCTCGCGGCCGTCGCTCTCCTGGCTCGCCACAACGCGCCACAGGCCGATGCGCTCCGTGCCTTGACCGCCACCGCCGAGCGATTCGCGGAAAACCACACCCTCACGCGTCACGGTGGGGATCCGGCCGGAGAGCATGTCGTCGCGCTGGCGAGCCAGTTCGTGCATGATCGACTGCACGCCGGTGACGGCCAGCAGCCGCGCCTGCGTGCGCCGCTGGGCGCTGTTGATGTTCACGCGCTCGGCGAGCGTTGAATGCACCACCGAGGTCGCGATCATCGCCGAGAGGGCGACCACCATGAGCACCAGGAACAGGATCATTCCGCGACGTGAGCGGCTCATGGCTCCACCTCCGCGCGCGATGGCGAACCAAAGGTGTCTGTGCCCGCGCTCTTGCCAACGCCGCCGCCGCCCAGGATCGCAATCACGCGAACACGGTCGGGCGCGACCACCGGTTTGTCGCTGAGGGTGAGTTCACCCGCCGGGCTTGCCGAGTCGAGCAGAGCGCCGCCACTGGCATTGGCCGCACTGGCATCGGCCCCACTCGCATCCGCTCCACCGGCATCGGCGTCCTCCGCCGACTTGGGCTTGCCGAACCAGATGGCGACCTCAACGGCGCGGGGCAGCACGCCGCGCTGGAGCGAATCGAAGGAATCGACCCAGAGCGGAAAGCCGGTGCTTGAATCGACAAAGAACCGCACCCGCACGCGCGATACGCCGGTGGCGACTTCCTGCGATTCACCAGTCGCGGTGCCGATGCCGAGCGCATCGGTCCGCGCGGCGGAGATCATGCCGCTCGATTCAGCGAAGCGATAGACGGTTCGAGCCAGACCGCTGGCGATTGCGCCGGTTTCGGCCTCGCTGGTGGAGACGGCGCGAGAAAGCACGGTGAGGGTTGACGCATCGCCCTTGAGACCGGGGCCAAGGACCGGGTCGCCGGCGATGATGCCCAGCAGATCGCCCTCGAGTCGTTCGATGAATCCGCCGGCCTGCGCGGAACTGGTCACCGACGCGTCCATGATGGTGCGATCGGTGCGGAGCTGCGCAATGAAGCCGAGGACCGCGCCCATAAGGAGCAGAATGAGCGCGAGCGCCACGATGATCTCGAGCATGGTGAAGGCGCGTCTCATGGTTCGCCCCTCACACTCGCCACGCTCGGCAGGCTCGGCAGGCTTGCGCTGGGCTCGGCCTGCGAGCCGACTCGGCCGCGAGTGGCCGACGAACCGATCTCGCCGGTGCCGCCGGGATTACGCCGCGCGACGGCCTGCCGCAACGTGACGCTTGAATCCGGCTCTCCCTCCGCATCAAGGTGCACGGCCTGAACTTCAATGAGCGTGATGCCGATCGTCTCGGTGGGCTTGGTCGAGATGCGGAGTTCCCAGCGCGAGTCGCGGCCCTTGCTGGCGCCGCTGGGCGGTTCATCGCTCACCGGCCATGGCCATGCCGCGACCGGGCCGCTGAGCGTTTCTGGCTCGGCGATTCCTGCCTCGATCTGGGCGAGGGCGGTGCGGGCAAGATCGGTCAGCACGGCCTCGCGGCGAGAGCGTTCGAAGGTGCTCCACGCCTGGCTCATGAGCGCCAGAATCGCGATCGCCGCGAGTACGAAGAGCGTAAGAGCGAGCATGACCTCAAGGAGCAGGGCTCCGCGCCCGAAGCAGCGAGAGCGAGCGCGGAGGCTTGGGGGTCGCGGCAGGAGCGGTATGGCGTGGCGTTGACCGTGAGGTCGGAGGCACTCGGGGGCAATCGAGATAGAGTGATCGCGCCCCGTCATGCTGGGTCACTCGCCCGATCGGGCATTTGCGGTGGTCGATGCAGCCTTGACCTGCTGGGCCTTGACCTGCTGAACCTTGACCTGACCCGTCCACGGGTCGATGGCGATGCGCAGGCTGCGGCCGCGGGAATCGGTCATCGTCCACGGGGCGCAACCGGTGGGCTCGCCATCGGGCATGAACGTGGCGATCAGGAAACCGCCGCCGACAGTCGCTTCGGCAGAGGTTGTCGAACTCGCCGACCGGTCGTCGGCCGTTGCCGTTTCGGCGGCTTCGCCCGAATCATCTTCGGTCGACACCACCGTGTGCGCTCGAGAGACGTGCACCCCGGCAGGGAGTGTGGCGAGGGTTTCGAGCGGCTTGGCCGAAGCATCGTTGCCGAGCGCGGCTTCGACCGAGGCCGTTCGGGCCTCATAGTCGATCGGCGCGCCCGCCACGGTCTGGGGCGGCACATCCGGCAGTCGGACGACGTGCCACGCGCCGGCGCTGTCGGCCTTGAGGGCAATCTGCACCGGCTTGCCTTCGCGCTGGGCATCGGCCCGCGCCATCGCCATCACGGCGGCCACCTGAGAGCCCGCTTCGTCAAACGTCGCGGCCACAAAGTAGCTCAGCGAAATCGGCACCACCAAGGCGGCGATCATCAGCAGCAGCGCGATCGCCACGAGCAGTTCCCACAATGTAAACGCGGCTTTTTTCATGCGGTGCACAAGGTGCTTATCGACCCGTCTGCCAATCCACGCCAGCGATATTCCGACGGCCGGAAACTTGCCCGATCGCTTATCTGCCACTTCAACGCTCACACTTCAGCTGCCACTACCCGAACCACTCCCAGACGAACCGCTCGGAAGCGACGGCGGGGCGTCTGAACCGTTGCTGCCGCTGCCATCGGTACCCAAACCGGGGGCCCAGAGTTGAATGTCGTCTTCGTTGCCATCCTGCTTGTCGGCGCCGAGGCTCCAGAGATCAAACCAGCCCGTCGGGCCCTTTTCGCCGACCTGCTTGTAGCCCCAGGGTGAGCCCCAAGTGTCGTTGGGAATCGGCGTGTCCATGTACGGCCCGCCCCACTTGTCGGCCGGGGCATCGCTGGAGAGCGCCGTCTTGTCCCAAAGGACCTTCAGGCCTTCCTCGTCAGTCGGGAAGCGGTCAAAGTGGATGCGGAACGTTTCAAGGCCTTTCTTGACGCCGGTCATCTGGACCTTTACGAGGTCTTTGGTGGCCTTGTCTTTGGAGCCGAGCAGGTTAATGCCCACAAACGTCGCGAGGGCGAGAAGGATCACGATGACGATCATGACCTCAAGAAGCGTGAAGCCGCGGCGTGAAGCTATCCGGGCACGAGCAAGAACCGGGTTGTGAGCGGGCGAGAAATCCATTCGCAGTCCATCCCTTTCTGAAAGGCCGATCCTCGGCACATCGATGAGTCTGATTATTCCATCCTCATCTGGCCGCGTTGCGATGGAGCCGCACAAAACGCATACAAATCTGTATGCAGTTTGTTCATATCGATTGGCGGCGCGAAGCCGATTTGTCCTGCTGGTGAGGCCAAGCGAGCGATTTTGGTCACTTGCTGACCGTGCGCTGCTCGATGCGTTTTTCACTCACCGTTTTTACAATCCGGTTCACAAAGTTGCCCGGGGTGTGAACGTGGTCGGGGTTGATCGATCCTGTCGGCACCAGTTCCTCAACCTCGGCGATCACAAACTCGGCCGCGGTCGCCATCATGGGGTTGAAGTTGCGGGCCGTCATGTTGTAGACCAAGTTGCCAAACTCGTCGGCCTTGGCGGCCTTCACCAGCGTCAAGTCGGCATAGAGCCCGGTCTCGAGCACGAAGGTCCGTTTGGCAGCGCCATCGGTTGTGAACTGCTGGCCAGCGCGGGTGTGCATGGGTCGGAAGAACTCGCGGTGTTCCTTCCCCTCGGCCACCGGCGAGCCCACGCCGGTGGCGGTATAGAACGCGGGAATGCCCGCACCGCCAGCGCGAATCCGCTCCGCCAGCGTGCCCTGGGGATTGAACTCAACCTGCAGTTCTTTGCTGAGGAACTGCCGCTCAAACTCGGCGTTCTCGCCAACGTAGGACGAGATCATCTTGGCGATCTGGCGGGTCCGAAGCAGTTGGCCCAGGCCCCAGTCGTCAACACCGGCGTTGTTGCTGATGCAGGTGAGGCCCTTCACCCCGCTGTCGCGCAGGGCGATGATGAGCTGCTCAGGAATTCCGCACAGACCAAACCCGCCCACCATGACCGTCATGCCGTCGCGCAGCACGCCGCAGGACTTGAGGTCGGCCATCGTTGATGCGGGATCGGGGAAGACTTTGCTCGCCATGCCGGCTCCAGAAAAAACTGTTCGGGTGGAGGGTAGTGCCCGCAGCAGGCAAGAGACGCCCGTTTCCTCTGCCCCCCCGCCGCCCCGCCCCCCCACTTCACGGAGGCCGCGAGAATGCTCAGCCATAGTGCGAGACGGAGCGGGTGATCTTTCCCTGGCTATTGAGGAAGAAGATTTCGCCCGCCAAGTCGCCGGTCATGCGGCGATAGACCAGCAGGACGCTCTCGAGGCCGGTGGTCACATGCATGGGGTTGAACGCGAGCGTCGGATTGCGCTCCAAGGCCCGCCGGAAATAGTCGCGCACGCCGTCAATCCCGCGGATCGAGATGTCGTCAGAGTTGTTGTAACGCTTGATGAACGGAGAGGAATGCTCGATCGCGGGGTCGTAGTGGCCCATGATGGCGTTGAGATCATGGGCGTTCCAAGCGGCGTACCAGGAGGCGGCGAACGCCGCGGCCTGCTCGGGGGAGACGCGGGCCGGGGGCAGCGACGATGGGGAAGGTTGAGGGGCGCTGGAGGGCATTTCGGGCCCAGTGTAGCGGGCGAGACGAGGTTTTTGGAATCACTTTGGTCGCGGCTCCCGCTCCGGCCCCCGCACGCCGTACCCTCGGGCTGATTCTCGGCAATGGAGTGCCCCAATGGCTAAAGCAAGCAGCAAAACCTCAACCACCTCGAAGGCGACTAAAGCTCGCGATAAGGCGACGATCGACAAACTCGTCAACCTGGCCGACGCCGTTGCCAAGCGGACCTTCTCGGGCAAAGACCCGACGGTGGACATTCCCAGCCGCACCCGCACCAACACGATTTGGAACAAGAAGCGCGGCATTCTGGAGATGGGCGACGGCAGCAGCGAGCGCGAGCTGTTCAACCTCAATCAGGCCAAGCAGTTCATGCAGACGTTGCTGCACGCCAGCACGCTCAAGGACTTGATCGAGGCCGAAAAAACGTCCAGCCTCCGCGGTGTTTTCTATAAGGCCAAGCACACCGTCGCGGGCACGAAGGAAAACACGTTCGACACGCAAGACGAGAGCGACCCGATTCTTGAAGATCTGGAAGTGACGCTCGGCACCCTGCGCGAAGAACTGCACATCTTCGCCGAAAGCCGCGGCGTGATGGCCGGCAATATCACCATTGTCGATGGCGGTGACGTGATTGACTGCCGCGCCGCGGGCAAGGGCGGGCACGGCATTCCCAGCATCGTCGAGCCCGAGGAGTTCAGTTTCCAAAAGTGCGAGGCCAAGTTTGTGCTGCATGTGGAGAAAGGCACGGTCTGGAACCGCTTCAACGAAGACCGCTTTTGGGAGAAGAACAACTGCATTCTCACCCACGGTGCTGGCCAGCCGCCGCGCGGCGTGCGCCGCCTGCTCCAGCGGCTCAACCAGGAACTCAAGCTCCCCATCATCTGCGTGCTCGACTGCGACCCGTGGGGGCACTACATCTACAGCGTCATCAAGCAGGGCTCGATCTCGCTGGCGTTTGAATCCACGCGGCTGGCGATCCCGGAAGCGAAGTTCCTGGGCATTCGCGCCAAGGACTACGAAGAGTGCGACCTGCCCGACGCGGTAAAAATCGATCTCAACGACAACGACATCAAGCGCGCCAAGGAAATCGCGGCCTACCCGTGGTTCGAAGGGCACCGCGGCTGGCAGAAGGAAATCCAGCGACTGCTGGACAACGGGTTCAAGATGGAGGTTGAATCGCTTATAACCAAGGACATCTCCTACGTCACCGAGGAATATGTCCCGCAGCGGCTGAAGAAGAAGGATTGGCTGGATTGATGATCGCGGATTGAGACTCATCTCAAACTGCGACTTGGTCACAGCCGCGCCGGACGTTTTGGTCTACGCCGCGCAGCAGTTCTTCAATGACGTGCGCCGCCGAGTAACTCGTCGCGCCCGGCTTGAGAAACCGCGCCACCGTCGCGACATCATCGCCCGATGTGACCAGCGGCAGTTCGTGCTCGCAGCCGTTGCCAGCCCCGCCTCGGACCTGCCCGAGCCCGATGTTGGCCATCAATCCGTTGCACACGCAGAGCCGCCCGTGCGTCTCCTCTTCGCTGCCGCCCTTGGCGATGAACTTCTCCACCGGCTCGGCGGCGCAGCGCCAGCCGAGCTTGCCGTCGGGCGCTTTGTACGCCTGTCGCAGATACCCAAGGTCACAGACCCGCGCGCTCCGCTCGGGGGCGTTCGGGTCGGCCAGCGTTCCGGCCATCGGCAGCACCTTGAACGGAAAGCCCGTTGGCGAGGCCCTGGGATCGGTAAACACGCGCGCCTCACCCTTGCCGCTCAACTCCAGCACCTGCCGCTTGATGTCGTCGGTTAGGTCGGATTCCTCGCAGAACGCGAAGGCCGTTCCGACCTGCACGCCCGCCGCGCCATGGCGCAGCGCATCGGCCAGGCGCGAGGAATCGCCGCAGGAACCGGCCAGCCAGAACGCAAGCCCCAGCGAGGCAATGGTCTGCAGATCAACCACGTCGCGCTCGCCGTAGATCGGCTCGCCCTCGGCGGTGAGCTGCAGCACGCCGCGCGGCGGCGCGTTGTGCCCGCCCGCGGTGGGGCCCTCGATGATGAATCCGTCCACGCGTCCGCTCGCTTTTTTGGCCAGCACACCCGCCAGCGTTACCGACGAGACCACTGCCAGGAACCTGGGTCGAGTCAGCGTCGCCGGTCCCTCAGGCCAGAAGGCACGGGGGTCAAAGCGGGTCACAAACTCATCACTCGGCGCGGCACCAGCGACATCGAGCTTGAGTTCCACAGCCTCCGTGCGCGAGAGACGATCAAGAATGCCAGGAATCGCCCGCGGGATTCCCGCGCCCATCAGCACATACGACACGCCCGCCAGCATGGCGCCGTAAAGCGAAGCGAGTGTCGGGGCCTGGATCTTCTCAAGGAAGTTGATGCCCACCGGAGCATCATGCCCTTGGCGAGCCAGCCAGACTTCGACGAAGTTGCTGGCCACAACCAGCTCTTCCGCGGCACGCGATGGCTCAGCGGAAGGCATGGGTTTGGAAGTGAACGGCTGCGACTCGGCCTTGCCACCCTCGACAAAGTAGCGGGCGATGATCCGGTCCGCGATGCCCGGCACCGGAAAGTGCGCGAGAGCACGTCGCACGTGCCCGCCCTCGTCACCGGCTCCGAGCCGCCGAGCCACAATGGCATCGATCGCCGTGCCTGAGACAACACCGAGCTGCCCGGCGACGCACACCGCCCGCGCCAGCCTCCAGCCGGAGACGCCAGCACCCATGCCACCTTGAATGATGACCGGCAACGTGGATTGGTTCATGACGGCAGTATAGGCCACATTACGACCTGCGTATCCACTTGTCGCCATATTGGTCGCGGCGCGATATCGTTCTCGTCTCGATATGGATCGCTGCGCGACGCACGGCCCCGGCGCGTAGGTTTCAGGCGTCGGGCTCACCGGGCAACGGCCCAGTGCGATATTGTTTGCTGCTGCAATCCGCGTGGCTTGCGCAAACTTCGGCCGCTGGGACCTCGTCAGAGACCATTGTTCATGAGCAACGCCGCCTCGCCACCCTCCCCGCCCCGCCCGCTCCGCAGTGCTGGCGCGGTGATTGCCGGCTTCGGCCGCCTTGTTGGTCTCCCACAGCAGCAGCTTGCGCACCATGAGCGCGCCCTTGAGCGTCTTGGTGAACACCTCGCGCCGCCGCATCTTGCTGGGGACGAGCTCGATCTTGCGGGCGTCATGATCGAGCAACGGCACTTCGACCACGTCGCTCACTTGCGCGAGCCGCAGGTCGTCTGAACGAACCGTCTTGTCTTCGCGACGCCGGATAAAGACCGGAGAGATCGGGCTCGCCAGCGGCAGGCGCCGGATCGCCCGGTAGGCCTGCCCGGTTCAGTCAAAGTCGAGCACCATCCGATCAACGCTCCCGACGCGGGTGTTGTGGTTGATCAAGTCGAGCACCGAGACCTCAAACACTCACTCGGGCCGCACCATCTGATACGCCACCGATTCATTCACCTCGGCGTAGTCGCTGTCAACCGCCATGTCTTTCAGGTCGCTGAGCCAGTCGCGTCGGCTTTGCCATGGTACAAGCGTAGAGCCAGCGCCGCAGATCGGCGACCCGCCAACGAAACCTCCCGGTGGCGCTCTAAGTCGAGTGGACCAGAAACCACACCGCCAGCCAGAGGCAAAGCCCGGCCACCGCGCCAACCGCCAGCCCCACCAGCATTAACGTCATGCCGCCAAACCACCATCCAGCGATCCCGCCGATCAGACCGCCCAGAAGCACGCTGATAGCAATACTCACAAGCGCACGGCCCGCGCCCGTTGCCATCGCTTTGACGAGTTCGCGCCACAAACTGCTTGGCTGCTGCTCCATACTTGACTCCCTGTCACTGATGACGGGGGCGGACCGGGGGCTTCAGCGAAGGACGTCCTCACCCGTTCCACTTCTTCTCCGCCGCGCCCGTATAAATCGACAGCGGCCGGATGAGCCGGTTATCCGCGTGCTGCTCCATCACGTGCGCCGCCCACCCGGTGATGCGGGCCGCGACGAAGATCGGCGTGTACTGCGGGACAGGAATGTCCATGACGAAATACGTCATGCCGCAGGGAAAGTCGACGTTGGGGTGAATGTTCTTCTTCACCAGCATGATCTTCTGCACCTGCTCGCCAAGCTCAAACCACTTGGTGGCCGCAATGCCGCCGAAGTTGCCCGGCTTGGTCGCGGCCATCTTCTTGCCAAGGGCGTGCAGAATACCGGCGCGGTGGTCGCCGTTCTTGTAGACGCGGTGGCCGAAGCCCATGAGCTTGCGTTTATCCACAAAGGCCTTCTCCATCCACGCGTCCACCTTCGGCGTGCCTATGCCGTCAACGCCCACGTCCCTGACGATCTCGCGGAGCATGTCCATGGCCGCCTCGTTGGCGCCGCCGTGCAGCGGGCCCTTTAGAGCCGCGATGCCGCCGGTGATGGCCCCGTGCATGTCGCTCAGCGTGCCGCTGATGACGCGAGTAGTAAATGTGCTGGCGTTAAACTCATGCTCGGCATAGAGAATGAGCGACACGTCCATCACCTTGGCCTCTTCGGCCGTCGGCTTGCGGCCGGTCATCATGTACAGCATGTTGGCGGCGTGCCCGAGCGTCGGGTCGCCACCGAGTTCGCGGCCGATGATGGCGCGGTTGTCGATCACGTTCTGCATGTGACCGATCATGGTCGGAATCTTGGCCAGCAGCCGCTTGGCCTTGCGCAGGTTCGCCGCGCCAGCGGTGCTCTGGGCATCAGGGTCGGTATGGCCGAGAATGCTCACGGCTGTGCGCAGCACGTCCATCGGCACGGCGCGACCGCTCGCCAGCCAGCCCGCGCTCGATTCGATGAACGCAACCACCGCGGACGGGAGCGCACGCTCGGCCACCACCTCGGCCTTGAAGCGGGTCAGCTCGTCTTTGCCGGGCTTGTGACCTTCAAGCAGCAGGAATGCGACTTCCTCAAACGTCGCATTTGCCGCGAGGTCGTGAATCTCATACCCGCGATAAATGAGCTTGTCCTGCTCGATCGAGCAGACGGCCGTCTGCCCGCCGACAACGCCCTCAAGGCCCTTGGCGAATGCTGCCTGCTTGTCGGCCGCGGCGGATTTGTTGGCAGAGGAGGGGGAGACGGGGGGGGTCGCGGTTACGCTCATCGAAACTCCAAAGAGTGAAGGTGCGATCCTGACGAGCACAGGGCTCAGGAGGCGAAAAAGGAGTTTATGCGGCAAGGGCGGTTGATGCACGTATCATTTAGCAGTGGAACTCAACACGCTCAATCCCGGTGGTCGCGATGGCCAAGGCCAAACCAACGGCCAGACCTCTTCGCCAAGCAGCGCGGCCGACCCTCAGTTGGTATCTCAGGTTGCCCGGATTCTCAACCTCATCCGCCCCGCAGTGCAGGCCGACGGTGGCGACCTTGAGCTCGTCGGCATCACCGCCGATGGCGTGGTGCAGATTCGCCTTCACGGTGCGTGCGTGGGCTGCCCCTCAAGCCAGGTCACACTTCAGATGGGCATTGAGAAGAATCTCAAGGACCATCTGCCGCAAGTGCAGCGTGTGCAAGCGGTTGATTGAGCCACTGATACGCGCATATTCGGCGCGTTGAGCACCCGCTCCGCTGTCAACCCTCCAATAACCCGTGGACAAACTGCTGTATTTTCGCGTCCGAGCCGTATTATTTCCGTACAAACACACTTTCAGGCGTTGCATTCCCGTTTTCTGTGGTATATTCGAGTGTGGAAAGGCAATGAACGTCTCTCCGTGCCCGCTGACTGGGCACGGCCTGCTGGACAGGAGGTCCAAACATGCTTGTTATTACGCGTCGAGAAGGCGAAGAAGTGGTGATCGGTGATCCGCGAAACCCCATCGGGGTCGTGCGGATCGCCTCAATTCGTGGCGACCGAGTTCGCATCGCCTTCGATTTCCCGCGCAGCGTTCAAGTGCACCGCCGCGAGGTCGCCAAGCAAATCCTCGACGAGGGACACGAACCGCAGATCGTCGGGTCGTTGCGGCCCAAGCAAGTCGCTGGCGAAGCAAGTGACGGGGCGCAAGCTCCCACGGCCAATGGCACCCACGGGTCGGTCTGACTTCCTGGCGACCCGATCAAAAAGTAAAACGGGCCGCGTTCGATCTCGAACGCGGCCCGATTCGTTTTCTGTCTTCCGTCACGATCGGCACGCTCGGCACATTTGGGCGTGCCCGTCGTTCATTCGGCCTTGCCGCCCACCATGTCATAGATCCAACTATCGCCCGCGCGGCTCCAGTTCAGAACCTCGCCCTTGCCGAAGAACAGTTCGAGCTCGCGTGCCGCGGCCTCGGGGCTGTCGGAGCCGTGGATGAGGTTGAAGCTGTTGCTGACGCCAAAGTCGCCGCGGATGGTGCCGGGGTTGGCCTTGCTGCCGAAGGTGGCACCCATCATGTTGCGGGCGATGGTGATCGCGCCGTTACCCTTAAGGGCGAGCACGAGCACGGGGCTCGAGGTCATGAACTTCACCAGGCCGGCGTAGAACGAGCGCTCCTTGTGGGCCTCGTAGTGTGTCGCGGCGAGCGGCTGGGAAATCTGCGTGAGTTTGCAGCCCACAACCTGCAGGCCCTTATCCTCAAAGCGGCTGATGATTTTGCCCATGAGCCCGCGTTGAACGGCATCGGGCTTGAGAATGATGAGGGTCGTTTCCATTGGTTTGGCTCCGTTGAAGGATGATAATTCGAAGATTTCGGGGCGGCCAACCAGCCGACTGCCGAGGGGGCCAAGGGTAGGCAAATGGGCGATCGCAATCACCTTGGGCAAATGCTGACGGCGGCACAAACGCTGGGATTTTCGCCGTTTTCACCGCTCCACGTCGTCGTGCTCGGGGTTTTCGGGCTCTTCCTGTGGGCGCTGGTCGCGGCAGGTCGCGAGGCCCGTCGAAACGGCGCGGGCCGCGAGCTTGAGCGCTGGCTCGGTGGCGGCGCGCTCGCCATTTGGATCCTCCTCACCGTCTACTGGCTCGCTCCTGAGCGGCTCTCGATCCAGATCTCGCTTCCGCTGCACCTGTGCGATCTGGCCAATCTGATCGCCGCCCTCGCGCTCCTGTGCCGGGCCCGATTCTGGCGGGTCCTGCTGCACTACTGGGCCTTCGGACTGTCCACGCAGGCATTCATCACCCCCACCGTCTCGGGCGGGCCGGAATCGTTGTACTTCTGGACGTTCTGGTCTTCCCACTTCGCCATTGTGGGCGCCGCGGTCTACGACGTGCTCGTCCGCGGCTTTGCGACCGACTGGCGCGACTTTCGAACCGCCTTCGGCGCCACGTTCGCCTGGGTCGCTTTCGTATTCATCCTCAACATCTTCCTGGGCACCAACTACGGATACGTCGGAGAGAAGCAGCCCGCAACGCCCACGCTCATCACGGCTCTGGGGCCCTGGCCCTGGCGGGCGTTTGCGATCATGGCTATCGCCACCGCAGGATTCGCGTTGCTCACGCTTGTTTCGCTGGCGGCTCAAGCGGCAGTTCGGCATCGGCCTTCGCCAGAGCCCTCTCAAACGCGCGGATCGTAAAGTGCACGCCCGCGCACAGCAGCGTTACCACCACCAGAAAACCAAAGACCGCTCCCAGCGTTCGCACGTTGCCCGACAGAGACGCGATCCACGCCTGCCCCATCCCGCGATACCACGCCAAAACCACGGCCACCACCGGCACGAGCAACACCGCCCCTTTGACCAGGAGCAATGACGATTCTCGCACATTAAAGCGCAGGACCTCGACGGCGGCGACGAACGCGAGCGCCACGCCAATCGCAACTCGCGCGTACACGTGCGGTGCGAGTGAGACGCCCATCAACTGCTTGCCCGCGCCGAGATACCCCAGCACGCCGCCCGCTGCGGCACACCCGGCCACACACAGAAGCGCCAGCGCCGTTCCCGCCCGCGGAGCCCGGCGAACGGCGACGAAGCCCATCGCCCCCGCCACGGCCGTCACGATCTCAAACGCCACGAAGAACCACGCCGGCGCCGGCGAGTTGAAAAGCCCGACCACCGCTCCCGCGCAGCTACCCACGGCCAGAAGGGTGCACAAGATGAGCGCGAAGATGCGGACCAGACGCATAGGGGACGATGCTATCGGCACATTCACGTCCATTCCCAACGCGAGAAATCATGAATGGACGTTCGTCGCCACCCTTGATCGGGGGGATAAGGCGACTTGATAGGAAAATGATCGGGTCGAAATTGGTCTGCGCATCAGTATTAGCCGATACCTGTTTGTGAACGCCCGCGTCCGTGGAGATCGATCATGAGCAATATTACCAGTGGTGTCGGCATCTTCAGCGGTATCGATTCTCGCGCCATTATCGACTCGTTGATCCAGTCAGCCAGCAGGCCCAAGACGGCGGCGCAGCAGCGCATCGTCACCCTTCAGGCTCAGCAGACCTCATTCCTCGATCTCAACAGCCGGCTCAACGCGCTCAAAACCGCCGCCACCAAGTTCAATACGTCGCGACTTTTCGAAGCCGCCGCCGCCGTCTCTTCGGCCGACACGGTCCTCACGGCCACCGCCGCCACGGGCGCGGCCCAAGGAAGCTACGCCTTCACGGTCGACCGGCTGGTCTCTTCGCAGCAGGTCCTCTCGCGCGGTTTCGCCGACTCCACCATATCGTCGGCCGGCGCTTCACAGTTCGTCTTTGAGTCGGCCGAAGCCCGCATCGACAGTTCGACCCGGCTGGCGCCCCTCAACGGCGGGTCGGGCATCACCCGCGGCAAAGTGAACATCCGCGATTCCTCAGGCGCCATCACACTTGTGGACCTCTCGCGAGTTGAGACCGTCACCGATGTGCTCGACGCTATCAACACCGCCACCTCGGGCCGCGTGAACGCTCGCACAAGCGGCGACTCGATCGTGCTTGAAGATCGCGGCGCGGGCACCACCGTCGCTCTCGCCGTCACCGATGCTACCGGCTATACCGGTGTCGCCGCATCACTCGGCATCGGGGGCGCTGCCACGGCCGTCGGCAACGGCGGGCTCATCAACGGCACGCAGATCAACCGCATCGGCACCGGCACCGCCCTCAGCACGCTCAACGACGGGCGCGGCGTTGCCGTCAGCTCCGCCTCGGGTGCTGCCACCGGCGACTTTACGATCCGCGCCCGCGACGGCCGCAGCTTCGATATTGATATTGGTGACATCTACACCAACCAGCCAATCCCCGGCGGCAGCGGCAACGTGCTGAATAAGACCTCCGGCGCCGTGAGCGACCTCGCCGGGGTCATCGCTCGCATCAGTAGTCAGACCGGCGGTGTCATCACCGCCTCGATCAAGGCCGACGGCACCGGCCTGCAGCTTATCGATTCCACCGCCGGCGCAACAACGTTTCAAGTGACGGAGATTTCCGGCTCATCGCGCGGCACCGCCCGTGACCTCGGCCTCGTCTCCAGCGCCGCCGCCGGCGGCAACGCCATCGCTGGTGCCCGCGTCGTCGCGGCCCTCAACTCGACCCTCACCCGGGGCCTGCTCGGCGGCAGCGGCATCACCGATTCAAGCATCGTGGCCCGCGCCCGCGACGGGACTGATCTGGTCTTTTCCTACAACGCCAGCGGTTCGGTGAGCGACGTCATTAGCAGCTTCAACGCCGCCACCGGCGGCAAACTCGTGCTCTCGATCGAACCGAGCGGCACGGCGTTTCGAGTCACCGACACCACCGGCGGCTCGGACGGACTCATCGTCACCGGCGCTGGGGCGGCATCCCTGGGCCTGGATGTTGACGAAGCCCAGGTCAGCACCGCCGTCGGCGTCCGCACCCAGCGGCAGTACATCGGCCGCAGCACCGCCACCAGCACGCTCAACGCCGGGCGCGGCATCGGCACCGGTGCTTTCATCATCACCGACTCTTACGGCCAGCGCAAAACCGTTAACATCGACAACAACGTTCGCACCATTGATGATGTGATCAACCGCATCAACGCCACCGGCACCGGCACCGCTGAAGGCAATATCGCCATCCGTGCCCGTCTGAACGATACCGGCGACGGCATCGTTGTCGAAGAGCTTGCCGGCCCCACCGGCCCGGGCATCCGCGCCATCAGCATCGCCGACTCCGGTGGCGGCGTCGCCCGCGCCCTGAATATCGCCGGCACCGCCACCGGCACAGGCTCGGCCAACAAGCTCAACGGCTCGTTTGAAAAGAAGATTACCTTCACCGCCGCCGACACCCTGCAACAGGTCGCTGACAAAATCAACACGGCCAACGTCGCCGCCGTCGCCACCGTGGTCAACGACGGCACCCCCGGCACGCCGTTCCGGCTCAACCTCACGGCCCGCAACAGTGGTGAGGCTGGCCGGTTCATCCTCGACAGCGGCGGGCTCGACATCGGCCTCACCACGCTCTCTGAGGGCAATAACTCGCGGGTCTTCTTCGGCGCTTCCGACCCCGCTCGCGCCATCCTCGTGTCCGGCAACACCAACACCATCTCCGGCGTGGTGCAGGGAGTTACCATCGAGGCCAAGTCGGTCTCGGCAACGCCCGTGACCGTCACCGTCACGGCTTCCAACGAAACGCTCGAGACCGGTCTCGACGATCTGGTGAAAGCCTACAACGACATCATCTCACGACTGACCAGCCTCACCAACTACGACGCCACCCTGAACAGGCGCGGCACGTTGCTGGGCGATTCACTCGCCGCATCGATCGAGAGCGATCTCGCCTCCACCATCAATAGCACGCCCTTGGGCGTCTCCGGTCGCTACCAGTTCCTCTCGCAGGTCGGCTTCAAGTTCGATAAAGACGGCCTGCTCAGCGTTGACAAAGACAAGTTCCGCACCGCCCTCTCGACCGATCGCCAGTCGGTGAAGGACCTGCTCTCGGCCAAAGCCGCCCTCACCCCCGCGACGTCCGAAGCCATCCCGGGCGTGCCGGGTGCCACGGTTCGCATCCCCAACACCATCGCGACCTTCAGTGCCCTGGGTATCGGCGAAAAGCTCGGTCAGTTGGTCGAGCGGTACACCAAGGCCACCGAGGGCATCCTCCCCCGCCGCAACAAGACGCTCGACACGCAGATCCAGTCGCAAAACGGCAGGATCAAGGCCATCGATAGCCGGCTTGCCAGCCAGCGCAGCCGCCTCGAACGCCAGTTCCTGGCCGCCGAGACAGTCATCGGCCGCCTCAGAGGCCAGCAGGGAAGCATTGCCGGCATCGCCGGGCTCTCCGGCTGATCCTGCGCTGCGAAAACTTCCTTCATCTTCGCCTTCACTTGGCCCGTGAACTCGCCGATAACTCTGCCTCCTATGCCTACCGACCAACGCCCCAATGCTACCGCCGATGCCTACCTCAGCACCAAGGTGCTTACCGCCTCCCCCGAGGAGTTGCGGCTCCTGCTCATCGAGGGGGCGATCAAGTTCCTCCGCCAAGGCCGCGACGGTCTGGCCAGCGGCAACTTCGAGGCCAGCCATCACGGCTTCTCCAAGTGCCGCGCCATCCTTCTTGAACTCGTCTCGTCGATGCGCACCGAGATCGACCCCGACCTCTGCTCACGCCTCCGCGGCCTCTACATGTTCATGTACCGTGAACTGCTCGAAGCGAGCATCCAGAAAGACGTGCCCCGCACCGACAAGGTCATCGAGCTGCTCGAATACGACCGTGAGAGCTGGGTCATGCTCATGGACCAGCTGGCCCGCGACAAGGCCGCCGCGAC
>Ga0105047_10003881_pt1 | contig 26232 bp, 24 predicted proteins | sample MAT04_FD_78384 | JGI IMG/M metagenome (GOLD analysis project Ga0105047, IMG submission 78384) | Freshwater microbial communities from Lake Fryxell liftoff mats and glacier meltwater in Antarctica - MAT-04 (megahit assembly) | ecosystem: Environmental > Aquatic > Freshwater > Ice > Liftoff...
CAGTCGCGACATGCCAGCGGCGAAAGGCCAGATGACCGATCGACGTGAAGCGGGCCGCTGGCACGCGGCCACGTCCCCCGATCGCGGGATTGCTGACCCCTTCCACGCTCGCTAACATCTTTTCACTCGAGCAGGCGTTTGAACTTTCAATGCTACGGCCTAGCTTGCGGCACCCGCCGCCACCCGAGATTCACCTGCGCTATGCATGATTCGGCGCGCTTGGCACGCCCAGGGCTGACTCGATGATTCGCATCCTCAATCACTACGTCCACAGGTCGGCCCTTCGCGGCATGCTGTTCGACTTGGCCCTCGTGACGCTGGTGGCCGTGCTGGCCGTGGGCCTTCAAGCCGGCGGCGTACACATGGCGTTTCCGCTGGCCGGCACCCATGTGGTGTCGTTTGCGGCGTGCCTGTTCGTGCTCAACAGTGCGTCAGGGCTGTACGAGTCGACCGCCGTTGCAGCGACACCGGCCAGGTCGGTGGCACGCGTGCTGATGGTTCTGCTGATCGCCCTGCCCTTGACATACGCCATCTTCGGGCTGCTGCCGCCCGAGTTGTCGAACCGGCACTCGGTACAACTGTCGATGATGGCCGGCGTCTCGGCCCTGGTCGTGCGCCGGGCCTACCTCTCGCACTCGTCGGCCGCCGTTGCCGGGCAGACACGCATCCTGATCTTCGGCGCCGGGCCGGCGGCGCTGGAGGTCGGCAAGACCCTGAAGGCATCCGACCCCAACGCGCTGATCGTCGGCTATGTGGCGGGCCCGAACGAGCGCGAGCCTTCCGTCCCCGCGCGGGACATCCTGGCCCTGGAGGGCACGCTTCCCGACCTGGCCGAAAGTCTGTCGGTGGATGAGATCGTGGTGGCGCTGACCGAAAGACGTGCCGGCAGCATGCCGCTGCGGCAGCTTCTGGACTGCAAGGTCTCGGGCGTCAAGGTCTACGACCTGAACACCCACTTCGAGAAGACACTGGGCCAGATCCGTATCGACTACCTCAGCGCCAGTTGGCTGATTTTCGGCGACGGCTTCAACCAGGGCGCCTTGCGTACCGGCGTCAAGCGCATCTTCGACATCCTTAGCGCCACCTTGCTGTGCCTGCTTTCCGCACCCTTGATGGCCGTGACGGCCTTGCTCGTCAAACTGGAGAGCCCCGGCCCTGTTCTCTACCGTCAGGAGCGAGTGGGCCAGAACGGACGCAACTTCAGCATCGCCAAATTTCGCAGCATGCGCACCGATGCCGAGAAAGACGGCAAGCCGGTCTGGGCGCTCGCCAACGACAACCGCGTCACTCGCATCGGTCAGATCATCCGCCGACTGCGCATCGACGAGTTGCCGCAGCTCTTCAACGTGCTGCGGGGCGACATGAGCCTGGTCGGCCCGCGCCCAGAGCGGCCCTACTTCGTCGAGCAGCTCACGCAGGAAATACCCTTCTACGCGCTGCGCCACAGCGTCAAGCCCGGCGTCACTGGCTGGGCACAGGTGCGCTACCCCTACGGAGCCACTGTCGAAGACTCGCAGGAAAAGCTGCAGTTTGACCTCTACTACGTGAAGAACCACACCCTTTTCCTCGACCTCGTGGTGCTGATGGAAACGGTGGGTGTGGTGCTGACGGGCAAGGGCGCGCGCTGACAAGGTCAGCCACCTCGCCCGGCGCGGGCCGGCCGAGCGCCCGGCTGGTGCCAACCTATGGCCGTGATGCACCGCCATGACCTCCGCAGCCGATGAAGTAGCCATCTACGGCTACGCGCTGACGCTCCTCGTCCATGCCGGATTTCTCGCTTTTCTGCTCGCCTCCGAGCGGCTGCACTTCGCGCGGCAGAAGTCCGGGCGCTTCTTCTTTGCGGCACTGCTTGCCACCACGGCCTGGGCAGCGTTCGCGCTCGCCAACGAGTTGTGGGCACCGCGGGCGCTGCAGGTGGTCGCGAAATTGCTCGATCTGCTGCGTTACGGGCTGTGGTTCGCCTTCCTGCTGTCCTTGTTAGGGCCGCCGGCGGGTGGCGCGGTCTCCGATGCCGGCAAGCTGCTGCGCCGCTTCTCCGGCGCCATGCTCGTTCTGGCCTTCGCACTGTTGCTGGGCCGGCTCGTCGAAGGTGATGTGGAGGCAATATCGAAGTCGCAGAACGCCAGCGCACTGGCCTTGGCCATCTGCGGCCTGTTGTTGGTGGAACAGCTGTTCCGCAACATCGGCGAAGACTCGCGCTGGGGCGCCAAGCCGGTGTGCCTGGGCCTGGGCTGCGTCTTTGCCTTCGACATCTATCTCTACGCCGAGGCGCTGCTCTTCGGCCGCTTCGACGAGACCGCCTACGGCGTGCGTGGTGCGGCGCACACGCTGGCGGTCCCTTTCCTGTTCATCGCCTCTCGACGCAGCGTCAACTGGATCACGCGGCTGCAGGTCTCACGCACCGCTGCCTTCTACTCGGCCACGCTGGTGCTGGCGGGTGCCTACCTGCTGTTCATGTCGGCTATCGGCTACTACGTGCGATTCTTCGGCGGCAGCTGGGGGCGCGCGCTTCAGCTCGGCCTGCTGGCGGCCGGCCTGGCCCTCTTCGGCGCGCTGCTGTTCTCCAGTTCGATGCGCTCATGGCTGCGCGTCTTCGTCGGCAAGCACTTCTTCAGCTACCGCTACGACTACCGCGAGGAGTGGCTGCGCTTCACCGCCATGCTGTCCGCGAACCGCTCGCCCCAGGAGATGGGAGAGATGATCGTTCGCGGCCTGGCCAAGCTGGTCGAGAGCCCCGGCGGCAGCCTCTGGACGCGCGCCGGCAACGAGGCCGAGTTCGCGCAACTGGCGGCCTGGAACATGCCGGCTCAGACGCAGCCCGAGCCGGCCGACTCGTCGCTGTGCAACTTCCTGCGCGGCAACGGCTGGGTCATCGATCTGGACGAGTTCCGCTCGGCGCCGCGGCGCTACACCGCGCTGGCGCTGCCGACCTGGCTGTTGGGCACGACGAAGGGGTGGTTGGTGGTGCCGCTGATGGCCGGCGACGAACTCATGGGCTTCGTCGTGCTGGCGCGTCCGCTGACCACGCTGAAGGTCAACTGGGAGGTGCTGGACCTGCTGAAGACCGCCGGCCGCCAGGCCGCCGGATACCTTGCGCAGATGCAGGCCACGGAAGCGCTGCTGGAAGCACGCAAGTTTGAAGCCTTCAACCGCATGTCGGCGTTCGTTGTCCATGACCTGAAGAACATCGTGGCCCAGCTCTCGCTCATGTTGAAGAATGCGGAACGGCTGCACGACAATCGAGAGTTCCAGCAAGACATGCTGTTGACGGTGGAAAGCTCGCTTGAGAAGATGAGACGTCTCATGTTGCAGCTTCGCGAAGGGGCCACTCCCCCCGGCGGAGGCAGGGGTGTCGAACTGGCACCGATCGTCCGTCGACTGCAAAGCATGTCCGAGGCGCAGGGACGTACGCTCGAGGCCGAAATTGCTGATCGCCTTGCGACACGCGGCCACGACGAGAGGCTGGAGCGTGTGCTGGGACATCTTGTACAGAACGCACTCGACGCCACACCGACGTCGGGTCGCGTCTGGATACGCGTGCAGCGCCATAGCGGGCAGGTGAAAGTGGACATCGGTGACACGGGCACGGGCATGCCCGAGGAATTCGTTCGCAGCAGACTCTTTCGGCCCTTCAATACGACCAAGCACAACGGCATGGGCATCGGCACCTACGAGGGTCTTCAGTACATCCGCGAACTGGGCGGCAGCATTGCAGTCGACAGCGAGGTCGGGCGTGGCACCTTGATGACGGTACTGTTGCCGCTGTTCGAGGCACAACACGGCTCCGATCTCCTCCGGCCGGCCGGCCGATGAGCAACACCGAGACCCCGCTGTTGATCGTCGAGGACGATCTCGCACTGCAGAAGCAGATCAAGTGGTCGCTCGACCGCTTCGAGTCGGTGACCGCCAGCGACCGTGAGAGCGCATTGCTCCAGTTCCGGCGCCACCAACCGGCTGTCGTCACGATGGACCTGGGGCTGCCTCCGGACCCCGACTCGGTGTCGGAAGGCTTCAAGCTGCTCGAGCAGATGTTGGCCATCGAGCCGGCCACCAAGGTCATCGTGCTGACGGGGCAAAACGACCAGGCCAACGCACTGCGCGCGGTCGCCCTGGGCGCCTACGACTTCCTGGCCAAGCCCTTCGAGCCCGAGGTGCTCACGCTCACCGTGGACCGGGCCTACCGCATGGCCGAGTTGCAGAGCGAGAACCGTCGCCTTCAAGCCCTGCACCAGCCCGATGCCCTGTCGGGCCTCATTTCCCGCGACGCCGAGATGCTTCGCATCTCACGCACCATCGAACGCGTGGCTTCCAGCGACGCGACGGTGCTGCTGCTGGGCGATAGCGGAACCGGCAAGGAAGTGCTAGCCCAGGGCCTTCACGCGTCGAGCAAGCGCGCCGGCCGCTTCGTGGCCATCAACTGCGCCGCGATCCCGGAAAATCTCCTCGAAAGCGAACTTTTCGGCTACGAAAAGGGCGCGTTCACTGGCGCCGGCAAGACGACGCCGGGAAAGATCGAGACGGCCCACAACGGAACGCTGATGCTCGATGAGATCGGCGATCTCCCGCACTCGCTGCAGGCCAAGTTGCTGCGCTTCCTGCAACAACGCACCATTGAACGGCTGGGGGGGCGCAACGAGATTCCGGTGGACGTGCGTGTCGTGTGCGCCACGCACCAGGACCTCAAGAACCTGATCAGCGAAGGCCGCTTCCGCGAAGATCTCTATTACCGCCTGGCCGAAATCGTCGTCAACATTCCGCCCTTGCGTGCCCGCGCCGGCGATGCGGTGCTTCTATCCCACGCCTTCTTGCGGCGTTTCGCACAGGATCAGCGCCGCAGCAACCTCAGTTTCACCGACGAGGCATTGAGGGCCATCGAACAGCACGCGTGGCCTGGCAACGTGCGCGAGTTGCTCAATGCGATCAAGCGTGCATCGATCATGGCAGAGACCGATCGCCTGACCTGCGACGACCTGGGCCTGCGGCAACCGACCACGGAGACCGAAGGCGGAGGCTCCGATCTCGACCTGCGCGCCATCCGCGAGGCAGCTGAACGGCAGGCTATCGTGGCCGCCCTGGCGCGCAGCAACAGCAACATCGTCAAGGCGTCGGAGTTGCTGGGCGTCAGTCGTCCTACGCTCTACGATCTCATGCGCCGTCTATCGATCAAGTGACGCCCTGAATGGCGGGTTGGGTTCATCGCGGTATGACGCCACCGATTCGACGCATGCGATCGTCCAGCATTGCGCCTGCGCACACTGCGGGCAACCAGAAGTCCGCTCAATGACGGGAAACGGCGTGGCCGAGCGAAGCCACGCCGGTCAGCGGTTCCACGAATCACATCGAGGCATCTGAGAATGAAGAAGAGACAAGTCTTTGCCGGGTTGGCCACAGCAGGTCTGCTGGCGCTTGCGGCCTGCGGCGGCACGTCGGAAGTTGAACTGGTGACTTCCGCCAGGGCTCTGCTCGAAAAGCAGGACACCAAGGGCGCGATCATCCAGTTGAAGAACGCGCTGCAGAAGAATCCGCAATCTGTCGAAGCGCGGACGATGCTCGGCCGCGCACTGCTGAAGTCGGGCGACCCCACCGCGGCTCTGGTCGAACTGCGCAAGGCGCAGGAACTGCAGGCCAGCGACGACGACGTGGTCCCGGACATCGCGCAGGCCATGCTGATGGTTGGCGAGGAAGCGCGGCTCATCTCGCAATATGCCGACCTGGAGCTCAAGGGCAATCAGTCCCGCGCCGAACTCAAGACCGCGCTGGCGACCGCCTATGCGGTGCAGAACGATCCTGGCAAGGCTCGCCGAAGCGCTGAACTTGCGCTCCAGGCCAAGCCCGGTCATGCCCCTGCGCTGATCGTCCTGTCCCGCCTGCACGCTCTCGACAACGACCTCGAAGGCGCGCTCGGCCTGCTCGACCAGGTCCTCAAAACCGACGCCGCCAACGAGCGCGCCGGCGTGCTCAAGGGCGACATGCTCCTTCAGGGCAAGCGCGACATCGATGGCGCCATCGCCAGCTACCGCCAGGTGCTCGCCACGCACCCCGACTCGGTGGCCGCGCGCACTGCCGTTACCAACATCCTGCTGTTGCAGAGGAAGCAGCCCGAGGCCAAGGCCGAGTTCGATCTGCTCAAGAAGTCCGCCCCCAACCACCCCGAGACGCTGCACCTCGAAGCCCAGTTCGCCTTCGCCGACAAGGACTACAAGCGCACGCGCGAGATCACGGACCAGGTGCTCAAGGCCTTCCCGAACAACGTGCGGGTGCTGGAACTGGCCGGCGCCGCCGAGTTCCGCCTGCGCAACTACCTGCCCGCGGAAGCGCTGCTGGCCAAGGCGCTGAAGCTGGCGCCGCAGCAGGGCCTGACGCGCCTGCTGCTGGCGCAGACCTACCTGCGCACCGGTGAACCGGCCAAGTCGCTGGACGTGCTGAAACCCGTGATCGACACCGGCAAGGCCGACGGCACGACGCTGTCACTGGCCGGCGAGGCCTACTTGCAGCTCGGTGACGCCAGGCGCTCGGAAGAGGCCTTCGCGGCGGCGCTGAAGGTCGCGCCGCAGGACAGCCGCGTGCGCACCTCGGCCGCGCTGGCGCAGATTGCACGCGGCAACGCCGGTGGCGCCATCGGCGAACTCGAAGCCGTCGCCGCCGGCGACAGCGGGCCGCGTGCCGACCTGGCGCTGGTCAGCGCCCGACTGCGCCAGAACGACCTGGCCGGCGCGCTGAAGGCCATCGACGGCCTCGAGAAGAAGCTGCCCGACCAGGCGCTGCCGCTGCAGTTGCGCGGCCGCGTGTTGACCTTGAAGAACGACCTGCCCGGCGCCGTCAAGAGCTTTGAGGCCGCGATCGCCAAGGAGCCGGCCTACTTTCCGCCCGTGGCCAGCCTGGCCGCACTGGACCTCGCCGCGAAGAAGCCCGAAGAAGCACGCAAGCGCTTCACCGCCTACATCCAGGCCCAACCCAAGAGCTGGCAGGCACGTCTGGCGATGGCCGAGCTGGACGCGCGCATCGGCGCGCCTGCGGCAACGGTCACCGCCTCGTTGCGCGAGGCGGTGAAGATCAATCCATCCGAAGCACGTCCGCACATCGTGCTGGTGAACCACCTCATCGGCAGCGGCGACGGCAAGGCCGCGCTGCTGGCTGCGCAGGACGCCGCGGCCGCGCTGCCCAACAGCTACGAAGTGATGGACGCCCAGGGCCGCGCCGAACTCGCCGCCGGCGACAACCAGCGCGCCGTATCGACCTTCAAGAAGCTGGCCGGCCTGCAGCCCCGCAACGCCAACCCCGAGCTGCGCCTGGCCGACGCCTACGTGGCCACGAAAGACCTCGAGGCTGCCGGGAACTCCCTGCGCCGCGCCGCCGTGCTGCAACCCGACAACGTCAACGTGCAGCGCGCGCTGGCCCGTCTGGCGATGATGGACAAGCGCCCGAACGATGCGCTCAAGATCGCGCGCGACCTGCAGCAGCGCTTTCCAAAAGATGCGCTGGGCCACAACATCGAGGCCGAGGTCGAGAGCAGCCGCAAGAACTGGGACGCCGCGCAGGCCGCCTACCGCGCGTCGCTGCAGCGCGCGAAGTCCTCGGAGACGATGGCCAAGCTGCACACTGTGCTGCTGGCCGGCGGCAAGGCGCCCGAGGCCGATCGGCTCGCGGCCGACTGGCTGAAGGCCAACCCGAAGGACGCCGGCTTCAACTACTACCTGGGCGACCTGGCGCTGGCGCAGAACAAGCTCGACGTGGCCGAGGGGCGCTACCGCGCCGTGCTCGAGGTGCAGCCCGAGAACGCGCTGGCGATGAACAACGTGGCCTGGCTGCTGGCCAGGCAGGGCAAGCCGGGCGCGGTGGCGATGGCCGAAAAGGCCAACGAACTGCTGCCGAACCGCGCGCCCATCGTCGACACGCTGGCCAGCGCGCTGGAAGCCGAGAACCAGCTGCCCAAAGCCATCGAGACGCAGAAGCGCGCCATCGCGCTGGAGCCCAAGGACCCGGGCATGAGCCTGCGCCTGGCCAAGCTCTACATCAAGGCCGGCGACAAGGTGCTGGCACGCAACGAACTCGACGCCCTCACCCGGCTGGGCGACAAGTTCAACGGTCAGGCCGAAGTGGCCGCGCTGCTGAAGACCCTTTGAACACCTCGCCGCAAACGCAGCTGCGGCGCCGCGCGTTGCTGGGGGCGGCTGCTGCGGCGTCTTTCACCGGCAGCGCGTGGACAGGCGCAGCGGGCGCCGCCAGCCTGCCCGATCTGGTGGCCACCGCCCGGCCTTCGGTGCTTCCGGTCGGCACCTTCAACGCCACCGAGAGCCCGCGTTTCGGCTTCCGCGGCAGCGGCTTCGTCGTGGCCGATGCCCGCGGCGAGGGCACGCTGGTGGCCACCAACTTCCACGTGCTGCCGGCTGGTGCCGACACCGACAGCGGCGTGCGCATGGCCGTGCTTCCCGGGCGCGGCAGCGGCGACGGCCAGGCGCGGCTGGCGCGCGTGGTGGCCACCGATCGTGTGCGCGACCTGGCCCTGCTGCGCATCGAAGGCGCACCCCTGCCCGGGCTGGCGCTGGCCGATGCCGGCGCCGCGCGCGAAGGCCAGGACATCGCCTTGATGGGCTACCCGATCGGCGGCGTGCTCGGCTACTCGGTCGTCACGCACCGCGGCATCGTGTCCAGCGTCACCACCGGCGCGCTGCCGGCGCCCACGGCCAGCCAGCTCGACCCGCGCGCGGTAAGCCGCTTGCGCCAGGGCAACTTCGAACTGCTGCAACTCGACGCCACGGCCTACCCCGGCAACAGCGGTGGCCCGGTGCTCGACGTGGGCACCAGCCGCGTGCTGGGCATCGTCAGCATGGTGCTCGTGAAGGGCAGCCGCGAGAGCGCCTTGAGCAGCCCCACCGGCATCACCTACGCCGTGCCGGTGGCCTACCTGCGCGAACTGCTGCGCGAGCTCTGACGGCCCACGCGGCGGTCGGGTCGGTCAGGCCTTGTAGTAGTCGCGGTACCAGGCCACGAAGCGCCCGACGCCGGTGCGCACGTCGGTGGCCGGCGTGAAGCCCACCCAGTCGCGCAGCGCGTCGACATCGGCATAGGTGGCCGGCACGTCGCCGTCCTGCAATGGCAGCAGGTTCTTCTGCGCCTTCATGCCCAGCGCATCCTCGATGCAGCCGATGTAGTCCAGCAATTGCACCGGGTTGTGGTTGCCGATGTTGAACACGCGGTAGGGCGCGTTGCTCGTGCCGGGGTCGGGCGTGTCGGAGATGTAGTCCGGATTGGGCTCGGCCGTGCGGTCCATGACGCGGATCACGCCTTCGACGATGTCGTCGACGAAGGTGAAGTCGCGCTGCATCTTGCCGTGGTTGAAGACGTCGATGGGCCGGCCCTCGAGGATGGCCTTCGTGAACAGGAACAGCGCCATGTCGGGCCGGCCCCAGGGCCCGTAGACGGTGAAGAAGCGCAGCCCCGTGGTCGGCAGGCCGAAGAGGTGGCTGTAGGTGTGGGCCATCAGCTCGTTGGCCTTCTTCGTCGCCGCGTACATGCTGACGGGGTGGTCGACGCTGTCGTGTTCCGAGAACGGCATCTTCGTGTTGCCGCCGTAGACGCTGGAGCTCGACGCGTACACCAGATGCTGCACCTTCGAATGGCGGCAGCCTTCGAGGATGTTCATGAAACCGACGATGTTGCTGTCGATGTAGGCGTGCGGGTTCTGCAGCGAATAGCGCACACCGGCCTGCGCGGCCAGGTGGATGACGCGGTCGAAGCGCTCGGCGGCGAACAGCTGCTCCATGCCGGCGCGGTCACCGACGTCGAGCTTCACGAAACGGAAGCGCTCGTGCGGCGTCAGCCGCGCCAGGCGCGCTTCCTTGAGGCTGACCTCGTAGTAGTCGTTGAGGTTGTCCAGGCCGACGACCTCGTCGCCGCGCGCCAGCAGGCGCAGGGCGGTGGTCATGCCGATGAAACCGGCGGCGCCGGTGAGCAGGATTTTCATGAGGTGCGGGAAGGAAGCTGCCGACAGCCGCAAATTCTGTCATGGCGCCTGCGCCCGGCGGCCTCGGCGCCGCGCCAGAATGTGTGCCCCGTGCCACGGCCCGCCTGCTTACTCGACATGAACCACGCCTACATTTGCGACGCCATCCGCACCCCCATCGGCCGCTACGGTGGCGCCCTGTCCGGCGTGCGCACCGACGACCTGGGCGCCGTGCCGCTGCAGGCGCTGATGGCGCGCAACCCCAAGGTCGACTGGTCGGCCGTCACCGACGTCATCTTCGGCTGCGCCAACCAGGCCGGCGAGGACAACCGCAACGTCGGGCGCATGAGCAGCCTGCTCGCCGGCCTGCCGGCCGAAGTGCCTGGCGTCACGCTCAACCGGCTGTGCGGCTCGGGGCTGGACGCGCTGGGCAGCGCTGCGCGCGCCATCAAGGCCGGTGAAGCCGGGCTGATGATCGCCGGCGGCGTCGAAAGCATGAGCCGCGCGCCCTTCGTGATGCCCAAGGCCGAAAGCGCCTTCAGCCGCAGCAATGCGGTCTACGACACCACCATCGGCTGGCGCTTCGTCAATCGGCTGATGAAACAAGCCTACGGCGTCGACTCGATGCCCGAGACGGCCGAGAACGTGGCTGCCGAATACGGCATCGAACGCGAGGCCCAGGACCGCATGGCGCTGGCCAGCCAGCTGAACGCCGTGGCCGCGCAGCAGGCCGGCCACCTGGCGCGCGAGATCACGCCCGTGAGCGTGGCGCAGAAGAAGGGTGAGCCGCTCGTCGTGGCACAGGACGAACACCCCCGCGCCACCAGCCTCGAAGCGCTGGCGCGACTGAAGGGCGTGGTGCGGCCCGAGGGCACCGTCACCGCCGGCAACGCCAGCGGCGTCAACGACGGCGCCTGTGCGCTGCTGCTGGCCGACGAATCGACCGCCGCACGCCACGGCCTGACGCCGCGCGCCCGCGTCGTGGCCATGGCCACCGCCGGCGTGGCGCCGCGCGTGATGGGCATCGGCCCGGCACCGGCGACGCAGAAGCTGCTGGCACTGACCGGCCTGACCCTGGCGCAAATGGACGTGATCGAACTCAACGAGGCCTTCGCCGCCCAGGGCCTGGCGGTGCTGCGCCTGCTGGGGCTGCGCGACGACGACGAACGTGTCAACGCCTGGGGCGGCGCGATCGCGCTCGGCCACCCGCTGGGCGCCTCGGGCGCACGGTTGGCCACCACGGCGGTGAACCGCCTGCACGCCGGCGGCGGTCGTTATGCCCTGTGCACGATGTGCATCGGCGTGGGCCAGGGCATCGCGGTGGTGCTCGAGCGGGTGTGAGGCGGCACGACGGCTGATCAGGCCGCAGGGCTGTCGAAGAACTCGAGAAACGCTTCGACGAAGCGCGCGGAGCCGGTCAAGGTCAGCGTGACGGTGTGCCAGTGCCCGTCTTCCTGTGTCAGCTGGAGCTCATGGTCCCAGTCCCGGCCGTCGTCCAGGGGGCCGTGGCTGTCGGGAAAGTGGCGCCACGCCCAGTCCATCACCTGCTGCACCTCGGCCATCACGGCGGCGTGCTGCGCGGCTGTGGTGGACGCCATGGCCTCCAGCGTGGTGACGCCTTCGGCGCCCTCGCTGAGGTCGAAGCCGAGGTAGTTCACCGGGTCGCTACGGGTTGGGGCTGACGTGTCTCGACCGCGAAGCGCAGCGGCGTGTCGGGCGCCGCTGTCACACGCCGGTCGATGCCGTTGACCATGCACCGGGTCTCCAGGCTCACAAGCCCATTTCCTTGAACACTTCCTTGGCGCTGCGGAAGCTGTCTATCGCCGCGGGCACGCCGCAGTAGACGGCGGCCTGCAGGAAAACCTCCTGGATGTCGGCCTTCGTCAGACCGTTGGTGAGCGCGCCGCGCACGTGCAGCTTCAGTTCGTGCGGCCGGTTCAGCGCCGTGATCATCGCCAGGTTAAGCATGCTGCGCGTGCGGCGGTCGAGGCCGGGCCGGTTCCAGATGCCGTCCCAGCAGTACTCGGTGGTGAGGCGCTGCATCGGCATGTCGAAGTCGTCGGCGCGGCTGATCGAACCGTCGACGTAGTCGGCGCCGAGCACGGCGCGGCGGGTCTCAAGGCCTCTTTCAAATGCTTCGTCGTTCATGGGGGCTCGTGGTGTGTGGGGTGGTTGATGCGGATTCTGGCCGCCCGGGGGGAATCGGCCAGGCTGGCGGCCAGGCTGGCGGCCAGCACACGCACGGCCGCCTCCTCGGCGTTGCGCAGGTGCAGGTCCGCCGTGCGGCGTGCGCCGGCCACATCGCGCGCCTGGATGCAGGCCAGCAGCGTCTTGATTTCTTCCAGGCTCGCGGGCAGGCGCTCCGGCCTCATCAGCGAGGTGCCGCGCAGCAGGCTGATGCGCGACAGCAGGCCCTGCAGCGTCTCCTGGATGCGCATTGCGCGCGCCGGAAAGCAAGATGGCGTGGAAGTCGGTCTTGGCCTTCAGCACCCGGCCGTCGAGCGCTTGCGTGCCGCGCTGCCCAGGCGTGCCACGGCGCCCGCCAGGCGCTTGATCTCGGCGTCGCTGGCAAGCAGCGCAAACTGCTCGGCCGCGTGGCTTTCCAGCCGCCGGCGCAGGCCGTAGATGTCGCGCGCTTCCTCGACCTTTGGCGCTCACGGACGTTGCCCCGGGTTTCGCTCACCGAAGCTGACCCAGCGTCGGCCGGAATCCCCCCAACGGTTGTGATCGAGATCGCTACAGACGGTGTCAAGAACGCGGACGGCGGCCAATCGATCCGCGAGATCGGAGCCCGTCTGTCGGCGCCGGCGCAGCTGCTGGCCGATGTGTCGCTCGCAGTCAGCCCCATCGCCGCCGGATTCCTGGCGCAGTTCCAGGCCTTGGCCAGATTGCACATCGAACGCGGCCCCGCACCGACGGATGACGCGGCGCTGGGCACGCCGCCCTTCCCGGCGATGGTCAGCCAGCGCGAGACGGTTCCAGTCCACGCCTGGGCCGTGGATTCCGATGTCGGGATCAAGGCCATGCAGGTCACCTTGGCCAAGCTGGCGATGGCCATCGTTCAGGTCTACCCACAGCCGGCGGCGGGATCAAAGTCGCGACCGGCGGCTGCGCCGTGAGGAGCCCGGCTTGCCAACTGGCCTCCGGTTCCCGCGTCGCCCCGATCCCGTGAATCGATAGGTCGACGCCCTCGTGTTGCAATTTCCCGCGCCACCGGCAGCCCGATGGTGACCTTGAGCGCGCCGTAGACCACGAAGCCCTGCTGCTGGTCGCTGACTTCTTTGCGGCTGGCTACCTTGGGTCGCGGGCGACTGCTTGGGGTCGACGGCGACCAGACGGTTGCGTGATCAGGATGCCTGGCAGCCGACATTGAAACCAGGATGCCGGGCTGCTGACGTTCGGCTACTCGCAGTCCCGGCCATTTGCCGACGATCACGAACGGCAGGAACCGGGTCAACTCAGCCCGATCGGCCCAATCGGACTCTGCAGGCCCTGCTAGTACGCCCAGCGGCAGCCTGTGGGGCATGGGGCGATGCCCTGGCCCGCGTCGGTGGCCGAGGCCGCCACACACGGCGCGGTCGAACCCGGCCCGCCAAAGGGCGAATTCACGAGCGCCAACGTGCACCGGCGCGGCTGCAACGAGGTCACCGGCTACGACATCCACGCCGACGACGACAGCATCGGCCAGGTACGGAACTTCGACTTCGACGACGAGACCTGGGCTCTGCGCTACCTGATGGTCGACACCAGCCGCTTGTGGCAGGGCGGCCACCGCGTGCTCGTCGCGGCCCGCTGGGCCGCGGGCGTCGACTGGGCGACGCGCAAGGTGCAGGTTCGGTTGAGCCGCGAGCAGGTGCATGCCAGCACTGTGTTCGACGACGTCGACTCAATCCACACCGAGTACGAGACACGCCTGCACCAGAACTGCCAGCGCCAGGGCTACGGCTCTGATTGCCGCCGTTCGCGCTGGCAGACCGGGCTAGAGGTCGCGCCGCCCCCGGCGGTGCACCAGCAGTGCCGCCTCGGTGCGCGAACGCACGTGCAGCTTGGTGAAGATCTGCGTCAGGTGGTGCTTGACCGTCTTTTCCGCCACGTGCAGCTTGGCACCGATTTCGCGATTGGTCAGGCCCTTAGCCAGGTAGTTCAGCGCCTCGGCTTCGCGCGCAGTGAGTTGCTGCTCCACAGGCGCGGGCTGGCCGCGCGAGAACTCGACCAGCATCTGCGCGGCTAGCGATGAAGTGACGTAGGCCTCGCCGGCAACAACGCGGCGCACGGCGTTGCGCATTTCCAGCGCCGACACGCCCTTGAGCACGTAGCCGTGGGCACCGGCCTTCAACGCCGCCATCAGCGCGTCGGTTTCACACGAGGCCGTGAGCACAATGATCCGCGCCGCTGGGCAGGCCGTGGCGATGCGCCCGACCGCGGCGATGCCGCCGATGCCCGGCATGCTGAGGTCGATGAGCGCCAGGTCGGGCTGCAGGCGCAGCGCGTGCTCGATGGCCTGCTCGCCGTTTTCGGACTGCGCCACCACCAGCCAGCCGGGCTCGCCCTCGAGCGCGTGCGCCACGCCCTCGCGCAGCAGGGGGTGGTCGTCGGCCAGCAGGATGCGCAGCGGTCTAGGCATGGTCGGTCTGGGGTTCGTTCAGGGGCAGGCGCACGCGCAAGGTGGTGCCTTGTCCGGCGGCCGAGTGGATCTCCAGCGTGCCGCTGAGCAACTGCGCGCGTTCGCGCAGGAAGGCCAGGCCGAAGTGGCCGGCCGGCGGCGCGTGTTCGGCGCTGAAACCTGGGCCGTCGTCGGCCACTTCGACGGTGACGTGCGCGCCGTCGCGCCGTGCCGCCACGCGCGGTGCATGGCCGCTGGCGTGGCGCAGGTTGTTGGCCAGCGCCTCCTGGATGAAGCGGTAGACGGTGATCTTCACCGCCTCGGGCGCAGCGCCGACTTCGTCGTCGGCGTCGACCGCCACCGCTACGCCGCTCTTCTGCGTGCTGTCGGCGGCAGCGCGGCGCACCACGTCGGCCAGGCTCAGCGCGGCCATGCCGGGCACGACCAAGCCGCCGGCGATGTCGCGCAGCGTGCACATCGCGCGTTGCAGGCTGGTGCGCAGGCGGCCCGGGGCGGCCGACGGATCCGCCCCGGCCGGTGCGCCCGGTTCGTCGAGCATCAGGAGCGCAAACGCCAGGTCCTGCGCAGGGCCGTCGTGCAGGTCGGCGGCGATGCGGCGCAGCGAGAGTTCGCTCAGCGACGCCGTCTGCGCGCCGGCCTGTTGCAGCCGCAGGTGGATGCTGCGGTTCTCGGCCAGCAGTTGCTGCAGGCGCACCAGTTGCGCCTGCAGGTCGCTGCGCTGGCCGCGGATGGTGTGGCTGGCGCGGTAGACCAGCGCGTACAGGCCCGAGTACAGCAGCAGCGCGCCCAGGCAAATGGCCAGCCAACTCTGGCGCTGGGCGCTGTGGATGTCGACGTCGATGCCGTCCATCGAATGGTAGAACTCAGCCACCGCCGCCACCCTGTCGCTGCCCGGTGCGCGCAGCGGCACGTAGATCTCGATCAGGCGATTCCAGCGTTCGCGTTCGCGCGCGTTGTCGGGGCCGTCGAGCGCGCTGATGCTGGCGACCAGCTGCCCGGCGAAGGCGTAGCCGTGGTGGTCGTGGAAAGCGTAACGCTGCGCCTCCTGCTCGTGCAGGCTGCTGTAGTGCACGCGGCCGTCGGGCGTCCACAGCTTGAAGCGCACCACCTTCTGCGCCAGCGGGCCGTGGATGAAGATGTCATCAAGCAACTGGCGCGTGACGGGGCTGAGTTCGCCGCCGGCAACGAGTTCGTTCAGGCGCCCGGCGACGATGCTCTCGAAGTAGATCGACGCCATGCGGGCGGTGCGGTGCACCACGCTGTCCTCGATCTGCTGCCCGACCCAGGTGCCGGTGGCGCCCACGCCGACGAGTAGCACCACCGCGCTGGCCAGCAGGAACTGCCGCGCCAGGCTGAAGCGCTCGAACGGCCGCCGCCCGGGGGCCGCTGCCCGGGGGGGTGACCCGTTCATGAGGGCATCGCCTTGTACATCCTGTGGGGAATTTTAGGCGCCGCCGCCGGCCGGCATCAGACCAAAGTCCGAGGCAAGCGCGACCAAAGGCCCAGACAAGTTCGGCCCTTCGCCCGTTTTCCATCGGGGGCGCGTCCTTAAGACTGTATCTGCCAGCGTTCGCTGTATCGACCGGTGACCGCTTCCCACAGTGCACGGCCATAAGGAGACAAGATTCCATGCGACTTCCCCTCACCCTGAACCGTGCCCTGGCACTGCTGGTCGCGTCGGTTTCGACGCTGCTGGCCAGCATGCCCAGCGCGGCCGTCCCGGCCTACGCGCGCCAGACCGCAAAGGCCTGTTCGTCCTGCCACTTCCAGCACTACCCGGCGCTGAACGACTTCGGCATGGACTTCAAGGCCGGCGGCTATGTCGACATGAAGAACAAGCCGCTCGCCGGCAAGGACCTGTCGCTGGCCGACTCGCTCTATGGCAGCGTCTTCACCAAGATCCGATACCAGAAGAGCAACGGCACCGACGGCGTCGACGGCAACGGCGATGCCGTCAAGAGCACGCACAGCGGCGAGCTGCAGTTCCCCGACGAATTTGCCCTGCTGTTCGGCGGCCGCGTCGGCGAGCACATCGGCTTCCTGATCGAGGCGCAGCTCGCCAGCGGTGAGGATGCCACGCTGGCCGGCTTCAAGATGCCGATGATCTGGCCGTTGGGCGATTCGGGCCTGAAGGGCGGCGTCGTGCCCTACACCACCGACGGATTGGGCGCGTCCTACGGCTTCGAACTCCTCAACACTGGCGCGGTGCGTAACGTGCGTGTCAGCGAGCACCGCAACGAGACCTCGGCACAGCAGTACGTTTTTTTCCAGAACCTGGGCGCAGCCACCGGCTTCTCGTTTGTGCTGCACGACCCGCGCTTCTACGTCGTGGTGGCGCCCTACACGCCCAACCACCTGCCGGGTGCCGGCAGCAACCTGGGCGGGTTGAAGTCCACCTACCTGCGCGCCGCCGTCACGCCCACGGTGGCCGGCTGGTCGCTGGGGGCCGGGGTGCAGGTCTGGTCGGGCAACAACGTGCGTTTCGACGATGGCGGCACCATCGTCACTGGTAGCACCAAGGGCTGGGCCATCGACGGCCAGGCGCAGGGCAGCGTGGCTGGCATGCCGCTGGGCGTCTACCTGGCCCACGCCAAGGCGCCGGGCACCAGCGCCGGTGCAGCCAGCCCCAACCTCTTCAATGCGCGGCCGAATGCGCGCACCGCGACCACCGTCACCGCCGAACTGGGCGTGCTGCCGAACAAGGCCACCGTCATCGTCGCTTACCGCAAGGCCGACAACGGCGCGGCAAGTTCGGGCTCGGACAACGCCTTCACGCTGGGCGCCACCTACCAGATCTACCAGAACGTGCAGTTGCAGCTGGCGCACTCATCGCGTCAGAAGGGGGCCAACGGCGTCGGGCGTTACGGGCCGAACGACCCTGCCAACGGCACAACGGGTGGCAACACGATGACGACCTTCATGCTGTCGGCCGGCTTCTGAGCGTGGACAGCCCCGCCCTGCGCCGACTGGCGTTCGGGGGGGTGCTGCTGGCCGCGACCTGCGGCGTGCAAGCATCCCCGCCCGAACTGCACCTCAAGCTCTGCGCTGCCTGCCATGGCCCGGAAGGCAACAGCGTGATCCCCGACAACCCCAGCCTGGCAGGCATGGACGCAGGCTACCTGATGCGGCAGCTGACCGACTTCAAGAGCGGCAAGCGCAAGAGCCCGATCATGGGCCAGATCGTGATGACGCTGGAGGAGGACTCGCTGCGGCCGGTGGCCGAGTTCTTCTCCGAGCAGAAGGCCACCGGCGGCACCGTGGCCGACCCCGCCCTGGCCGCCAAGGGCAAGGCCATCTTCGAGGACGGCATCGTCGCTTCGGCCGTGCCTGACTGCGGCAGCTGCCACGGCAGCGACGGCAGCGGCGACGCCAAGTACCCGCGCCTGGCCGGGCAGCACGCCGTCTACGTCGAGAGGCAGATGCTCGCCTTCAAGTCGGGCGAGCGCGCCAACGACCTCAAGGGCGTGATGGGCGCCGTGGCCAAGCGCATGAGCGAAACCGAGATCCGCGCCGTGGCGCAGTTCCTCACCGGCCTGAAGGAATGAAGATGATGCTCAATGCCCATCGCGCGTGGGCCCTGGCCGCGGCCCTGCTGCTGTCCGTGACTGCACACGCCGACCCAGCCGATGCCGCGTCGAGCCCACTTGGCTTCGGCAGCAAGGGTTATGTCTGGAACCGCATGACGCCCGAACAGGTGCAGGTGCTCAAGCTGAGTGGCGATCCGGTGCGCGGCAAGGAGGCCTACCGCGCCTGCCGCGGCTGCCACCGGTCCGAAGGCGTGGGCCGCAGCGACGGCGCCTATCCGCGAATGACGGGCCAGCACGCCATCGTGCTCATCAAGCAGATCACCGACACACGCGCCGGCCTGCGCGTCAACCCGAAGATGGAGCCCTTCTCGTCCCGGCACGCCGTCACGCCGCAGGAGATTGCCGACATTGCCGTGTACCTGTCGCGCGCGCGCAGCACGGTCGACAACGGCCAGGGCGACCCGGCCCTCGCTGTGGCCGGTGCCGCCGCCTATGCACGGCTACGCTGCCACGAGTGCCACGGCAAGGCCGGCGAGGGCAACGAGGTCAAGGTCTACCCGGTGGTGGCCGCGCAACACGCGGACTACCTGCTGCGCGAGATGCAGCACGTGCAGGCCGGCCAGCGCGGCAACTCGCACCCCGACATGGTCAAGACGTTGAGGGGTGTTTCCGACACCGAGCTGAAGGCGCTGGCGAGTTTCATGTCACGCTTGCCCGACTACCGCGATGCCCCGCGCTGAGCCGCACGTGGCGCCGCCCTCGCGCCGCGGCTTTGTGCTGCTGCTCGGCGCCTGCATGACGTCTGCGGCGACCACGGGCGCTGCTGCCGCCACCGCTGCGCTGCTGAAGCCGGCCTGGCCGCCGACCCCGGCCGCCGCACCGGCACTGGGTGCCGACGGGCGTGTGTTCACGCTGTCCCTCGGTGAAGTGATCGACCAGCGCCCGGGCGCACCCGGGCGCCGCTTGGGCGCGGTGCGGGCCGCCGTGTTCGGCATCCACGGCAGCGAACTCGCGCTCGACGGCGAGGCGGCCACCGTGCTGGGCGCGGCCCTGCGCGACCGCCTGGCCGTCCAGGGCATCACGCTGGCCGCCGCCGGGGCCACAGCCGACCTGCGGCTGGACACCACGCTGCAGGCGCTGACGTTGAACGTCGCTGCCCGCGACGACAGGCACATTGCCGTGCAGGCCGCGCTGCGCCGCGTGGTCGACGGGCGGGTGTTGTGGAGCGGCACCGTCGAAGACCGCGACGAACGTTTTGCCGGTGTCTCGGGCAACAGCCGGGCTGACCTCGAAACCTATCTGGGCGGCGGCATCGCCAAGGTGGTCGACCAGCTCGGCACGCAGGTGCGACAGGCGCAGTCCGCGCTGGCTGCGGCCGCGCGCCCGGCCAGCGCCGCGCCGCAGTTGGCGAGCCCGCCGGCCGCCGCGCCACCGGCCCAGCAGGGCACTGGGGCGGTGCTCGTCACCTCGCTGCCCACGCGTGTGAAGGTGTACGTTGGCGATGTCTATCACGGGCTCACGCCGATCACGCTGGAACTGCCCGTCGGTGTGAGCACTTTGCACTTCAAGCTCGACGGCTACCGCAACATCAGCGAGAAGGTGGCCGTGCGGCGCGGCGCCACGGTGGAGCTGGAACTGAAGCTCGAACGCTAGGGCTGCAGCCCCGCGCGTGCGCGACAGTGGTCGTGCGCGACGCGCATCGGCCCACCTGATTAGCAACAAAGCTCAGCATGACCCATGCGCAGCCCCCTCACCCCAGCCCTCTCCCCCGGGTACGGGGGAGAGGGAGCAATGCTGGGTTCCCCGCTCCGTCTCCCGCTTGCGGGAGAGGGTTGGGGTGAGGGTGTCGGTGGCCAGCGGCCAGTCGTCGGGCTGAAGTTCGTTGCTAATCAGGTCGGCCCATGAGACCAGGGTCGCCGCCGGGTCGCTCATGCGCGCAGCGCGCAAGTCCCAACGCAAAACGATGATGGGCCCGACACGCCGCTGTCGATATCTCAGCTCTCGCATTGGCTCAAACGTTGAGCGACCGCTCTCCGGCGATGAATCGCTGGATCGAAACTTCAGCTGCGGGTCGACGGCAGCCAGCCGCTTCGCCGATCGCACTGCCGGACTGCGGTCGTTCGAGCTGGACTGCCAGGCAGCCGGCATTCGGGAAAACCCGAGACCGGCCATCAGTTGACCTTCGGGAAAGGCAGCTTCCTGGCAAATCAACGCGTCTCTCCGACGCCCCGGGCGGAAGGGGAGTTGCCAGCTGAAGGTCGGCACGCCAAGCCAGCCACCGATAGACCGGTGTCAGACCGAGCGATTGCGATGCGTCATGGAGTTCGCGGCTGGCCAAGCTTTCAAACTCGGAAGCGACGTGTGCCAGCCAGGGGTCCTCAGCATGCGCGGCTGCACAAGTTCATCACTGGCCTGATGAGTCTGTCGACTCGCCACGACGTACTTGTCGAGGAGCCGGGGCCCAGCTGCCCGGCCGATGGCGATACCGACTCGGCAGACGCCCGGCAGCGACGACGGGCTGCGGCGCCTGCAGCGCGCCGAACGTCGGGGGCAGGGCCTGCGACAGCGCTTCGCGGCGCGCCGGCCCGCGATCGGACTGGGCGGCGCGCCACTGCCGCAGAAGGTGCCAGGCATTCAGCGGCGCCAGCATCAGGTGCAGCATCAGCACCGGCGCCAGCCCGGCCAGGCTGCCATAGGTGATGAAGGCCAGGTTGGCCAGCAGCGCCAACGCGCGCAGGCGCAGCATGCGGGTGGAGGCGAAGCAGCAGGCCGTCAGGGCTGCCGCCACCCACCCCGCAGCGTCGGCGGTCAGCAGGTGCATGGTCGCCACTTCAGATGCCGCCGTCGAGGCGGGCGGCACCACGGCGCGCCACCGGGCGCCTGCGCTTCGGACGGGCAGGCACCCGAAGGGCGACGGGGAGCTTCTGAAGGGCGGCGGTGGGCATGGCGGGGACTCCGGAGCGGCTGCACTGGACACGCGGGGCTCGCGGCAGTCTGGCGGGATCGTCTGGCGCGGTGCACGCATGTTCGTGGTGCCTCGGCCCGCCGGCGCGGGCGCGGCAATTAGTGACCGATGCGGCCCGCTTCGCCGCGCCGCCCGTGCGCGGCCACGATGGCGCGGAAGATCGGCAGCGCCTGGATCAGGCGCTCGCGGTCGGCGGCGTCGGTCAGCAGGGTGGCTCGCGCCTGCACGTCGGCGAACAACGGTTCCAGCAGCGGCGCGGCGCGCTCGTCGCCCAAGGCTTCCAGCACCTGGTGGCAGCTCCAGCGCAGGGCGATCGTCTGGTCGGCGTCCTCCTGCGCCAGTTCGCCAGCCAGCCGGTTGAGCAGCGTGTTGACCGTCGACAACGCTGCGGCCGGCTGGCCGAGCCGGGTCTGGCAAAGCGCAGTGCATGCCAAGTTGTCATCGGCGTTGATCGATGGCTCCAGGGCTTGGAACACGCCCTGCGCCTGCTCGTGCCACCGCAAGGCCATGGCGGCATTGCCGCTGCCCCAGTGCGCCCTGCCCAGGCCAAACAGCAGCAGCGCCTCCTTGCGCGAGTTTTCGGCAGCGCGGCACGCGGGCAAGGCCTGCTCGTACCACCGGATTGCCGCGGCAGTGTCGCCCAGCGACTCCGCTGCCTCGCCCAGGCTGTACAGAGCCACCCCGATGACGCCAGTGGCACCCATCGAACGCGCCACTGTCAGCAGGCGCGCCGACCACGCCAGCATCTGGTCGAATCTGCCCAGATCCGAAGCGGTTGCGATCAGACCGACCAAGGCCTGATGCTGAGCCTGCAGGCTGCCGCGCGCCTCGGCCCAAGACAGCACTTGCTGATTGATCTGGCCTGCTTCCTCGTAGCGGCAAAGGTAGTACAGGACGAGTGCCAGATTCGCCAGCGATCCTTGTTCGGTGCGTTCGCGCTCGGCCTCGTCTTCAACCCTGCCGGCCCAGGACACGGACTGCTCGGCCAGGCGCAGCGCGAGGGCAAGGTCGCCCGTCCTGGCATGCGTCCACGCCAAGAGGTGAAAGGCGCGGGCCGCCGCCCAGGCGTCATTGCTGCGTTCAGCCAACCCGGCAGCCTGCTCGACATGGCGCTGGCACGCAGCCCGGTCGCCGCGCCGCTCGGCCAACAGCCCCCGGAAAACCAGCAGTCGAGCCTGGTTCGCATCGTCGGGGTGGCGCTCCAGCAGCACCGCCATCTCCGCCTGCGCAGCGTCCTGTGCGGACCGGTCACCTGCGGTTTCGCCGATGTTCTCCGTGCGCTGAAGCAGCGCAAAGCGGCGTCGCGGATCGGATTCACCCAGCAAGGCCAGCGCACGGCGAAAGTACGTCTGGGCGATGGCATTCGCGAAGCGGGTCTGGGCCTGCATCCCCGCCTGCTCGAAGCAGTCGATGGCCAGCGCATCCTCACCGGCACGCTCGGCGTGTTCGCCCGTCATGGCCAGGAACTCCGCACCGCGGCCTTGGGTGCGCTCGGCCAGCCAGCGCGCCGCCGCGCCGTGGCCCAGCCGCCGCTCGGCCTTCAGCAAGGTGTCGTAGGTGACCTGGTGCAGCAGGTGGTGGTCGAACTTGCGTTCGGTGGTGCCTTCGAAGTCGCTCGTGTCACTGGTGCGCACGTAGGCTGCGCGCTGCAGCGCCGGCAAGGCTTGCGGCGCGCCGGCGTCCAGCGCCAACAGCGCGTCGTCCCAGAACACGTGGCCGATGACGCTGGCCTGGCGGGCGGCCTGGCGCTCGGCGGCGGGCAGCGCGTCCAGCCGCGCCTGCAGCAGGCCGACCAGCGTGCCGGGCAGGCGCAGCGTATCCAGGCGGTCCACCTGCACTTCCCAGTGCGCGCCGTCGGTGGTGATCACGCCGTCGTCGATGAGCCGGCGCACCAGTTCTTCCATGTAGTACGGGTTGCCCTCGGCTTGGCCGGTGATGAGGTCCATCAGCCGGGGCGGTACGTCGGCCATGCGCTGCAGCAGCGCTTGCGCCAGTTCCCGGCCCTGCGCCGCTGCCAAGGGGTGCAGAGTCACGAGCGTGTTCAAGGACGTGTCGGCCGGGCCCCAGTCGGGCCGGCGCGCCAAAAGCGTGGGCCGGGCGTTCATCACCAGCAGCAGCGGCAGCTCGGCCGCATGGGCCAGCAGGTGCTGCAGCAGGTCCAGCGAACTGTCGTCACACCAGTGCAGGTCTTCGACCAGCAGCACCAGCAGGGCGTCGCCCCGGGTTGCCAGCGCCTGCAGGTAGCTGCGGAACGCGGCCAGGGCCTGGTCGCGCAGTGTGCGCGGGTCCAGGCCGCGGATGTGGGGGCTGTCGGCGAAGTCCAGGCCGGACAGCTGGCCGATGAGCTGGGACTGCCGTTCGCCGCGGTCTTCGAAGTACGAGCTCAAGCCCTCGACCACCTTGCGGCGCGCCACCTCGGCGCTGTCGGTGTCGGCCACGCCGCACTGCACGGCCAGCACGCTGCGCAGCAGGCCCCAGGGGCGCAGCTGGCCGTCGGGCTGGGCGCGCACGGTCAGCAGCCGAACGCTAGACAGGTCGCTTGCCAGTGCGGCCTGGAACTCGCGCAGCAGCCGGCTCTTGCCCAGGCCGGCGTCGCCCAACAGCGTCACGGTCTGCAATTGCCGTGTGTGGCGGGCCAAGGCCGCGGCGTTCAGCAGGCGCAGCAACTCGGCCTGGCGGCCCACCATCGGCGTGCTGAGCCCCTGCAGCCCGCGCTCGACACTGGCCACGCTGCGGTCCAGCGCCGCGCGCACCAGGTAGGTCAGCATCGGGGCTTCGACACCCTTGACCGGCAGCGGCGGCTGCGGCTCGACCTCGAACAGCCCGCGCACCAGGCTCCAGGTGTCGTGGCTGATGCGCAGGGCGCCCGGCGGCGCGCTCTGCTCCATGCGTGCGGCGATGTTCACCGCCGCACCCATTGCGGTGTTGTCGGCATCGACGCCGGCGCCCAGCGCGACGTCGCCGCTGTGTACGCCCACGCGAACGGCGAAGTCGTTGACACGGTGCAGCCGCCGCGCGGCCTCGGCCTGTTCGCGTCCGGCCCGGGCGATCGCCAGGCCGGCGCGTACCGCTCGCGCAGCATCGTCCTCGCGCGCTTTGTCCATGCCGAACGCCGCCTTCAAGCCGTCGCCGGTGAATCGCAACACGCGGCCGCGGTGGGCCTCGACGATGTCGGCCATGCGCCGCAGCGCGGCGCTCAGGATGGCCAGCGTGTCCTCGGCATCCAGGCTCTGGGCCATGGCGGTGGAACCCACCACGTCGGCAAACAGCACCGTCAATTGGCGGTGCTGCAAGCCGGCGGGCCGCAGCAGACTGGCCAGGCGCGCGTGCAGTGGCGCCGTGGCCAGCTCGAGCACCTCGTCGCCGAGCGTGGCGCGCTGGCTCTCCAGCGCCGCGATGGCAGCGCGCAGCGCCTCGATGTCCTTGTCCTGCATGGCGCTCTGGTGGCGGAAACGGCCCACGAGTGTAGGCCGTGCCCCGCCGGCGCCGAGGCCTGGCGTTCATGCCCTGGCACCGCGGGCGGCGGCCCGCGGCCCGGCTGCCAGCCCCTCAGCGCGCGAGCTTCGCGGCCTTCGCATGCAGCCGCGGATAGGCGCGGCCCTCCATCACTGGCACGGGCTTACGGGCCAGCTGGGCCCAGGCCTTCAGCTGATCCTGGCTGCTGTCCCAGTCCTTGTCGAACAGCGTCGGGCCATTGAGGTACATCCACAACGCCATGTCGGCTGCCGGCGCATGCCCGGCATCGGCCAGGGCGATGAAGCGCCCGTAGGCCTCGGAAAAACGCGCCTGGCGGAACGAGTCCACGGCGCTGGCCTGCAGCTGATCGGCGATGCCGGGGCTGGCCTGCACCAACGTGCCGGTCGCGGCGCAACCCAGCACCATCATGACGACGGGAATGCACTTGAAGGGTTTGATGAGCATGTGTGTACTCCTGATCCTGGCCACGAGGAAGTCTCGCTTCCAGCCCGCCACAGATCGGCCGGCAGGCGCATGGTCGCGGCAACGGCGGTCACGAGCGCACCTTCGTTCAAGAGTGAACGCACGACGAGGCGCTCGTTACAGTCGCGGCCTTGTGCGCCGGCGGTGCGCGGTGATGGACGGAAGGCGCGGGGATGGACGAACCGGACGAGATGCTGGCCGAGCTGGCGAAGTGGGGCGAAACGCGCACCTGGGAGCCGGGCACGGCCGTCGTCACCGAGGGCGACGTGGCCGACTGCATGTACATCGTCCACGCTGGCGAGTTGCGGGCCGTGGTCACGGGCGACGGCGGACGCACGGTGGAGCTGAACACCCTGGGCCCGGGCGAGGTCTTCGGCGAGCTGATGCTCAGCGGGGAACGTCGCGCCGCCACCGTGAAGGTGACCGCCCGCGCGCGGCTGACGCGGGTGACGCGGGTCGAGGTCGAACGCATGCTGGCTTCGCGGCCCGACCTCGCCTTTCACCTCATCCGGCGCCTGGTTCAGCGCGTGCGCACGCTGACGCGCACCGTCGGGCAGCTGGCGTCGGTCGATGTGTATGGACGGCTGGTGGGCCTGTTCGATGCGCTGGCAGTCGAACAGGATGGGCGGCGCGTCGTGCCGGGGCCGCTGAGCCAGGCGCGCATTGCCGAGCGACTGGGGGCGTCGAAGGCGATGGTCAACCGGCTGCTGCAGGACCTGACGCGCGGCGGATACATCGAGATGACGCGGGGGCACATCGTGCTGCTCAGGAAGTTGCCGCCCCGCTGGTAGGGGCGCGTCAGCGGGCCGACGACGCCCCTGCCGAGGCTGCCGTAGGGCCCGACAGGCGTTTCTCTGCGTCGCGAGCACCAGCGTCGGCGGGTGTGGTGGGCGTGCGGGTCGTCCACCGCTGCGCCGGTCGCGGTAGGGACGAGGATTGCTTCTCGCCCCCCGCACAGATCCGTACGTGCGGCACTACCGCATACGGCATCCGGCCCCGTGCTACGTCCGATCAACCTCGGGACAAGTCGATCCGGTCGATCTCAAACAGGGTGAGTCACAGAGACGAAATCAGTGCGGGTCGTAACAACCCGAAGTTCGTCGAGAAATTTGAGGACATCGTGGCGCTGTACATGTCGCCGCCCGAGCATGCCTTGGTCCTGTGCTGTGGCGAGAAAAGCCAGCTGCAGGCGCTGGACCGCACGCAGCCGGGCCTGCCGATGAAGAAGGGCCGC
>Ga0105047_10003882_pt1 | contig 26228 bp, 20 predicted proteins | sample MAT04_FD_78384 | JGI IMG/M metagenome (GOLD analysis project Ga0105047, IMG submission 78384) | Freshwater microbial communities from Lake Fryxell liftoff mats and glacier meltwater in Antarctica - MAT-04 (megahit assembly) | ecosystem: Environmental > Aquatic > Freshwater > Ice > Liftoff...
CACCCAGAACGAGCTATGGGACCATCGCTGCCCAGAAAGTCCTTGCGCACACAAATGGGTGCATTCCGTCTCGGTTGGCGGACTTGGTGTCAAACGGTCCAGAAATGGCGCCCCACAACGCGCAACGTTCCTGGTCAGCGCACTAGCCCGACTGGCGACAACTAGATGGTGCGTTGGCTGACGTAGGCAGCCAACGCGACCAGCTCATCGCGGGCCTCGGCTTCGATGGGGGCCACCTCGATGGCTGTGACCGCTTGCACGGTGAGCCGGGCGATCGTCATCTCCAGATCATCGAGCGCGCCGGTGTCGACGATGACCTGCTGGACACGTTCGACATCGGCGTCGGTCAGAGCGCTGGTGCCAATCAGCGCCAACACTTCCGCCTGCGCGCCGGACGCCGCCTCGACGGCACGCGCCATCAGCGGCGTCGGCTTGCCCTCGCGGAGGTCGCCGCCCACCGGTTTGCCGGTCACCGCGGCGTCGCCGAAGGCGCCCATCACGTCGTCGCGCATCTGGAAGGCGTCGCCCAGGGGCAGGCCGTACGCGCTGAGCGCGGGCAGCAGCTCGTCGGCACGGTCCGGGGCGGCCATCACCGCACCCAGGTGCAGCGGGCGTTCGATGGTGTACTTGCCGCTCTTGTACCGGCAGATCTGCTCGGCCTTGTGGCGACTGCGTTCGTGACGCGCACTGCCAATGATGTCCAACACCTGGCCGACGTTGAGCTCGATACGCAGCTCATTCCAGATGGCCCACGCTGCACGACCCGCGTCGGCCATGAGCACGTCGCCGTACACGAATGCAAGGTCGCCGACCAGGATGGCTACGCCTTCGCCGAACCGACGGTCCTCGCCGGCCCATCCGTTGTCGCGGTGGTGCTGCCCGAAGACCGTATGCGTGGTTGGGTTGCCGCGCCGGCTGGCTGCGTCGTCCATCACGTCGTCGTGAAACAGCGCGAACGCATGCATCAGCTCGAAGGCTGCGCCGGCGTTGGCCACCATTGCGTCATCGGAGTTGCCTCCCGCGGCCACATAGCCCCAATGACAGAACGCCGGGCGGAGCCGCTTACCTCCGACCAGGATCAAGCGGCCGATCTCGGCCATTGGCTCAGCGAGATCGGCATCGAATGCCGCCCATCGAGCATGTTCGGGCTCCAGGAACTCACGTAATCGCTGCTCGACGCGAGCGGCGATGATCGCAAGGGAGGGCGGTGCTGTCGGCGACGTCACGGGTGGCAGGTTACGGCCCCGGTCAGAAGAAGGTGCCGCAACGCGGCAGCGGGCGACTCGCGAACAGCAGGTCGGCGTCGGCCACAGCGCCGGAACGTTGCTGCTGCACCACGCCACCAACCCACAGATCGTGCCACGCAGTGCCACCCAGGTATGCGGCTGACGCGCCGTTGATGGTGGTGACCAGGTCTGCATTCTCCCCACTGACACCGCTTCGTCGTGCACCGGCGGACGAGACCTCCCACGTGCCGCAGTTGGCGGGGAACCACGGGTCCGTGACTGCAACGGTGACGGCGGCACTGGTGGCGTTGTAGGTGCGCGCCGACAGCGCAGCATCGACGTCGAGCAGGCGCAGCCACTGCTCGTCATGGCGCATCTTCGACAGGTAGTGCCGTTGGTTCCTGAGCCCGAAACGAACTGCGTCGTCGAGTGGACGCTCGCTGGCATGCACGACATCGATGAGGTCGAGCTCGAGGATGAACTTCCACAGCGCCAGCTCGACAGCGGGGTTGGCACCCCACACATCATCGACGGTGCACTTGCCACCAAGATGCTCGACCGATGACTCCAGCCATTTCAACGTGTACTGCGCCCAGCCGTCATCGACACCTTCGGCGTTGGTGTGGACGATGACGTACGCGGCCTTCTTCATGGCCAGCGCATCTTCCAGGTAGCGCTCGTGCATCCACAACGGGCGCCCTATCGCGCCTGGCCTGTCGAACCCGATGCGCTCGTGCAGCTCGGCGATCGTTGCCAGCGTCTCGGGGCGATCGAGGATGCGAATGGAACCGGCAGCGACGGGCACCACCACGCGAGCACCAGCACGACGGTCGATTTCGATTTCCCACGCCTCGCCCGCCACGGCAAAACCGAAGCGGTCGTAGATGACCGCCTCGCTGGCACGCAGACTGGCCAGCGCCAAGCCGGCATCCACTGCCTCGCACAACAGCTGGTGCATGGCCGTGGTGAGCACCCCTCGGCGGGTGTGTGTTTGGCGCACGCCAACGCGAGAGACACCGGCCGTGGCCAGGCGAGCGCCGCCGGGCACTGCGGTGACCAATGGGAATGCACCGACGTGGCCGACGCACTGCGAACCGTCCCACGCAGAGATGGACAAGAAGTTGGCAAAGGAGGCGACGAGATGGGGCTTGGCCCAGTCGTCGTCAGATGATGGCGGGAAGAGCAACGCCGTGCGGAAGACGTCGGATGCCGCGCGCAGTTCGTCGGGTCGGGTGCGGCGAAACTCGATGTTCATGGCGTCAATCTCTCATCACGGCGAACACAGACGCTCACGAATTTCAGCAGAGAACCGCGTGGTTCCATTCACTCGTCGGTGCCCAGCTCGGCAACGACCTGCTCGATCTGCAGGCGCGCGTTGCCGATGCGGTCGCGGCAGAAGCCGATGAGCTCCGAGGCGCGCTTGACCTGCGCGGCCAAGACGTCGACGTCGACGTCGGTGCGCTCGAGTTCGGCGAGGATGGTTTCCAGCTCGGCGAGTGCTTCGGCATACCCCTGCGCGACTTCGCCATCTGCGGCTGCCTGTCCTCGGCTTTTCGGTTGGCTCACGAGTTGGTCTCCTCCACACGGCTGTTTGCCGTGCCCTTGGCGAATGTGGTGACGATCCGGTCGCCGGGCTGCACCTGTGCGGCGTCGCGCACCGTGCGCCCGTCGAGCGTGCGAGTGATGCTCCAGCCGCGGGCCATGGTGTGCACAGGGTCGAGCAGGCGCACTCGTTGCTCGACGGCGTCGAGATGGCGAAGCTCGGGATCGAGGCGCTGCGGAGCGCGGCCAACGGCGGAGGCGGCAACGGCCAGGCGTGTATCGGCGCGTTCCACCACCCGGCTGGCGCCGAGACCGACCCGTCGAGCGCGCTGCGACAGGCGCTCGTCGGCACGCCCCACCGCTGCGACAACGCGAAGGCGAATGCCGTGCGCCAGTTCGGCCACGTCGGTGGCCGCAGCTGTGACATCGCGCTCGGCCTTGCGTTCGATTGCCGTCCACAGCAGCTCGGTGCGCCGTTGAAAGGCAATCACATGCTCCACCAATGCAGCCGCGCAGGCGGTCGGGGTTTTGAGCGCGGTGTGCGCCACCTCGTCAGCAACACTGCGGTCGATCTCGTGGCCGAGACCGGTGAACACCGGAATCGGCGAGAGGGCGATCGCGGTAGCGATGGCTTCATCGTCGAACGTGGCCAGCTCGCTGCGACTGCCACCGCCTCGAATCACGACCAGCGCGTCGAGGTCGTGATGGCTCGCCAGCGTGCGAACGGCAGCAGTGACCTCGGTGACCGCCCACTCGCCCTGCACCCGCACGTCGACCACGCGCAGCTGGAACGCCAACGTGCTGCGCTCGATCTCGTGGAGGAAGTCGGCCCAGGCAGCGCTGGCGGTGCTGGTGACGACCCCCACCCGCAGCGGCGCCGGCGGGAGGCGGCGGCCACGGTTGCGGTCGTACAGCCCGGTGGCGACCAGCCGACGTACGACGTCGTCGCGCTGCAGCGCCAGCTCGCCCAATGTGAATCGCGGATCGATGCCGCTCATCTTCAACCCGAGCTGGCCGGACGGCGCGAAGAAGTCGAGGTGGCCGAAAATACGCACCTTGAGACCATCGGCCAGGCGCAACCGGTTCTTCATCAGCAGTGGCTTCAGCCGCGCCTGCGCAGGGGCGAAGAACTGCACGTTGAGAGCGGCCTTGCCGTCCTCCATGTCCTCCACCAGCCGGAAGTAGGCATGCGGACCGCGAACGCTCCACCCCTGAATTTCGCCACGCACCCACACGCCATCGGTGAACTTTCGCCGCAGTGCGCCGTTGATGGCCTCGGCCAGCTCACCCACGGAGAACGTCGGCACGCCGCCATCGTCCTGGGCGGTCTCGTCCATCTCCAGGTCAAAGCCGGGTTGGCTGTACGACGGTTGGCCAGCGCGAGACATCGCGGCAGAGGTTACGCGCCCAACTCACGAACATTGTCGAAGTCGGGGTCAGGTTCTTGCAGCGCACCGAACAGCTCGCCGTCGATGGGCAACAGTTGCTTCTTGCGCAGGTCTTCAATCGAGTTGAGCGGCCGCTCGAGCGCGCGACGGCGGGTAGTGGCCAGTTCTTCGAACGAGCGGTTGACCGTCTCGAACTGGCGACGCACACGGTCGACCTGTTCGGTGTACTTGCCCCACTGCTGGTCGAACCTGCCCAGCAGCCCAAGGATTTCCTTGCTGGTCTGCTCGATCATGAAGTTGTCGAACGCCTGACGGATGACGCCGAGGAACGCGAACAGGGTGAGTGGCGAACAGATGACCACGTGCTGTGCCATCGCTTCCTCCACCAGGCTGGTGTCGGACTCGTGGATGAACGCCGCCAGGCTCTCGTTGGGCACGAACAGCAACACGTTGTCGACCGTCGGCCGGTTATCGGCCTGGGCATACTCGCGCTTGGCCAGCTCGCGTACGCGGGCCCGCACGTCGCGCACGAACGTGGCACGGTGGGCAGAACGCTCGGCCTCGCTGCCCGCTTCGAGGAACTTCAGATACGACGCCATCGGAAACTTGACGTCCATGAACAGCACGTGCCCCTTGGGCAGCACGAACGTGAAGTCAGGAATGCCGGTGCCATCGCCGGCGACCGCGGTGCGCTTGAAGTAGTTGATCTTCTCCTGCATACCGGCCATGCGCAGCACGTCTTCGGCCATGCGCTCGCCCCACTGGCCGCGAGCGTTGGAGGAGGCCAGCGCTTCGCGCAAGCTGCTGGTGGTTCCTGCCAGGGACTGCGTGATCTCGGTGTGCACCTGCAAGCTGCGGTCGACCTGCCCGAACCGCTCGCTGGTGGACTCGCCCAGCTGCTGGACCAGTTGTGACAACCGCCCAAGGTCGGCGTGTACCCCTGCCTGCACCTCACCCAACTTGGCGTCGATCAATTCTTGTCGACCGGCCAGCGAAGCGTCGGATGCTTGCGTGTGAGCGCCGAGCTGCTCGCGGGTGAACATGACCGCCTGCTCGACTGCCGCCTGCACCGCCATATCGCGCTCGCGGGCGGCCCGTTCATTGGCCTGGGCCACAGCGGCTGCTACGGCCTGCTGCACCATCTGCTGGGGAACCTCCATCAGTACTGGCTGGGCAGGTGCCACCGGCGCGACGCGACGATTGGCCAGCAGCCACGCGATTGCGGCAGCTGCGCCGACGAGGAGAACAACGAGGAGGGCAACCAGTACGACTTCCATACCCCTCATCATGACGAAAGGGTGTGACGGGGTTCGCGGATGGCCTATTTCCCCAGGTCAGACGGTGGCGGCGGTCTCGCCGGCGCGAACTTGGGCGGCGTAGACGCCGTCCTGCGTGAGCAACTCGTCGTGGGTGCCCTGCTCGACGATGCGGCCACCTTGAAGCACCACGATGCGATCGGCGTCGCGGATGGTGGACAGACGATGGGCGATGACGAGTGCGGTGCGGCCACGCAATGCTTCCTCCAGCGCTGCCTGCACGTGCGCCTCGTTCTCGTTGTCGAGGTGGCTCGTGGCCTCGTCCAGAATCATGACAGCCGGATTCTTCAGCAGCAGTCGGGCAATCGCCAGCCGCTGCTTCTCGCCACCGCTGAGCCGGTAGCCGCGCTCGCCAACGATCGTTTCGTAACCATCGGGCAGGGTCGAGATGGTGTCGTGGATACGGGCACCGCGACAGGCCGCATCCAGCTCAGCGTCAGTTGCGTTCGGCTTGGCGTAGCGAAGGTTGGCGCCAATCGACTCGTGAAACAGGTGCGGGTCCTGGCTGACCACGCCAATGGCATCGCGCAGCGAGTGCTGCGTCAGGTCGCGCACGTCGTGCCCATCGACCAGCAACGCCCCGCCGGTCACGTCGTACAGCCGCGGGACCAGGCCCGACATCGTCGTCTTGCCGGAACCGGATGCGCCCACCAACGCAACCGTCTCGCCCGGCTCGATCAAAAGCGAGACGCCCTGCAGTACGTCGTAGTCAGGGTCAGACGCAACGAACGATGACGGTGCCTCCAACGACGGGACCGTGACGTCCGCAGCTGCCGGATAGCGGAACCACACGTCGCGGAACTCCACGCGACCCTGCGGCGCGATGAGGTCGATGGCACCAGGACGATCGATGATCGGCTCAGGTGCGTCGAGCACCTCGAAGACCCGCTCGAAACTGACCATCGCAGTCATCAGGTCGACGCGCGCATTCGTGAGCCCGGTGAGCGGCTGGTAGACCCGTGTGACGAGCGTCGCCAGTGCAACCAACGTGCCGGGGCTGATGTTGCCGCTGACCACCAGATGGGCGCCGACACCGTAGATCGCTGCCGCGCCGAGAGCGCCGACGAGACCGAGCGCAACGAAGAACACCCGCCCTAACATGGCCGCACGAATACCGGTGTCGCGCACACGCACCGCACGACTGGCGAACAACGAGACCTCGTCGTTCTGGCGACCGAACAGCTTCACCAACAGCGCTCCAGCGACGTTGAAACGCTCTGCCATCTGCGAGTTCATCTCCGCATTGGTTGCCATGTTCTCGCGCGAGATCACCTGCAACCGAGCGCCCACGCGCTTGGCCGGAATGATGAAGATGGGCAACACCACCAGCGCCAGCAACGTGAGCCGCCATTCCAACGCAGCCATCGCCGCGAGCGTGGTGGCGAGCACGACGATGTTGCTGACCACGCTGCCCAGCGTGCTGGTCACCGCCGTCTGCGCGCCGACGACGTCGTTGTTGAGTCGGCTCGTGAGCGCACCGGTTTGCGTACGAGTGAAGAACGCAATCGGCATCCGTTGGACCTTCGCGAACAACGCCACGCGCAGGTCATAGATCAGGCCTTCGCCAATGTGAGCGCTGCACCAACGCTGCACGATTGCCAGCCCGGCGCCACCCACGGCTGCGAGCACCACCACAAGGGCGAGGAGCGTGATCTGGCCGCGGTTCTTGTTGGGAATGGCATTGTCGAGAATGCTGCGGAACGCGAACGCTGGGATCAGCTCGATCAGCGCCGACACCACGATTGCTCCGAGGAACAGTCCGATGGTACGGCGGTAGGGACTGGCGAACTGCCACGCGCGCCGCAACGAGTTGCGCTGCAGCTTCTTGCCCTTCACCGCGTCGGAATCACCCGGCATCATCATGTGTGGTCCCATGCGCATGCCACCGAGGATACGGACGAGCACGCGCACTTCTACGATGACCTTCATGCGTCACCGACCGTCTCTCGCCCTCGCCTGTCTTGTCGTGGGCGGCCTCCTGGCTGCCTCGTGCGGCGACGGCATCAACGAGGGCGTCAACGAGGGTCGCGGCACGCGCGGCACCATCGATGGCGTCACACTCCACACCGAGAGCACCGTTCCAGTGGACCCCAGCGACTTCGCGTGGACCGATGTCGAGGCCGGCATCGACGAGGGCACGCTGGAAGTCCCACTGGACTACCGGGACCCGAGCGGCGACACCGTCACCCTGTATCTGATGCGGCACCGCGCTGTCGACACCGCCAACAGAATTGGCTCGCTACTGGTCAACCCCGGCGGCCCCGGCTACGGCGGCAGCGGGCTGGCCTACAGCGCGGACAGCATCTACGGCCAAGACCTCCTGGATCGCTTCGACATCATCGGCTGGGACCCGCGGGGCACCGGCCTCAGCCAGCCTGCCATCGACTGCATCGACGACTACGACAAGTACTTCGGGCTCGACTCATCGCCCGATACACCCGAGGAACGCCAGGCACTGATCGACGCCGGCACCGAGTTCGCCAAGAACTGCCAGCGCAGGAACAAAGGGGTGCTGTCTTTCGTCAGCACCGAAAGTTCCGCCCGCGACATGGATTCCATTCGCGCCGCGCTCGGCGAGACGAAGATCTCGTACTTCGGGTTCAGCTACGGCAGCGAGCTGGGCACCACGTGGGCAACACTCTTCCCCGACACGGTCCGCGCTGTCGTGGTCGACGGCGCAGTCGACCCCACCGTCGGTTATCTGGAGCAGAACATTCAGCAAGCTGCCGGCTTCGAGGCCACGTTTGCGACCTTCCTCGCTCAGTGCAGCGCGGCACCGACGTGTGCGTTCTACAACGGCGGCGATGCCGAGGGCGCGTACGACGCACTCTCCGCGAAGACTGATGCGAAGCCGATCACTGTCGACCCAAAACGCACTGATGTGACGCAGGGTGTGCTCACCACGGCCGTCTCCGATGCGATGTACGACCAGAGCTACTGGCCGCAGCTGGAGCAAGCATTGGCCGACCTGCAAGGCGGCGACGGCCAGGGCGTCCTCGATCTGTACGACGACTACTACGGCTACTCCGGCGACAGCTGGGACGACTCGCTCGAGGCGTACTTTGCCATTGGGTGCCTCGACGACCCGGGCAGCACCGGGCCCGACGACCTCTACTCGCAAGAGGCCGAGTTCGCGGCGGCCGCACCACGCCTCGGCCGTAGCTGGATGGCTGAGCTGACCTTCTGCTCCGTCTGGCCGGTGCCCGCCGCACCCATCGTGACCATCACCGGTCGCGGTGCAGGCCCGATCGTGGTCGTCGGCACCACCGGCGACCCAGCCACACCGCTGGACGGTACCCGCAACATGGCCAGGGCATTGGAGGACGGCCATCTGGTGATCGTGACGGCCGACCAGCACACTGGGTACGGCGTCAACACCTGCGTCAACGACGTGGTCGACGGCTATCTGGTCGATCCGGACGCCCCTCTGCACGACGAGATCATCTGTGACTGATGCCCCACGGTTGATGCGCCGCGGCTGACGGAAACCGGCCGAAGCCAGGCCGTAGCCTCCACGCCATGCCTCGCACCTTCATCTCGCTCGCGATCGCACTGTCGCTCGTGGCGGCCTGCTCGGACGGCAACAGCGTGTCGTCCACCAAGTCGAATGCGGACACGACCGTCAGCGCCACGGGCACCAACGGCACCGGCGGGCCCGCCGACTTCGAGTGGTTGGACTTCGGTAGTGACGGCACCGTCCAGACGGGCCACCTGGAAGTGCCGATCAATTACGACGACCCATCACAGGGCACCTTTGATCTCTATGTGGCTCGCCACCTCGCCGACCCAGCCAAGCGCATCGGCAGCCTGTTGGTCAACCCCGGTGGCCCAGGTTTTGGTGGGAGTGACTTTGCCATCTACGCCGACCAGATCTACGGGAAGGCCCTGCTCGATCGGTTCGACATCATTGGTTGGGACCCGCGCGGCACCGGCCTCACCACCCCGGCCATCGACTGCACCGACGACTACGACCACTTCTACGCCAGCCTCGACGTGACCCCGGACAATGCGACCGAGCGCCAGGCAATTGCCGACACCGCGAAGGAGTTCGCCGACGACTGCGCGACCAAGAACGCAGACATCATCGACTTCGTCGGCACCAACAACTCGGCCCGCGACATGGACTCCATTCGCCGGGCGCTTGGCGAGGCAACCATCAGCTACTTCGGGTTCAGTTACGGCAGCGCGCTCGGGGCCACGTGGACGACGCTCTTTGCCGAAACCGTGCGCGCTGCCGTTCTCGACGGTGCCGCCGACCCCACCGCGGACCCCAGCGAGCTGAGCTTGCAGCAGAGCGTCGGCTTCGAGAACTCGTTGACCACCTTCCTCGCCCAATGTAGCGATGACACAACCTGCGAGTTCCACAGCGATGGCGATGCAGAGGGTGCATTCGATGCATTGATGACGGCGGTCGACAACGACCCTGTGCCGTCCGAATCGGGTCGTCCGGACGTGAACCTGCAGGTAGCACTCTCGGCCGTGGCACAGGCGATGTACTCCGACCAGCGGTGGCCGCAGCTGGCGAAGGCGCTCGCCGAGGCGCAGAAGGGCGATGGCCGCGGGCTGCTGGTGCTGTACGACGAGTACTTCAAGCGCAGCGCCGACGGCACGTACCAGAACTCGCTCGAAGCCTTCCAGACCATCTTCTGTATGGACACCGCCGAGCGTTTGACCGTTGCCCAGGAGGACGCAACGGCCCCGGACTTCAATGCCGCGGCGCCCCGCCTGTCGCCAGGCACGACCGGCAGCTACTTCTGCACCTTCTTCCCAACCACCACTGACCCGCGGGTGGTGATCACGGGCAAGGGTGCAGGGCCGATTCTGGTGATGGGCACCACTGGCGACTCGGCCACGCCACTGTCGGGCACCCGCGTGATGGCCAACTCGTTGGAGGATGGTCGACTGGTCGTCGTCACGGGTAACCAGCACACGGGTTATGGCGTGAACGCCTGTTCCTCGGACACCATCGAGCAGTACCTCATCGACCCGGCGAAGAATGCTCCCACCGACGGCGCCGAGTGCCCATGAACCGCCCTGGCTGACGCCATCCGGGTGTGAAGAACGAACATGCCCGGCGCCGCAACGGCCCGGGCATGCTCAGAGTTGTCGTTCGACAACATCACTGGCGGAAGGGGTGGGATTTGAACCCACGGAGAGTTGCCCCTCGCACGCTTTCGAGGCGTGTCCCTTTGGCCGCTCGGGCACCCTTCCGGGGCGGAAGGTTAACGGATATGGCGTCGGGTGCCACCAAGAGTTCCACGCAGCGCGAGGTCACTGGCCGTCACCCCGTGCCCACCGATGGCGAAACACTAAAGGTCAAGAAACTGTCTGCCGAAGACCTTTCCGTGCATGCAGACCTGTTCGCCCACGAGGGCGGCTTCACCCCTCGCCCTGCCTGGCAGGTGATCGAGGCTGCGCGCCGCCAGATGTTGACCGGTGAGCTCTCACTCGCCACCACCCCGACCACTCATGTGTATCTCCGTGATGGCCAGGTGTACTTCGCCGAACGCACCACCGACGGTGGATTGGGCGTGCGGCTACTCGTCGAAGGCGTGATCACCCGCCAACAGATGGGCAAGGGCGCGCTGTTGGTCAGTGGCGTCGAGCACCTCGGACGGATGTTCCAGCGTGATCCGTCGATCGACCGCCAGCCGGTAGAGCTGTGTGTCGAGTTGATGACCGACGACGTGCTCACCTCGGTGGCGAACGACGTGATCGATCACTACACGATGACGATGTACAAGCGGCATGCCAATGGTATCGATCGTTGGTTGCCGACTCGCATAGAAGTGATCACGCACATCGTCGAGGGCTCATACCTTGCAGAGCCCGACGCCACGATCACCCCCGGCCCGGGCCCTCGCCGTGCGGCCCCCGTCGCCGAACCGGTCGCCGTTGAGCCACTCGTCGAAGCGCCGGTCGTCCAACCGGTCGTCGAAACGCCGGTCGTCGAAGACGTCGTGGTCGAAGACGAGGCCGTTGCTGTCCTCGTCGAAGACGTCGTGGTCGAAGACGTCGTTGTCGAAGACGTCGTTGTCGAAGACGTCGTGGTCGAAGACGTCGTGGTCGAAGACGTCACCCCTGAGGTCGTGACCCAACCGGAGCCTTCTGATGACATTGCACTTGCGCTGGCACTGGCGGCCACGTTCAGCGAATCCGCCGATGGTTCGGACAACGGCTCGGGCATCAGCCTGGCTCAGTCTGCCGTCGACGCGATCATGTCGTCAGCCATTGCAGACGAGGTCGCAGAGGCAGTCCGCCGGGCACTTGCAGCCATCGACGCGGCAGCGCAGCCGGTGACCAACATTTCGCCCACAGATTTCACCGGTTCGGCGCCGACGCTCGAGCAACCTGCGACTACGTCCGCCGCATAAGCGTCGGGGTGTGTCAGCGCCGCCGCTCGGCGAAGAATGACTTGAGGAGCTGGCCGCATTCGTCGGCCAACACACCGCCGTCCGTTGGCGGACGGTGATTCAGCCGCTCGTCGGCGCACACGCGATACAGGCTCTCCACCGCGCCAGCCTTCGGGTCGGTGGCGCCGTACACCAGGCGCCCGAGCCGGCTGTTGACGATTGCGCCCGCACACATCGTGCACGGTTCCAACGTGACGTACAACGTGCAGTCCAGCAGCCGCCAGTGACCGACCACCAACGAGGCGTCGCGCAGTGCGAGCACCTCGGCATGCGCCGTCGGGTCGCCCGTCAGCTCACGCTCGTTGTGACGCGACGCAATCACCAGACCGTCGCGCACGACAATCGCACCGATTGGAACGTCGCCGTGCACCGCTGCCGCGTGCGCCTCGACGAGCGCCAGCTGCATTGCGTCGCTATCCGAGAGTGCTGCCGACATGCGCCGCACTCTATGGAAAAATGGCGGAGGGGGTGGGATTCGAACCCACGGAGGGTTGCCCCTCACACGCTTTCCAAGCGTGCCGATTCGGCCGCTCTCGCACCCCTCCTGGGTGGCGACGCAGGCTAGCGGCAACCCGCACGATTGTCGCTAGGCTTCGCATTCAGCACCCGCTGGGTGTGGTGATGGTCGGGCCCTGTGCAACGGGCGTCCGGGAACCAGGTCAGGACCGGGAGGTAGCAGCCTTCAACGGTGCCGCCTGTGTGCCGCAGGCCACCTGGCCATCACCACACTCAGCGGGTGTTGCTATTGGCCGCCAGCCCCACGAGCAGACACTCGCTCCCAGACGCGAGCCGCACGGTCGGCCATGTCAGGTGCACCAATTCGCGCTGCCAGTGCGGCAAACTCCGTGGTCGGACCCTGCCACCGCCAGTCGTCGACCACACCCACAGGCACGTCGATCGCCGTCGTCGCGATCACGCGGAACAGCAACGCGTCGGCCATTTGGTCCTGCAGCGTGCGCGCCAACTTCTCGGCGCCACGCAAGCCAGGCAAACCCCACTCCGCACTTGAGGCGGGAATCGCGTCGATGTGCCCGAACTTGGCGAGCACGGTGGACGCACTCTTCGCACCCCAACCGGGTAGCCCGGGAAACCCGTCAGCGGAGTCGCCCACCAGCGCGAGGTAGTCGGCAATGGACGACGGCTTGACGCCGAACTTCATTTCCACCCCGGCCTCGTCGATGATCTCGTCCTTGCGACGGTCGTACTGCACCACCCGCGTCCCACGCACGCACTGACCCAAGTCCTTGTCCGGCGTGACGATCAGCACCTGCTCCACTCGCGGGTCGGCGTCGGCCACCGCTGCAGCAGCGGCCAGCGCATCATCGGCCTCCCACTCCACCATTGCCCAGATCGTGAACCCGCACGCTGACAGTGCTTCTTCCATCACCGGAATCTGATGCAGCAACACCGGATCCATACCTTCGCTGCTCTTGTAACCGGCGTACAGGTCGTTGCGGAAGCTCTCGATCACATGGTCGCTGGCGACCGCAACGTGGGTTGCGCCCGACGAAACCAACTGCAGCGTGCTGGCCACCACACCGACGGTTGCGTCGTAGGGACCGGCGTCACCATGGCGCGACACCTGGCCGAAATGTTGACGGAACAGTTCGTACGTTCCATCGATCAGATGTACTCGCATCGTTTCACCGTATCGCGGCAGCAATCTCTCAAGAGTTGGGCAAGACGATCCGATACCTAATCCGTGGCGACGGACTACACCCCCCACGCGGGGACTCGAATCGACAGGGGGGGCAGAGCATGACTACGAACACGCCTGCACCGAACCAAGCACCAGCTCAAAGCGCATCGCCGACGGCGATGTCGCCGAGCTCGACGGAAGTGCTGGCGGCAACGATTGCCGGCGCTGTCGAGCGGCAGCTGACCCAGTACGTGTCAGCGATGGCCCAGCAAGTTGACGCCACACGACAGGCGGTGGAAACCCACCGCAACGAGCTGCGCGCCGAATTTCAGGAGCAGATCCAGGCCGTGGTCGCGCAGTTTGCCGCCGCCCAGGAGACCAGCGGCGCCCAGCAGCAGGAACAACTGACCTCCATGTTGGAGCGGCAGCTGTCCGAGTTCTCGCAGCAGCAGAACAGTCGTCTCAACGAGGTCGAGAACAGGGTGCTCGAATCCGCCGCGGCCGCTGGCGGCGTTGACGCCACCGAGCTGGCAACACTTCGCGAGCACATCGACGGCCAGAGTGCCGGCGCCCACGCCCGCATCGACGAACTCCACAAGGCCACCCGCCGTTTCGACGAGCAGGCATCAGCAATGGTGCAGCACGTCAACGACACCACGATCGCCCTCACGCACCGGATGGACGAAGGCAACCAGGCCCTCGCCAGTGCTGTCGAGGAGCGCCTCGGGTTCGTGCGCACCACGCTGGAATCGGTAGGCCCGGAAGTGCAGCGCCAGTTGGCAGAACAGACCGCGACGATGTTGCAGCGTGTCGACTTCACCGAGCACAAGGTCACCGACCGCATGCTGGCGATGGAAGAACGCGTCAACGAGCAGAACGGCACCAAGATCGCACAACTCGATGCGACCATCGGCCGTATCGGTGCGGGTTTCGACGACGCGATGGCTGCCCTTTCGCAGCGCATGCTGGACCTCGAGAACAAGCTGTTCACCACCAACGATCAGCTCACCGCGTTGATGGAGCAGGTCAGCACCGTCGATGACAAGGCGATGACTGCCATGAGGGAGCAGCTGTCCGCTGCGGTCGGTGAGGCGATGCTCGTTCGTATCGAAGTCGAACGCGTCGTGGCCAGCACCGAAGACAAGATCGGTAAGAGTGCCTTGCGGATGGCCGAGATCGAGGCCCTGCTCGCTGACGAGATGGATGTCAGCGCGTCCGTCCAGCTGGAACGGCTGGAGGAACTCGAGCGGGCGCTCATCGCCCTCGACCCGGACCAGTTCGTCCGCAAGACCGACCCCAACGCGGGGTCACAGCCCGTCCGATCGGCGTCGATCCCAGCCGCACCGCCCGCAGCCCCCACGCTGACCCCGGTGGCCGCGTTGCCCGGCACCTCATTGTCCCCCCCGCTGCCCGAAAGCAGCCCGACAAGTTCTACCGAACCGAGCCTGTCGTCGTTCTGACGGCAGCTCCGCGGACACCCCTAGGCGAGAGACGGGATCATGGCACTCTTCAAAGGTTCAAAGGAAGCACCTCCTGAGGCGGAGGGCGAATCATCGTCGGAATGTATGAAGGTCGGCCAGTTGCTGGTCGACAGCGGCCAAATCTCGGCCGACAACCTTGCCGCGGCTCTTGCGCAGGCCAACGGCGACCTGTTGCAGTTTGCCGACATCGTGCTGGGCCGCTTCGGAGCCGGGCGCACGGAGGTGGCCATGGCCATTTCCACCGCCACCGGCGTACCTGCCGTTGACACCAAGGGCATCGTCATCAGCGACGAGGTCAAGGGCGTGCTCGACGAAGCCGTCGTCCGCGTGCACTGTGCGGTTGCCGTGGCCGAGGAGGGCACCACGCTGGTCGTGCTGTGCAGCGACCCTTCACCCGGACGCAAAGCCGCCATCGAGGCCGCCGCCAACCGGCCGGTCAAGTTCTACATCTCCGATCCGTCCACGGTTCGCACGTTCATCGACCTCGTCTATCGCGCTGACGCCGACGTCAGCCGCCTGGTCGCGAGCCTGGAAGTCGCCGACGATCAAGCGAAGATCGCCGCGATCGCGGCCGAGATCAGTCTCGACGATCAGGCACCCGTCATTCAGCTCGTCAACCGCGTCGTCAGCCAGGCCATGCGCGACCGAGCCAGCGACATCCACATCGAACCGCAGGACGAGATCGTCCGCGTGAGGTTCCGTATCGACGGACACCTGGTCGTGGCCTTCGAGTTGCCGATGGGCGTGCACGCTGCGCTCACCAGCCGCCTCAAGATCATGAGCGGAATGAACATCGTGGAGAAGCGTCGCCCGCAGGACGGCCAGTTCTCGACGGTGATCGACGGCAAGGAAGTCGACGTTCGTGTTGCCAGCGTCGCCACCGTCTTCGGCGAGAAGATCGTCATGCGTATTCTCGACAAGAGCCGTTCGATGATCGGTCTTGCCGAGCTGGGCTTCCCCCGCGAGACGTACCTGCACTATTCGAAGATGATTCACTCGCCATTCGGCATGGTCATCTGTGCCGGCCCGACGGGTGCCGGCAAGACCACCACGCTGTACGCCTCGCTGCTGGAAGTGAACTCTGCGGGCAAGAACATCACCACCGTGGAAGACCCGGTGGAATACGTCTTCCCGGGCATCAACCAGATCCAGACCAATGACCAGGCTGGCCTCACCTTCGCCACCGGCCTCAAGGCCATCTTGCGGCAAGACCCCGACGTCATCCTCGTCGGTGAGATTCGTGATGCCGACACCGCTCGCATTGCTGTGCAGTCCGCACTCACCGGTCACCTCGTGCTCTCGTCGCTTCACGGCACCGACAGCGTGGCCGCACTCCACCGCTTCCTCGACATGGGCATCGAGGCGTTCCTCATTGCATCGTCGGTGGTGGGTGTCATCGGCCAACGTCTGTTGCGTCGCATCTGCGACTCGTGCAAAGAGCCCTACACCCCGCCGGCCGACGAGCTGGCCGTGTTCCGCCAGAACAGCGGCGGCAGCGAGAAGAGCACGTTCTACCGCGGCGCCGGCTGCAACTTCTGCGCCGGTACCGGCTGCCGCGACCGAATCGGTGTGTACGAACTGTTGCGCATCACCCCCGAGCTGCGCCGACTGATCGTCGGCTGGGCCACCACCGAAGAACTGCGCCGCCTTGCCGTCGCCCAGGGCATGCGCACGATGCTGCGCGAAGCCATGGCACTGGTGGAGAACGACGTCACCACTATCCCCGAGGTCGTCAAGACCTTGTTCGCCGCCTAGGAGCGCAGCATGCCCAAGTTCGCATACGCAGCAATTGACGCCAGCGGCACGTCCGTCGAAGGTTTCACCAAGGCCGACACCGTCGGCGAGGCGCGGTCGATGCTCCTCGACAAGAACCTGTACCCGATCAAGATCCAAGAGAAGCGCGGCGCACTGCAGTTCGAGCTCACCACGGTCAAGGTCAAGAAGAAGGAACTGATGCACTTCACGCGTCAGCTCGCCGTCTTCGTCAAGGCAGGTATTCCCATCACCGAGGCGATGGAGACCATCGGTGACGAGACCACTGACGTGGCGCTGCAACGCACCATCACCGCCATGGTCGAGGACCTGCGCAACGGTGGCACGCTCTCCGGCTCGGCCGGCAATCACCCGGAAGCGTTCCCCACGTACTACATCGGCATTCTCAGTTCGGCGGAGTTGACCGGCAAGCTCGACGACACGCTGGAGAGCCTGGCCGGCTACTTGGAGCGTGAGGTGGAAACCCGCTCGAAAGTGATCTCGGCGCTGTCATACCCGGGCGTCGTCATGGTGATGGCGTTCTTCACCGTCTGCGTGCTGGCCGGCTACGTGCTGCCGCAGTTCAAGCCGCTCTTCGAGGAACTCGACGCCAAACTGCCGTTCGCGACGCGAGCACTGTTGTGGGTTGCCGATCTGTTCACCGTGATGTGGTACATCCCCTTCACCGTGTTGATGTGCTTCGTCGGGTGGATCATGTGGATGCGCAAGACGGAGAAGGGCAGAGTCTTCAAGGACAAGTTCGTTCTCAAGATTCCGATCATCAGCGGCATCATCGAATACGCAATTCTCGAGCGCTTCTGCCGCATTCTTGGTGCAATGGTGAAGGCAGGCGTGCCGCTGCCCGAGGCAATGCGCACCACCACCGAGTCGATGAACAACGTGGTGTACCGCGAGCGGCTGGTCGAGGCGCAAGAGGAGATGATGGAAGGTGGCGGGTTTGCCAAGCCGCTGGCCCGCACTGAACTGTTCCCGGGCGCCGCGCGGCAGATGTTCAAGGTCGGTGAAGAGACCGGCACCCTGGACAAGCAGTTGGAGGTCGCCGCCTACTACTTCGACCGCGAACTCGAAGGCCGCATCAAACGGTTCACGACGATGTTCGAGCCACTGATGATCGTGTTCGTGGGCGTCGTCGTCGGTTTCGTTGCGGTTGCGTTGGTGCAGGCAATGTACGGCGTGCTCGACGGCACGAAGAAGGACATCTAGCCAGTCACTGCGCCCGAAGCGTTTCGGTCAGCGGGCAAGTACGAAGTCGATGTACCGCTGACCGAAGAAGATCGCGAGCACCGTGCCCAACGCAAGGAACGGGCCGAACGGAACCGCCGTCTTGCGGTCGCCCCGCTTGGCAATGAGCACGCCGATGCCCACGACCGCACCGCAGGCGAACCCGAAAAACAGACCCACCGGCGCGAGCCCAGGGTTGAGCCAGCCCAGGTAGGCCCCGAGCAGCGGAGCCAGCCGCACGTCCCCCTCACCCATGCCGCCTCGCGACGCGAGGTAGATGAGCCCCATCGACCCCAGCGAGATGGCAGCCCCGAGCATCATCATCCACAGTCGTTCGGGTGCGTGCTCGACCAGGGCGGCGATCACCAACAGCGGAACGCCGACGCCTGCAGTGCCGTAGATGATCTCTCGCGGCAAACGACGGGTGTGGAGATCGATCCAGCTCAACGCCACCAGCCCGGCCATCAGCACGCAGTACGCCGGCGTTCGCCATGACAGGCCGAAATGCCACGCAGTGAGGCCGAACAGAAGACTGGTTGACAACTCAAGGACGAGCGGTTCGATGCCGATACTCGTATGGCACTTGCGGCACTTCCCGCATAGCGCCAGCCAACTGAACACAGGAACCAGATCGCGGGGACCGAGGCGCAAGCCGCAGTTCCCACACGCCGATCCGGGTTGCACGATCGAAGCCCCCCGTGGGACGCGGTCAACCACCACGGTGAGGAACGAGCCAAAGAGAAGCCCGTACAGGGCAGAGATAGCAATTGTCATCAGCGCAAGTTCCGACTCGGTAGCCCGAGCGGAGTCAACGGAGGATAGCCCCATGTTCAATCCAGATCCGATGTTGGTCACGCTGCTGCAGGCAACCGTGGCTGCAGGAGCCTCCGACTTGCACCTCACCGTCGGCCGCCCGGCGACGGCCCGTCGCGATGGCGTGCTGGTGCCGTTCGAAGGCGTCCAGCTGATGCAGCCGGACGACACCGAAAAGATCGTGATGTCACTGCTGACGGAAGCCCAGAAGCTGGAGCTGGAGCACGAGTCGCAGGTCGACTTCTCGTTCGGCCTCGAGTCGATCGGTCGCTTCCGCGCGAACGCGTTCAAACAGCGCAACAGCTACGCACTTGCCTTGCGCGTCATCCCCTTCAGAGTGCGTTCCCTCGAGGAGCTGGGCGCGCCGTGGGCGGCCAGCGAGCTGCTCAACCGGCCCTACGGCCTTGTCCTCGTGGTGGGGCCTACCGGTTCCGGTAAGAGCACCACGCTTGCGGCGATGATCGACCGGATCAACGAGAGCAAGCCAGTGCACATTCTCACGATCGAGGACCCAATCGAATATCTGCACCACCACAAGGTGGCCATGGTCAACCAGCGTGAAGTCGGCACCGACGTGACCGGCTTCACCGAAGGTCTGCGCAGCGCCCTTCGTGAAGACCCTGACGTCATCCTTCTCGGTGAAATGCGCGACCTCGACTCGATCTCGATCACACTCACGCTTGCCGAGACCGGTCACCTCGTCTTCGCCACGCTGCACACCAACGACGCCTCACAGGCGCTCGACCGCATCGTCGACGTGTTCCCAGCTGAACGACGCGATCAGATCCAGATCATGCTCGCCGGCACCCTACAGGGCGTCATCAGCCAGCGCTTGCTGCCGGCAGAGGGCGGTGGCCGCGTTGCTGCGTATGAGGTGTTGATGGCCAACGAGGCCGTGAAGAACCTGCTGCGTGAGGGCAAGACCCGACAGCTGCGCAACACCATGATCAGCGGCCAGCAAGAGGGCATGCAGACGATGGAAATGGACCTTGCTCGCCTGGTCTCCAGCGGCATCCTCAGCTTCGATACTGCCGCTGAGGTCAGCCAATACCCCAAGGAGATCCTGGCCCAGGCCGCGACCTTCCGCTCACAGGCGCAGGCGCAGGCAACGCTGGAGGCTGGCCAGGGTGCCACCACCGGCGCCGGCACCTACATCAACGCCTGAGGCGGCGACCACACCATGGCTGCCTCCAAGCTCCCCTACAAGATGCTCGGCGGCATCGTGCCATGCCCTGGCGGCTGGCTCATCGTGCCGGCCCGCCTTGCGGGCGTCACCGTCGTTGCTGAAGACCCGGAAGTCGTCAGGACCCTGCTCGACGTGATGGAGCTCAAGCCCCGCTTCGACGCGGCCGCGATCTTCGCCCCCATCGGTCTCCACGACGAGCCGGTCGGGCCGTACCGCCCGTGCGATCAGGACGCCATCGACTTCATCGGCTGGCCGCGCAGCCTGGCGGTGCATCACACGCCATCGCGTGCAGCGCTGAAGGCGCCCACTCGCGAGGCTGCGCTCGAGCTGGAGCCCTGGCTCACCCGCGACGACTTCCGTCGCTTTCGCTGGCTGCGCGAGGCAGAACGCGAGTTCCAACCGTTCCACCAGCGAGCGTTCTTCGCTGCGCACCCGGACCTCACCTTCGTCCAGCTGAACAACGACCGGCCACTGCTGTCGTCGCCGTATCAGCAAGATGGCGTGCTGGAGCGGATGTCGCTACTGCGCGACAAATTGCCGGGCGTCGAGGAGACCATCACACGCACTCCGCCGCCCGGATCGGCCCAGGTGCACCTCCTGCAGGCCACCGGCCTGCTGTGGACCGCTCGCCGCGCTGCCGGTCGAGCGATGAATCGCTTGCCCGCCGAGCCCACATGGGACTCGTCCGGCCTGCGCATGGAACTGGTCCGCTGACTTCAGCTCCATGTTCGCGGCCGCCCACACTGCGATGCGCTGATCCTTCCTGGTGGACAGGTGGGGGCTGACGTCGTCGGGGTCGTTGGATTTCTTGAACGTCGTGATCACTTGAACAGCAGGCGATGATCCTGCGGACGAGACAACGCGATCCTCTTGATCTGCTGACGCTGCCGACCCGAGAAGCAATGGGCGCGACGCTGCCTTGACCGTGTGCTTCGGAGCCACAACTGGGCACCGAACCACACGGTCGATCAGTTACATGCGCGCTTCGTCAGTCAGGAGAGGACGGCCTGGATGACCCAGGAGTTGACGGCGTAGCCGCCGGTCTCGTTGACCTGCACCTGTGCCACCGATGTCACCTTCGGGCCGCTGCCCGTGGTGGTCGTCACGATCTTGAACGTCTGCTGCACGACCGGGTTCAGAAGACCCAGCTGCAAGAAGTCGGGTGCCAGGGCAGGGACTGCCATCTGTGCCGTAAGAATCCCGCCACCAAAGCTGATCCACTTGTTCACGTTCGCCCCTGCGCCAACCACCAGGCTCATCGAGCCCTGCGGCACCGACACGTAACCAGGAATCTTGATCTTGAGCTTCTCAGTGGTCGTGAGATTGATGTCGATGATCGGGCAACCGGCCACCACGGCTGTGGGGGGCGGCGCGCATGGCGTCGGGGCAGCTGCCGTCGACACCAGATTGGATGCCTTGTAGAAGTTGACCAACGCATCCGTCTGGGTTGTCTCGGACACGTAGACAAGGGTCTCCGGAACCTTCAGCTGCCCTGGAATGTCAAGGGCGACCGTGTCCGCGCCGACAATGACGCCGGTCACCGACATGATCGAGACCTCGTTCATGATGGCCGCGGCGTCGGTGTCAGCCACCAGTCGGCGGTTGAACTGAAGACTGACGCCAGCTCCACTACCCGCCACCGCATTGTCGATCACCAAACGACCGTTGGCACCGAAGACCCAGGTGCCCCCGACGCCGTTGCTGTACGCATCCATCGGAGCGTTGATCGCGTCGCCGACCGCCTCTGCATCGCTGTCCACACAACCCTGAGCCGAACCCGACCCGACCACCACGGTCGCGTCGCCGCTGAGGTACACCGACTTCTCGAAGTAGTACACACCGGAGACGAAGTAGACAGGGGCCGAGCCGGTTATCACCACGTCGTCGGTGTACCGCCCGGGAAAGTAGACCCGACAGGTGGAGGAAGGCATCGCGAAGCCGCCGGCGAATGCATATGAGTTGGCCACTGGCGGCAGATAGGGCGTGAAGACCTTGCCGCCACCTGACACCTGGTCGGCATCAGCCGTCCAGCGCAGCGGGTCGATGTCGCCATTCATCGGATAGGGCTTTCCGCACGGCACCTTCGCGCCGACATCGGCAGTGGCCATGCTGGTGCACCAACTGGGCGACATCGTGCCGTCCAGCTCTGGACGCTCCGGTTCTGCGACGTATGCCACAGGAATTACCGCGCCAGAGCCAACCTGCGTCGTCGTCAGTGCGAAGCGCTGCTCGCTCGGAACGTCCTGCAACGCACTACCGGTGGTGGTGCACTCGGTCTCGATGCCCAAGTCGGGTGGCATGTTCAGCTGATGGGCGGTGGTGGCGCCCGAACCAACACATGCCTGATAGAGCTGGAGCGGGTCCAGGAGTGCAGCCCGAAGGCCACCCTTCACCGCCTCCACCTTCACGTTTCGTCCGCTGGTCGCCTTGTTGGCGCGCAAGACGCTCATCGTGTAGGTCATCATCGGCAACACGATCATCGAGCCGATCAACATCACCACCAAGGCGAGGATCAGCACGCTGCCCTCATCTCGTTTGCGAAGGCTGGGAGACTCTTTACTTGGCTTCACCGAATGCCGCCTCATCAGTTCGTCACCGTTTGAAGGCACGACACCGCTTTGTTGGGTTCCACGGTCAGCGTGATCGATGTCCACGGCGCATGGTCCACTACCGGTGTCGTGGTGAACGGGTACGGGGCCCCACCTGCCTTGCAGCTCCAGCTCACGGGCGTGTAGCTCGTGATGTCGGTGAACTCCTGGGGTGTGATGGTGACCACTTGCGAACCACCGCCGGGCAGTGCCACGTCGAACGTGCCACTGCGGTAGGCGGCGGAGGTCTGCACTGTCTCCAGCGTGGTGGCGTTCTGATACGTGAACGGGTCGAGCGCCGAAGTGGCGCCAACCCTGGTTTGCAGGGTGACGGTTCCACCGCACTGATCGAGCGCAATCGACGCCAACGCATTCGAGAAGTTGGTGTAATCGGGCAACACGAAGAGGTCAGCGGCCGCCGCATCGGGATAGGGGCCTCCTCGCGGAGTGGCCTCCACGAAGCCTCCTTCCACACCAGACAGGTTGCCGACAATCAGGTTGCCGATCGTTGCGTAGGCGTTGATAGGAACCTCGGTTGCGTTGTAGTACGTCGACCGCCACCCATCAGTCTCGTCAGAGGTGGTGTTGCTGGCGGTGAATTGCGCAGCCGTCACGGTCGACCAGCTCGACGGAGCACCACTGACCGACGTCTTGAAGTTGTCGCTGGTTCCGTTGTTGAGGTTGCCGGCGTTGTACACCGCAGCGGTGACAGGGTTCCAGATGGTGGTGGTACGCCACCCGTCGCTGCTTGCCGTGTTCGTGTTGCTCAGCGTGTAGAGCGCCTGGGGCACCGTCGTCCAGTTGCTACCCAGGCTGGGCGACACAACCGTCTGCAAGCCGTCACCGTTACCCGAGACGGTGTTGCTGGCCTTGTACTGCGCCTCGGTGATGTTCTGCCAAGAGCCCGTGCTGCCGGTCTTTGTGACCCGATAGTTGTCCGACTCGTCGGGGGTCGTGTTGGCAGCCAAATAATCGGCCCGAGCCTGCGTCGAGGAGTTGTTGTAGGGCCCTATCGCCGCACTGACCCAGGCACCGGACTGAAACTTCTCGAACCGCATGTTCTTACCGCTGATCTGATACTTCACGTTCTCGTTGCGCTGGTAGTCCAGCGAGCCCTGCTCGTACACGACAGTGTTGCCGACCTCGTAGTCGTAACCCGCGCCTCGCACCATCCACTGCGCCTTGGGAATCACTGGCGGCTTGACAGTGAGATTCATCGCCGAGTCCACGTACACGCCGATCATGTTGATCGCGCCACGGTCGCGAACGATTCGCTCGGCACGGTTCCATGCCACCTGCTGAAAGTCGCCGCTGCCGGTGGTGAGTCCGTTGTCCAGCGGGTCCGCCAGCTTGGGGGCCGATGCCGTGGTGTTGGTGAGGCGCGATGTGTTGGGCATTCCGTCCGTGAAGAAGATGAGAGTGCCGGGCAACTGTGCCTGGATCGTGCCATCGGAGTTACGCAGCATGCGAAACAGTCCGTCTTCCCAGTTGGTGCTGCCGCCGCGCTGAATACCACTGGAGTTCACTGCCGGGTCGCCGACCAGGTTGCGCAGCGTCGCCACATCGGCGTCGTCGAGCATGTTGAAGTACTTGCCCCATTCGGCGCCTGACCCCAAGGTGAGCGCTGTGGTGTCGAAGATCACGACCTGCACCTTGATCGGTGTGCCGGCGAACGTGTTGATGAACGAACGGATGCCACCCTTGATGCTGTTCAGCTGGGTCTGGGTGATCGAACCGGAGCGGTCGACCAGCAATCCGAAGTTGCCACCGCACCGAGACCGAGCGGCGCTGAAGTTGGGAGTACCGGTGAGGTCGCTGGTGGTAAGACCAATCTCCCGGTTCGTGCCGCCCGCGCTGAGGCTGATCTGGTTCTGGCCACCGCCGGCGCCTGCCGCATCGCCACCACCGTTGATGGTCACGACGAGGCGTTGCGCGTTCTTGTTCTTGTAGCCGGGGTCTACGTGCGTGACTACATCGCCGGCGCCGCTGATGTCCTCCGGGAGCAGGGCGTCGGTGACGGTCATCACCCATGTGGGCGCTGTGACGCCGTCGACCCACGCGATGGTGTCCGGCGGCGCATCGAGTTCACGCAGCACCACCTGGCTGCTGCACACCGCCATTGCGCCGTCGGCCGAGTGGCACTCGACGCGGTACATCCGAAACTCACCGGTCGCCTCACGCACGACGCGGTACGAGACCGCGGTGACGGTATCCACGATGCGGTTCGTCGGCGCGCCGACATACTGTCGGCCTTTCCACACCAGCATCAGCGCGTTCGAGCCGCGCAGGTCCACGTCGGGCGGGCAGGCCGGCAGCGTCGGCCCGGCGGGCGGGTTGGGGCCGCACGGCTTCGAGCCTGGCAGCTTGTCCACCGTTTCCGCCGACGCCAGGTCTGTCGGCATCCACAGGTTGATGTTCTGCTCCGAGCGCGCGTTGTTCGCGCGACCTCCTGAGTTGTCACTCTGGCGCAGGATCACCGTTGTCGCCATTCCCAAGGTCGAAACGATGAGGCCGGTGATGGCGACCGAGATCAGCAGCTCGGGCAGCGTCATCCCCTTGTCGCCGTGCACGGGCAAACCCTGAACCGAGCGCCCACGAAGTCGTTGCCACTTGTCAGACATCACTCTTCACCACCTCAATCGTTCGTTGGATAGATCCTTGATCGCTGGTGACGGTGATCGTCACCTTTTGAATCAGCCTGGAACTGCGCGCGTTGTTGACGCAGGCGCCCGGCACCCAGGTGCCGGTAGGGCCGTCTTTCACCTGCAGTTCGTCACCTGGCACGTAGTGCTGGTACGTGGCAGACACGTTGTCGGGGTTCCAGCCCTTTGCTGTCAACGCTGCTCGCATGTACTTCTCATAGCCACAGAGCGCCGGCGCTCGAGTCACGCGGTCGGCGGCGTTCTGCAGCGTGGTGTCGACTTCAGCCACCAGGCGCGCCGTGGACGACGCTTTGACGCTGACCATCGTCGAATTGATGATCGGGATGATGACGATTGCGATCAGCGTGATGGTGATGACCACCTCCACGAGCGAGAAGCCGCCATCGTTGTCGCCACGCCGTCGGACGTGCCGGCTTCCACCGTCGCCAGCCTCGACTCGTTCTGACCGCATTGTTCTCATCGCCCGCTTCCTCGCCGCTTTCTTGGTCTCCACGACTATCGGTCACCCCAGGGGGTGACTTGAATAGCTCCCGCATCCGCACAGCGCAATTTCATCTGCCTCGGAATGTCCCATCGTCGGGCATCACGCCACCCTCTCCCAGTCAAGATTTGGGAAGATCGACGCAACGTCGCGGAGTTGACGGAATCTTGAGCCGCACTGCTCGCAGATCAGACGGTCCATGCGAGCAGCGTCTTGGAAAACGGCAAAGGGACCGGGCGCGAAGGCCCGGTCCCTTTAACCGATCTACGAATCGTGCCGAAGCACTATCAGCTTGCTGCCATACCAGCGCATGGGTTCGCTGGCTGACCGTTGACGTTCGGGGCGGGAATGACCAGGCCACCCACCACAACCGGCGGCCCTGCAGAGGCGGCGGTGATGTCGAAGTTGGCCGACTCCCCGCGGAGAAGTTGAGCACTCACCAGCTGGGCCTCGGTCGGAAAAGTGACGCTGCCGTTCTGCGCGTAGTACGACTCGAGG
>Ga0105047_10003885_pt1 | contig 26215 bp, 21 predicted proteins | sample MAT04_FD_78384 | JGI IMG/M metagenome (GOLD analysis project Ga0105047, IMG submission 78384) | Freshwater microbial communities from Lake Fryxell liftoff mats and glacier meltwater in Antarctica - MAT-04 (megahit assembly) | ecosystem: Environmental > Aquatic > Freshwater > Ice > Liftoff...
ACCGGCATTGCCGTTCGGCGCACACACCCAACCCGCAGTCGACGCACCCGCATTGAACGTCGTGTTCGCCGGCACCGTGTCGGTGATCGTCACACCCGTCGCGTTCTGATTCCCCACATTGGTGACCGTCAACGTGTACGAAACCGTGCCGCCAGGAGTCGTGCTCGCCCCACCATCATCCTTGGTGAGCTGCAGATCCGGCGTCGCCGTCACCGGCGTCGTATCCGTTGAGGTGTTGTTGTTCGGGGTGGGGTCGGTGCCGTTGGTGCCGTCGTCGGCGACCGTGGCGGTGTTGGTCAGCTGGGTGACCCCCGCAGGAAGCGGGTTCACCACGTTGATCGCAAACGAGGCCGACCCGTTCCCGCCGGCGGCAACCGCGCCGACCGCCAACGTGCAGACGGTGCCGGAGGGCGACCCGTTGGCGCAGGACCATCCTGCCGTGGACAAACCAGCGTTGAACGTGGCGTTGACGGGCACCGTTTCGGAGATCACCACGCCGGTCGCTCCGGTGGTCCCGGTGTTGCCGTAGTTCAAGGTGTAGGTCACGGTTCCGCCGGGCGTGGTGGTGGCGCCGCCGTCGGACTTCAAGATGTTGAGATCCACATCGAGGGCCAAGTACCCGAAGTCCTGGGTGAGGTCGGTTTCGCCGATCGCCAGGTTTGTGTCGGCGGTGGAGTTGTTCCCACCGTCGGGGTCGACGGTATTGGAGAGGCCGGCGGGGAGGCTGGCGGTGTCCACCGTGATGCGGTAGTTGCCCGACGCGATCCCGACGAAGGTGTAGATGCCCCCGCCGGCGGTCACGTTGGTGTCGGTGAGATCATCGGCGTCGCCGAACGTGCCGTTGAAGCCGGCCCAGATCATGGTGACGTTGACCCCATCGAGCCCCTCGCCCGGATTCGCGGTTCCGCTCAGGTCGAGGTCGTTGAAGATGGTGTCGCCCACAGAACTCGTGCCGAGGTAGCCGAAGTCGATGTCGGTTCGGCCGGGCCCGGTCACGGTGAACGCCGCTGAGTTAGGCGTGATCGTTCCATCGAGATCGGCGGTCGGCTGGATGATGCCGTTCGGGAGCGTGGTGGTATCGACGGTGGCGACGTAGTTCCCCACGGGCAGGCCACCGAGTGACCAACCGCCGGAGGCGTTGGTGGTGACCGACGGGAAGGTCTGATCGTCACCGCCACCGGGCGCGCCGTCGGGGCCTAGCCAGGTGACGTCGACATCGACGCCCGCAAGGCCTGGCTCGCCAAGGTCCTGGTTCCCGTCCCCATTGAAATCGAACCAGACGAAGTCGCCGATCTGCGATGCGGCGGTCGTGATCGACGCCGTGTCATCGTCGTCTTCCGTGGTCGAGTTGTTCCCCGGAGTTGAGTCGGGGTCGGCTTGGTCGCTGTTTTGCACTTGGGCGCCGTTGACGATGGTGCCTGAAGTGGTGACCCGAGCCGTGATCGACAACGTGGCGGAACCGCCAACCGAAACCGAGCCCACGGTCCAAAGTCCGGTCACGGAGTTGTACGAACCCTGCGACGGAACGGAGCTCACAAAGGCCAGCCCAGCGGGCAGGAGGTCCTGGACCGTCACATTCGTGGCGCCGGCTGGGCCGAGGTTGCTCACCACGACGTCGTACACGACGTTCTCGCCCACGAACGAGGGGTTGGTGGTGACCGTCTTGGCGAGCGAGAGATCGGCCGTAGCCGGAATGGCGGCCGAGGCCTCGTCGTCCTGGTCAGGCGGGTTGACCGGACCGAGCGGGTTCTCCGCCGGCTGCGAGTCGGGGTCGTTCTCCACCATGGCCGTGACCTCTGCGAAGTTCACGCTGGGGTAGGCGGTGATGTCGTAGGTGACATCGAGCGTGACGCTCTGCCCGGAAGTGAGGGTGCCGATCGTCCACACATTGGAACCGCTGTTGAACGAGCCTTGCGACGCAACTGCTCCGACAAAGGTGGACCCCGCCGGCGGGATGTCGGTTACGGAGAGCCCGGTGGCGCTTTGCGGACCGGCGTTGGTGGCGGTGATGCGGAACGTGGTGTTGCCGTTGGCGAGCGGTCCGGCCGTGAGGGTCTTGGTGAGCGACACGTCGGCACGAGGCAGGACGGTGACGGGTACGGAGTCCTCGTCGTCCTGGTTCGGCGGGTTGCCCGGGCCGAGCGGATCTTCGCCGGGTTGCGAGTCGGGGTCGGCCGCTTGGGCCCGGGTGACCTGGGCGAAGTTCTCAGTCGACAAGGCGTTGATGGTGGCCGTGATGTCGAGCGTCTCCGTTTGCCCGCTGGTGAGGGTGCCCACCGTCCACAAACCGGTTCCCGAGTTGTAGGCGCCCTGAGACGGGTTGGACGAAACGAAGGCGGCGCCCGCCGGAAGCAGGTCGGTGACCTCCACGCCCGTGGCGGTGTCGGGGCCCTGGTTGGTGATGGAGATCTGGAAGACGGCGTTTTCGCCGATGAAGGTGGGGGTGGTGGTGAGCGACTTGCTGAGCTCGAGGTCGCTGGTGGTGAGCGGGGTATCCACCGTGTCGCAGCTGCCGGCCTCGTCGGCTTCCACGCAAACCGTGTTCGACAAAATGGTGGTTGCGGCGAGCCAAGGATCGTCGACCGTCACCGAGAATCGCAGTTCGACCGTCTGACCGGCATTGACGCTGGGCAGCGGAGCACCCGTCTCATCAAGCGGGAACGGGGTGGCCGCGGGAGGCGCGGCATCGTCGGCGATGGGAACAACCGGGTTCACGCCATCATCGAAAACGGTTGAGCCGACGAGATAGGAGGTACCCACCGGAAGCGAGTCCTGGGCGTTCACGTTGGTGAATGCGAGCGCTCCGGCATCGGCGATCTCGATCGTGTACGTGATCACGTCGCCGGGGCTGAACAAGCCGTCACCATTGGTGTCGGTGGCGATCCCGGCGGTCTTGTTCACCACCATCGTGGTGGTGGGAATCACGGTGTAGCCAGCATCGAAACCGGGTGTACCAGGGGGAGCATTCGCTGGATCTTCGCCCCACGCGCCCGAGATCAAGGTTGCGTCGCACGTGTAGATGCGCGAACCGGTCATGTCGCCATCGACGCTGTCGGAGATCGTGGTGGACTCGAGAGCCCCCACAACGATGTCGAGGTCGTGTCGGGCGCCGAAGCAGTCGGCGCTGGCGATGGCGCCGGTGGACGGATCACCATCGAAGTCGACACGGATCGTGGTAGCACCGAGCGAGGTGACCCAAACGGGGCCGTCGTCTCGGTTGCCGGCCGGGGACGATGGGGGGTTGTTGGAGTTGCCCGGCGCCCAGCCAAGCACCACCTGCGTGGTGAGCAGGGAAGTGGGGACGAGGGAATAGCCCCAGTCCCACCGAGAGCTGATGTCGGTGCCCCCCCCGGGCGCAGCACCCGATTGTGCTCCGACGCCTGCCACGGCGATGAAGTTGGCCGTGCCCTGAAACCGCACGGCTTCATTGACCGGCGAATGGAACGCCACGCCCGAGTTCGCGGGCACAACGAAGGTTCCGACACAGGAGGTACACGTGGGTGTGATCGTGATATCGGACGCATTGGGGTTGTAGAGGAAGTTCACCGTGGCGAAAGTTGCGTCGCCAGAGCCGACAGGACTCAAGTAGTCGTTGGAAAGAAGGTTGTCCGGGAACAGGGTGTACCAGCGAGATTCATAGGTCGCACTTTGATCGCCGGTCGCGAGATGCACTTGGATCGGCGCAGAGCTGCGGATACGAGCCCCTTCGTTGATTCCCCCGTTGAAATGTGCTGTCTCGCCCTCGTCCACCGTTTGGTTCAACTCGAAGGTGCCGTCGTTGTCGGCATCGACCTCGATCAGGGTGTTGTCCTGCGCCGCTTGGGCAAAGATCCCGACGTAGTCGTGTGCGTTCGACGTGCCTGCTGGCAACGTGGTGTCCTCACCGACGGGCACGGTGTAGTTGGTGGCATAGATGCTCGTGTCGTACGACGACACGACCGACGCCATGAGTGAGCCCACAGCGGTGGTGAATCCACCTGCGGTGATGGCGAAGCCTCGAGTCGAGGCCACCTTGTCGCCGCCATCGAAAAGAATCACACTGCTGTCGCGGAGGGTGAGCACGTTGTTGCGCATGATGAGGGGCGCACCCTGCGGCAGGAGGTCGCCGGCGCACAGTGCGCAGAACAGCGCCGCATCGCCGTTCGCCGCGTTGCCATCACCGAACTGAAGGGTGGTGGTTTGCAACGGGTTGGCTATGTCGGCCTCGAAGCCGTCTTCCCAGTTGTCGTAGTACATGATTGCCCCGGCAGCGGCGTTGGTGATCCCCACCGTGAAGTCCAGCGTCAGGCCGTTCTCATTGCGGATGGTCTCGAGCGTGAGCACCATCTCATTGGGGGTGAGCGGCACGTACCCCGTCATCACAGCCGGAGGACCGGCCGCGGCGGGTGCGGTGCTCAGTGTGAGCACGGCGGCGAGCGCGAACAGTTGCGCCGCCACCATGCCGATCGCGACGGAACGCCGCGAGCGGGCTGCGCGAACCATCGTGCCGGGTTGAGAACTGCTCGTTCCTACGGGGGAGGAGTTGCCGGTTGTCTTGCCGATGCGTTTGCCCATGAGAGGGTTGCCGCCTTTCGAGTTTGGTTTGCACTGTTCCCACCGTGCATTACTCGTTCGACGCGGCGCGTTGCACTGTGCCGCCGTCCGCTCTTGCCAACGGACCGAGGCAGGCTACTCGGTTTGGCGTAGGCAAGCATTCACTCGCTTCCGATCCGCCCCTCGCTTCAGCGCCGAGTCGCTCGACCTCCGGCGCCGCGCTCCAGGCCATGGGGTGGTCCGCCGGGTTCGCCTACGCTCGAATCGTGAGCGAGGCAATGCCTTCAGAGGATTCCCGTTACTTGGCGCCTGCCGCGCCCGGCAAACGAATGACCGCCACGGAAGCTCGCGCCGTGCTTGTTGACGCCACGTTCGAAGCGATCGCCGACGTGGGGTACCGAAACCTCGCAACCAAGGACGTGGCCCGACGAGCCGGGTTGTCTCAAGGCGGCCTGTTCCGCCACTTCGCAACCAAGGACGAGCTCGTCGGCGCCGTGATCGACACCTTCGACCCCGGCACCCTGGTAGGCGAGACCGACCGGTGGGGGCTGTCCGACGTCCTGTTCGCGAAGCGGGAGATGCCACTGAACGAGCGTTTCGACAGCTTCGTTGCCCTGCTGTTCGATGTCACCAACAGCACCGGTGGCATTACCGTGATGGAACTGCAACTGGCCGCGCGCACCGACACCGCGCTGGCTCATCGCCTGCAACTCCTCGACCGCGTCATGCGAGACGCTTTCCACGAGATGGTGGCGTTCCTCTTTCCTGAACTGGTCGCGGAACGGTGGTACCACGACGTCACGTCGGCAGTGAGCGACCTCGTTCGCGGTGCGGTTCTCGGTGGGCTGCCCCTGCCTGCGCAAGACCGACCCCAGCGGCGAGCCGAGGTGCAACGACACGCCCGCGCCATCCTCCTTTCGGCGCAACACTTTGCCGAGCACGTGCCCTGACGCCAGCGTTGAGGATCGCTGATCGGTGACGTCGAGCAGCCAAGGACACGCGAAGCTGCCCGGTACGTAACGCGCCGAACCCGCGTTGGCGCACGGAGTGAAGGACAACACGAGATGAGACGAGCAGACTTTGGTACGGACTTCACGTGGGGTGTGGCCTCGGCGGCCTATCAGATCGAGGGAGCGTGGGATCTCGACGGCAAGCGCCCGTCCGTGTGGGATGAAGCCGGCCGGCGCGGTCGCATCGCAGGTGGGCGCGTCGGCGACGACGCCATCGACTTCTACCACCGCTACCCCGCAGACCTCGACCTGATCGCCGAGCTCGGGTTCGGCGCCAACCGCTTCTCGTTGAGTTGGCCTCGCCTCATGGGCGACGGTGACGGGCCACCGAACCCCAAGGGGGTCGACTTCTACAACAAGGTCATCGACGGCTGTCTCGAGCGCGGTCTCGACCCCTGGGTCACGGTCCACCACTGGGACCTCCCGCAAGCGATGTATGCGACGGGAGGCTGGACAGAGCGGTCGGTCATCGAGCGCTTTGCCAACTTCGCGGAGTTCTGCGCCACGACGTTCGGCGACCGGGTGAAGCACTGGATGGTATTCAACGAGCCTGCCTCGGTGGCCGGTCATCTCCTCATCGGCGGCTACGGCCGCCTCGGCCTCTACCCCCGTCGAACGCTTCGCTGCGTCCACCACATGAACGTCGCTATCGCCGAAGGCGCCCGCCGCATGCGTGCCGCCCTTCCTGCGGGAGCTGATATCGGCACCACCAACATCGTCACCCTGGCCCGTCCCTACGAACCAACCGACGAGCACACGCGTCGGCGTAAGGCCGCGATCGAGGCGCTCACCACCGACATGTTCGTGGATCCTGCCGGTGGGCTTGGCTATCCGTTCCACAAGAACCGGCTCCTGAAGCACCTCGAGCCGGCAATCCTCGATGGCGATCTCGAGGCCGCCACCTTCCGCTTCGACTTCATGGGGTTGCAGTACTACGGCCCGGTGGTACTTCGAAAGCAGCCGATCCCCGGGTTGGGGCCGGTCCCCACGTTCTCCGTGCCGAACCCGGAGGTGAAGCTTCGCTCCGATATCGGCATCCCGGCCGACCCCGAAGGGTTGTTGCACGTTCTGCGTCGGTTCAAGGATCACCCGGCAGCGGATCGGCTCGTGGTGACCGAAGCAGGGATCGGGCTCCAGGACCGGATGCACGACGGCGAGGTGAACGACGATGTGCGCATCTGGTACGTGCGGGAGCACCTTCGCTCGGTGCTTGCCGCACGCAACGAGGGCATTCCGGTCGACGGCTTCTTCCATTGGTCCTACGCCGACAACATCGAGTGGTTCTTCGGCCGGCGGCCCCGGTTCGGACTCGTCCACATCGACTACGAGAACGACTTCGCCCGCACCCCCAAGGCGTCGGCCCGTTGGTTCCAGCGGTTCCTCACCGACAGCGACTGACAGCACGCCACCAACTTTCACGCCACCAGCGTCACCGGTCAGCGTGAGTGAGATTGAGGCCGGGGCGTGACGTCGACCGTGCGGTCGATCGTGGACTGCCTCTGCTCGGATCGCCTCGTTCACCAGCAAAGGGAGGGCCCATCGCCTGCCTCGAGTTCGGCTTCGAGGTCGTCTCGCTTCGGCGGCGAATCGCGCCCCGAGAGGATCAGCCCAACTCGGTGGCCAAGGGAGGCGGGGCTGGTAGAGCATCATCCAACCCGCTCCCGGTACGTCGATCGATGTGGTACGGCCGAAAGCTTCGTCGCGAACTTCATCTCGGACCGCTACCCCCACTCCCGCAACTCCGTCAGTGTCACGTCAAGGTCGTCGCACATGATCGACACCTGGTGGGAAGGAACTCGGGACCATTCCTCGCCCGAGTCATCCGACGTGGGGTGCACACCGAGTTCGGACGGAGGTGTCTTGAAGATCAGCCACCCCCCGTGGGCATCGACCCACCGCCAAGCGAGCACGTCACGAAAGAACACTCTGGTGGCTTCGGCGTCGGTGGAGTAGACGACGGTGTGGAACCCGGTGATCGCGCCCACAGCTTAGAACCGTTGGCTACGGGTCGGCCGAAGAGATGCAAGACAACTCGACGTGATCCGCAGCTCCAGCCGGCGCGATCCAGAACGTGCGCCTTGTCGCTTCTTCGGTCAAGACCCTCGGCGCACCAGTGATCCACGACTGGAAAATCAGTTTCAACGACGGCGACAGGCGCCGCGACGCAGCTCCTCGCGGGTGTGCGGATATGCCGGCGTCAACGCCAGAGCTGGCGGCCGAGGAGCGCGGTGATGCCTACCAGAACGGCTGCGCCAGTGGCCGTGATCCAGATCCCCGCCTGGGCGTAGGCCTCGCCGAGCAGGTAGCCGGCCAGCAGGACTTCGGCGACCGATGCGAGGGCGCCCAGCCCGTCGGCCACGAAGAACCGCTTTGCCGGCATGCCCGAGGACCCGGCCGCCACCGCCATGATGCTCGACGGGAACATGGCGAGCCGGCCGAGGAAGACGACCTTGACTCCGCCCTTCTTGAGTGCGTCCTGAAGCTTCTTGACCCGCTGCGGTTGGAGGATCCGGCCCGCCCACCCTTGAAGGTCGTTGTCTTCGATGTTCTTCTTGTAGGCGACGCCGAGCCCGTACATGACCCACACACCGGGGATCAGGAGCGGGAGCGACACCAGCACAAGCTCGATCAATCCGACGTCGCCTCTCCGGACGAAGAAGCCGCCGGCCAGGAGGACCTCCTTGGTCGGACGCAGGAAGGCCACCAGGAGATAGTGGTTCTCCCACAGCCAAGGCACGGCCGGCAGGATCGCCACGCCCAGCAGGATCCGACACGCCGTGAGCCAGAGCATCGGCGTGGCGAGCCGGTCGTGCAGATCGTCATCGAGCCTCGCCTCCTGCGCAACCGTCATCTCGCTTCGGTTGTCGATCTCGGTCCCGGCCATGACGCCTACCTGCCCAAGTTCGACGCCGTTGGAACCTCGGGTTTTCGGCACACATGCGCCGGAGCACGGGTAGGAGGGCCCTATGACGCCGTCGCCCCCGATCCCGGGAGTCAAGGACTCCGCACGTTCGACCAGTACCCAGCCGCAGTCGCGAACGATGGTGGCGTTGCGGCATTCCATCCCGATCGCCCTTCGCCGTCGCATGGACCCGAATGGACGGTACGGGCTCCGCCTCACGTTGTTCGCCGTGGCCTTCCTGATCGTGGCCGTCCCTTTCGGCCTGCTGTTGGAGCAGGTCCTGTCCGACGGACCGTTGACACGCCTCGACCTCCGACTGTCCGAGCAACTGATCGTTCTCGCACGCGACTACCAATGGGCCAACTCCGCACTCGAGGGCGTCAGCTTCCTGGGCAAGCCCATCTTCCTGTTCCCGCTCGTCGGTCTTCCCGCCCTCTGGTTGCTTCGAAAGGGCGAGCCGCGACTCGCGATCTACCTGGCTCTTACCTCCATCACCGGAGGGCTGGTCGACACGGTGATCAAAGTCCTCGTGGCACGACCTCGCCCACGATTTGATGGCGAGCCCCTCAACGAAGCGTTCGGCCACAGCTTCCCGTCGGGTCATTCCATGGCATCGGTCGTCTGCTACGGCGCGCTGCTGCTCGTGCTGCTCCCCTACATCGACAGACGGTGGCGGCGGATGGCGATGCTCGCCACGTCCGTGGTCGTCTTGGCCATCGGCCTGTCACGGCTCGGGCTCGGCGTCCACTACACCAGCGACGTCATCGGCGGGTACGTACTGGGCCTCGCGTGGCTGATGCTCTCGACCGCCGCGTTCAGCATCTGGCGGGTCGAGCGAGGCCGCACCCCGCTCGCGGCCACCGCCGAGGGCATCGGGCCCGAGGAGAACCCCGCGCTCGTCGCTACCCATCGGGCCGCCGACGCGCACTGATGCACCGAGGCACCATCGGTGCAGGTGAGCTGGTGCCGGTGTCGTCAGCGAAGTTGGGTGTCCTGTCCTGCAACCATGGCCTGGACCGTGACGGGCGGACGGATCGGCCGCTGAGCGCCGAATCCAACCTGCGGCAAGCTGGCTGGCAACAGGTCTGGCCCGACCACTTCGGGGCGCGCATCCCGACGAGCGTGGTGGCGTCGATTGCGGATCTCTCCGATCATGCGGCCCTCGCGCTCGCGCAAGCCCTCCTGCACACCGAGGTCGAGCACCTCGCCAACCACGAAGGACTGACCGGCCTCCAAAACCGGCGAGCAGCCTTCGCTGCCATCGAGGCGGAACTGCACAGAGCCGAGCGTTCGGACCTCACCCTCGCCTTGGTGTTCCTCGACCTGGATCTCTTCAAGGCGCTCAACGACTCGCTGGGCCACGACGCGGGCGATGACGTCCCCGCACGGTGGGAACCATCCTAGCGCCGTGCGTGGACACGATGTCGCGGCGCGGATCGGTGGCGAGGAGTTCATCGTGCTCCTGACCGACACCGACGGCGAAAGCAGCATCTCGGCCACCGAGCGGACCCGACGCGACATCCGGGAGAGCACCGACTCGCGGATCACTACGAGCGCCGGCATCGCGTTGTGGCCCGAGCACGCGAAAGACCTGACCGGGTTGCTACGCGTGGCCGATGGCGCGCTCTACAAGGCGAAGCGCTCCGGGCGGGACCGCACGTGCATCCCCGTGACTCCGACTGAAGCGCCCGCCTCTCCGGACGACCAAATCGGCCAACGTACGGACCGAGAACGCACGGACGCCGTACTGTCGACGTCTACGCCGACGACTCCAGCGTCGTGATGGCGTCAGCGAACCATCGGTTCAGGTTCCGCCGGTAAACTTCCACCGCGTCATCCGGTACGAGCAGCCGGAGCTTTCGCGGTGCGGTGCGGACGCCCACAGGCGTGGCCATGGACACGGCCGGAGTCGGGGTTCAGGATCGAACCCTTGGGTACGCCATCGTCGATGCGCTTGCACCGCCCGAGTCCCGCAGGGCCGACATCGGCGCCGTAGGCGTTGTTGACGATGACCACGGCGAAAGGCATCGTGTGCGGTTGCCCTGCGGGGCCGACGATCACGAGATGGTCGGGTTCGCGATCACCCCGCAGCATCTCCCGAGCGAGCCGCCTCCCCAGCCACCCCGAGCGTTGACCTCACCGGCCAACTCCTCGCCCCGCGACGTGCGCGATCTCTGCCTTGCCGTCACGCAACACCGCAAACACCAAGATCTGCGGCGGCCGAACTGAGCTCGTCGGTGGTCGGGCCCGAACCATCTCCCGACGACGGGTTCACCAGCAACACATCACGCAGCGTCCGCCCGAGTTGCTCATCCCGATGGGCGCGCCGCGGCGTCTCGGAGCGCGCGGTGGTGGTCGACCTGGCGCTGCTCGAGACCGTGGAGCTCGTCATCGCCGCCGAACTCGATATGGACGAGCCGATCATCAGCGCCGGACGCAGCCCGGATCAACTCGTCGAGCTTGAGTTGGGTGACCGTCTGCTGGCGGCTCTGCGTGTGCTGGATCACGAACACCATCACCAAGGTGACCGCCGTGGCCACTGCAGAGAAGCCGGACTCCCACGCCATGCCGAGATCGAACGCCACCAAGCAGGCAAAGAACAACAGGACAACGCTCGCGACGAGGATCGAAGCAGTGGCGGTCGACGTGAGGTCGCCGATCCGGTGCAGGAACCGACTGGCCGGCGGCCGTTGGGGTTTATCCATGGAGGTGTAGTTCCTCGTGGCGCGTCGGTTGGCCGCGGAAGGGTGCGCACGGCGTTCTACCCGGGCGCCCGGGATAGCAGAACCAGAGATCAACGCACCCGGAGGAGGATCGGTGTGATGTCGTCGGCGTGGAGGTCGCCGGGACAACGGTCTGTCAACGCTTCGAATGCCCCCAAGATTGATCCAGCCGTCCCGATGACCCCATACTCCTGCGAGCTCCGGACGAGGACGGGCGGGGGCTGACCCCCGAGGAGGCCAAGAGGGCGAAACCCCGGCACCCGTGGCTTCCAGCGTCGCGTAGCACGGGGTGCAGGACGGATCGTGGCCCGACGGGAGGGTGGCGTCGTGGATCACGGTTTCGTCGATGGTGGGATGGAACTGCTTGAGGCCAGTGCGTATCACCGCGCCAGTGTCGACGTCGCCCACCCAGATCCGTCCTGCCGGCACGGCGCCGACGACGCTGACGTCTCCGGTGTCGGACACCGCAACCGTCCGCAGCCCGTTTGACGCTGTTCACTGGTCGGGAAGCGACGGAAACGCGTCGTCATGGGCCCGGTACGAGCTCGAACCACACGGTCTTGGTGCCACCGGGATGTTCATCGACGCCCCAACGTTCGGCCAGGCTCGCCACGATCCGTAACCCACGGCCGTTGGGCGTCATCGCGTTGTCGCGCAACGTCGGGGAACCGCTGTTCCCATCCGTGACCTCGACCCGGATTGGCGCGGACTCCTCGCCATGCACCGTGACGGTGAATTCGGTACCGGCGTGGAGCACGGCATTCGTCGAAAGCTCTGACACCAACAGCGCCGCGGGATCGGACGCCGAGCATCCCGTGACTCGCTGGACGAACAGGCGAGCGTCGCGGACGCTGCGAAGATCCGGCCGGAACGGCTGCACCTGGCCGGTCGGGTTAGGCATTCCGGACATCCCAAGGCGTGGATCGCCGGAACGACGATGCGCCCACATCTGATGGCGCTGAAGCGGTGTTGGCATGACGAGACCTGCTCACTGACGTTGCCTTTTCCCGTGGACCACACCCCGACCTACCCCCTGTGGACCAGCAAGACCTGCCATCGTCCGGGTACATCACCCACATCAACTCGTCGTTCAATCAGCGCAACACCGCATGCGAAACGCGGACAGTCGCGCATCCACTACTTGGCGAAGAGATGCCAGCGTCTTACGCAGCATCCGGGCGAGCTAGCTCCGGTTCACGCCGACCCGATCCGCGATCTCGGGCTTCCTCATGCCGCCGAAGGACTGCATCTCGATCACGAGACGCGCGCGTCGGGGAAGTTTCTCCATGGCTCGGCGAAAACCAGGTTGCCGTAGAAGAGGCGAAGCTCTGTTCGGCGCGCTCGGAATCGATGCGATCCGATCCGAGCCGGACGTCTCGCAGAAGCAGACCACGGAAGGGCCACGGTTGTCGTCGAAGCGTTACGCAGGGTGTGCAGCGGAGAAGTCGGCAGCTTCGTCGAGGCGCAACAGGACTGGATCATCTGGGTCGTCCTCCAGTTCGACCAACAACGGCTCGACCACCACGCACACATGGTCGGCGCGGTCACCCAGGTCGACAACCTGACCGATGCGTCCCAGGACCCGATCGCGCAGCGAGGTCAGCACCGGCACGTCGTCGGGCCCCGCCTCCCATCGTGTGCCGGCGAACGTGTCGGTGTCATCCCCGCTCGTCTCGCCGAACCAGCGGGCGAGATCGGCCTTCCCGCGGGGAACGAGATGCATCACCACAGGTGCGCCGACCTCCGCCACCGTCGCGGTGTGGTTCGCCTTCGACACCCACACGGCGAAGGCCTCCGGATGAATGGAGCATTGCGACCAGAAGCCAACGAGGCAGCCCGACGGCCCCCCGGGTGAACTGTCCGAAGCCGGTGCAGACCCGACGGTGAGCACGATGAGGGCACCGCTGGCACGGGCGGTGAAGTCGGCAACAGAGCCCGTCATGGTCGTTCCTCTCGAAGGAGAAGGCAGGGCCGCAGCAGCTCGGGAGCTGAATCCTGCAAGGTCTTCTGTACCACCCTCAGCGACGGACAACGCCAACCCAAACGTGAGCCGTGGCGCGGCGAGACCGACGCAAACGCCGGTGGCAACCACACTGGCTCGGCCCAACTCGATTTCCCGTACGCCGCGAAGGCATCGAAGGTGAAGTCGAAGATCGGTCGTCCTGCCACTGCTGGCCCTTCCGTCGGAATGCGAAGCACCTACCCGACCTGCGGCCGCTGAGACCCTGTTCTTGGCATCGTCTCCCTTCTCACCGTGGGTGCGAAGGCATCTGTGGAGAATGCCCGAGAACGCGAACCGGAATGGCCTCGCCAGCCACGCCACTCCGATTCACGTTGGCCATCGATCGTGTCGGTCCTTGTCGACCACGTCGTAGGCCTACTCGTCGACCGCCATGTGCCTCGGCGACGCCGGTCCAGACCGGAGATTCCTGACGCAACAGCACAGCAAGGTTAGGCAGGGGTTCTGATCAGGTGTCCCGTGGATAGGAAGGCGTGATGCTTCACGAACGCGCGCCCGCCGACCATGCTCCGGCAGTGCAACCGGTCTGGCCTGGCGAGCCCTACCCGCTCGGTGCGACCTACGACGGCGCCGGCACCAACTTTGGGATCTTCTCGGAGATGGCTGAAGGCATCGAGCTGTGCCTCTTCGCAGAGGACGCTCAGATCGGACCCGAGACTGAGACGAGGATCGCGCTCACTGAGGTCGACGGCCATGTGTGGCACGCGTACCTCCCCGACGTCGGCCCTGGAACCGCGTACGGGTACCGCGTCCACGGACCATGGGCCCCAGCAGAGGGCGCCTGGAGCAATCCGCACAAGCTCCTCCTCGACCCGTACGCCAAGATCATCTCGGGCCAGCCACGGTGGGGTCCGGCCTGCTTCGCCTACGACCTCGACCAGCCCGATGCGCCCAGCGCCCTCGACAGCGCCGCCGATGTTCCGGTGTCCGTCGTCCATTCGCCCTTCTTCGACTGGGCCAACGACCGACTACCGCGCGTGCCGATGCACGAGACTGTGATCTACGAAGCCCACGTCAAGGGCCTCACCATGCTGCATCCCGACGTCCCAGAGGAGGAACGCGGAACCTACCGCGCCCTCGGCCACCCAGCCATCGTGGACCACCTCCTGCGCCTCGGCGTGACGACGCTCGAGCTGCTGCCGGTGCACCACTTCATCCAGGACATGCACCTGGCCGAGCGGGGGCTGCGGAACTACTGGGGCTACAACTCGATCGGCTTCTTCGCCCCGCACGACGAGTACGCCGCGACCCGTGCGAGCCTCGGGCAGGTCCAAGAGCTCAAGCACGTGGTGCGGACGCTCCACGAGGCCGGCATCGAGGTGATCCTCGACGTCGTCTACAACCACACCGCCGAGGGCAACCACCTGGGCCCCACGTTTTGCTTCCGCGGGATCGACAACCGCGCGTACTACCGCCTCGCCGACGACCCACGCCACTACTACGACTTCACTGGTACCGGGAACACGCTCAACGCGAGGGATCCGTGGGTCCTCCAACTGATGATGGACAGCCTCCGCTACTGGATCCTGGAGATGCACGTCGACGGGTTCCGCTTCGACCTCGCGTCGGCCCTCGCGCGAGGACTCCACGACGTGGATCGGCTGTCGGCGTTCTTCGACCTGATCCACCAGGACCCCGTTGTCAGCCAGGTCAAGTTGATCGCCGAGCCCTGGGACGTCGGTGACGGCGGGTATCAAGTGGGCAACTTCCCACCGCTGTGGTCTGAGTGGAACGGTCGCTATCGCGACACTGTCCGAGACTACTGGCGGGGCGAGCCGGCCCTCCTCGGCGAAGTTGCGTCTCGGCTCACCGGGAGCAGCGACCTCTACCAGAACGACTCCCGGCATCCTGTCGCGAGCATCAACTTCGTCACTGCCCACGACGGCTTCACGCTCGCAGACCTGGTGGCGTACGAAGAGAAGCACAACGACGCCAACGGTGAGGACAACCAGGACGGGGAGAACCACAATCGATCGTGGAACGGCGGGGCGGAAGGCGCAACGGACCTGCCCGAAGTCCTCGCTATCCGGGCGCGCCAGCAGCGAAACCTCCTCGCCACCCTCCTGCTCTCCCAGGGCATCCCGATGATCCGTCACGGCGATGAGCTCGGACACTCGCAGCATGGCAACAACAACGCCTACTGCCAGGACAACGAGCTGTCGTGGATCAATTGGGACCTCGACGAGCCGTCGGCGGGGCTCCTCGCATTCTCACGGCTGCTCGCCACCTTGCGACGCGACCATCCCGTGTTCCGCCGTCGACGCTGGTTCGGCGGCCGACCGATCCACGACGCTGCGTCGAGGGAGATCGCCTGGTATCGCCCCGACGGCGTTCCCATGGACGACGAGGACTGGCACACCGGACACGCCCGCGCCCTCAGCGTGCTCCTCGGCGGCGACATCGCGTGGCCGGGCGCCCGGGGCGAGCGGATCACCGACGACGGGTTCCTGCTCCTGTTGAACGCTCATGACGAAGCGTTGGCGTGGCAGCTCCCCACTGGCATTCCCGGTGAGCGGGTGACGCCGGAGTTCGACACCGCGACCTGGCCGGACACGACGCCACAGGGTTGGGTCGAGGGCGTGGGCATCAGCGAGGTTGCCGGCCGCAGTGTCGTCGTGCTGCGTATCCCCCGCGAGCCAGAGAACCACCGATGACCCGCTGACCGGTGCAATCCACGTATCGGCTGAAGCTGCGGTCAGGGATGATCCCGCGTGCAGCGGTCGGGCCCGGAACCGGCCCGACGCCACGATCACCCCTCAGCCCCCACCGCCGACGGCTCGGTTCCCGTGCTTCGCCGACCACGCCGCCCACGCCGGCGAGCAGCTGGCGCGCGCTGTTCGCGAGGGGCGATCCCGCGAGCTCGGCCAGTCCTGGCGCAACGAGAGCCCGCCGACTGCTCCGCAGACGAGGCTCGCTCTTCGGTGCCCGACCCGACCTCGGAGGACACCTTCGCGGCTGCAGTGCTCAACTGGGAGCAACGGCACCATGCCGGCCATGACCAGAAATGACGTTGGTAGCGAGACCTGTTCGAACTCCGTCGCGACCTCATCACGATAAACCCCAACGACGGTTTCGCCCGGCTCGTCCCGCTGGGCTCGGCGTGGTGCCACTCGGCGGCCGGGACGATCGAGGCGGGCTGGCCGGACCGCTCGGTCTTCGCCAACATCGGTGCTGCCTCCTTCACGATCGGGGTAAGAGAACTTCAGCCCGCACTTCACGGGACCCCACGAGCTAGGAGCCCCCATGCAGCACCTGATTCACGAAGACAGCAACACCACGTATCGCACCCGCCGGTCTGGAGGATGGTTCAGCCCAGGGCGCATCATCGTCCTCCTCACCGGCGTCGTCCTGACCATGATGGGCATCGCCGCGATCTTCAACGCCGGCGTGGACAGCGACCTCACGACCCCGCTCGTCGACGTCATGACCGTTCAGCACAGCGCGGCCATCGGCATTCTTGAAATCATCGCCGGCCTCTTCATGGTGCTCGGCGCCGCGAGCGAGTACACCCGTGGCACCGCCGCTGGCATCGGCCTCGTCGCCGTGGTCGCCGGCGTGATCGGGATGGCTTCGTCGTTGGAGCTCCAACGTCAGATCGGCTTCGATGGATCGACGGCGCGCTTCTTCGTCCTCTGGGGCACCGTCGCCCTGGTCGGCGGGCTACTGCCGGCGCTCTACACCGAGCGCACCGACGTCGAGGCGGTTGGTCCGACCGGCGACAGCGAGATCGTCGAGCGCGAGCGCTCCCGCTACGTGGCCTGACCTCAGTCCGGACCTACCAGTAGCCAAACCGACCGCGACGTTCCGCCCAGATCGTGCAGGCCGGCAACCTTTCCGCATCCGATGTCGGAGCTGGGACCACCCCAAACCGGGTAGTCGTAGCTCCGACATCTGCGTTACGGGCACGATCGGGGAACCCGATGAGCGTTGTCCAGCTTTCGATCACGGTCACCGACGATCTCAGCAGTCTGGGGGTCGTTCGACGCTTCCTGCATGCCGCCAGCGGGATCCTCGGGGTGACGCCGGATCTCGACACCGTGGACCTGCTGAGCACCGAGCTTATGTCCAACGCCGTGCGCCTCGGCTGCGGCGAGGTGCTGGTGGTCGTCCGTAGAGGCATCGAGGGATCGATCCGCGTCGAGGTGCGCGACCACGGCTACGGATTGCCCGAACTCACCACCGACGCCGATGCTGGCGCCGACGATCCTCCCCATGCACTGGGCCTCACGATCGTCGATCGCCTCGCTCGAGACTGGGGCGTCGACCAGTACCTTCCGGGGAAGACGGTGTGGTTCGAAGTGTGATCGGAGCTCGAAGTGGTCCGCCCGGCTCAGGTCGCGGCGAAGGTCACCCGAACCGTCGTTCCCGACTCGCCGCTACGAAGCTGGACGAGCTGCGCGAGTTCGTGGACGAGCCACAGGCCGCGGCCGGTAATCGACTCGCTGCCGGGCCGCCTCCGGCCCACCAGCGGGTCGTCGATCCGACCTCGATCGTGCACCTCGCAGACCAACTCTTCGCCGGAGGCCCAAAGTCGTAGCTCCCCGGCCCCGGCATACATCACGCTGTTGGCCGCGAGTTCGCTGATCGCGACGACGAGGTCGGCTGTTCGATCCGACGGCATCCCCATGACGCTGGCCTGATCTCGCAACAGCGCCCGCATGCGGCCGAGATCCGGGCCCGAGAACTCCGTGGTGGTCGCATCGGCCGGCCGGGGCGTCAGGGGGGTGCCGAGCAGATCGTCCACGGACGCGATCCGACATGCGTCGCTCGCACGGGGACCGGTGGCATCGTGGAGCAGCGGGTGCGACCGCCGAGCCTCAGCTAGCACATCCGGCGATAGCGCCGACGCGTGGTATAGGTACCGCAGGAAGAAGTCGCCCGCAGCGGCGAAGGCGTGGTTGAGCAGATGCTCGTGCTGCTGGCATTCGAGCAGCTCAGCGGGCGTGCCCGCCGGCCAGACCGGCTCACCGATGCCGACGAGCGCAGCCCCGGCATACCGCCCCGCGAAGTCGTTCCACACAGAGATGATGCGACCGGGGTTGCGCCCCACCTCGCCCATGGGGGCGAACTCAACCATGGAGTTGCGCTGACCCAGCTCTCGTTCGAGTAGGGCGATCTTCTCCGCATCGACCGCCACCAGGACAGCGGATTTCGCGGCGGCTGCGGTCCGGATCAGGTCCAGCGACGAATCCACGAATTCGTCCAGATCGTTCTAGAGGTCCGCCTCGTGCCGAAACCCCCGGCGCGTCCCGACGTCGTGGTTGGGAGCTCCCGCCGCGGAACTCATCGCGATACCTGCACTGTCGCTCGGGTCCACGCGACGGCGCTTCTCCCCACGGTCATCTGATCGAGAACCACGGGTTGAGGACAGATCGTGAGGCGGGCCGGCCTGGTGTCGGTCTTGTGCACTGAGGCGGAATGCCTGGGCCGTGCGTGGGTAGGTGCCTGCCATGACGAAGAACTCCAGCTCCTCCTCCGCCACCGCGAGTCGCTCCTACCCGTTCGAGTTCACGGGCCTGGCCCGCATGCTCGACCGGACCTTCGGTGTGCATGCCGCCGAGGCGGCAGTGCAACTCAGCGACAGTGACATCACGGTCGACTTTGGTCCGTGGCGGATCAGCAGTCCCCTCACCAACGTGGCCAGCATGGGGCTCACTTCCCCGTGCAGCGTCGCGACGACCATCGGTCCGCCGCGTTTTCGCGGGTCGCCTCGCGCCTTCGGCGTGATCACCTCCACCATCCCGGCGGTGGAGCTCCGCTTCAGCGAGCCCATCGCTGGAGCTGAACCGACCGGCAGAATAAGGATGCACCGGCTGGCCGTCACCGTCACCGAACATCACCGGCTGATCGAGGAGCTCGCCGCCCGAGGCGTGACCCGCCACGACGTCGAAGACCGACGGGCCGAGCAGGCCGCAGTCGACCGGCTCGAAGGGATGACCGCGACGGAGCTCAGAGCGGTAGCGCGTGACGAAGGGATCGCCAGCGCTTCCCACATGAAAAAGGCCGAGCTGATCGAGGTCATCGAAGGGCACCATGACGCCGCAGACCTGGTCGAGCTCGTCGAGGACGCCGCAACCTGATCGCGTTGGAGCCGGTCAGGGCTCGAACCGGTCAGGCATCGAATTCTCCAGGGGTTCAGAGAAGACGCACGATGAGGCGCCTACCTCGGGGCACCGAATCGGCGCCCGGCGTGCAGCCGCCGTGAGGACCACCTTTCCCAACTAACGCGTCCTCTGGGCCGCCCCACGACCCGCAACGACCGGTCGGGGCATGTCGATGGGAAGGTACGGCAAGTGGCCGAACCATCTGGATCTGGAGGCGGTCGCCCAGCTCCAAGACTCACCTCCGGGACGAAACTGCCCGAGGATCGTCAAGTGCTTCCGCCTTTCATCAGCGCGACTACCTCAGCGGATGCTCGGATCTCCGACCCGCAGTTGCAGGTTGTGCGAGAGCGTCGTCGAGTTCGCCCCGCGGCACCACGGGGAAGGACAAAGACCACGCTCACCGGGTTCTCCGGGTCGACGACGTCAAGGAGTGGCTCGACCCAACAGGCCGAGATGTTCGGCTCGGGCGGAGCGACGGTGAACGAGTTCGTCGGGCAGCAGGGCGACAACAGCGTCGGTGCCCCCGACGTCGGCCCGATGATGGCCATGCTCCCGTAGGCGGCCGGTGGCGCGTACATGGCGTTGACGAAGCCTGCCCCGCGACGATCGTCCTCCTGGGCCAGTCGTGGCGACGTTGCGAAGTTCATCACGATGACCATCACGCCCGACCGAAAGCACCGTCTCGAGTTGGGCTTCGATGAGCTCGCTCGCGCTGAAGCCCGGGGTCACGCCGTCCTCAGACTGATCGACGTGCGCAACCACGACGACTCGACCGAAGTGGACGCATCGTCGCTCGATGGCCTCCTCACCGCTCTACGACGAAGCCGTCACGGCGCTGCTCGGGCGGTTCGATCTACGTCATCGACCCGCCGTTTCAGCTGCGCTTGCGGGTCGACGACCAGGCACCCGGCCGCTTGATGATCCGTGACTGACTGCCACCACCCGAGGGGTACCCTCCATCACGCGATCACGGCAATGGAGGTCCTGGCCCTGTCTGATCCCAATCTCAGCGAACTGCGGCTGCTGTCGGAGAACGGTGACGGCGACGCCATCGCTGGGCTCGTGGAGCTGGCGGGCGAGCGAGGAGATTTCGACGAGCTCCGTCGCCTGGCCGAGATCGGCAGCGACGATGCGGCTGACGTGTTTGTGGAGTTGGCCGGTGAACGGGGCGACCGTGACGAGCTGCGCCGCCTCGCCTTCGGCGGCACCCCGGATGCCGCCGAGGTGCTTGCCGAGTTGACGAGGGCGCAACGGACGAGGAAGCGGAGTAGCGCCGCGCCGGAGCCCTCATCATCCACGCGGCTCGAGGTCGATACCGATCGATCGGATGCAGTGTGCCCGGTTGGCAACGGTGGCCGCCTCATATTCGGGAGGCAGGTCGTCTCTCGCCAAGAGCTCGTCGCAGCAAGCGAGGGCGTCATCGGGGAAGCCCGCCCACCACGCCGTGATGCTGTGTTCGAAGCGCATGCCCCACGCGTCGATCCACTCGTCCACGAAGAGGAGGTCATCCGTGCGGGCCAGTGCGACGCCCTGGCGGCTGAACAGATAGGCGACGTGGTGCATCCCCCGAATGCGGAAGCCGCGAGCGAGCTCGAACAGCGGCTCGGGTCGGCCGGGGCGGGAGTTATGGGCGGCGAGGAAGGCCGCCACGGCGCGATCCCAATCCGACGGGGCGAGCAGCCGGCCGGCTTCCAGGAACGCGCAGAACACTTCCTCGTCCCACCCGCCGAGCTCGGCCCGCCGGAGGTACTTCGCCGCCGCCTCTTCCGTGCGTCCCAGGTCACGGAGCGTTTGCGCGAGGTAGAAGGCCGTCCGGGGATCGTTGGGGTCGTCGCACTCGGCGGCGGTGAGGAGGTCGAAATCGCGGACGAACTTGTCGCCCCTGCTTCCCCCGTCGCCGTGGTGGCGGAATCGGAGGCCAGGCAATCGCTCAAAGGAAACCGGGGCTTCACACATGAGGTATTCGTGCGTAGTTCCGACATACCGCCACGGAAGCCCGCTACGGACGATGTAGGGCATCCAGTAGGTGGGCGACGAGAGCACTTGGACGTGGTAGCCATCCGAATCGAGTGAATCGAGAGCGTCTTCGTCGAAGTCGATGGTCATATCGGCGTCGAGCAACAGGAGATGCTGATCCGAAGAGGCGGTTTCGTTGGCGAGGGACAGCAGCCGGTTCCGGTTCGTGCCGAAGTCCGACCACGCATCGTGGACGACTCGCCCGGGAAGGCCACCCAGGAGCGCCTCGATGTGTTCGGGCGTACCGTCGTTGGACCCGGTGTCGCAGATGACCCACCGATCGATCAGCGGCCGAGCCGACTCGATGCAGCGCTCGATGATCGCTACCTCGTCGCGAACGATCATCGCCAGACACAGCGATGGCCTGCGCACGGAAGGTGATTATCAGGGGCCGGGCGGGCCAGTGGGACCGGTCGAGCCGGTCGAGCCAGTGGGGCCAGTGGGGCCGGGCGGGCCAGTGGGACCGGTCGAGCCGGTCGAGCCAGTGGGGCCAGTGGGGCCGGTCGAGCCAGTAGGGCCAGTAGGGCCAATGGAGCCTTGTGCGAGTGCGGGGCCGGAGACGACGACCGGCGCCACCCACGCGACGGCTCCCGCTGCCACTCCACGGCGCAGCACTCGCCGGCGATCGGGCGATGTCGGTGCGTCGTACGGAGCGGAGGGCCCGCTCGTTGAACCGCTATCACTCGGGAGTCTTGTCATCGTCGGGACTATAGGGCACGTGACGCGCTGGCATGGTCGAATGTGCGCGACGCTACGCCCGTGAATGGCGAAAACGAGACCACCTTCGTGTCGTGTCTGTACGACCTTTCGGCGCGCGAGGTCGGGGGCCGAGAACGCACGATCGAGCAGTACCTCGAGCTGTCCCGCGCCGTGATTGCCGCTCGCGTTCCGCTCGTGCTGTTCATCGATCGCCACCTCGAATCGGCGTTGGGAAAGTTGGTTGCCGAGGTTGGCGATCCGCGATGCACAAGCCTCGTGGTCGCCCCACTCGAGGAATCGGTCTACTTCCGTCACCTACCGACGATCACCGCTCACTTCGCAGCAGGACGCCGCAGCGCCACGTGCGGCAACCTCCTGAAGGACACACCGGCCTACGTCGTGCTCAGTTGGACCAAGCAGCACCTCCTCCAAATGGCCATGGACCTGGATCTGCATGTCACGCCGAGGTTTGCGTGGATCGACATCGGCGTGGCCCACGCCGCGCCACTCCCGGTGAGCGGTCTCGGCTGCCTTGCGTCCCGTGCCTCGGATCGGATCCGCCTCTGCGCGCTCGTGTCGATCATTGAGGCGGATGTCCGCGACCGCGACCGCTACTACCGCGAGCGCGTCATTCCGGCGGTGGCGAGCGGGTTCTTCGGCGGCCGCCGAGACCAGATGCAGGAGCTCGGCGATCGCTTCGCGGAGGAGGTCACGCGGTGTCTCGACACCGGCTGGCCGTCGTTCGACGAGACCATCTTCGGTGCGATGGTGGTCGACGATCCGGATCGGTTCGAGCTGTACCGCGGATCTCATCTCGACCTGTTCACGAACTTCGATCTCGCGGTGCCCGCCGCGGTTGCCCTGCGGGCGAACGACAGAATCGCAGCGACTCGCGCGCTCGCTGATCCGGACGCCAGAACGGCCGGCGCACGAGAGCTCCTGTTGTGGCATCAGCTCCCGCACGACGTGGAGCGGGAGGCGCGTGGGATCGAGCTCGAGAATGCACCGGTGCTTGCCGACTGGATCAACGAAACGCGCGTGGGCACGGTGACCGTCCCGACCGAATCAGGGTGGTCCAACAGCAATCCCACGATCGCATCTGATGGCGAGGGCTACCGGGCTGTGGTTCGCCAGGTGAACTACGAGCTGCGGAATGGCGGCTACCACTTCCCTGGCGGTGAAGCCATCGTGCGCACCCGCAACGTGCTGGTGCACCTGACACCGGATCTCACTGTCGACTGGTCGATCGAGATGACGGACCACGAGTCGCCGCTACGGGCCGGCCACGGCGTCACGCGCGGCTTCGAGGATCTCCGACTGTTTCGTCACGACGGCCGTTGGCACGCCCTTGCCGTGGTCGCGGAGGCGGCCGAACTCGCCATTCCGCAGGTCGCGCTGCTCACCCTCGACGACGCTGGCTTCGTGTCCGACTCCGTGTTGCTGGCGGGACCGGCTGCGCGTCGGCCAGAGAAGAACTGGGTGCCAGTGATCGATGAACACGCGGGCCCGATGGTGGTGGTCTACTCCTGGTGGCCGCTCATCGTCGGTGAGATCGACGAGAGTACTGGTGCGCTCCGCGTGGTTCACCGATCCGAGACACCGCTGATTGCCCGCCACTTCCGTGGGGGCGCCCAGGTCATCGCTGCTGGCGGCCAGCTCCTGACTGTCATCCACGAGACGTTGGCGTGGCCGGACGGCGACCGCTGGTATCAACACCGTTTTGTCGGTCTATCCCGCGATCTGCAGATTATGGGCATCTCGCGCCCCTTTCGCTTCGTCGGTGCGAGCGTCGAGTTCTGCTGTGGGATGGCGACGCGGGGCGACGAGCTCGTCGTCACGTTCGGCGTGCAGGACCACGCCGCCGCTCTCGCTGTCCTCCCCTTGGAGCAGGCGTTGGCGACCCTCAACGATTGTACCGTCGGCCTGGATTCCACCGGCAGCCTCTGAGAAACGGTGATTTGCGGTCGGCAGGGTTCACCTGAACCTGACGCCGCAGGCCCGCCCGCATGGCACCCCAATCCTCACGGTCGGACGATGCTTCGCTGGTGGGATGGCGCGCCGAGGACCTCAGAGGTGAGCGCATACGGCCAGACGATCAACGAGGCGGTCACCCCTGCCGCGCCTGCCGCCTGCAGCGCCGGGCACGGAAGGCCGGGCACGGGAAGGCCACGTGAACCCAGGGTGCGGTTCCGGAACGCGCCGACACGTTCATCGAGCGCCGAGCAGACCCTTGACACCTCGGACTTGGACGCGAGTTCCCAGGCGGTGAGATCGAGCGCGCCGAGTACGAGCAACTGATCGAGTCGATGCCCGGCAAGGACCCAGACGACCACGTCCACGCCGCGGCAGCAGTTGCCCGCAAGCCCGTCACGGTCGTCACCGCCACCTTCCGCGACTTCCCTGCGAAACCACTCAGCGGTAGCCCAGCTCCCCGAATCGTGCGCTGCGCGGTGTCCCCGACCGCCCGGGCTCTATCCCGCGCCACACGTGGCCGAGGCTGAACGCCGGGAGTGCGCGCTCCGATCGACAGCCCTGTAGAGGGGGCTCGCTGCTGTGGTCGGGGTGTGGTCGGCGATTCGGGCGGAATCGTCCGGCGAGCAAGGTCTCGGCCGACAAGAAATGCCGCCATGCCGATGCGGGTCCCGAACGCGATGACAGTCAAGACCGTCAGCCGCCCGAACAGGCCCAGCGCGCCCTTTTCGCTGGCGCAGAGGGTCGAGCGCCACACATCCTGCAGCGAACGCACCTACCTCTACCCCATCGCATTGAACGACGTGATGGACCTCCTCATCCCGCGCATCAAGCCCTTCACCATGCTTACCGGCGTCGACACCTACAGGTTCACCGAGACGGGCACCATCCCACTCACCGAGCCCTGCGACCACTACCGCGTCACCGTCCTGGCCGAGGACTCGGACACCCTCGTCATCGCGACCGCCGACCTCCTCACGTTGTTCGGCGAACTTCACACCTACAACCTGACGGCATTCGACCTTGCCGCCTCCCAGGAAGACTGCCGGCCCGCTGATGCAGTGTCTGGGATGGACCATGGCCGGTCCTGCCTCGCTCGCCCGAGAGCACAATGTTCGTGTCGAGTCACGACGATGCGTACGTGTGGGTCGAGGCGCGCGATGTCCACCTGAGCCGGCATCTCGGCCAGCGATTGCTCACGATCGCCGCCGGCACCCACGTGTTCGACGGCGCTGCCACGATCGACGTGGTCGAACCGTCACTCGATCTCGTCGCCTCTGTGCTTGGCGCCGAACAGGCCTTCAGCTGCGCACAGGACAGCATCCGAAGGACGGACACGACCGTCGAGGTCCTCCTGGTCCGGCAGTACCGCAAGCCCTTCGAGGTGTTGGTGCCCACCCACGTCCTCGCCTACCAGTGGTCGGGCGGAACGTGGGCGATCGACGAGATCGGCTGACATCTTCACCAACGGGTCGGGAGTCAACCGATCGCTCGGCCCATCATGCGTCGAGCCTGCGGCTCCTCATAGTCGACGCTCGGCCCACCGGAGCGGACAGAAACACCAGTGGACGCGTCCCAGATCCGCGAGCACCGATCACGGCAGATCGCCGGTTATGCAGTTCACGACCCTCGAGCCCCGGCTCCCCCAGGTCAGCGAGTGACATGGCCCCGGGCAGAGTGGCGCCCGCAACACGGCGACCGCCCGCCCGCTCGGGAACGGCTGGCTCGGGGTTCGCCCCTACCCGCCAATCGTGTCCGTTTCGGCCGTGGTGTGGGCCCAGCGAGAGGATTCCCCGTCCCCTCCTTTCGCGGACACGACGGCCATCACGGCGCACCGTGGTGCACCACGGGCAACGGCGGACACGAACAGCCCAAAATGAGGGGCCATTAGTTCGGGCCAACTCCGGATCCGACGACCTACCCGAGGCCGTTAATGGCCTCTGCACTGCGGTTTTGTTTGGTGGGCCCGGTGGGACTTGAACCCACGACCAAGGGATTATGAGTCCCTCCCAAACAGAACCAACAGGGCCCTAAACGGCGAAAGACGAGCAAAACGGACTGTCCGCGCTGCACACCCTGACCGCCGTCGACCCTTCGAAACCACCGTGATCGGCCAAATGTATGGGACAAAAGTATGGGACAGAATGAGGTGGCGAGTCCCTCGCGGCGACTCTCCAGCATTTCGAACTCGCGACCCTCACCTTGGCAAAGTGAATGGATCGCCGCATACGACCGCA
>Ga0105047_10003886_pt1 | contig 26214 bp, 27 predicted proteins | sample MAT04_FD_78384 | JGI IMG/M metagenome (GOLD analysis project Ga0105047, IMG submission 78384) | Freshwater microbial communities from Lake Fryxell liftoff mats and glacier meltwater in Antarctica - MAT-04 (megahit assembly) | ecosystem: Environmental > Aquatic > Freshwater > Ice > Liftoff...
AATTTGATAAGAAAAGAGTCGGAATCAACGTTTTCAGTTCCTCGAAAAAGACGAAAAGCGAGTCTTTATGACGAATATAGGGAAAAGGTGTTAGGAATTTGAACTTTGACGCTCTTGCCCTGGGCAAAGCAAAAGCATTGCCGCAAATACCATCACCCTGAACAATTTGTGTAATACCCACCATCGGTTTCATTACCAAAATATGTGGCCTTGAGGATTGATTAGTAACTCGATATTGAACCCATGCCATAGTATTGGCCGGGACAGCTAAACTGGTTGCTGTTAGAGGCGTAAATGTCCATAAAGGTATGCCACCTTGCACGGTTATCATTATAAAAATGGCAATGACCATACTCAAAATGCGACTGACTAAAAATTTCATTTTCACACTGAATCCTTGCAATTTATTTGTATTGAATTATTTAAACCACAAATTTCGCATACAAAGTTAGTCATGAGGCCTGACTGTAATAAAATAATACACCTCCAAATCAGCAAAATTAATTTTTTTTATTGATTTTTCTACACATAGCCATTAAATAATGGTCTACTTTTAAGGATGAAATCATTATGTGTAATTTTTTTTATTTTATCCAGCACTACAATCCAGCACTATATCCCCCCTGATTTTTAAACACGTGCTATAATTTCAATAAATTCAGTCATTAATTAGGGATTATTAGTGAGATTTTTAATAAAAAAGCTGTCCTTTGTGATGGCTTTATTTCTGGTTTTAAGCGCCCCTTCTGTATTTGCTGATATAAAAGTCGGTATTATTTTCTTTGATCCCCCATTAGTCGTGTCACCGAATCAAGGATTCAATGTGGATCTGATGAAACAAATCTGTACTGGCATGAAACAAAACTGCCAAATGGTTCCCAAACAGTGGTATGAACTATTTCCAGCTCTGAATAACAGAGAAGTTGATATAATTATGGGAGCGTTTATTTCCCCAGAACGAGCAAAAAATTATATTTTTAGTTTGCCCTACATGCTTAGTAAAGGCCAGTTCATCACCCTAAAAGACAGTGGCCTAACTTCTCTTGAGCAATTAAAAGGTAAAAAAGTAGGGTTAATAAAAGAAGAAACCAATAGCGGTATTTTTCACGATTATGTTCAAGCTAATTTTTACAACCAGTTCCAGGTGCTTGACTATGATGATGTCGAAGATTTGATGACTGCTTTAAATAATAAAACAATTGATGCAGCAATGATGTTTAATATAACTGCAGGTTATTGGATACAAAATAGCGATAATACGTTTGTTACCTTGGGCTCCTCGTTTACGATTGGTGAAGGAGAAGCAATTATGGCTTTACCAGACAATATCCAACTGATTAATATGATTAATCAACAAATAAAGCAGATGGAAAATGATGGGGTATATTTGAATTTATACCAACGCTATTTTCCTTAATAGCTTAGGATTCTGGAGATAATAAGGAAGACTTATTGTTATCTTCATCATTAAGTTGTAATGATGTACTGCGTTTGAAAAAACCATGTTCATAATCTGTCTTATGAGCAGGGGTAATGGCATTATCCTCTTTGATAGCGCTGTCAATAATTGTTGGCAATGAATTAATTACTGATTCAACTTTCGAAAAAAATAAATTACCATTAACCAATATATTGGGTAGATTTATCACCATATCGTGACTTTCCGGACCATAATGAAATTTTTTTAATGACTCTACCGTGGTTATAGTTCTTTTTATCCAATGCTCGGGATGAGGTGAGAGAAAATCTTCCAAAACTATAAAGTTTTGGGTAGAAGGATATATATCCCTTAAGTTTGTTAAAAATGCTGGCGATTGCCATAAAAAATTGGTAACGGCAGGATGATAATATTGCAAAGCAAAAATGTCTCTAAGCAACCATCTTTCATAGTAACTGCCACTTACTTTAATTAGTATGGGCAGTAGTTGATACCAGGAAACAACCACGACGTTATTTAGTTCACTTAAAAACTTAGCCCCCCTATCTTTTTCCCCGTTATTCAAAAGAGTATAGATAGCACTGACCGCCATAGCATTAAAGGATGGCAGCTCAAGTCGCCGGCCTGGTAAATGTGCAAGTATAAACTGACTGCAGCTAATACGATTTTGGGGTGAAGCTGTGTCAACCTGAGCGCATGAAAACACAAGCTGCGCCAAAGCAATATGAGCGCACGCTTGTAAAAGTTTATGATTAAATTGCAAACTCAAACACTGCCATGCAATCTTATAATCAGCTTCTGTAATAGGCTGAAGATTGTATATTCCCATATAAAAGCGGTGAAGTTCGCTGGCTGTTGAGCAATTACTCGTGTCTATCTCATCGCTATCTATAAACTGTGGGAATTGTTGTTGTAAATTATTTATAGCACTCACTAAATTATTCAAATGAATTTTGGGATTATTTCGAAAAGCCAATAAAATTTTCTGGTGTGTATATTCTTTATCTATATTCAGGGGAGCATAAATACTATTACTACGATTTTTTAAAAGTAGTGCTTCCATCAACGCCCTATTTTGCTCACTCATATCATTATAGGGCAGTACCAATTCTTCCAGATTATTAAGGGTTAATGTAACTAATATCGAAACGATGTAATCATTAAATCCATGGGCTATAAAATCATATGGATTGATTTTTAGATATTGCAAGCTATTATTTCTTGCCAAGTTTGAGAGTAAAGCAGGAAAGCTGTAATTACTCGACGGTAATACTACTCGTTTTAATCGGCTATTGTTGAAAATTACTGAATATAGTTCAGTTCCCTGAGATTGATCCATAGTAATATTGGTTAAAGAAAGATCCTCAATGGACGAATTATTTTTTAATGCAAGTGTCATTTTTGTAGTCCACTTACAATAATCAAGAGATAAACGCTTTAAAGACTTAGCGTGCCTGATCAGATCAGCCACGCTGCTACTATTATTTTCGAAGCTTAATGCAGCCAAAGGTGAGTTATAAGCTAATGAGTTATATACCAATGCCCTCGTTATTTCTTTGGTAGTATAATCGTGATTAAGAAATACAATACTCGAAAATATGTTATTTTTTCTGAGCGCCTCAGCCAATGGGTTAGTTACTTCCTTTGATTGAACTGAATTGATCTTTATTTCTCTGGTTGTAGCGGAAAATTCCATTGTTGCCAGCAAATGTTCTTTATATGAATAATGAGAATGCCCACCCTTATAAGATTTTTCTGCAACAAGAGTATAAATACTGACTCTTTTTATACTTTGACTTTGCGATACCGCTTCAAAAACTTTCTTAAAGCCTGTTTTATTACACTTCTGGTAATGGAAATCTATCTCTTCCAGATTAGTATTATTATTAATCTCCTTAATTATTGTATTTAAACCATCTGTATCAACCGGGCTTTCTTTAAAGCTTACTTTTTTAAGTGAAGCAGAATCATTTGTGTTTGAATTTATAATATCTGGCTCTGAGGCAAGCATAGTTTATTCATCAGGTTTATAAAAAATGGGAATCTTACGCTTAGAGAATCTACTGGTCAATTGTATAAAGCATAACATTATAATCCTAACCACCGAATAAATTGATTTGTAGCTCTTAAATTCACGAATGGTTTGTTCTCGAAATAAACGGTGTAATTATTTATTTTTCCACTTTGTGGTGAAGAATCATTGTTAAGCCTGACTTCCTGAATTTTCCCCATATTTACCATATGCATTTCAGTTGCATAATAGCCTCTGTTCATTTTAATAACTGGTATAATAAAATAAACTGGATTTACCGTATTTTTACCACTATTTATATGAGGAATCATTTTCTCAAACTCAGCATTATTCAGCGCAATATATTCAACATTATTGATTTGTCGTCGTAACATGCGATTTAACGGTGCTTTGGTATTAAATACTTGCTGATAATTATCCGCAGACATGACAATAATTGACTCATTTTCTTCACGCTTATTATCCTTGTTTAAATCAGCAAACACTATTTCACTACGCTGTTCATTGCCATTCAAGGCAGTAGGATCAACCATTCTGATATTTTTTGCACTTGCTGCTGCGTCCAGTTTATTGCAATTAAGAAACTTTGATTTTGAAAACCAGTTATCACTGGGGTAATAAATCACAAAGAATGATTGATCTTTAATAGTATTTATAATTGGGGCAGTAAGATTTTCTGGTATTGCGGGGCATCCCCAACTACGCCCTGCTCTGCCATATTTCTTGATAAAATTCTCTGCAACATACCACCCGCCATGCATAACAACATACCGATTTGATGCATTATCATTAAATCCTTTATCAAGACCACTCAGACGTAATGATAAGCCATCCCGACCATAATATGTTTTTTCAGTTTTGTACACTCCAATACTGCTGGCTTTACTGTCATATTTATTGGAAAAATATTTTGTTAATCGTGCGCCCGATTTTATCCCGTGAGATACATAAGTATTAAACAATAATTTTTTCTGCTTTATATCAAAAATCCATAATCTTTTTTCACTGGAGGGAAGCGAGTAATCAATGATGGTTAAAATATTATTGTGCTCGACGTTAAATTCGCTGGCGCAGCTTAATGATGTTAGCACCTTATTGATAACGCCAGTACTAAGCCCCGGCGCTTCGCTTTGCAGCATTTCCTTAATATCATCAAGGGGTTTGGATGATATTTGTGCGTACTCATACTCGGCAGTTACAAGTGCAGAAGCCTTGTTAAAAACCTGATGAACGGCATGGATAAAATTATTCTCTCGCAGATTTTCCAGTGCTGGAAGAGAAAAGCAGGTTGAAGTTACTGCTAAAAGCAACAACAATGTTTTTCTCATGATAGTTCCTTGGCCATAAAAACTTATTGTTCTTATACTTTTACTATAGACCAGAGTTTGGGAATTATGCGAATTGTGAAAAATGGAGGGAGATCATATTATGAATATTTTTAATTTGCTCTCATCATTGCGAACGATAATGTCCGTCTTTGCGAACGAAAGTGATCCAGAGTTCCGTGCTCCGATGGCTGGATCAACTTCGCTATGCTCGCAAAGACGGGTTTTGTACCAAAATTAGTTTGGTACGCACTTAACGAACTTTCAATCACGTGCTTCCAGTAGTTCTCTTAACGGTTGTGGCAATATTTTACGCATTCCTTTTGTCAGCTTTACTTCATTTTTTTGCCACAGCGTTCCTAAAAAAATAATAACAACACCAATGATTGTCAAAGCGAAGGGAAAAAACAACGTGTCTGCGAATATTGTTGATGCCAAATGCCCAAGATACCAGGCACAACCTATCCCGCCTAAAATTACAAAAACCTTACGCGAAATAATCACGCCACCTGCGATCATGACTAAATTTATACAAAGATATAAGAAGTTGCCCCATTCACTACCTGAATATTGACTGGTTAACCCGCTCCAAAAAGCAATTGCACCAAATAAATATAACCAAAACGCATAATCACCTGATTTGCGTGAGCGAATATCTACCCAAAACGCTATGAGCACCATAATCAAACCAAAATACAATGTAACCTGGCTTCGGAACTGAAAATCCGGGTATTCGGCAACCATTAATGACGCAACGTCCATCGACATATACCAAAGTGTTACCGCAATTGGCATGAGCATAAAAGGATAACGATATATCCAGGCAAGAATTACTCCGACAATGAGTGTACCAAACTCCATATATATCCAGTTCCAACTAATATATATGTGGTAGTCACGATATACGTTATTATCATCCGGCCACCAACCTAATCCTTTTTGTAAACCATAAATGGCCAACGGCGTTAAGGCGACAACAAAGGTTGCGCAAATCCCCGCTGGAATGTGTAACCCTTTTTTTTCAAAAATTGAAGTTAAACATAACCCTATAATTGCATAAGGTATTGATACAATAAAAATTCCAAAACCACCGTAGTGTTCCCAGCTCAAATTCATAAATAAAGTCATAGCCCCGATAGCAATTAATCCACCAAAATAATACAAAACATTGGTTACATTAAATCCGGGCGATTGGTTAGGATGTTGTTTAATAAAATCCGATAATTTTTCGGCCTGTTTAGGCGTAATAATTTTTTGTTCAACCGCTTCCTGCAAGACTGATTGAGAAATTTTCATTATTTACGCCGTCAAATAGCATCTCATTAGATTATAGTCGGTTATCCGGCTTGTTTGTGACAGGCCATACATCCATGTCCTGAATTAAACAATATAGTTCGATCCGTGCTCACATACTCTTTCTGGAAATACTGCACATTCTCGTTTGCGTTTTTAATTCGTTTTTCTAACATGGTTTTATAAGGCCATGAAGAATAATTTTTAGCAAGTTTAGCATTGTTATAGATTCGTATCGCCGTTTTCCAGTCACCCGATTTAACCAGCATATCCCCCATATTCATAAAAAACCCTTCAAAATTATAGGGTGATATTTTTGAATTCCAACAGGCTCGCTGTTTGCCTGTCTGTGTTTCCAAGACCATAAAGGGGCTATAATCAGGATTTTTCCGATTTATTTTTTTACCAGCACATAAATCCAGAGTAAGCCATTGCCATTCCAAAGCCTCTTTAAAATATTCTGACTCAGCTGGAAGCGTGCTCATAGGATAACCAGCTGTAAAATAATTAAATTGCGGCCAATTTGCTATTGCTCTTTTTAATGTAAAATACCCTTTAACCTGCTCACGTTTATCGTGAAAAATCTGACCCTCTACTAACTGTGAGTCGCCCAAAAAACCTTCGTAAATTGCATTATGAGGATCAAGTTCAAACGCATCACTAAAATACTTTTTCGATAATATAATTTCGTTGGGAATTTGTGGATCCTTCAAAGCCTGATTGCGTTCTGTAATTTTCCAAATGTGCAAGAAACCTAAATGCGCTGCTAATTGCGGATCATTAGGATTTTTCAGATAAGCAATCATTAACAATCGCTCAGCTTCACTAATATTTTTATAACTCCCTTGATGAAGAGTATTCCAAAAATAGTTTTCAGCTCTTGCAGCAAAAGCATCACTTGATGGCAAAGACTGCTTATTAGGCGTAGTCAACAGTGCTACTTTTTCACAAGCGGTTAAATTAGCAATTAAAATAAATACTGCGATAATCTTGAGCTTCATGAGGTTCCTTATGAATACATCATCCTTTTTATTGCAATTTATACAAATCTTCAAAGTTGAGCAATGCATTTTTTTCTTACTTTGGGATAATGATGAATAACTACATTAAAAAAATTATTAAAAATATCCATGAATTAGATCACCATATGGGCAAAGTAAATTTAAGTTAAAAGAAATTGATGTGGATTTAAAAAACATTCAATTTATATTGTTAGAAAAAGGTGGTGGATTTAAAAGTAACCAATTTTCTAAATTGGTGCAACAATTGGCAGAAACCACAGAAATTTTTCAACTATGTCAAAAAAAATTAGAGACTGCTGAGAATATTAATAATGATCATTCACTTAAATTGTAATTTATATCTTTAAAAATCGTAGTTCCACTGCCATTAAGTTAAGCCTTCCCAACGTCCTGCGGCTTGGCCGCAGGATCCAGAAATCTCGCTCTATGCCTGGATCGTTGGATCCCGCGGACAAGCAGCTGGACGTAGGATCTGGGCTTAACCTAATGTCAGTGACATCGTAGCTCGGTTACAAATTAAAACATTTCTTAAAATTTTCTGTTGTTACCTGAGCAATTTCTTCATAACTTAATTGTCGAAGTTGGCTTACCGCTAACGCCACATGTTTAACTAAAGCGGGATGATTCTGCTTGCCTCGAAATGGTACAGGAGCAAGATAAGGTGAATCTGTTTCAACCAATAATCTGTCCAAAGGTACTTTTTGAGCAACCTCTTGAAGCTGAGTAGCATTTTTGAAGGTTACTATGCCTGAAATTGAAATATAAAAACCAAGATCCATCGCACGCTGTGCAATATCCCAACTTTCCGCAAAACAGTGCATTACACCACCAATGTTTTGTGCATTTTCTTCTTCCATGACCGCAAGCGTATCTTCAGCAGCCTGACGCGTATGAATAATCAAAGGCTTGGAAGATGCAATAGCTGCACGAATATGCTCACGAAAACGATTTCTTTGCTGATCTTGCGCTGCCGATGTCTCGACTCTGTAATAATCTAATCCTGTTTCACCTATAGCAATACAGGCAGGATGGCTGTTCGCTAGTTTAACCAACAAGTCGGCATCAGGCTCCACCGCTATTTCATTATTAGGATGTAAACCAACAGAAATGGATACTTCAGAGAATCTATCTGCGATACCGCATAATATTGGATAATCTTCGAGATCCACGCAAACACTGAGAAAGCGCTGAACATCATTAGCGTGAGCTTTATTAATAATATCCTCTAATTGATTATCAAACTCGGTTAAATCAATTGAATTTAGATGGCAGTGAGAGTCAACTAACATGATCTTCCTCATTAAGTGTTTGTAGTAAAACCAATTAACAAATCCTCCAGGACCAGTAGCTGGTTTACACTTACAGTATGATTTAATTTACCAGTTACTGCGTTTAATTTATCCATTTGTTTAAATAAGCAAACAGGCTTGATTAGCTGAGCTAATTTATCAAGATTTTCTTCCTGAATCGATTTATCTGCGCCGGAATAAAAATACTGCGTTATCATTTGTGCTGTAATGAGATATAGAAGCCAAAGTAAACTTTTAAAGTCAAACGATGTCCACTTTTGAGCGAGCTGGTTAACCGATAGTTTACCTGCTAATAATGCCAGTAAATCCGTAATAATATTACTGAGTTGACTAAAAACTTTTCCGCGTTCACTGTCAGATGAATAATAACTGGCTTGATTTAAATAGTTCAGACTATCATTAATTGCAATGGGTACCCGCCATAATTGGCATCGGCTAATAACTGTTACTGGAATGGTGCTGATTTGCTCGGCAATTAAAATAAAATAAGTATTCTCAGGTGGTTCTTCAAGTATTTTAAGTAACGCATTTGCTGCCGCTATATTCATTTTTTCAGCAGGATGAATAATGACCACTCTATTTTCACTGATCCGCGGTGATGTGTAAATGTAAGTATAAAGCTCACGTATTTGATCGATTTTTATCGGGCTTCCCTCTTTGTCGGGTACAAGATAATTTAAATCCGGATGTTGATTCGAGCGTACTAAATTACAGGATTGACAATTGCCACATGGCTTATCAGACTTTTTACAAAAAATAGTCGCAGCAAGGCATGCCCCAAAATTCAGCAAATTTGCATGGAGAGCACCAACAAGTAACGTGGCATGGCTTAACCTGTTTTTTTCAAAATTTGCCAAAAAACGTTGCCAAAGCACATTATGCTCAGGTAAAAAATTAAATAGCTCAGATGATTGCATTATGTTGTAAAAACGAACTCAATTGATTCACTATATTTCTTCGTACAATATTAACAGGAGCAGATGCATCAATGATACGGACATTTGGCATATTTTTAATAGTTTGATGATATGCCGTATACACACGGGTAAAAAAATCCAGTGATTCCTGTTCGATTCGATCAAAAGCTCCTCGTTTCTTAACCCGCTCCAGACCTTGTTTCGGCCTCACATCAAGAAAAAGGATTAAATCCGGTTTGAACGATCCGAGACATATGGTCGATAAATCATCCAATACAGTTTTATTAATCCCGCGCCCACCACCTTGATAAGCATAAGTAGACAGCTCAAATCGATCCGCAATAACCCATGTTCCCTGTTGGATCGCTGGTTTAATAACCTGTTCTACTAATTGTACTCTGGCAGCATACATTAATAATAATTCGCTTCGTTCATTAAGTATTTCACCACTTGATGCATCTTTAATTATATCGCGTAATTTTTCACCAATAGTTGTACCACCTGGTTCACGCGTTACAATAACTGCCGGAGCAATTTTTGATAGAAAATTTTTAATTGTCTGAATAGCCGTACTTTTCCCTGCCCCTTCCAATCCCTCTACGACAATAAATTTACCTGGGCTAATCATGAATCATCCTTATGCAAATAACGGGATATTGCTTTTTTCTGATCAGTATAGTTTTCTGAAAAAAAATGTGTTCCATCTCCTTTCGCTACATAATATAGATATTTACTTTTTTGCGGATGCGCAGCGGCATCAATAGCATCTTTACCTACCATAGCAATAGGTGTAGGCGGCAAACCACGGTAGCGATAAGTATTATAGGGGGAGTCCACATTTAAATCGTCGTGTGTTAATCGCCCGGAAAAAGTGTTACCAAGCGCATAAATAACCGTTGGATCCATCTGCAATGGCATATGCAAGCGTAAACGGTTAATAACAACGCCAGCAATAATTTTACGCTCACTTGAAATTGCTGCTTCTTTTTCAATAATAGATGCGGCAATTAGCATATCGTAAGGCGTAATATAAGGTAAATCGGCATCTTGATTTTGCCAGCTACTTTCCAGATAAGCAGTTAATTTTTTATTGGCGGTTATTAAAATATTCTTTGCATCACTACCGGCATTATAATGATAAGTATCAGCTAGTAATAATCCTTCCGCGCTTCGATAGGAACCTTGTATGCTTTGCCAGGCATTGGCATCATAATTCAAATAAAGAGCACTTTGTAAATTATTGCTTACCTGAGTTAACGTTGTACCTTCTATAATACGAAAAGATTCAATGATGACATCCCCCTCAACAATACGCTTTAGTAAATCGCGTAAAGATTCGCCAGGATTAATTTGATAAACACCAGCTTTTAGAGAATTAGCCAAATGGGCATATTTGATATAGTTAAGTGCAATTTTTCGTGATTCAATCAGATTTTTTGTAAAAAGAGTCTGGACAAGACCGTTTGCTGTAGAATTAGCCTTAACTTCTAAAATTATCGGCTGTCCTTCAATTATCATAGGCCGGTACAAAGCCAAATAAACTCTATAAGCAAAGACTGCGATAATTATTAAAAATAGCGCCAGCAAACAATAAATAATTCGTTTGAACAGGCGCACAATGATTATATCCGCTTAAACAATAAACTTCCGTTTGTTCCACCAAATCCAAGTGAATTACTTAACACATAATCTACTTTTCGATTCTGTGCTTCATGAGGTACATAATTTAAATCGCACCCTTCATCTGGATTATCAAGATTAATAGTTGGCGGAACTATTTGATCTCTTAAACTAAGAACGCTAAAAATAGCTTCAACAGCACCAGCAGCACCCAATAAATGGCCAGTCATTGATTTTGTCGAGCTAATTGCCAGTTTATGAGCGTGTTCACCAAATACGCGTTTTACCGCCTTGGTTTCATTCATATCATTCATATAGGTCGATGTACCATGTGCGTTGATATAATCAACTTTGGAAGGCTGAATACCGGCATCGTTTAAAGCAACTTGCATTGCTCGTGCAGCACCATCAGCATTTTCATCAGGAGATGTTATATGATACGCATCACCTGACATACCAAAACCGACAAGTTCTGCATACATAGTTGCACCTCTTGCCTTGGCATGTTCATATTCTTCAAGAACCAATATACCTGCGCCCTCTCCCATAACAAATCCATCTCGGTCTTTATCCCATGGACGAGAAGCTTTTTCCGGATCCTCATTGCGTTTTGATAAAGCACGAACTGCTGAAAATCCTGCGAGACATAACGGCGTTAATGTCATTTCTGCGCCACCGCAAACCATAATGTCGGCATCACCATATGCAATCATGCGTCCGGCAAGACCAATATTATGTGTACCTGTTGTACAGGCTGTAACAACAGAAATATTAGGACCTTTCAATTTATGGCGTATGGATATCTGACCGGCAACCATATTAATAATGCCGGCAGGGATAAAAAAAGGAGACACTTTACGCGGACCGCCACTCATCAGTTTATCCTGATTATTGGTGATCGTTTCAATACCTCCGATACCAGCACCTACAGCCACACCTGCACGCAGAGCCAGCTCATCATCCATAACCAAACCCGAATCACGCATAGCTTCTTCAGCAGCAACCATACCATACTGAGTAAAGGGATCCATTTTTCGGGCATCTTTCTGCGGTATGTAATCTTCAATGTTTAAATTTTTTACCTTAGCCCAGATTTTAGTTGGATAGTCAGTGATATCAAATCCTTCTACCATGCCAACACCACTTTTACCAGCCAAAATCCCTTGCCAGGTTTCTTTAACATTAAGACCGACAGGGGTAACCATACCCATGCCGGTAACTACTACACGCCGCTTAGTCAATGAAAACTCCTCAATTATCAGGCTTCTTCTTTGTTCATATTTGATTCAATATAATCAATCGCTTCTTGAATCGTAGTAATTTTCTCAGCTTTTTCATCTGGAATTTCTGTCTCAAACTCTTCTTCCAGAGCCATTACCAATTCAACAGTATCAAGAGAGTCAGCACCTAAGTCTTCCACAAATGATGCGTCGTTCTTCAGCTCTTCTTCTTTAACGCCTAATTGCTCAACTACAATTTTGCGAACTCGATCTTCAACTGTACTCATAACTTGTTTTTCCTCTTAGGTTAAAAAAATTTATGGGAGCTAGTTTATTCTTTTATTCAAAGAACGCAAGCCCAATTAATCCATATACATGCCACCATTCACATGAATGGTGACACCAGTAATATAATTTGCGCTGTCGGATGCTAAAAAAGCAACTGTTTCAGCAATATCCTCAGCTTTGCCCAAACGCTTCATGGGAATTCGTTTTAGCATTTCGTCTTTGACCATATCAGGCAAAGCACTTGTCATATCTGTGTCAATAAATCCGGGAGCAACAACATTAACTGTTATCCCTCTACTAGCAATTTCCTGCGCAAGCGACTTTGAAAAACCTACTACACCCGCTTTTGCAGCAGTATAGTTCACCTGGCCAGAATTACCACTTGAACCAACTACAGAACCAATGCTGATTATGCGTCCCCAACGAGCACGAAACATAGGTTTGATACAGGCTTTTGTCAAGCGGAAAATTGCATTCAAGTTTGTATTGATGACATTATACCATTCTTCATCGTCCATACGCAGCAATAGATTATCCGCTGTAATACCCGCATTATTAACCAATATAGAAGGTATTTTATCCTGATCAGCCAGTTGAGTCATTAAACTCTCTACACCTTCTACGCTGGTTACATCTAAAAGAACCCCTTCACCTTTCAGATTTTCCTGTTCAAAATACTCACTGATAGCCTGAGCACCTTTTTCTGTAGTAGCTGTACCAATTACGTATGCGCCTTGTTTTGCCAGAGTAAGAGCAATCGACTTGCCAATACCTCGACTTGCGCCAGTCACCAAAGCGATTTTATTTTCCAGGGTAGTCATTTGCACTCCTTAATCACAACATTTTTCCAATGTTATCAGTTGAGATAATACTTGTTCTAATGAAGCGCTATCTTGTATGCATAGTGCAGGCAAGCCTTTATCTATGCGCTTTATCAAACCACTTAACACTTTTCCTGGTCCACTTTCAATAACTAAACTAATGTGCTGCGATGTTAAAAATTGAATTGTTTCAACCCAACGGACAGGTTTATATAACTGTTGTTTTAATAATATTCTTATGTCTTCAGGCGAGTTATAAATACTTAAATCAACATTACTGATAACTGCAATTTTTGGTGATTTAAAATTCGTATTGGCAAGATATGGTTCAAAAGCTGAAGCAGCATCATTTAATAATGAACAATGGCAAGGAACGCTTACAGGAATAATTTTAGCCATTCGTGCGCCATGATTGTCTGCCAATGCTACAGCTTGCTCAACAGCGCTGGTATGACCAGCGATTACAACCTGACCTATCGCATTAAAATTGGCCGGTGTTACAAGTTCTGACGATGTACTTGCTTGCTCACATAATGCGATAACCTGTGCATCAGTCAAACCAATTATAGCAGCCATGGCACCCTGCCCCATGGGTACGGTTTCCTGCATTAATTGACCCCGACGGGCAACCAGCGCAGCAGCATCCTCAAGCGTCAGCGCATCGGCGCAAACTAACGCTGCATACTCACCCAGGCTATGGCCTGCCATAACCTGCGCATTTACAGGATTTAATTTTTGTAAAAGTCGATAAATTGCTACATCAGCGGTTAACATTGCAGCCTGCGTGTGCTCGGTTTGGTTCAGTATATTTTCTGGGCCATTTTGAACAAGATGCCACAAATCATAACCAAGACGACTTGATGCCTGAGTAAAACTATCAATTACAACAGGGTATATATCGGCCAATTCTGCAAGCATACCAACAGATTGTGAACCTTGGCCGGGAAAAACAAAGGCAATATTAGTCATATTAAAGAGATCTCCAACAGACAATAGAATTAGTAACGGATAACCATTGCACCCCAGGTCATCCCGCCACCAAACGATTCCAGAAGAATGGTATCACCACGTTTGACACGTTTTTCTTTTATGGAAAAATCCAGAGCCAATGGGATTGATGCAGCAGAAGTATTACCCTGATTTTCAATGGTAACGATGACTTGAGACATGGGTAAATTCAATTTTTTTGCTATCGCCTGAATTATGCGAATATTTGCCTGATGAGGAATTAACCAGCTAATATCTGATTTCTGTAAATTACATGCATCAAGCACTTCTTCAACAATGTCGCCCATAATGTTGACAGCAAGCTTGAAAACTTCATTGCCCTTCATGCCTATTAAGGCTTTTTCAGTAATACTTGAATAATTGGAATAAGTTAAGTAAGACTCTTCATCAAAGGATGAGTGCAATTGACTTGCTAAAATACCAGGTTTATCAGCAGCGCTTAACAGGACGGCACCAGCTCCGTCTCCAAACAACACACAGGTAGCTCGATCAGTCCAATCTACCGCACGAGACATGGTTTCACTACCTACAACCATTACATGCCTGGCAGTGCCACTCTCAATATATTGTTTGGCAATATCCATGGCATAGACAAAACCGCTGCAAGCAGCACTGATGTCAAATGCAGGTATTGGACGTTTGATTTTCAAAGCGCTTTGCACATGGCAGGCCATGCTGGGAAAAAAATGATTGGGTGTGCATGTTGCAACTAAAATTAAATCAATATCATCTACATTAACATCACAGGAAGTCATAGCATTTTTTGCGGCTTCACAGGCCATATAAGAAGTAGTTTCAAGCTCACTGGCAACATGTCTACTACTTATTCCTGTTCTGGAATAGATCCAGTCATGACTGGTATCAAGCTTTTTTTCAAGCTCATAATTAGTAAGGTTATGCTCAGGCAAATAACTTCCTGTGCCGGTAATAACAGCATGTTTCATAACAGTAAACCTTGATTAATAAAATCCGTAATTTTTTCGCGTACCAAATCAACAACATTATTTTTAACCTGGAGCTGAGCTTCTTCAATTGCATTGTAAAATGCTATTTCACTGGCGCCACCGTGGCTTTTAATAACTATTCCGTTTAATCCAAGCAAGCTGGCTCCATTATAACGTGCCGGATCCATGCGTTTTTTAAGATGTGCCAAACCTGGCAAGGCAATTAAACCAGTAAGTTTGGTCAGGAAATTTTTTGAAAACGATTCTTTAAGCACTGACTGCATAAGTTTAGCCAATCCTTCACTCGCTTTTAAGGCCACATTACCTACAAAGCCATCGCAAACAACCAGATCAACGTTACCGGTATAAAAATCATCGCCTTCAACATAACCGACATAATTCATCAGACTGCATTCGGCCAACATATGCGCTGTACGTTTTACCTGATCATTGCCTTTAATTTCCTCAACGCCAATGTTAAGCAAGGCAATTTTAGGATTGGGTTTTTTATCAACAGCTTGTATCAGGGCAGAACCCATTACAGCAAACTGAAAAAGATGTTCAGCACAAGAATCAACATTGGCACCCAGATCAACGACGCGCGTTTTACCATGCATTGTAGGTAATTCAGCAATTATTGCGGGTCGGTCAATTCCAGGCATAGTCTTTAAGACAAAGCGAGCAGTTGCCATCAGCGCCCCGGTATTACCTGCGCTTACGCAAGCCTGAGCCTGACCTTCTTTAACAAGATTAATGGCAACACGCATGGATGAATCTTTTTTATTACGCATTGCATGAGATGGCAGCTCATCCATACCTACAACTTCAGAAGCGTGAACAATAGTAAGTTGCTTATTGTTGATAATGCCATTTTTTTTAAGATGGGAATTTATCTGGTTTTGATCGCCTGCCAAAAGCAGTTTCAAACCAGGATTTTTACTCACAGCGCGAACGCAAGCGGGGATCACAATCTTCAAACCGTGATCCCCGCCCATCGCATCGATAGCAATGGTAATATTTTTCAAGGATATTACTCTTGATCTTCGTAAACGTTATTACTATCTTTATCTAAAACTTTTCTACCACGGTAATAACCATCTTCTGTGATGTGATGACGACGATGAGTTTCACCTGTTGTTGAATCAACTGATAAAGTTGGTCCTGTCAGTGCATCGTGTGAGCGTCTCATATCACGTCGGCTACGTGATTTCTTATTTTGTTGTACGGCCATTGCATTACTCCTAGGCAATTTGTATTCGTTAGGGCGGAATATTACCGATTTTTTGTCATTAATCCAAGTGTTAGTTGCATAATTTATTAAAATCGATCGTTTAAATGCTAAAAAATTGGTCTATTTCGTGATCGCAATCATTAATATCCGCGTGAAATTCAGGTGTATACAGAATTAATTCATCCGTAACAAGTTCATCCAAATCAATTTGATTATTAGTTGCAACGATAAATTCATAGCTTTCCATGAGTTTTTCACCTTGCTCATCAGAATTACTAATAGCCAAAATTGTTTTATTCAGGTAGAACTCATTAAATTCCTGCATACAGCGTTGACAAGTCAGGCAAATTTCGCCCTTCACTTCCAAAGTAAATAAATAATAGCGATCTCTTGGTTCAATTGAAAAAGAACAATCAAGTATAGCGGGGGCAGCAATTCTGGATGGTAAGCGCTCGGTAAGAGTGAGCGATACATGTTCAGTCTTCGTTCGGGCAGGTGAAGTTTTTAAATTGATCAACATGGTAAATACTCAAAAAAAGCTAATAATAACCGACTGGTTTATAAATTGCGATTTATAATTTGTCATAATTAGCGTAAAATAGCGTTTTTTTATACATATTAATAGTACACCATGAAAGCAAAAGTAATAGTAGGAATGTCTGGTGGTGTTGATTCTTCCGTAGCAGCCTGGTTATTAAAAGAACAAGGGTACGACGTTGAAGGCCTGTTCATGAAAAACTGGGAACAGGACGATACTGAAGAATATTGCGCAGCTGCCGTTGATCTCGCTGATGCTCAAGCTGTAGCGAATCAGTTAAACATTCCTTTACACAGCGTTAATTTCGCTCAGGAATACTGGCAACGCGTATTTACACATTTTTTAAATGAATATGAGCTGGGCAGAACACCCAACCCTGATGTACTGTGTAATAAAGAAATCAAATTTAATGCTTTTTTAAAACATGCGCTAACGCTAGGTGCAGATTATATTGCCACTGGGCATTATGCAAAAGTCAGTGATGGTGCTTTATTAAAAGCTAAAGATCGGGAAAAAGATCAAACCTATTTTTTGCATGCCGTTGATCGTGACTCTCTGAAAAAAACGCTGTTCCCTATTGGCAATTATCAAAAAAGTGAAATAAGAGAATTTGCAAAAGAGCTGGGGCTGGTAACTCATGATAAAAAAGATTCCACCGGAATTTGTTTCATCGGTGAAAGACGCTTTAAAACGTTTCTAAATGAATTTATTCTCGCGCGTCCTGGTGAAATAAGAAGTACGCGTAACGAATTGCTGGGTCAGCATGATGGTCTAATGTTTTATACACTTGGTCAACGTCAGGGTTTAGGAATTGGCGGACGTCAGGATAGCAATGAAGAACCCTGGTATGTTGTTGACAAAGATCTATCTACAAACACACTGATTGTCGCCCAGGGAAGCAACCATCCCATGCTGTTTTCACAGGGCTTAATATGCGGGCCTATCCATTGGCTGGCTGATTGTGAAGATAAAATGCCGTTGACCTGTTATGCAAAAACCCGTTACCGCCAGCCAGAACAAGCCTGTGTGATTTCACCAGAAAACAGTGGTCAGCATTATGTTATGTTTTCTGATTTACAACGTGCGGTCACGCCGGGGCAATATATTGTGTTCTATGAAAAGAACCAGTGTCTGGGTGGTGCAACAATCGAGCAAATTATTCGATAATGATGTAATATCAATTATAGCGATTTATATTTTTTTGGAGTAACAAATGGACGCCACTACAGCATCCCCAATTTCAACATCAGGCATTAATTTTTCAGTGAATGCGGCAGATAAAGTAGCATCCCTGCTTATTGAAGAAAACAATCCAAAACTCAATTTAAGGGTTTACGTAACAGGCGGTGGTTGCTCTGGTTTTTCTTATAATTTTACATTTGATGAAACGATTAATGACGACGATACCATCGTTACGCAAACCTGCTCGAATGGTGATATGTCTGTAAAACTGCTGATTGATTTGATGAGTTTTCCATACCTGAATAATGCAGAAATTGATTATGTAACAAGTATTCAGGGTGATCAATTTGTTATTCGGAATCCGAATGCTAAAACTACTTGTGGCTGTGGATCTTCGTTTAGTATGGATGATGACGAGTGAGATAAAACCCGCGGGCACGCTACCTGAATATCATTAGATAACCAGATGCATAGAGATACAGGGTGGGCAAAAGAGCGACCGCGACGTGCCCACGCAGTATTGAATTGATTCAGCGCAAATCTTGTGGCAATATTGACCACATTGAATACCTTATTGGCTAACAAGATGCATAAATACAGCTTATATTTAAAAGAAAATGGTGATGGCTTTGAGGGTATAGTGATGCTGAATGGAGAAGCCAGGTATTTTACGAATATAACTAATAAAAACAATCACATATTTTTAGATAACTATCCATCTCTAAATTTTACTTTTCCAGAGTGCATAAAAGCTGCGTTACACTGTAAAAACAGAAAAGATGTTGCCTCGTTTATTAAAAAATATTTGATATCCTATCAAACAAGTTCTGATCCCGACTATTATGCAATTAAAGACTCGGACGAACCCCCAATACTTATAAACTTAAGACATCAAGATTTTTATGATGTAAACGAAGGTTATAAAGGACATTCGAGACTTGTTCAACGAAATCATTCCGAGACACCACAAGAAATGCTTAACTTTGTTTATAATCGCAGTTCCTTTTTCATGGAGAACTATAAAAAAGTTCAAGAATATAAAAATACCAGTTGGTTAAATCCTAATTGGATATTGATATGTATTGATTACTATCTAAAAGCGCTTATAAATAGTTTAGCTCGTGCGTATTACGAATCCTTGGATGCTATTAAAATAGGCGGCGAGTACAATATAGTAATACCATATACTCATTATTGCGAAGATTTCTACCAAGGGTGTAAAGCAACACAAGAAGACATAATCAATGAAGAAGCTGTTGCACAAATGGGTTTCTGTTTATAAAGCAACGCTGCTACGCACCGCGCTTTATGCGTGTATGTAGGAACTATAAGAACCTAAGTTAACCTTGGGGACGTTATCATAATATTAGCATTATCGTTATAATTATCAATAGGTGAAATTTATGAAAGATTATTACAAGATTTTGGGGATATCTCCTTCTGCAAGTCCTGCTGAAATAAAAAAAGCTTACAAGAAGAAGGCATTGGAATTACACCCGGATAAAAATCCCGATAATGATACAAATCAAGCGTTTCTGGACGTGTCGGAGGCATACGTAATTTTATCCTCAGATATTACTAACGAAATCTATTCTGCTGACTATAAAAAAGGCAATTTCCCCGAAAATACTGTAGAATCAGATGCCCTTCAATCAGCAGATAAAATCATCGCGGATCTGATAAAAAAAGACCCGATTTTTAGCTTATTAGTTAAAGAAATGAACATAAGAAACCAAGCTACTGATATAGTCAGTAATGGTGAAATAAATTACCTTGCGAAGAAAGTTTTCTTGCATTTGCACCATGTTGTAATTGAAGCAAATTTTTTAAAAAGTATAGGAAATATACAATTAAAAAAACCGGAACATCTTGATAGTGTAATAAATCGAGCCAAAAAAACCTCTAGATACCTTTTATTTTATATGATGTGGATAAATTACAACAAAAATATAAGTTCTCAGGACACTCTGCATTCATATAAAGATTACATTATCCCCGATCTGGATCTTAATTTTGGCGGTAAGTATATTAGTAATTTTTATGCTACTAACGATAAGCATTTACTATTAAAGGACTTAAATAGAACAGAAAACTTTACTTATTATGAAATAGAACTAAAAGCCATCCAATCTGCACTGAAAAACCAATTGAATATCGGTTTGGATCAGCAGAAAGAAAACATAAATTATGATTATCATAAAGAGAAACTGATAGCATTTATTAATCAACAAATATACAGATTGGAAGAATCACCTAAAAAAAATGCTCTATTACAAAAATTAGAAGATATTCAATCTAATAAAAATGACAATATAAATACTATAAAAGCTCAAGTTCAAAGTATACGAGATATTGTTTCACAACACCGTGAAAATAGGACTGACGCACCATTAACCTGGTTTTTCAAATGCAACTGGATTCGAGAGACAAAAGGTCATCATGAATATAAAGAAATATTTGAGGACGATGGAGATATAAAACAAACCTGCCGTTCTTAAATATGAAGCCAATAAGCATCTTGCCAAAACGTAATTTGTTTTTCTGCAAAGTGGCAAAATCTCGGAAAGGCCATGGATGGCCTTTCCGAGCGACATGGATGTCTTGTGCGTTTTTGCCTAAACAGCTTCCCTTCCTCCAGGACTTCGTGGTACGTAGCTTGTGTCACAGTAATTTAAGATAGCGCTTTGCCTCATAAAGCCCGCAAAGCAAACCATAAATCGAAGCACGGATTTCTGGTTTGCTTCACATTCGTTCGCAATGACGAGGCTTAAAGCCGGAAGCCAATTTTATAGTTTAATAAGGTCTGACAACAACCCTGGTTCCTATTTTAATAAAATTGGAATGCAACCATTGCGCGTCTTGAGGTACCACTCGAATACAGCCGTGGCTTGCATTATAGTTTGGTACATCATAAGAACCATGAATAGCATAGTTTTTATTAAAAAACATACAGTATGGCATTTTAGCGCCACCACGACCCAAAGGATAACGGCTGGATCGGCACTCAGGTCCACGTTTGTTAAAAACTGTATATGAACCAGAGGGTGTTTTACATGATCGGCGAAGATCGTGGCAGTAGTTACTGCCGCCAGAAGCCTTGCCAGATTTGATTACTTTTCCATTGTAACCAACGGCTACCCAGCTATGAGCTCGGGGATTAAATATGAAGGTATTGGCATTGCTAAAATCAGCCCACCCTAAAACACATAATAAACCTACAAAAACAACTATCCGTTTTACTTTTTTATAGATTCCAGCTTCCATGATGTGTTCCGTAGTTAGGTTTCCCTAAACTAACTATAGAACAATAAATAAACACTTCCAGTATTAATTGGCCAACCAGCGATTAATACCTGATTTTTTTACTAAAAATTCTACAAAAGATAAGTGCTGTTCTATCTCACTTTCGGTTGCCAATATTACCGGCGAATTGCTCATTAAGGTTTGTCTCATAACTTCAGACTGGACTTTGGTTTGTGCTGAATGCTCGGAAGGTTCATCAAATAAATTACCTTGTCCACCCGTCATTGCAAGGTAAACAGACGCTAATATTTCAGCGTCAAGCAACGCTCCATGTAACTGCCGATTGGAATTATCTATATCATATCGTTTACATAATGCATCAAGATTGTTTCGCTGACCGGGATGTTTATCACGCGCCAAAACCAGTGTATCAACAACAGAGCAATAATCTTTCACTCGTTTTGACCATTTTAGCAAACTCAATTCTGCGTTAATAAAACCGACATCAAACACTGCATTGTGAATAATTAATTCAGAACCGGCAATAAAATCAATAAACCCGTCAACCTGATTTTTAAATAAAGGCTTGTCTTGCAAAAATGCAGTACTTATCCCATGTACCCGAAAGGCACCCTCTTCTACTTCGCGTTGAGGATTTAAATAAACATGATAATGATTGCCTGTCAGTTTTCGATCAATTAACTCAACACAACCAATTTCTATAATTCGATGTCCTGCTTCGTGATTTATACCCGTTGTTTCTGTATCCAAGACAATTTGACGCATAATTAATATCCCATTAACTCAACAATTCCCTGATTTGCAAGTGCATCAGCACGTTCATTTTCAGGATGGCCAGCATGCGCCTTGACCCAATGCCAGTTAATTTGATGACTACTTGCCAAGGAATCGAGCTGTTGCCATAAATCAGCGTTTTTTACCGGTTCTTTTTTAGAATTACGCCAGCCATTTTTTTTCCATTGGTGCAGCCAGCTGGTCATTCCCTGCCGTAAATATTGGGAGTCCGTGAATAACTCAACTTCACAAGATCGAGTGAGTGCTTCTAGGGCTTTAATGGCAGCCATTAATTCCATTCGATTGTTAGTGGTTAGTTTTTCGCCGCCATAAATTGTTTTTTCAGTGCCATTGTAACGTAACAAAACACCCCAGCCGCCAGGACCGGGGTTACCTTTGCAGGCACCATCTGTATAAATTTCTATGCTCATGTACTCTTACTAAAACGACTTGATTTTATGAGATTATACGGGTATTCAACCTGTTTAAACAACAAAATTACCTGCAAGGATTTTTTTCTTAATGATAGCAATATCAGGTGCAAAATATCTGTCCTGATCATAAGGCTCAACATCTAAGCGAACCGCATTATATACCGTCTGCAAGCGTCTTGATGTTGTTAACGGTTTATGAAATTCCAGTCCCTGACAGGCAGCCAGCAGTTCTATGGCAAGAATGGTTGCTGTATTATCAATCATGGCTGAAAGCCTTCGCGCACCATTTGTCGCCATTGATACGTGATCTTCCTGATTAGCCGATGTAGGGATACTATCGACACTATGTGGATGCGCAAGCGCTTTATTATCACTTGCACAAGCCGCTGCGGTAACATGCGCAACCATAAATCCTGAATTTAAACCACTGCTTTTTACCAGATACGCTGGAAGCCCGCTAAAATTTTTATCAATTAATAACGCTATCCGTCGCTCAGAGGCTGAACCAGTTTCTGCTATGGCCAGCGCCAGGTTATCAGCGGCCATTGCGATCATTTCTCCATGAAAATTTCCACCGGATAAAACATCGCCCGTATCCAGAAAGATCAATGGATTATCAGAGACTGAATTAATTTCTGCTTCCAGCGTTTCTTCAACAAACCTCATCTGTTGTAACACTGCACCCATTATTTGCGGCTGACAACGTAAAGAATAGGGATCTTGTACCCGCTCACACTTTCGATGAGATTCACGTATTTCACTATTCGTTAATAGCTGTCTATAAATGGCAGCTACTTCGCTTTGGCTAGCATGTCCTTTAGCCTGATGGATACGTGGATCAAAAGGCACATCACTGCCACATGCAGCATCTACCGATAAACTTCCAGCCAATAGTGCGGTATTAAACAATTTTTCCGTTTCTAAAAAAGACGTTATTAATAATGCCGCTGATATCTGCAATCCATTAAGTAACGCTAAACCTTCTTTCGGCGCCAGATCAAGAACTGGTAAACCGGCAATTTCCAACCCTTCTGTCGCAGGAATAATTTTGCCTTGATAGCGGACGTCACCTACTCCCAGCAAAGGCAAAGCCATATGAGCTAGTGGCGCTAAATCGCCGGAAGCACCTACAGAACCTTTTCCAGGAATACAGGGGTATATTTGTTTGTTATAAAGAGTTATTAGTGCTTGAATCAACTCCAAACTAACCCCGGAATAACCTTGCGCCAAATTATTTATCTTTAGCAACAAAATTAATGACACGACATCGTCATTTAATAGCTCGCCTGTTCCACAAGCATGCGATAAAACAATATTGCGTTGTAACTGTTTCAGATTTTCTGTAGATATGATTTGACTGGCTAATGATCCAAAGCCTGTATTTATTCCATAAACAATTTTTTTATCAGCAATAATTTTTTGCACGCATTCATGAGCAGATTCAATATGTGCTATGCAATTAGAATCCAGTTGTATATTTTGATGGCTTATCATTAATTTTTTTATGTCTTGTAGCGTTACGTGCCCTGGCATAAATGTATAAAATTCAGACATGCTAGACTCCTTCCTTTAACATAGGCAACCACAAATGATTTTTTTTAGCACATTCCCGGGCTATTTCATAACCGGCATCCGCATGGCGCATTACCCCTGTTGCCGGATCATTGTGCAAAACACGGCGAATACGTTCGTTGGCCTTATCACTGCCATCAGCAACAATAACCACACCAGCATGTTGCGAAAATCCCATACCTACTCCACCACCCTGATGAATACTGACCCAGGTAGCACCACTGGCGCAATTTAAGAGGGCATTGAGCAATGGCCAGTCAGATACCGCATCACTCCCATCAAGCATTGCTTCTGTTTCACGATTAGGACTGGCCACCGAACCAGAATCCAGATGATCGCGACCAATTACGATTGGCGCTTTAACTTCGCCAGTTTTAACCATTTGATTAAAAGCCAAGGCAAGACGCGCCCGATCCTTTAACCCAACCCAGCAAATACGAGCAGGCAAACCCTGGAAAACAATTTTTTCCCGTGCCATATCAAGCCATTGGTGCAAGTTCTTATCGTTTGGGATCAATTCTTTAACTTTTTTATCCGTTGCATAAATATCTTCCGGATCACCAGACAATGCGACCCATCGGAAAGGCCCAATTCCCTCGCAAAATAACGGGCGAATATACGCCGGTACGAAACCTGGTATTTTAAAAGCGTTGCTTGCTCCAGCTTCAAAAGCCATTTGACGCAGATTATTGCCATAATCAAACACGGGAATACCCTGCTGTTGAAAAGAAAGCATTGCTTCAATCTGCTCTGCCATTGATTGCTTGGCCAACATAACGACTTCAGCAGGCTCAGTTTCACGCAACACGTTTGCTTCGTCCAACGTCATTCCCTTGGGGAGATAGCCATTTAATGGATCATGTGCACTTGTCTGATCAGTAATTAAATCAGGTCGTATGTTGCGTTTTAATAACTCAGGATATATTTCGGAGGCATTACCTAATAACCCAACTGATACAGGCAAATTGTCTTGACAGGCTTTTTCTATCCATCTCAGCGCTTCATCAAGATTATCAGTGTATTTGTCTAAATAATGTGTTTCAAGCCGCTTTTTTATCCGGCTCAAGTCACACTCAACCGCAAGCATGCTCGCTCCAGCCATCGTCGCTGCTAGCGGCTGCGCGCCACCCATGCCACCCAAACCTGCGGTCAACACCCAGCGCCCCGATAAATCACCGCCAAAATGTTTCTTTGCAGCAGCTACAAATGTTTCGTACGTACCTTGAACAATCCCTTGCGAACCAATATAAATCCAGCTTCCAGCTGTCATTTGGCCGTACATCATCAAACCTTTCTTATCTAACTCGTTAAAATGCTCCCAGGTAGCCCATCTTGGCACTAAATTTGAATTAGCGATAAGTACTCGGGGAGCATCTTCATGGGTGGTAAACACACCAACAGGTTTACCGGATTGGATAAGCAGTGTCTGGTTATTCTCAAGCAGCTTTAAAACCTCAACGATTTTGTCAAAGCATTCCCAATTACGCGCAGCACGTCCTAAACCGCCATATACAATCAATGATTCGGGCTTTTCAGCAACATCAGGATCCAGATTATTACAGAGCATCCTTAGCGCAGCTTCAGTAAACCAGTTTTTTGCTTCCAATTCGACGCCATGATTTGCTTTAATTACTCTATGCGGTTTGCTCTCAACGGTCATATTTTCGTCCTGAATAAATTTTCTTAAGCATACATCAGACGTAACAATATGAAAATTAAAGATTAACACAGGGTTGTAGCCCGTATTAGCGGAGCGTAATACGGGAATTCTGTGCGTCATACGGATGTCCCCGTATTACGCTCCGCTAATACGGGCTACGATCAATTCAGGCGTTAACATATAGAAAAGGTACTATATATACAGCAGTTCCCGCCAGCACACTAATGCTCAAAAAAATTACTGATTGAAACGCGAGCACAAGCTTTGCATTAATTTTAAAAAAAAGAAACCGATCTGACAAGAATCAGATTAAAAAAACAT
>Ga0105047_10003889_pt1 | contig 26207 bp, 26 predicted proteins | sample MAT04_FD_78384 | JGI IMG/M metagenome (GOLD analysis project Ga0105047, IMG submission 78384) | Freshwater microbial communities from Lake Fryxell liftoff mats and glacier meltwater in Antarctica - MAT-04 (megahit assembly) | ecosystem: Environmental > Aquatic > Freshwater > Ice > Liftoff...
ATGCTCGGCTTCACCGAAACCGGCTTGGAGCCAGGCCGTCAATACCGATACACAGTTGAGACGACCGACGCGCTTGGTAACCGCGTGACCAGCGACCCGACTTACTTCATTGCGGGTTCGACGGGCTCCGTGTCGACCTACGCGAAGAGCGTCCTGCAGGACAACCCGGCCAACTACTGGCGTCTAGGCGAGGCCTCCGGCACCGTCGTAAACGACGCAGCTGGCTGGCAGAACGCCACGACTGCTGCCGGTGTTACCCGCGGCTTCGCCGGCGCGATTGTCGGGGACCCCGATACAACGTCACGCTTCAGTGGTACCTCGACCGGGGTCGCGTACACCAGCAATGTGCAGCAGGCCCCAGACACGTTCAGTGCCGAAGCTTGGGTCAAGACGAACTCGGCCACGGGTGGAAAGATCATCGGATTCGGGTCGTCGAAGACCGGCACAAGTGGAACGCGCGATCGCAACATCTACATGCGAAACGACGGCAAGTTCGCGTTCGGCGTCAATACCAACGGCTACAAGGTGGTCAACAGCGTTGCGGCCTACAACGACAACCAGTGGCACCACGTCGTCGCTACCTTCGGTGACGCCGGTACGCGGTTGATCGTGGACGGCAAACTTGTCGGCCAGGACAAGAGTTCGTCCAACGCGGTGTCCTACGCCGGCTACTGGCGCGTGGGTGGCGACGGTCTGAGCGGCTGGCCCAACAAGCCGACCTCGGACTACTTCAAGGGTGACATCGATGAGGCAGCGATCTACACGACCGAGCTCTCGGTCGCGCAGGCCAATACGCACTACGTCGCATCGGGTCGTTCTTCGCTGACTTCGGATCGTCCGGCTGATGCATACGGGCGGGCCGTTTATGACAACGACCCGCTGTTCCTCTGGCGCCTCAACGAATTGTCCGGAACGTCAGCGGCTGACTCGAGCCGTGACGGTGTCGAGGGCACGTACGCGGGTAATCCGGCGCTGAATCAGGCCGGGACAATCCCTGGGGGCACGGCCATCACGACTGACGGCATCGACGACACTGTCGGATCGAAGATCAACTTCGGCAACCCGCGGACCTACTCAACAGAGGCGTGGTTCAAGACCACGACCACTCGCGGCGGAAAGATCATCGGATTCGGAAATGCCGCGACCGGCCTGAGCGCTCAGTACGACCGCCAGGTCCAGATGCTCAACGACGGTCGGGTGCGTTTCGCCGCCGGAGCACCCGGAGCTGCCCCGATCGAGACAACTGGGGCGCTCAACGACGGCCAGTGGCACCATGTCGTTGCCAGCCAAGGCAGCACTGGCATGAAGCTGTACGTGGACAACAACCTCATCGGTTCCAACGCGCTCAAGACCCCGCAGGACTTCACCGGGTACTGGCGTGTGGGTGGGGACAATGTCGGTGGGGAATCTACGAGCAACTACTTCGCCGGAAGCGTCGACGATGTCGCTGTTTACGACACAGTGCTCAGCGCGGCATCGGTGAAGGACCACTACCTCAAGGGTGGCGGCGTTCTTCCCAACGAGCTACCGAGTGCTGACTTCGCTGCGTCGGCGAACAACCTCGCGGCCTCCTTCGATGGCTCGCCATCAGCGGACACTGACGGAACGTTGAGCTCCTACGATTGGGACTTCGGCGACGGTCAGACCGGTACTGGGGTAACCACCAACCACACGTACGAGGCCAGCGGGACCTACACCGTTACGTTGACGGTGACCGACAACCGCGGTGGTACGGCAGTTAAGGCCAAGTCCCAAGCTGTCGTGGCCAACCAGCCACCCACATCAAGCTTCACCTCCGTGGTGACCGACCTCGGCCTCGCTGTTGATGCCGCGGCATCGGCTGACTCCGATGGGACCATTGCCTCCTACGCCTGGGACTTCGGCGACGGCCAAACCGGTACGGGTAGGACAGCGACGCACAACTACTCAGCAGCGGGCACGTACTCGGTCAAGCTCATCGTTACTGACGACGACGGCGCAACGACAACGCTTTCCCGAGACGTCACCACGACGACGCCGCTGTTCTACGCAAGTGACGATTTCACACGCCTCGCCACGTTGGGTTTGGGTACGGCCACCACCGGTGGACCGTGGACCGTTACCGGAACAACCAGCAACTACGGGGTCGCCAACGGGGTGGGGACGCTCAAGGTCGCAACTGCCGGCGGAACGTCAACGGCGTACCTGAACTCGGTACAGAAGACCGATACCGAGGTCAACGCAAAGGTGAGCCTGGACAAAGTTCAGACCGGTGGTGGCAGCTACGTCAGCGTGATCGGTCGCCGAGTTAACAGCAACACCGACTACCGCACTAAGCTGCGCTTCCTTTCGACCGGAGAGATCACTTTGACTCTCAACAAGACGGTCGCTGGAACCGAGACGACGCTGTCCGGTGGCAAGGTCGCCGGCCTGACGTATGTTCCGAGTGATCGGCTTAACGTGCGACTGCAGGTGAGTGGAACCAACTCGACCACGCTCAAGGTCAAGGTCTGGAAGGTAGGAACGGTCGAGCCCACGACGTGGAACTACCAGAGCGCTGACTCGGCGCCGGAGTTGCAGGTTAACGGCTCTGCTGGAACCAGCCTTTACGTTTCGGGCTCCTCAACGAACGCGCCCATGACCCTCACCGTCGACGACCTCACGGTCGGGGCATCCAAGAACGACTAACCGCCTACGCCGGAGTTCGCGAGGCCCCGACACTATCGGGTGGCCGCGCGACCGGCACGAATGGATGGGAACCCAATGAAGACAACTTACGCAATCGCCGCCGGCGCCGCCCTAGTCGCGGTATTCGCTGCGGGATGTTCAAGCCAGAGCACGACTTCGGACACGCCATCGGCCGCTGGCTCGGCCGCCGCGAACGGTTCAGCTGCAGCAGGCTCAACGGCCGGCGCGCCAGCGAGCTCGACTCCGGGCAAGGGCGACATCAACCAAGCGGTGCCCAATGGCAACCAGAAGACCCTGGCCCCGGTTCCGAGTACCAAGCCCGCACCGTTTGGCAACGGGGTGAGCGTGCAGGTGGTCTCTACCAAGGCGGTCAAGATCGCGGGGAAGGGTCCGGGCGAGCTCAGTGGCTCGGGTTACGCCATCACACTGCGATTGAGCAATGGCAGCAAAGCAACGATCCCGCTTGACTCGGTGACGGTCGCTGCCTCGTTTGGGTCGGCCAACACTCCTGCCGAGGGCACCACCCGCCCACCAACCGCGCCGTTTACTGGTTCTTTGAAGCCCGGCGACTCGGCCAGTGGTACCTACGCGTTCGTCGTGCCAGGCGCCGCGAGCGATATCCGGCTCACGATCACGTACTCAACGAGTGCGCCTGCGGTCGTCATCGACCTGTGATCGTCGAGTACCCAGTCCGCCAGCCCAGTAGCGTGTGAGCATGGAGTCTTCGGCCGTAGGTTCGTCATGGCTATTCGTGCACTCCTCCGATGAGCTCTACGGCGCTGACCGGGTGTTGCTTTACATGGTCGCCGCGCTACCCGATGACGTTCGGGCGGCGTCGCGGGTCTGGTTACCCAGCGACCTCTCGCACGGCCAGTTCCCGCTTTGTGAGCGCCTTGAGACGCTCGGTATTCGGGTTGATCATGTGCCGTTGCCAATCCTGCGGCGCGCCAATCTGACACCTGCGGGCCTGGCCACGATCTCACGTCGGGCAGCTGCATTCCGGTCGCATACAGCCCAAGTTGAACCGGATGTGATCTATGGGACCACGAGCGCGACTTTGCCAGCGCTGGCAGCTGCGCGCAGTCTCGGCGCTCAACTGGTCCTCCACAATCAGGAGGTCTGGAAGCCCAAGGAAGCCGTAGTGCTCGGTGAGCTGGCACGCTCGGCTGACCGGATCATTGCGGTCTCGCGAGCATCCAAAGAGTCGATGCCCGCGTACTTGCAAGAGCGCGCCGTCGTCGTGTCCAACACGACGCCAGATCAGCAATTGTTGAGCGATTTCGTGCCGCTCGCCGATCTCCCGCTGGAGCCGATGCGATTCCTCGCGGCTGGTCGGTGGACGGCAAACAAGGGGTTCGATGTTTTGCTGCGCGCCTGGTCGCAGTCCGCGCCCGGCGTCCTGACGATCGTGGGTGGGCCACCTCCCACCGGCGATTCGGTGGACCTGGTCGGCCTGATGCAGGCGCTGCCGAACATGGAGTCGGTGACACTGGCCGGTGAGGTCGATTCGATCAACTCGTTGATCTGGGACTCCCACGTCGTGGTGATGCCGTCTACGTGGCCTGAACCGTTTGGTCTGGTAGCGCTTGAGGCGATGGCAGCCGGGAGGCCTGTGGTCGCCTCGAAGGTCGGTGGACTGGAGGAGTTCGTGATCCCAGACGTCGGTTGGCTCGTGCCGGCTTCGGATCCCACAGCGTTGGCGCAAGCACTGGCTGCAGTGAGTCCTGAGCAGATCATTGAGCGTGGATCGCTGGCAAGAGCCCACTACGTCGCGAACTACGGCCCAGATCGGTTCGCGGAGAACTGGCGGACGGCCGTCGGGTTCGATCCCGCTTAGGTAGCTAGGTCCGACGCCGACCGTTGAACCATCCTGCCTGCGATTTGCCGCTGCTGAGGCGGTGAGCGAGGCCTTCATACTTGGCCGTGACGTCGTCCCAGTTGTAGTTAGCTGCAGCTCTGTCGCGCAAGGCACTTCCGGTGGCAAGGGTGGCTGAAGGGTCGGCTTCGGCGCTTTCGATCAGCGAGCTGAGGTCTGCGGCATTGGCAAAGAAGCGACCGCTCTCACCAAGCACTTCCCGGTTGAAGACCACGTCGTAGGCCAATGTGGCAGTGCCGGCGCCCATCCCTCGAAGCAACGATGGGTTGGTGCCGCCAACGCTGTGACCATGAATGTAGGTCAGGGCGTGAAAGTACAGCGCGTCGAGTTTGTCCTGATCCCACACCGAACCGAGTAACGTGACCCGATCATCTGTGTTGGCGAGGTTCTCGATCGCTTGGGTGTACGCGGCGGCGAAAGGAGCCCCACCCACCACGATCAGCGGTAGCGTCGCCTTGCTTTGGACGTAGCCGGCTACACCTTCAAGCACGTGATTCTCAGGTTCGAACCTTGCTACCAATACGTGAAAGCCGCCGGACTTGAGGTCGGGTCCAAGCAGTAAGGGATCGGACTCAGTCAAGATTGGGGCGCCGTAGGCGATCAGCTCAGTGTTAGCGCCGAATTCGTCCAAGTAGTAGTCGCTAATCCCGCGAGCATCAGCGATTAGCGCATCGGAGTAGCGCACTGCGAGCGTCTCTGACATCCGGTAGAACCTTCGCCCGGTACCGCCCCACTTTGTGCGTTGCCATTCCAGACCGTCGACGTGCGTGGCAACTGGAATCTTCCTTGCTCGAAATGCTGGGAGATAGATTGCGTTAGCTGCGTTGAAAAGAAACACCATGTCGGGCTTGTTCTTCGCCACGACGTGACCAGTGCTCAGGGCCGTGTGCGTAGGGGTCTCTAATGCCTTGGACCGCAGTGCCGGAAGTGGGACGAGGTCCATGCCCAGGTATGAGCGTGGAGCTGACTCGGGGTCATTTGGGCGCGTATAGACGGTGACTCGGTGGCCGAGTTGCACGAGTCGCTGGCCAATCTCCTCGATCGCGGTCTCGAATCCCCCGTAGGCTGCCGGGACTCCGCGGGTGCCAACCATCGCGATGTGCATCAGGTAGTGCCATCGTCGGGGTTGGTCTGTTCCTTATGTTGGCGCTGACTCTCGTTTGCCGCGTTGATCAAATCCCGCAGTCGGGTGCTGGAGATGTGCTCGGTGTAGGGAAAGTAGACGACCCGGGCGCCGACCTGCGCCATGCCGTGCTCAAGTCGCTTTCCCTTCTCGGTGCCAATCCAGTCGTCGCCTTTGAAGATGACATCGAAGTGGAGGCGCTCCCACATCTGGACTTTGTCAACGGAATCATCGACGACGACTTCATCAACGAGATCAAGTGCAGCGACTAGTTCCATCCGCTCCTCAAGCGGCATGATGGGGGTGATGTGCTTGACAGCTTCGACCCGCTCGTCGGTTACCACGCCGACAATCAAGTAGTCGCACCTGTCCTTAGCGCCTTGAATGACGTTGAGATGACCGATATGGAACATGTCGAAGACCCCTGGGGCATAGCCCACAAGCTTGCCCTCTGTCGACATGCTCTCCCCCGTCTTTTGCCTTTGGGTTGAAACCCTAACGGTGGCGCCGTGAGGATGCTTGTTGCCTAGGCCCAGCGGCTTCTCCAGACCACGATCCGGTGGTCAGGCGACGACGAGTTCCGGGCAGATTCGTTGGAGGTCGCCCGTGCCGATCGCTCCTGCTCGAACCAGGTAGGGCGGTGAGGAACTGACGTCAACCACCGAGGAAGGTTGCGCGTACTGGCAAGTACCGGCATCGAGGTAGACACTCACAGCTTCCCCGAATTGGGCCACTGCCTGATCGAAGCTGCGAGCAACTTGGGCACCAGAAATATTCGCACCGGTCAGTGCCAATGGCCCCACGCTCTTGGTCAACTGCCACGCGACTGGGTGCAACGGAACGCGTATGGAAACGATTTGTTCGGTCGATCCCGCGACATCCCACATCAGCGACGGTTGGTACGCACCCACTAAAGTCAGGGCTCCTGGCCAAAATGCTGCCATGAGTTCCCGGGCAGCGAGACTGGTGTTCCATAGAACGCCCGCCGCGGTCGCTGCACTGGCCACCATGACCGGGATTGGCAGCTCGGGTCCACGATCCTTCAACGAGCGCAGTTTGGCCAAACCGTCGGCCCGAAACGGATCGGTAGCCAGCCCATAAGAAGACTCGGTTGGGACAATGACAACTTCGCCACGGCGAACCGCTGCTGTTGCTGCTTTTATCCCATTGGCCAATTCGGTGGGGTCATTCGCGTCGAACCGGCGGATCATCCGAGCACCCAATTCCGCACTTTTGAGGCACTACGGTGGCGAGTCATAGGAATCATTCTTACCCTTGCGTAGACTTGAGCTATGACTGATGTGCCCTTCTGGGGTTCTGACTTTGCCGCGCTTGAGTCTGAAGATCCTGAGATCGCCGGCATCCTGCTATCAGAGCTAGATCGCTTGCGCGGTGGGCTCCAGCTCATAGCCAGCGAGAACCTGACGAGTCCAGCTGTATTGGCAGCGCTCGGCTCGACCCTGAGCAACAAGTACGCCGAGGGCTACCCAGGTAGGCGCTACTACGGCGGGTGTGCTGAAGTCGATAAGGCTGAGATTCTCGGAATCGCGCGCGCGAAGGAACTCTTTGGCGCTGACCACGCGAACCTGCAGCCTCATTCCGGCGCGAGCGCGAACATCGCTGTCTACGGCGCGTTCATGGCGCCGGGGGAGACGGTGTTGGCGATGAGTCTGCCCCATGGAGGGCACCTCACTCATGGCACCAAGGTGTCATTCTCAGGCAAGTGGTTTAACGCCGTTCACTATGGTGTGGACCCCGTGACTGAGGACATCGACTACGACCAAGTCCGGACGTTAGCCCGCGAACACAACCCCAAGATGATCATTTGTGGTGGTTCGGCGATTCCTCGCCTCATCGACTTTGCAGCCTTCCGTGAAATCGCTGACGAGGTCGGCGCGATCCTGATGGTCGATGCCGCGCACTTCATTGGTCTTGTGGCAGGCAAAGCGATTCCGAGCCCAGTGCCCTATGCCGATGTAGTTACATTTACGACTCACAAGGTGCTGCGTGGCCCGCGCGGCGGCATGATCCTGGCCAAGGAAGAGTACGCGGCTGCGATCGACAAGGCCGTTTTTCCGATGATGCAGGGTGGGCCGCTCATGCATTGCGTGGCAGCTAAGGCCGTCGCCCTGCGCGAAGCAGCAACTCCTGAATACCAGCAATACGCCAGGCAAGTGATTGCCAATGCGCAGGTTCTTACAGCCAAACTTGACAGCGAGGGAATGCGTCCGGTCACCGGCGGAACCGACACCCACTTAGCACTTCTGGATCTACAAGGGATTGGCGTCACCGGCGTTGAAGCTGAAGCCCGTTGTGACGCAGCAGGAATCGTGTTGAACAAGAATGCGATCCCGAATGACCCACAAAAGCCGAGCATCGCTTCGGGAATTCGCGTGGGAACTCCAGCTGTTACTACGCAGGGTATGGGTGGGGCCCAAATGGAGCAGATCGGTTCACTGATCTCTCGGGCGATTCGTGGAGACGAGGATTCCGAGAGCATTCGAGCTGATGTCGTCGCGCTCGTTAACGAGTTCCCGGCCTACCCTCGGCCCTAGTCAGTCACGCCGAAACATCACTCAAGCGGGATCGTCACGGTTGGAGGCAGTCAATGCGCGAGTACGTCTTGTGCATGTTCGCTGCAGCAGCTGTGACGTACTTAACGACACCCCTTGCTCGCAGACTCGCACTTAAGGCCAATGCCGTCGCGCAAGTACGTGATCGCGACGTTCACGACGAGCCGACGCCTCGGTGGGGCGGGTTGGCCATGTACGCCGGCATGCTGGTTGGTCTATTGCTAGCTTCGCAATTGCCGTTGATGAGTGCTGTGTTTGACCCACCGCGTCAACCGTTGGCCTTGCTCGTTGGCTCAACAATTATCGTGCTGCTCGGCTTGGCAGACGATCGATGGGGATTGGACGCTCCGACCAAGTTCGTCGGCCAAGTGCTAGCCGGCGGGGCAATGGCCCTGCTTGGCATTCAGATTTTGTGGCTGCCAATCGCTGGCACCCTCATGCTCGACCCGCTCGCGAGTGTCTTGTTAACGGTTCTCGTGGTATTCCTTACCGTCAACGCTGTCAACTTCGTGGATGGACTTGATGGGCTAGCTGCCGGGATCGTGGGAATTGCCGCCACTGCGTTATTTGTCTACTCGTACTTGCTCAGTGTGGGATATCAGATTGAGCGCGCGACCTTGGCAACGTTGATTTGTGCGGTGCTGGCTGGCATGTGCATCGGCTTTCTGCCGCACAATCTCAATCCGGCGCAGGTATTCATGGGAGATACGGGGTCGATGCTCATTGGTTTCCTGCTTGCGGCGTCGATGATCAGCCTCACCGGACAAGTTGATCCCAGTTCGATCCCTGGGGCCGTGTCTTTCCCCACTTTGCTGCCGTTGCTCTTGCCCGCGGCAGTCATCGCCGTTCCTTTGCTGGATGTGGCGCTAGCTGTAGTGCGCCGCACCAGAGCTAGGCGAAGCCCCTTCGCTCCAGACAAGCAGCACCTTCATCATCGCCTACTCGAGCTCGGCCACTCGCACGGGCGAGCAGTTGGGCTGATGCATGCCTGGACTGCATTGATTGCATTTACCGCCGTGTCGTTTGCCTTCGTAAAACCGCCGATCATCCCAGTCGTGGGTTTCATCATCGGGGTGGCTGGCCTGGCGGCACTGGTTCTGCGCCCCAACGCTCCAATTGAGCAAGCTGTCCGGGATCAGTCCACGGTCGTGTAGCGTCGCCAAGTATGGATGTCAGCTCAACCCCCGAATCTCCCTTCAGTGCCGCGGCGACTGACAAACGGCTGCTGATCTACCCGCTATCGGCAGTCCTTGTCGCGGGGATCATCTGCACAACGATCGCGTCAGCGATGGCCGGAACCAAAGGTCTTCTCGCAGGGGTGCTCGCAACCTTGGTCGTGCTCGGCTTTTTCGGGGGAGGGCAATACGTTGTCGCCCGCGTGCTGCGCCGCAATCCAGGAATCGCGCTGAATACAGCCCTGCTGGTCTATGTGATCCAGATGCTGGTTCTGTTCATCCTTCTGGCCGTATTGCAGGATGCGACTTTCTTTGCTCCAAAAGCTTTTGCGCTGACCGTCGTTGCCGGGGTACTGACCTGGACCGTAGCCGCAATGGCCGTTCTCATGAAGTCCCAAGTCCTCTATGTTGAGCCCGCAACCACAGTATCTGCGGGAGATATGGCCGATGATCCGGACGCTGAGCCCAGATCATCCACGATCAAGACTCCGCCAAGCACAGGCTCATCTGCGCCCGAATAAGTCAATTAGCCCGACTTTACCGAGCGCTTACATCGTGGCGGTTCAGCGATAACTGCGACGGGCTGCTAGGTTTCGTGCCGATGGCGAGTACACAGGTGCGAGACGAGCACGAGAGCACACCAACTGAAACCGCTTGGATGATCACCGGTCGTATCACGGCTGGGCTACTCCTCTACGGCGGGATTGGATGGCTGCTAGGCCGCTGGCTCGGACATGAGTCGCTCTTCATCGCAGGTGGACTGCTATTTGGCATGGTCGCCAGTCTTTACTTGATCTACGCCAGGCTCTCGGCTGAGACGCCGGGAACCAACGACGAATGAACGGGCAGACAGTCAACACACTGAACGCGCGTCACGCCAAAGGGGTCAACGACGTCATGCTGGTAACGCCAGAGCTTGACTGTATGGAGGTGAAGGGTGCTTAACGTGTTCCCCGACTCCATCGCTGTGGATTTGAGCTGCCATCTCAACGGCTGTGCCTTCCCCGCGCCGGGCACCGAGATCTTTCAATACCCGGCGCTGTTCTCGATCGGACCTTTGGGTGTCAACAAGCCCGTCATTCTGATCGCCATGGTCACTGTCGTCTTGATCGCGTTCTTCGCTATGGCTTACCGCAAGCCCAAGCTCGTGCCGGGCAAGCTGCAAAGCGTCGGTGAGCTCAGCTACATTTTCGTTCGCGACCAGATAAGCCGCGAGACCATCGGTAAGTCCGGTGACAAGTTCATCCCGTTCTTGTTCGCGCTCTTCTTCTTCGTCGCAGTCAGCAACTTCCTCGGAATTGTTCCTGGCGCGCAGTTGCCCCCGACCGCATTCTTCGTCTTCCCAGTCGCGCTGGCCTTGATCGTATGGGTCACCTACATGTACTTGGGAATGAAGAACCAAGGTCCCGTTAAGTTCTATACGAACATGATGTTCCCGCCTGGCGTTCCCTCTTGGGTCCTGGTGATTCTGGCCCCGATCGAATTGCTGTCGAACGTCATCATCCGGCCCTTCACGCTGGCGATTCGTCTCATGGCCAATATGTTCGCCGGCCACCTGCTCCTGACAGTGTTCATCGTGGCTGCGATTTACCTCGCTAGTCCGTCCGTCATCGGCATCCTCGGATCTGTTGCATCCGGGGTAATGGCGCTGATCATGACAGGCTTCGAGTTCATGATTGAACTACTGCAGGCGTACATCTTCACGCTATTGACAGCTTCTTACATCGCTGGATCTTTAAGTTCAGAGCACTAAACCAAACACACAAAGACCCGTCTACGCGGATCGTACGAGAGAGAAGGAACAGAGCAGATGATTGAAATCATCGCAGAAGGCGTCTCGGGAAACCTGGGAGCCATTGGTTACGGTCTTGCGGCCATTGGTCCAGGTATCGGTATCGGTCTCATCTTCGGTAACGGTGTCCAGGCCATTGCTCGTCAGCCAGAGGCATACGGCGTCATCCGACAGAACATGTTCATCGGATTCGCGCTCGCTGAAGCCCTTGCGCTCCTGGGCTTCGTCGCACCGTTCGTATTCAAGTAAACCCATGAACTCTGACTCCTTGAGGGGAGGATTAACATGACGGAGCTACTCGGATCCGCTGAAGGCGAATCGAGCTTCAACGTGCTCGCAGTGCCGATCGGTGAGCTGGTATTCGGCATCGTCGCATTCCTGCTGCTTTTCTTCGTCCTCGGGAAGCTACTGTTACCCAAGATCAAGGCCACGCTCGAAGAGCGCGAGCAACTGATCGCTGAGGGGCTACAGAAGGCTGAGCAAGCGCAAGCTGACTCGGCAGCCGCAGCCGCTGAGCACGAGGAAGTACTGGCTAAGGCTCGTGAAGAGGCATCGTCGATCCGCACGGCTGCTCAGGCTGAGCGCGCGCAGATCATCGAGAAGGCTCAAGGCGAGGCACGCGATGCTGCTGCCAAAGTCACCGCTGATGCACATGCTCAGATTGTTGCTGAGAAGGCAAAGGCCAGCTCGGAGCTTCGCAAGTCCGTGGGCACGATGGCAACCGACCTAGCAGGCAAGATCGTCGGTGCCAAACTGACAGACGATGCCACGGCCCGCTCCGTTGTTGACCAGTTCATCGGTGACATCGAGCAGACCGCAGCTGAGACCACGTCGGGAGTGTCATAGGTGTTGGGATCGAGTCGTACATCGATGACGCTGATTCAAGAGACCCTTGATCAGCGCTACACCGATGCAGGCTCCGGTGCGGACTTCTCTGAAGCCGGGTCGGGGCTGCTTGCTGCGTCGTCCCTGATCGACGGCGAGCGCAATCTCAAGGCGATGTTCTCGGATCCGGCACTGTCGGGTGAGGGCAAGACCGAAGTTGTTGCGAAGTTATTCACCGGGAAAATCACGGCCATTGCCCAAGCAGTCTTGGTACAGGTGGTGACCTCCCGTTGGAACAGCGATGCTGATCTTGTAGACGCTGTCGAACAGTCCGGCGTCATCTTGGTGCTTATGGGCGCTGAGAAGGACGGAGAAAGTGACAGGGTTGAAGAGGAACTCTTCCGCTTCGGCCGCGCGATCGACGCCAACGCTGATCTGCAGATGGCGTTGACTGATCCCGCTAGCACTCCGGAGGTCAAGTCCGGAATTGTCGACTCGCTGTTAGCTGGTAAGTCAGCCGACCAGACGATCGTGCTGATCTCGCACACGGCGGGAAGCCTGCGCGGGCGCCGGATCCAGGATGCGATTAGCGGTCTGTCCGAACTCGCCGCATCACGTCGTGGCCGGGTTGTAGCCCAGATCCGGGTCGCAACAGAGCTAAATGATGACCAGAAGACACGCTTGGCCGAGGCATTGGCCAAGTTGCACGGCCGTGAGGTCGAGCTCAACGTCACTGTCGATCCAAGTGTGATCGGTGGTATCGAGGTCACCATTGGTGACGAAGTCATCGACGGAACAGCCTCAACCAAACTTGAACAGGCCCGCCGAAAGATGGCTGGCTAGCACGTAGCTAGATCTAAACAGACCTAAGAACTGACTAGACCGACTTGAACCTTCGGCCCCTAACGGGTCGAACTTAACGGAAAAGAGTAGGGGCCATGGCCGAGCTGACGATCTCACCGGAGGACATCCGCGGAGCGATCGAGGCGAACGTTGCTTCGTTCTCGCCTGAGAACGCCCGAGAAGAAGTAGGACGAGTCCTACAGACAGGTGACGGCATCGCTCGCGTCGAAGGCCTGCACTCGGCGATGACCAATGAGCTACTCGAGTTTGAGGGTGGCCTGCTGGGCCTGGCCCTGAACTTGGACATTCGCGAGATCGGTTGCGTCCTCCTTGGAGACCCAGCAGATGTGGAGGAGGGCCAGCAGGTCAAGCGCACCGGTAAGGTTTTGTCGGTGCCGGTTGGCGATGGCTTCCTCGGTCGAGTGGTAGATCCCCTCGGCACCCCGATTGATGGCCTGGGCCCGATCGAGCCGGACGCGATTCGACCGCTCGAGCTGCAGGCTCCTACCGTCGTGGAACGCCAGCCTGTCACTGAGCCGTTGCTGACAGGCCTGAAGGCCGTCGATGCCATGACCGCCATCGGTCGCGGGCAGCGTCAGCTCATCATTGGTGACCGCCAGACAGGTAAGACCGCACTGGCTCTCGATGCGATCCTGAACCAAAAAGAGGGCTGGGATTCCGGAGACCCAGACAAGATGGTCAAGTGTGTCTACGTTGCCATCGGCCAGAAGGGCTCGACGATTGCCGCCGTTCGCGGTGCCCTCGAAGAGCACGGCGCAATGGAGTACACGACCATCGTGGCGGCGCCTGCATCTGACAGCGCCGGCTTCAAGTACCTAGCTCCCTACACCGGTTCGGCCATTGGTCAGCATTGGATGTACAAGGGCGAGCACGTCCTGATCGTTTTTGACGACCTGAGTAAGCAAGCTGAGGCCTACCGTTCAGTCTCGCTCCTGCTGCGCCGCCCGCCGGGCCGTGAGGCCTACCCAGGTGACGTCTTCTACCTACACTCACGTCTACTTGAGCGCTGTGCAAAGCTCTCCGACGAGCTTGGCGCCGGATCGATGACTGGTCTGCCAATCATCGAGACCAAAGCCAACGACGTGTCGGCCTACATTCCGACCAACGTCATCTCGATCACCGATGGCCAGTGCTTCCTGGAGACTGACCTGTTCAACTCTGGTGTTCGCCCGGCGATCAACGTGGGTATCTCTGTCTCCCGCGTCGGTGGCGCTGCGCAGCCTAAGGCTATGAAAAAGGTCGCCGGCTCCCTTCGCCTCGACCTCGCGCAATTCCGCGAACTTGAGGCATTCGCCGCGTTCGGTTCGGACTTGGACAAGGCATCAAAGGCTGCACTCGAGCGCGGTGCCCGCCTTGTTGAGTTACTCAAGCAGGGTCAGTACGCACCCTTCTCGATGGAGCGCGAAGTCGTGTCTATCTGGGCCGGTACCACTGGCGGTCTTGATGATGTTCCGGTTGAGGACATCAAGCGGTTCGAGGCGGATTTCCTCGACTACATCGATCGCGAGAAGCCCGCAATCCTTACGGCTATCCGCGATTCGCGAGAGCTGTCTGATGATTCGGTCAGCGGCCTTGAGTCGACCCTTGCTGCTTTCAAGGGCACCTTCACCACCACTGAAGGCCACTTGCTCGGACGCGAAGCGGCGGTCGAAGCCATCGCTGAAGAAGAAATTGAGCATGGCAAGGTCACTCGCAGGGTCCGAAGCTAAGTCGAGTAGAGGGACGGGAATACAGCATGGGCGCCCAACAGCGGGTCTTCCGGCAGCGGATCAAGGACACCAAGTCCACTAAAAAGATCACGCGTGCCATGGAACTCATCGCTTCTTCGCGCATCGTTAAGGCTCAGGCGGCGGTGGCCGCCACCGAGCCCTATGCCAACGCGCTGACACAGGCGTTGACTTTGGCTGCCTCGCACGCGCAGGTAGATCACCCGCTGCTAGACCAGGCAGAGGAGCCCAAGCGCGCTGCGATTTTGATCATCACTGCGGACCGCGGTCTCGCCGGTGGTTACTCTGCCAACGCGATTAAAGAGGGAGAGCGGCTCAACGAGCGACTCAAAGAGCGCGGTGTTGAGCCAGTGCCCTACCTCATCGGGCGAAAGGGCGTGAGTTATTACAAATTCCGTGACCGCGAAGTTGCGCAATCATGGACCGGATTCTCGGACTCCCCGAAGTACTCCGATGCGAAGGCCGCAGCCAGCGCGTTACTCGAAGCGTTCCTCATGCCGACCGACGATGGCGGCGTAGACGAGATCCACGTCATCTACACAAAGTTCGTTAGCCGCGTCACTCAAGAGGTCAAGGTCATTCGACTCGTCCCTCTTGATGTGGTTGAGGAAGTTGTGGACACCCACTCCGGTGAGGGCATTAAGGGCACTGTCGAACAACACGGTGGCTCCGCTATCTGGCCGCTGTTTGACTTTGAACCGGGAGCAAAGGAGACCCTCGACTCTTTGTTGCCGCGCTACGTTGAGCACCTCATCCACGTCGCGTTGCTGGAGTCGGCTGCTTCGGAGCACGCCGCACGCCAGCGCGCTATGAAATCGGCAACCGACAACGCTGAAGACCTAATCAAGAAGTACACCCAGCAAGCTAACCAAGCTCGCCAGGCTGAAATCACTCAAGAAATCAGTGAGATCGTCGGCGGCGCTGACGCACTCGCCACCTAACACCCGAACACCCAACGGAAGAGGATCGAAGATGACCGCCACAGCCGAAACCGCTGTTGGAGTAGGCCGCGTAGCCCGCGTAACGGGTCCCGTCGTTGACGTGGAATTCCCAGCCGAGGCCATGCCCAAGATTTTCAACGCACTGCAGACCACAGTGACTTTTGGTTCTGAAGGTGCCGAGGATGTGACCCGCTTGCTGACGCTCGAGGTTGCGCTGCACATTGGCGACAACATGGTTCGCGCCATCTCGATGCAGCCCACTGACGGCCTCACGCGTGGGGCCGACGTCATCGACACCGGCGAGGCGATCACTGTGCCGGTCGGCGATGTGACCAAGGGCCACGTGTGGAACACCCTGGGTATCCCGCTGGACGTGCCAGAGGCTTCTTTGGACATCAAAGAGCGTTGGCCGATTCACCGCTCGGCTCCACCCTTCGACCAACTCGAGTCGAAGACTGAACTCTTCCCAACCGGTATCAAGGTCCTCGACCTGCTCACCCCGTACGTCAAGGGCGGCAAGATCGGCCTATTCGGTGGCGCCGGTGTCGGCAAGACGGTACTCATCCAGGAGATGATTTACCGCGTCGCCGAGAACTTCGGTGGTGTGTCGGTGTTCGCCGGTGTCGGTGAGCGCACGCGTGAAGGTAACGACCTCTTTGGTGAAATGACCGAGTCCGGTGTTATCGAAAAGACAGCGCTCGTATTCGGTCAGATGGATGAGCCGCCGGGCACACGTCTTCGTGTTGCGCTGTCAGCGCTGACGATGGCCGAGTACTTCCGCGATGTTCAGGGGCAGGATGTGCTCCTGTTCATCGATAACGTATTCCGCTATACCCAGGCAGGTTCGGAGGTCTCCACTCTGCTCGGCCGGATGCCTTCGGCCGTCGGTTACCAGCCGACGTTGGCTGATGAGATGGGCCAGCTCCAAGAGCGGATCACCTCGACTCGTGGACACTCGATCACCTCGCTGCAGGCGATCTATGTCCCTGCCGATGACTTGACCGACCCAGCCCCGGCGACGACCTTCGCGCACCTCGACGCCAAGACAGTCCTCTCCCGTCCGATTACGGAAAAGGGCATCTACCCAGCCGTCGATCCGCTGGACTCAACCTCGCGAATCCTCGATGCGCAGTACGTCGGCGAGGAGCACTACGCGGTGGCCTCGCGTACCAAGGAGATCCTGCAGCGGTACAAGGACCTCGAGAACATCATCGCCATCCTTGGTATCGACGAACTCTCCGAGGAGGACCGCATCATCGTTGGTCGCGCTCGTCGTATCGAGCGGTTCCTGTCTCAGAACATGTTCGTCGCTGAAGCGTTCACGGGTCAGCCGGGTTCGTTCGTGCCGATCGAAGAGACCGTCTCGAGCTTTAAGGCATTGTGTGATGGGGAGTTCGATCACCTACCCGAGCAGGCATTCTTCATGTGTGGCGGGGTTGAAGACCTCGAGAAGAAGGCCGCAAAGCTGGCGGGCAAGTAGTCATGGCCGAGCCGCTAGAGGTTCACGTCGTAGCTACAGACCGAGAGGTCTGGCAGGGCCAGGCTTCTCTCGTATCGTTTGCCACTAAGGATGGGGAGGTCGGCATCATGCGCGGGCACTCACCGCTCATGGCGATCCTGCGTGATGGCCCAGTACTTATCCGTCAGGTTGAGGGCGGGGACTTGCACGCGGCTGTCCATACTGGGTTCGCTGTTGTCGACTCGGGCAAGGTCATCATCTTGGCTGAGACGGCGGAAATGGCGGAAGAGATTGACGTGCAGCGCGCCAAGGACTTGCTCGCTGAGGCCGAAGCCAGTGAAGACAGCGACAGCAAGGATGCCGCTATCCGCCGCGCAGAGACCCGCCTGAAGGTCGTCAAGAAGTAGCGATCGAACCAAGTAGCTATCGGTTGGCCCCGGGTACCCAAAGCACATCGCCGACCTCGCGGTTGGCGTACCGACTCAAGATAAAGAGCAAGTCGGACAGACGATTCAAGTACGTCGCTGTCAAGACGTTGGTGGCGTCGGGGAACTCGTGTATGGCCACCCAAGCGGCCCGCTCAGCTCGTCGGCACACAGTCCGTGCGACGTGTAGGTAGGCGCATCCTGGTGTCCCGCCGGGGATGACAAAGCTACGCAAGGGCTCGAGCTGATCGTTGTAAAGATCGCAAGCCGTTTCAAGGCGCGTCACATAGTCGGCCTCGACTCGTAGCGGTGGGTACTTCGGATCATCGACCACCGGTGTGCACAGGTCAGCGCCCACGTCGAACAGGTCATGCTGGATTCGAGTCAGGAGGGCGACGATGTCGTCATCGAGCTCACCGGCGACTATCGCGACCCCGATAGCTGCGTTGGTCTCATCCACGTCGGCGTAGGCAATTAATCGACTGTCAGACTTCGTTGTACGGGAGAAGTCCCCGAGCGCAGTTGTGCCGTCATCACCGGTGCGGGTATAGATGCGCGTGAGATTCACCATGTCATCAGAGTAGCTAGGTGCACAGCAGGGCTTTGGTCCCGGGCGTTTCGACTCTCTTTGCGAACGAATCAGCGTATCCTCGCCGATTGTGGAAGCTTTTGAGGTCGTCGGGGGAAATCGACTAGCCGGTAGCGTGCGGGTCAATGGCGCGAAGAACTCGGTGCTCAAATTGATGGCGGCAACGTTGTTGGCCCCGGGCGTTTCCACCTTGACTGAAGCGCCCAACATCCTCGATGTTTCCGTCATGGCTGAGTTATTGCGCAGACTCGGTTGCGATGTGACCCATGATTCCACCGCTGGTGTGGTCACGATTGATGTTCCGGAGACGCTCCATCATCAGGCTGACTACGACCTGGTACGCCGAATGCGCGCCTCGATCTGCGTTTTGGGTCCATTAGTTGCACGCTGCCATCGAGCCGAGGTAGCGGTCCCCGGTGGCGACGCGATCGGTTCTCGTGGGTTAGATCTGCACATCGCTGGACTGAACAAACTCGGTGTCGAGGTCCACAATGAGCACGGCTACTTGATCGCAGAGGCCAACGGTCGACCGCAGGGCGCTTCGATCTGGCTGGACTTCCCGAGTATCGGTGCGACCGAGAATCTCCTAATGGCCGCGGTGCTGGCGAAGGGCACCACCCTGATCGATAACGCTCCACGCGAGCCCGAAATCGTCGACTTGTGCCGGATGCTGACTCAAATGGGTGCTCAGATCGGCGGTATCGGCACAGCGACACTGGAGATCACCGGCGTCGACAGCATGACTCCAACGACGCATGCGACCGTCCCCGATCGCATAGTGGCCGGCACGTGGGCAGTCGCGGCGGCGATCACTTGTGGCGAGATCGCCATCACCAATGCGCGCGCGCAAGATCTTGAGATCGCGCTCGACAAGTTGGTCACGAGTGGTGCACACATCGAGATTGACCCCGATGGGTTCACAGTTCGCATGGATGATCGCCCGAAGTCAGTGGATGTAGTGACGTTGCCATTTCCGGGCTTCGCAACCGACCTGCAACCGCAGTTCATCGCTCTGAATTCGATTGCCAGCGGCGCGGCCATGGTTACTGAGAATCTCTTTGAGGCGCGGTTCCGGTTTGTCCAGGAACTGCGACGCCTTGGGGCAGATGTTCGCACAGATGGCCATCACGCACTGGTGCGCGGCGTTGAGCGGCTCTCTGGAGCCCCCGTTGAAGCCACTGATGTTCGCGCTGGGGCGGGGTTGGTGCTCGCCGGACTTGTGGCTGAGGGAACCACGACCGTGTATGACGTCAGTCATATCGACCGCGGCTACGCGAACTTCGTTGAGGACCTCCAAGGTCTCGGCGCTGACATCAAACGTGTGGACCGATAGCCCGCAGTCTACGCTTAGGGCTATGGGTGAAACGGATTCCAACCAACTGACTCGTCGCAAAAAGGATCGTCCGTGGTTGATGCGGACCTATGCCGGACACTCCTCAGCTGTGGAGTCCAACAAGCTGTACCGAACCAACCTGTCCAAAGGCCAGACCGGACTGTCGGTGGCCTTCGATCTTCCGACCCAGACTGGATACGACCCCGACAGCGAGCTAGCGCGCGGTGAGGTCGGCAAGGTCGGCGTGCCGGTGTCGCACGTGGGGGATATGCGCCAACTGTTCGACGGCATCCCACTCGGTGAAATGAACACGGCGATGACGATCAACGCGACAGCGATGTGGCTGCTGGCCCTCTACCAGACAGTCGCCGAAGAGCAAGGTGCGACGGCAGATCAACTACAGGGAACAACCCAAAACGACATCATCAAAGAATACTTGTCGCGCGGCACTTATGTGTTCCCCCCCGGGCCCTCGCTGCGGCTGATTACCGACATGGTTGCCTACACGGTAAACACGATTCCCAAGTGGAATCCCATCAACATCTGTAGTTACCACCTCCAAGAAGCCGGCGCGACGCCCGTTCAGGAGATCGCCTACTCGATGTCTACAGCTATCTCGGTGCTAGACGCTGTTCGCGACTCTGGGCAGGTCCCGCAGGAGCGCTTCGGAGAAGTCGTCGCCCGCATCTCGTTCTTTGTCAACGCTGGTGTTCGGTTCATCGAAGAGATGTGCAAGATGCGCGCCTTTGTCCAGCTATGGGATGAGCTGTGTGCTGATCGCTACGGCGTCACGGACCCCAAGCAGCGCCGCTTCCGCTATGGCGTACAGGTCAACTCTTTGGGACTCACTGAAGCGCAGCCGGAGAACAACGTCCAGCGCATTGTCCTTGAAATGTTGGCTGTGACGCTGTCAAAGGATGCGCGTGCTCGCGCTATCCAACTGCCGGCGTGGAATGAGGCGCTCGGCCTGCCGCGACCATGGGATCAACAATGGTCCTTGCGAATCCAGCAGGTGCTGGCCTATGAATCTGACCTTCTCGAGTACGGCGACATCTTCGAGGGTTCGAAGGTGATCGAAGAGAAGGTCAATGAGTTAGTCACCGAGTCACGCGCTGAGATCGACCGAGTGCAGGCAATGGGTGGAGCCGTGGCTGCCGTCGAGACCGGCTACATGAAGCAGGCGCTGGTTTCTTCTCACGCAGCGCGCCGTGCTCATATCGAGGCGGGCGATGACATCGTGGTTGGCCTCAACAAGTTCCAGACCACCGCCGAGAACCCACTCACCGCCGACTTGGATTCCGCGATCATGACAGTTGATCCAGAGAACGAGCAGCGGATCATTGATGCAATCGGCCAGTGGCGCGCTGATCGGGACAACGAAGCAGTGACGATTGCCCTTGATACTTTGCGGGATTCAGCCAAGACCGACGAGAACTTGATGGAAGCTTCCCTGGCCTGCGCGCGCGCAGGGGTGACGACTGGCGAGTGGGCGCAGGCGTTGCGCGAAGTGTTTGGCGAGTACCGGGCCCCAACCGGTGTTGCCGGCGTGGTCGGCGTATCCGAAGCCGGCGCGGAGCTAACCAGGGTTCGCGAGGACGTCAAGGCCACCGGTGATGAGCTAGGCGGTCGCGTGCGATTCCTAGTCGGCAAGCCGGGCCTCGATGGTCACTCCAACGGGGCCGAGCAGATCGCGGTTCGTGCGCGCGATGCAGGTTTCGAAGTCATCTACCAAGGTATCCGACTTACGCCCGCACAGATCGTCGCTGCGGCTGTGGAGGAGGACGTGCACTGTGTGGGGCTGTCGATCCTGTCCGGATCGCATATGGAACTGGTTCCCGACGTGGTCAACGGCCTACGTGAGGCCGGACTCACCGATGTACCTGTGGTTGTGGGAGGAATCATCCCCGAGTCCGATGCTGCCAAGCTGAAAGCAGCGGGAGTGGCCGAGGTATTCACTCCAAAGGACTATGACGCTACCGAGATCATGGGCGAAGTTATCGCGATTATCCGCAGAGCCCAGAACCTCGCTCTGCTCCCTCGTTGAGTGTGAAGTTGTTGAGGTATCTGATCAAATAGACTCATCAACAAGTCAACACTCAACGAGAAAGGAGGAGGCGGACACCTCGATTCAGGTGACCGCCTCCTCCTTTCTTCAAGCTCTTTAGACAACGACTCCTAGCGCTGTTGCCGATACTGCATCGGCAATCTCGCTCGCTGCGGCCTTCGCCCCTTCGCCGCGTTGCCGCGGGAATTGAGCCAACGCGATCCGCACGTAGATGCGCTCGCGTTCTTCCTCTGTCAAACCGCCCCAGACGCCGTAAGGCTCACGTGAGCGGATCGAGTAGTCGGCGCATTCGATCCGGACGTCGCAGCGGGCACATACAGCCTTGGCGGCGCGGTCGCGGCGGAGCCGAGCGAGACCCCGTTCATTCTGGGGGTGGAAGAAGAGCTCGGGGTCTGCCTCACGGCAAGCACCCTGCTCTTGCCACTCCCAAGTGGCGTCTGCGGGTACTTGTGACAACGGCTGCTGTGGCATCGTGCCTCCTGCTAGGGGAAGTTGTAACTCTGCGTGGACTCGGGGGTAAGTCCTCGCGGTTTGGTGCTGGTTACCTCAATCACGTTTTGCATACTCGATGTGACATGGACACTACTCAGAGTGAAGCGGTTATGGGGTCATCCGAACGGTTGATTTACTACTAGTCCTTTCGGCGCATTATGTGCGTTCCGTGACAGGAAAGGGCACAAATTCGCTAATCCCGGCACAATTCTCTGCCAATTGACCACTCTCCGTATGCTGTCGGAAGAGTAAACGGACTTCACATAGTTCGTAAGGACCTCACCCACTGCGAGCGTGGCGCCCAAAAGGCACGGCTGTGTTCAGACACCCATCTGTCGCAATCATGTGCGGCGGTGAGTAGCGCAGCGTAGTTACTTCCGGCCGAACAACCTAGGCAAAAAGACCCGCAGGTTGTTCTAGACTTGCGGCTATGAGCGAACAGACCCCGACCCTTGAGCCGCTTGAAGCCGGAGAGCTCGGCGGCTCAACCCTTACCGAAGAACGCGTGGCCAACACCGAAGCTGGTGACCATGAGCGCTTCTCCCACTACGTGCGTAAAGAGAAGATCCTTGAGAGCGCAATGTCAGGAGAGCCAGTCGTTGCCCTATGCGGCAAAGTGTGGATCCCCAACCGAGACCCATCTCGGTTCCCCGTCTGTCCAGAGTGCAAAGAAGTCTACGAAGGTCTGCCAGGTAGCAAGGGCGGCAAAGGCAAGAAGTAGGCGGCGCAAGTATTGCGGTGCGAGCATGCGGCGCAAGCATCTGCGTGCTAACCGTGAGTCTGGGCCCAGAAGACGACCGCGCCTACCGAAGTCGTGGCCGCCGGTAGACGAGAATCGTCTCTGATCACCACGACCACAGAAGAGGACTCCCATGAGTGCAACTGACTCTGCAACGCCTGGGCCGCAGGGCCCCACTGGTATTGACGCCCCAGACTCGCTCACGGCGCAGGAGCAGGCTGAAGCCCAAGCATTCCTTAGCAAGATTGCCGACCACTGGGGGCTGGTATTCGCCCTAGGGCTAGTCAGTGTGCTGGCCGGAATCGTCATCTTGGCCGCGCCATTTGCCGCCGTTCGGGTGGCAGCGTTCATTTTCGGTGTGTGGCTGCTGGTTTCAGGAATCTTTCAGCTAGCCGAATCGTTCAGTGCTCGCCTGGAGACAAGCGCGCGGGTGCTCAGCGCAATCAGCGGATTCCTCGGAATCATCCTGGGAATCATCTGCTTCAAGAGCGTGGACAATCGCATCCAACTACTCGTCTTGTTCATCGGTATCTGGTGGATTATGCGGGGAATCATGCAGATTTTCGCTGGTGCTGGCAAGGGCGGCAGCGGGTTCCTCGTGTTCCTGGGCATCCTGGGCGTCATCGCCGGCATCGTCGTTTTGACGTGGCCGGTCAACTCTTTGAGTGTGCTTGTCTGGCTCACAGGAATCTGGTTGCTCGTCCTAGGCTTCTTTGAAGTCATCGCAAGCTTCCGGATCAAGTCCCTGGACAAGGTCGACCTGGCGAAAATCTGAAATGTTCGAAGGCTAGGTGTGTATTGCTTTGCGCAAATTCATGCGAAGCCCTAGCGCACCTAGCCTTCGGCGTTGTATGAACGACTTATGAATAAAATCCTTGTCGCATTGACAGCTACCGCCGCTTCCGCCGCCGGGTACCTTGCCTACCGCAGAAGTCAGTCGGCTCCGAAGGTCTCCGCAGCTGTTGAGTCTGCTGCTGGGACAGTCTCGGCTGCAGCCGCAACCGCTGCGAGCGCAGTTAGTGAGGCAGCCGAGAGCGCTGCGGCCAAGGTTGGATCTGCCGCAGATCGCGCCTCCACAGCTGCAGCAACGGCGGGAACGGTCGCAGACAGCGTCGTCCACAATGCCGCCGAGACAGCAAGCGCTGCAGCAGATGAAGCTGCTCGACGGGCCGCAGATGCAGCTTCTGAGGTTGCCCGGGCTGCTGAGCAGGCAGCGGCCAAGACCTCTGACGTAGCTGACAAGGCAGCTTTGTCAGCTTCAGAGAGCGCCTACGTCGCTGCCGAAGCAGTAGAAGACGCTGTTACGCCAGCCGACGCTGCCGAGTCCGCGGACGTTTCAAGTGGAGCGGCCACCTCAGCATCGACCAAGCCCGCAGCCGCACCCGCGGGTGGAACCAAGCCGCCCACTCCGGCATCGCTACCACGACCGAGCGCCAAGAAGGCACCTGCCAATAAAAATTCTGGCGCCAGCGCGGGAGCCAGCGAAACTGCGCAAGCCTCCTAAGCACAGTCCCTTCACGGCCGGAAGTTCGGCGGTCGCGGTTGGTCACGAATCGCTGACGGGTACTCTGAGTTGACAATTCGAACATCGAATCGACTCGTACCAGGAGACCGCAATGGCCAGCCTGCTTTTCAATCCAGCCACCTACGACCCCACCTACCTTGATGATCGCTCGCGTGAGCAGCTCAAGGCTGTGGTGCAGTTCTTCGAGTCAAAGGGCAAAGCGACTCTCAAGTCTGAATACCACGCAGCGAAGTGGTACTCAGACTTTGTTGATTTCGTCGCTGAGCAGGGCCTCTTTGCCCGCGTGGCCACGCCAGCAGCTGTGGCCGACCTGATGGACGGCGCTGAGGAAGATGCGCGCTGGGACACGGCTCGAATCAACGATCTCAACGAGATTCTCGGCTTCTACTCACTGGATCACTGGTACGCATGGCAGGTCAGTGTGCTGGGCCTCGGCCCAGTGTGGACCTCGGACAACGAACAGGCCAAGGCGCTAGTTGGAGAGCTGCTGCGTGACGGGTCGCTGTTCGCATTCGGGTTGTCCGAGCAGACCCACGGTGCCGATATTTACTCCACCGACATGATCCTGAGCTCGGATGGCAACGGTGGCTGGTACGCCGATGGCCCGAAGTACTACATAGGCAATGGCAATGTCGCCGGGCGGGTCAGTGTGTTCGGCAAGTTCGCCGAGGACGATCCCGAACGTCCCGGGGAGTACGTGTTCTTTCTTGCCGATACCGCTCACCCTGCCTACAGCCTGCAGAAGAACGTCGTGCACGGCTCGATGTATGTCTCGGCCTTCCGCCTCGACCGCTACCCAGTAGCCAGCGTCGATGTCCTGCACACGGGCCGAGCGGCCTGGGACGCGGCTCTGGCGACGATCAACGTCGGCAAAGTCAACCTTGGTTGGGCAAGCATCGGCATCGCGGAGCACTCCTTCTACGAGTCAGTGACCCACGCCAACAACCGGATTCTCTTCGGCAAGGCAGTGACCCAATTCCCGCATGTACGCCGAATGCTCTCGGATGCCTACGCGCGATTGATTGCCATGAAGTTGTACTCGGTTCGTTCGGCCGACTACTTCCGGGCAGCTTCACCTGACGATCGCAGGTACCTACTTTTCAACCCGATCACGAAGATGAAGGTGACGATGGAGGGGGAGCGGGTCATTGACCTGCTCTGGGATGTGATCGCCGCTCGCGGCTTCGAGAAGGACACCTACTTTCAGCAGGCTGTCGCCCACATCCGCGCGCTGCCAAAACTTGAGGGAACGGTGCATGTCAACCTCGCTCTAGTTCTGAAATTCCTGCCCCAGTACCTCGCAGCCGCAGCCGGTCACGGCGAGCAGTACGCGCCGGTGCCAGCAATCAACGGCGCGGCAGATGATGACTACCTGTTCGCACAGGGATCAGCCTCTGGCCTGTCGAAGATTCCTTTCCATGACCCGCGTCCGGCCTTTGCCCGATTCGCCCACCTGCCCAATGTTGCGCTGTTTATCGAGCAGATGCAGGCGATGGCCGAATTGGTGGCAACCGAGCCACCAGCGAAAGAGCAAAGTGAAGACCTCGATCTGCTGCTGACACTCGGCCAGCTGTTCACCCAGGTCGTCTACGGGCAACTCGTCTGTGAGTCGGCTGCGCTGGCTATTGACGGCGAGCCCGGTGGAACGCGTGAGAGCAGCGTCGCAGATCTCACTGGTCTGACAGAGGCGCACATCGAGCGCATCTTTGCTGTGTTCGTCAAGGACTTCAGCGAGTTCGCCCTGTCGCTATACGGTCAGGCTTCGGCTACGCAGGCTCAGCGCGACAAGGCGCTCGGCCTCGTGCGTGCGGCTGTCATCGATGCCGATGCTGAGGCCGCCTTTGTTGGCGAGGTACTTGGTCATGATGGCGCTTATGAGATGAATCCGTAAAGGGTTCGCAGCGCTGGGTCTGTGGTTGGCGCTGCGCTGGGTCTGTGGTTCGCGCAGTCGTGTCCGGGAGGTCGACTCGTGCACTGGCGCTTCGCGCCTTTGACGTTTACTCGCCGACCTCCCGGA
>Ga0105047_10003891_pt1 | contig 26202 bp, 26 predicted proteins | sample MAT04_FD_78384 | JGI IMG/M metagenome (GOLD analysis project Ga0105047, IMG submission 78384) | Freshwater microbial communities from Lake Fryxell liftoff mats and glacier meltwater in Antarctica - MAT-04 (megahit assembly) | ecosystem: Environmental > Aquatic > Freshwater > Ice > Liftoff...
AGCTGCGGAGCGCGGACAGGGTGGAGTGGACCGTGGCACGGCTCAGACGCTCGCCGGTGCGCGCGTTGATCTGGTCGTCCAGTTTGCGCTTGAAGGCCACCGCCTGTTCGCGATGAAACCGGCTGAAGTCCTTATGCCCGGTCGCCTCTTCGAAGCGGCTGAGCGCCTTGGCGACCTCGTCTACGGACTTGTCGTTCCGCCGACGCGCCTCGCGCAGATAGCTGAAATAGGACCGCTTGATCCGCTCGTTCGCCGGGTTGTTCCTGGCCATGTTCGTTTATCCTTCTTCTAGGCACATTTCAGGGAGGGGGCCGTCCCCTCTGCTATGCGCGGCGCTGCCTCCGCGACACGGACTGCGATTCCGGGCAGGACGACCGCGACAGCTTCGAGCCGCGTGCGTCGATGCATGGTTGATCCGCAGACCTCGCAGAGGGCTCGGAGGTTGCCGGTCCCGGCCTTGCCAACGATGAAATCGGCCATGCCCAGCGCAGGGGCGCGCGGCTCGCGGCATTTGAAACAGTAGAGCGAGCCGGCGGGGCAGGGGCGTTTGGCGGCGGTCCTGCGGGCCTCCAGAAAGGCCCTGAGGACCTTCCCCTGGACCAGAACGGGTCGACCACCGTCGATGGCGACCAGACCCCCGCCGTTCAGCCAGGACCGAACGGTATTGCGATGCAGGCCGTACAGGCGGGCGATCTCCTCGACCGTATAGCTGCGATGGATCTTGGCCAGGTTGGGATTGAGGCGGGTGCGCGACATCGGACCGCCCTCACTGGCTTCCCAGCAGACGCCGGATCGATTCGACCTTGATGAGCGTCCGCCGCCCCATCTTGACGGTCTCCAGCCGCCCGTCCCGGATCAGGGCATAGACGGAGGTGCGACCGAGGCTGAGCGCCTTGGCGGTGTCGTTGATCGAAGCAGCGATGATTTCCATGATGCAGGTTCCTCGAACACTGGCGGGTGCCAGCGAATGCAGGAACAAGTGTTGGCCGCGTCACCGGGATTGGCTGCCGGGAACCGCCGGAAACCGCCGGAAACTAGTTTTCGGCGCGCAGGCGACGCAGCACCGCCTTCGCGGTCTCTTGCAACGTGGCTCTTGCAGGCGAGTTCAGGCCCCTGCTGGCCAAGCGGTCGGCCACGCGGACAATCAAATCGTCAGAGCCCATTGCGCCAGAACCGTCCGGCACACCTTCCTCGTGGATCAGAGCCGCCAGCTCGGCCACCCATTCCGGCCACAGCTCGGACCTGGGCCGACCACCGCTTTCCTTGTTCGTTGTGGGCTCCGGTCGACGCCGGTCAACGGTCGACAAGCTCACAATCCGCTCGACGCCCTCGCGGTGAAACCGCACCCCGAATATCTGGTATTGAACCGTCTTCTTGATCCAGGTCTCGAAGTCGCCGAGTTCCCAATTCTGCGTCAGAGCGTCGTGACCCTCAGCCCACCAGAAGCCAGCGGGAACGTCGCAGTCCGGGTGCCGCTGAGAGCGGTTGATGATCATCAAGGCACAATGTGCTCTCAACAGTCCGGCGTGTGCGCGTTTTGCCAAGGCGATGTGAGACGTAGGCGAAAGCGTCGCCTCCCGAACCCGTTTGATGGTCTCGGCTGCGCTGATCCAGTCGTCGTCTCTGAATCCTTGAGGCTCTTCGCCGGCGTCATCAATCACACAAGGAACTAGCCACGCCGAGCCAACGCTTTCAAGAACTCAAGCCTGTCTCGCGAGCGGTACGACCTCCCCACCCGTCCGAAGGCGATCGAGGTAGTCGCCCCACCACTGCGCCATCAGCACGCGTTCCTGCCAGTGAGCGCCACGATGATAGGCCGCCCGGACGAGGTCCTTGCCCTTGTGCGCCAGGGCGCGCTCGATGGCGTCGGGCGACCATTTGCCGGGTTCATTGAGGAGGGTGCTCGCGGTCGAACGGAAGCCGTGCGCCGTCATCTCGTCGCCAGTGTAACCCAGACGGCGCAGGGCAGCGTTGACGGTGTTTTCAGACATCGGATCGAAGCGTGACCGGATCGACGGGAAGACATAGCGCCCGCCGCCGGTCAGGCTGGCGGCCTCCCGCACGATGGCGATGGCCTGACGGGACAAGGGAACGGCGTGCTCCATTCGGGCCTTCATCTTTTCGGCCGGGATGCGCCAGACGGCTGCGTCGAGGTCGATCTCACTCCATTCCGCGCGGCGCAGTTCGCCGGGGCGGACAAACACCAGCGGAGAAAACTGGAGCGCCAGTTTCGTGAGCGGCAGACCTTCATAGCCGTCGATGTTACGTAAAAGCTCCCCGACGCGCTGCGGCTCGAGGATGGCAGCGAGGTTCTTGGGTCTTCGGTTCGAAAGAGCACCGCGCAGGTCGCGAGTGGGGTCGCCGGATCGTGCCGTCAGCGGAAACCTGCCGCGACATCTTCCAAGCGCTATTGGACCACCGATTGAACTCACGTTTGACCGAAGCTGTCTACGACGTCGAGAACACAGTCGCCGTTACGTGAGGGTCCACTTCCGGTGCGGGAGCCAACGTCCGCTCCTGGCGCGAAACAGACTGAGGCTGGCCTATGATGGCGAAGATTCGACGAGGCCAAAGTCCAAAGCTCGCTCAGGCTTTCGGCCTGCAATAGGTCCCCCAAGCTCCCATCAGCACCCGACGTTTCTCAAGTGCATCACCTCGTCGATAGGCTAACTCGGCCGAGTTTCCAACGGTGTGGGCGAGGGCAGCCTCGGCGACTTCGCGGGGTGTGGCGGTCATCTCCCCAGCCCAGTCACGGAAGCTGCTGCGGAAGCCGTGAACCGTCACCTCGACCCCCATGCGACGGAGGACCATATCCATCGCCATGTTCGACAAAGGTTTTCCGATAGCCTTTCCGGGAAAGAGGTAACCGGTCCTTGAGTTCGTGCCCTCAAGGAGCTGCAACAAGCCGGCAGAGATCGGGACGCGGTGTTCCCGCGCCGCCTTCATCCTGTTCGCCGGGATCGTCCAAACACTGCGCTCCAAGTCGATCTCGCTCCATTCCGCATGGAGCGCCTCGCTGGTCCTGGCGGCCGTCAGAATCGTAAATTCCAGAGCCCGCGCGGCCCCGGATTTCTCATCCCTCAACCGAGCCAAAAAGGCGGGAACCTCGTTGAATGGTAGAGCGGCATGGTGCCCACGTCCAAGGCGCTGTTGCGGCGGCAATATGAGGGCGAGATGTCCCGCCCAGGCTGCGGGGTTCTCGCCCGAGCGATGACCGCTCACCTTGGCAACGTTGAGTACGCCTTCGATGTACCCGCGAAGAACTTTCGCGCTAGCGGGGACACGTTCCCAAAGCGGTCTCAGGACGGCGAGCACATTGTCGGTATCTATTTTGTCGACGGGCAGCGACCGGAGGCGGTCAGCATATCCGCCTTCACCAAGAGCTCGCACCCATCGAGCAATGGATTTCTCCGACCGGACCGTAGCTTTGCGGTCCGCTATGTAGGCGTCCGCCATCTCGCCGAAAGTTGGCGTGGCCCTGGACATCCGCCGATTTGCAATGGGGTCGCCGCCGCTGGCAATCAGGTTGCGGGCAACTTGGGCTCGTTCACGTGCACGCGCCAACCCTACCGTCGGAGGAGCACCAAGCCCTGTCTCTCGTCGGCGACCACGATCGTGCCAGATAAATATCCATGACCGGACTGTCGGCCCCCTGACCCTCAGATAAAGGCCCGCCCCATCGGAATACATGCCGGGTGCCGATACCTTGCTGACAGCCTGAGCGGTGAGGCGATACATGGTCCGTGGCATTGTGCGCCCAACTCTCGTTCATAAGCCGGTTCATAAGTAGAGCGTCCGACACGAAGGGACGTCAACGAACCTATGCAACTTACCACGGAATGAAATGCCTGAAAACAATACGGCTTTCTGGACGTTTACGGACTTGCGCGGACGCGCGCGAACAACTTTAAAACGCATGTCGGGTGCGCCATTTTTCTTCCGAAAATCATATATTTATTAGCTCTCGCTTGATCATTCGAGGAGGCCGATTGGGGACAATCGGTGAATATCGGAATGCTCCGGGAGGAAAAGCCCCGGAATAGTCCGCGCGGATGTTGCCATGTCGTTCGGCCTGCTGCCGGTTCAAACCCCGGGCCAGGGGCTGACGCAGTCCAACAACGCTCCTACGATCAGGATTGCCGTTTGAAGTTTGGCCCTCATCTACGATTGCTGTCTCTCGACAAGGCTCGCCTATGCATGACCTCGACAGGGCTGCCTCTGACGTGGCCCGAAAGTACGGCACGAAGCTGGCCGAAGGCGTCGCGGGTCTGTTACCGGTCTTGGGCCCGCTCTCGCAGAAGCCCTGAGCGAGGGACTTCCTCCTGACCGATTCGCGCGGGCGATCGAGTTCTTGAAGACGATCGATCCAGCGAACAGGGGGCGGCTGGCCGAGGAAACTCGCCCGCACCTTCGCCCCAAGGGCCTGATTGGTCCGGGCCCGCGCGCTCGGCGCGCGCGACAGCCATGCGGTGGAGGCGCGCCGCGAGGAGCCCGGGGCCGATCCTCGCGACAGCACCGGCCGCGCCGCCCTCCAAGCTGAGCTGATGCGTCTGAATGCCGAAGTCCGGGGCCGTTCGGAGCCCGATCCGGACGATCCGGACCCATTTTCGACCGACGGGATCTGGTCGGACCCGGCCTGATCGCATTCCGGCCGGCGCGGACGAGGTCTCTACTTGACCACCGTCAGCGTCGGCTTCAAGCGGCGCCCGTCGTCCAGCCCCAGCCGCGCCTTGACCTCGAACAGATCGGCCCCTGCAGGCACGATCAGCAGGGCCTTGGGATTGGCGGCGTTGACGGCGATCACGGCGTTCTTCGGACAGATGTCGAAACAGCCGGTCTCGATCACCGCCAGTTCGGCCTTGCGGCCCTTCCGGCCGCCCGCAGGCAGCAGATATTTCTTCAGCGCCTTCTTCAGCGTCCGGTCGCCGTCGGGCCCGAAGCCGCCATCCAGCTTCTTCGAGCATTTCTTGCAGACCAGCACGACGTCGCGCCATTTCGTCTTCGAGGTCTTGATGGCCATGGCCGATCTCTCGGTCACGGATGTGACCAGCGTAAGACGCTTGCGTCCCGCCGCCGCCCGCCCCCATCATTGGCCCGACCCCTTCCGGAGCCCCCGCATGAGCCGTTCCCTCTCTCCCGCCGCCGGTCTGGCCGCCGCCCTGAGCCTGTTCGGGGCCCCCGCCCTGGCCCTGACCCCCACCGGCCAGACCGCCATCCCCGCCGAGGCCGTGGCCGCCGCTGCACAGGCGATCGAGCCCGAGGTCATCGCCTGGCGCCGCGACCTGCACCAGCATCCGGAGCTGGGTCTGGCCGAGCATCGCACCGCCGCCTTCGTTGCCGAACGGCTGCGCGCGATGGGCATCGAGGTGCGCGAGGGGGTCGGCCGGACCGGGGTCGTCGGGATCTTGCGCGGCACAGGATCAGGCCCGCAGCGTGTCGTGGCCCTGCGCGCCGATATGGACGCCCTGCCGGTGCTGGAGGCGACGGGTCTGCCCTTCGCCTCGACCGCCACGGGCGTCTATCAGGGGGCCACGGTGCCGGTCGCCCACGCCTGCGGCCACGACGCCCATGTCGCCATGCTGCTCGGGGCCGCCGAGGTGCTCAGCGGGATGAAGGACCGGTTCTCCGGCACCATCGTCTTCCTGTTCCAGCCCGCCGAGGAGGGCGTGCCCCCCGGTGAACCGCTGGGCGGCGCCCGGCTGATGATCGAGGCGGGCGCGCTGAAGGATCCCAAGGTCGAGGCGATCTTTGGCCTGCACGTCGTGCCGGGGCGGCCCGGGACGCTGTTCTACCGGCCGCAGGGCTTCATGGCGGCCTCGGACCGGGTCGACATCACCCTGAATGGCCGCCAGACCCACGGGGCCTGGCCGTGGCGCGGCGTCGACGTCATCGCCGTGGCCGGTCAGGTGATCCAGACCGTCAACACCCTCACCGCGCGCACCATCGACCCGACCACCACCCCGACCGTCTTCACCATCGCCACCCTGCAGGCGGGCGTGCGTTACAACATCATCCCGGATCAGGTGGTCATGTCGGGCACCCTGCGCACCTTCGACATCGCCCAGCGTGATGATCTGGTGGCGCGGGCCGAGGCGGCCATCGACCATGTCGCCGCCGCCTATGGCGCGACCGCCGACTTCGCCGTGCGCCAGAACGCGGCGCTGGTGTTCAACAACGAAGACCTGTCCGCCTGGCTGGCCCCCGTGCTGACCGAGGCGGCGGGGGAAGGCAATGTCAATCCGGCCAGCCCGCCGACCACGGTGGCCGAGGACTTCTCCTATTTTCAGAACGAGATCCCCGGCGTCTTCTATCACCTCGGGGCCACGCCCGACGGCATCGACCCGGCGAGCGCAGCGCCCAACCATTCGCCGCAGTTCGACGTCAATGAGGCCGTGCTGGTCGTCGGCGTCCGGGCCCACGCCCTCAGCGCCCTGCGGTTCCTCGAACGGCCCTGACCCTCAGGCGCGGGCGAAGACGGTCTCGATAATGCGGCGATAGGCGCGGGTCAGGGCCTCGAGCTCGACCACGGGGACCCGCTCGTCGATCTGGTGCATGGTCTGGCCCACCAGGCCGAACTCCAGCACCGGGGCCATGGCGCGGAGGAACCGGGCGTCCGAGGTGCCGCCGGTGGTCGAGGCCTCGGGCCGCAGTCCCGTCTCGGCCTCGACCGCGTCCTGCACCGCCACAACGAAGGGACCCGTGGGCGTCAGGAAGGCCTCGCCCGAGCACATATGCTCCAGGGTGATCGCCAGACCGGTCTGCGCCTCCACCCGCCCCGCCTCGCGGTTCAGCCAGTCGATCAGGCCGTCGCCGGTCTGGGCCGGGTTGAAGCGGATGTTGAGCCGGGCCCGCGCCTCCGCCGGGATCACGTTGCTGGCGGGATTGCCGATGTCGATGGTGGTGATCTCCAGGTTCGACGGCTGGAAGGCCTCATACCCCTGGTCCAGCACATGCGCCTCCAGCGCCGCCAGCAGCCGCACCAGCACCGGGGCCGGGTTGGCGGCCCGCGCGGGATAGGCGACATGGCCCTGTTTGCCGTGGACCGTGATCCAGCTGTTCAGCGACCCGCGCCGCCCGATCTTGATCATGTCGCCCAGCCTGGACTGGGACGACGGCTCGCCGACCACGCAGGCGTCGATCACCTCACCCTCGGCCATCAGCGCCTCAACGACCTTCCTGGTCCCCTGCAGCGCCGGGCCTTCCTCGTCGCCGGTGATCAGGAACGACAGCGAGCCTTCGGGTTCGCCCCGTGCCAGAACCTGCGACACTGCCGCGACCCAGGCGGCGATCCCGCCCTTCATGTCCACCGCGCCCCGGCCATACAACAGGCCGTCCTTCACCTCGGCCTCGAACGGCCCCGACGACCAGGCCGCCGCCTCGCCGGTGGGGACCACGTCGGTATGGCCCGCGAAGCACAGGTTGGGCGCGGCGGTCCCGCGCCGGGCATAGAGGTTCTCGATCCGGGCGTCCGCCCCCACGCCAGTCGGCCCCTCGAACGCCATCCGGCGGCAGGCAAAGCCCAGTTCGCCCAGCACCCGCTCCAGCGTGTCCATGGCACCCTCATCGGCGGGCGTGACCGAGGGTCGGCGGATCAGCGCCCGGGTCAGGTCGACAGGATCAATAACGGGAGTTGATGCGGCGCTCATACGCCTATGCTTTAGGGGCTGGCGGTGAACGCTGGAAGGGGAGCCATGATGCCGAAGATCGACCGCGACGCCGCACCTCGCCGCACCCACCGCTAAAGCCACCGGGATGGAACCCTTGCACCAAAAATGACCGACGGACCTGAGGCGCCCCCGCCGATCCCCCCGCCCGCCGACGAGGCAGCCCATGCCGGGAACAACCCATGGGTCTTTCGCGACTTTCGCCTGATCTGGCTGGGCCGGCTGTCGGCCGTTCTGGCCATCCAGATCCAGTCCTCGGCCCTGCTGTGGCAGGTCTATGAGATCGCGCGGCGCGATCATCCGATAGAGCAGGCCAGCCTGTATCTGGGTCTGGTGGGCCTGGCCCAGTTCATCCCTCTGCTGGCCCTGACCCTGCCGGCCGGGGAGATGGCCGACCGCCGCGACCGGCGCATGACCGTGGTCTTCGCCATCTGCGCCGAGGGAGCCTGCGCCCTCGCCTTTCTGGCCATGGCCATCCACGGCAACCCGCCGCTCTGGGGCCTGCTCGCGGTGTCGGTCGCCTTCGGGGCCTCGCGCGCCTTTCTCGCCCCGGCCAGCCAGGCCTTCCTGCCCATGGTCGTCGGCCGCGCCGCCCTGCCGCGCGCCATCGCCGCCCAGTCCATCGCCTTCCAGACCGGGGCCATCGCCGGGCCGGCCCTGGGCGGGGTGATCGTGGGGTTCTCCACGCCCGGGGCCTATGGTACCTCCGTGGTGTTGTTCGCCGTGGGTCTGGTCTGTTTTCTGGTGATGCGCACCAGCGGCCGGCCCGAGCCGGTCGAGGGCGACGGCAATCGCTGGCAGGCGGTCAAGGACGGGCTGAACTACGTCTGGAACACCAAGATCGTGCTGGGGGCCATCTCGCTGGACCTGATCGTGGTGCTGTTCGCGGGGGTGGCCCTGCTGACCCCCATTTTTGCCCGCGACATCCTGAATGTCGGTCCCGAGGGCTTCGGCCTGTTGCGTGCAGCGTTCGGAGGCGGCGCCCTGACCATGGCGGTGGTGCTGGCCCGCTATCCAATCCCCGGCCGCGGTGGCCTGCTGATGTTCGCCTCGGTCGCCGTGTTCGGCACCTGCACCATCGTGTTCGGCCTGTCGAAGGTGGTCTGGATCAGCGCCGCTGCCCTGTTCATCGGCGGCATGGCCGACATGATCAGCGTCAACATCCGCCAGACCCTGATCCAGCTGTCGACACCCGACCACATGCGCGGCCGCGTGTCGTCGGTGTCCATGCTGTTCATCGGCGCCTCCAACGAGCTGGGCGAGGCGTATTCGGGCGTCGCGGTTCGCTTCCTCGGCCCGATCGGGGCGGCGGTGTTCGGCGGCGTCGGGGCCCTGGGCGCGACGGGACTGTGGGCAAAGCTCTTTCCGAGCCTCAGGAAGGCGGACAAGCTGGTTTGATCCTCCCCCGTCGGGGGAAGGGGACCGCGAAGCGGTGGAGGGGGCCAGCCCCGCACACCGGCATCTGCGGTTGGCCCCCCTCCGTCACGTCGCGAAGCCGCGCCGCGCCACCTCCCCCGATGGGGGAGGATCAGGCCCACGCCCTGAAATGCTTCGATAGCTTCAGCCCCTGCCGCTGGTAGTGGCTGCCGCCCTCGCCATAGAGCCGGGTGGGCCGTTCGGTCAGGGGCTCATAGACCAGCCGGGCGACGATCTGGCCGTGTTCCAGCAGGAATGGCGTGTCGTGGGTGCGGACCTCCAGCACACCCTTGGAGCCCGCACCATGCGCCTCATCCGTGCCGAAGCCTGGGTCGAAGAAGCCCGCATAGTGGACGCGGAACTCGCCAACCGACGGGTCGATCGGGGTCATCTCGGCGGCTTGATCGACCGGAATCTCGACCGCCTCGTTCGACGCCAGAATATAGAACTCGCCCGGGTCCAGCAGCAGTTCGCCGCGCCGCAGCGTCAGCGGTTCCCAGAAGTCGCGCGGGTCATGGCCGTCGATCCGGTCCAGATCGACCACCCCGGCGTGGCGACGGCCCCGGAAGCCGACGATGTCGCCACCCTGCAAATCGACGCCGACGCTGCGGGTCTCCAGCTTAGGCGGTTCGCCGGCCTTCAGCCGCAGCTGGTTCAGCCGGGTGCCGGGCCGGACCAGGATGGAAAAGGTCTGGGGCGCGATCTCAAGGTAAAGAGGGCCGTCATAGCCCGCGTCCACGTCGTCAAAGGACCCGCCCCGGTCGGTCAGAAGCCGCACGAAGACGTCGACCCGTCCGGTCGAGCTCTTGGGATTGGCGCGGGCGATCAAGCCCTTGGGCAGGCTCAGCCGCTCCTGCAGCTCGGCGATATAGACGCAACCTTTTTCCAGAACGAAGCCGTTGGTCAGGTCGATCGGATGCATGACGACGTCGGCGATCCGTTCCGACACCAGACGCCTGCCGGGCAGGAAGGAGGCGCGGACCCGCCAGGCCCTCTCGGACAGGCGCAGGTCCAGGCTGGCCGGCTGGACCTGATCGGCGTCGAAGGGCGTGGCCGAGGTGATCGCGCCGGTGGCGATCAGGGCTTCGATGGACTGGCAGGGCAGGATGCCGGGGGTCGGGAAAGCAGGGGTCATGCGCACCGCCATACACATTGATCCCGCGACGCGCGACCACGCTTGAAACCGCGTCGCCGCCGGGCGACGATGGGGCATGCACGACACTCAACCCTATGTGGCCGAAACCGACGGCGTGATCGTGCGGGTCCGCCCCAGCTACCTCGCGGGGCAATCCGATCCGGACGAGGGCCGCTGGGTCTGGGCCTATCAGATCGAGATCGAGAACCGGGGTGCGCAGGCCGTGCAACTGATGGCGCGCCGGTGGATCATCACCGACGCTACCGGTCATGTGGAGACGGTGCGTGGCCCCGGCGTGGTCGGCGAACAGCCCCTGATCGCGCCGGGCGACAGCTTTTCCTACGCCTCGGGTTGTCCGCTGCCGACGCCGTCCGGCTCGATGGAGGGGGCCTATTCGATGACCGACGCCTCGGGGCGGTCGTTTGAGGCGATGATCCCGGCCTTCAGCCTGGATGTGCCGGGCGAGCGGCGCGTGCTGAACTGACCTTATGCGCCCCGTCATCCTCGGATCAAGTCCGGGGGTGACCGGCGATCGGGGGTCGGGTGGGGGGCTGCGTCAACCCGGATAACCGCAGCCCCGCCCCGGTCTCGCCGGGAAACCCGGTGAGGCGGAAGCGGCCCCTTACGGGGCAACCGTGACGACAGCACGACACTGCCCGAACCGGACGCCGGCGCGCTCAGGCCAGACCCGCGCTCAAGCAGCAAGCGACCGCGGCGCGAGCGATAGCGCCCTTCGCCCGCGCTCAAGCAGCGAGACGCCGCGCGCCGAGCGATAGCGCCCTTAACCTAGATGTAGCGGCGCAGCGACCGGGCCAGCTCTTCCTTGCCGCCGCGCTTCATCTGCGGCTGGTAGGCGACGCGGGCGTGTTCCTGGCAATAGACGCCTTCCGAGGCGCGGCGGCCACAGAAGCTGAACTCGGTCGAGGACGGGTCCCCGATCGGCCATTTGCACATATGGGCCCCCAGGGTCATGACCGTGGCGGTCCCGGCCATTTCGGCGACCGCCGGCAGGCTGGGGGCGGGGGCCACGGCCCGGGGTGCGGGCTGGGCTGCCTCGATGCGACGGGGCGCCGAGGGCTGGGCCGGCGGTGTGGTGCGCACGCGGGCAGGCCGGAAGGTCGAGGTCCGGGCGGGTTGGGACGGCGTGGCCCGGCCCGACAGGCCCAGCCGGTGCACCTTGCCGATCACCGCGTTGCGGGTGACGCCACCGCCCAGTTGTTTGGCGATCTGGGAGGCCGACTGCCCCTCCAGCCACAGCTTCTTCAGCGCGCCGACGCGATCTTCGGTCCAGCCTGCGGTCATGCCACCCTCCTAGGAACGGGTTGATTCAATATTTGGCACCTGGAAACCCTCCCGGGTCTCCTCAGCCACAACTAATCGTAAACGAGACCTTAACGGACGCAAGATGTGGGAATCAGTCGTCCACAGAAACCCACATCTTGAATCAGCGTTCGTCGAGCGTCTTTCGCGTCCGGGCCGGAACGGCCAACCGCGCGGGGGGTTGATCCGCCATGACCCAGTCCGTCCCGCAGCCCGCGCCGATCATCCAGAAGCCCCTGACACCCAAGGGCGAGGGCGGCGAGGTCGTGATCGTCGATCCTCCCACCGCGGCCCTGACCTTGACGCCCGACGCCGCCGAGATTTCGGGTCTGAGGCTGATCGCCGAGGCTGACAGGGCGCGGCGGGTCATCCTGTAGTGTGACCGGCCTTGCGCTCGCGGCCCCGTCGCCGCATCTGACCGCCATGACCGATCTCGCCTCGACCCGGCCCCCGGGCCTCCCGACCCCACGCCACTATGCCGGGATCAACTGGATCGGGGTGCAGACGCTTTATCTGCGCGAGGTGCGCCGGTTCTGGAAGGTGGGGGCCCAGACTGTCGCCGCACCGGTAGTGACGACACTGCTCTATATGCTGGTGTTCGTGGTAGCGCTGCAGGGCGCGCGACCGCCGCTGCACGGCACGCCCTTCGCCGAGTTCGTGGCCCCCGGCCTCATCATGATGGCGATGCTGAACAATGCCTTTGCCAATGCCTCGTCCAGCCTGATCCAGGCCAAGATCATGGGCACATCGACCGATTTCCTGACCCCGCCGCTGAGCCCGCTGGAACTGACCATCGGCTTTGCCCTCGGCGCGGCCACGCGGGGGCTGGCGGTCGGACTGGTGACGGCCATCTGCGTGCTGCCGTTTGCGAGGCTGGGCGTCGCCAATCTCGCCGCCATCGTCTGGTTCGGCCTCATCGCCTCGCTGCTGATGGGCATGGTCGGGGTGCTGGCAGGCCTGTGGTCCGAGAAGTTCGACCATCTGTCGGCGGTCCAGAATTTCGTGGTCATGCCCATGACCTTCCTGTCGGGCACCTTTTATCTGGTCGAGAACCTGCCCGAGCCCTTCGCCACCATCAGCCACTGGAACCCGTTCTTCTATCTGATCGACGGCTTCCGCTACGGCTTCATCGGCCAGGCCGAGGGCAGTCTGTGGATCGGGGTGATCATGAGCGCCCTGCTGACCGTCGCCATGGCCGTCGCCTGCTGGCTGGTATTCCGCTCGGGCTGGCGGCTCAAAAGCTAGGGCCTCTCCAGCCCCGGGTCACGGCCCCGGATGGTACGCTGGACTTTCTTGCGCTTCACGCCGTCGCCAGCCGCTAAGGCATCGATCGTCGCGAGCAGCACGCCCATCTGAATCCCGGTCAGGTCAGGATGAACTTCGCCCCTTGCCGAGAAAAGCCGTGCCGTCCGAGGACGGAGCCGCCGGGCGACGCCCCGCCGCTGGCCAGCGCGTCGATCCACAGCGCTTCCGACCCTGCATGCACTGCAAAATCGCATCAGCGACTCTCACGGCCAAGGCAAGCGGGCGGTGAAGCCCGCCCCTGGTCATGCGCAACTGGCGTGAACCTCGCGGGCACTGTGGCCACGTTCCTGATCGAAATCCGGGCAGCGAAGCGCCTTCAATGTACCCGCGCCTTGCCGATCTCCAGCCCGTCCGCCCCCGCTGACACGGCGATCACCGACCCGTCCTCCAGCTCCCCCGCCAGCAGTTTCTTCGCCATCGGGTCCACCAGCTCCTTCTGGATCACGCGCTTGAGCGGCCGCGCGCCATAGACCGGGTCATAGCCCTTGTCGGCCAGCCAGGCGGCGGCGCTGTCGTCCAGCGACAGGGTCAGTCGGCGGTCGGCCATCAGCTTCTCCAGCCGGGCCAGCTGGATGCGGACGATACTGCCCATCTGGTCGCGGCCGAGGCGGCGGAACAGGATGGTCTCGTCGATGCGGTTGAGGAACTCTGGCCGGAAATGGGCGCGGACGGCCTGCATGACGTAGGGGCGGACGGCTTCGACATCGTCGCCTTCACCCTGACCGGCCAGCGCTTCCGACCCCAGATTTGAGGTCATGATGATCAATGTGTTCCTGAAATCCACGACCCTCGCCTGACCGTCGGTGAGGCGGCCGTCATCCAGCACCTGGAGCAGCACATTGAACACATCGGGGTGGGCCTTTTCGACCTCGTCGAACAGGACGACCTGATAGGGGCGACGGCGGACGGCCTCGGTGAGGGCCCCGCCCTCGTCATAGCCGACATAGCCCGGAGGGGCGCCGATCAGGCGGCTGACCGAGTGTTTCTCCATGTACTCCGACATATCCATGCGGGTGATGGCGGTCTCGTCGTCGAACAGGAAGGCGGCCAGCGCCTTGGTCAGTTCGGTCTTGCCGACGCCGGTGGGGCCGAGGAACAGGAAGGAACCGAGCGGGCGGTTGGGGTCGTTGAGACCGGCGCGGGCACGGCGCACGGCGTCGGAGACGGCCTCCAGCGCGGCGTCCTGACCGACGACGCGGCCGCGCAGGGCATCCTCCATCGACAGCAGTTTCTCGCGCTCGCCCTCCAGCATCTTTTCGACCGGGACGCCGGTCCAGCGCGAGACAACGGCGGCGATCTGTTCGGCGTCGACCACCTCGGGGGTCAGGGGTGAGGCGGTCGTTTCGTCGGCCTCGGCCTGATCGAGTTGCTTTTCGATCTGGGGAATCTGGCCATAGGCGATCTCTGAGGCGCGGCCGAGGTCGCCGTTGCGTTGCGCCGCCGCCAGTTCGGCGCGCAGCCGGTCGAGCGTTTCACGGAGTTGCGCCCCGGCCCCCACCTTGTCCTTTTCCGCCTTCCAACGGGTGGTCAGGCTGTCGGACTCGATCTGGAGATCGCTGATCTCGTCATCGAGTTTCTCCAGCCGCTGTTTCGAGGCGCTGTCGGTCTCCTTCTTCAGGGCCTCGCGTTCGATCTTGAGCTGGACCAGCCGGCGGTCGATTTCGTCGAGGCTTTCGGGCTTGGAATCCACCGCCATGCGCACTCGGCTGCCTGCCTCATCAATCAGGTCGATGGCCTTGTCGGGCAGGAAACGGTCGGTGATGTAGCGATTGCTCAGGGTCGCGGCGGCGACGATGGCGCTGTCACTGATCCGCACGCCGTGGTGGACCTCATACTTTTCCTTGAGGCCGCGCAGGATGGAGATGGTGTCCTCCACCGTCGGCTCGTCGATGAAGACCGACTGGAAGCGCCGGGCCAGGGCCGCGTCCTTCTCGATATACTTGCGGTACTCATCCAGCGTCGTGGCCCCGACGCAATGCAGCTCGCCACGGGCCAGGGCAGGCTTCAGCAGGTTGGAGGCATCCATCGCCCCGTCGCCCTTTCCGGCCCCGACCAGGGTGTGCATCTCGTCAATGAAGAGGATGATCTGGCCCTCGGCGGCGGTGACCTCGCCCAGCACGGCCTTCAGCCGTTCCTCGAACTCGCCCCGGTATTTGGCCCCGGCAATGAGCGAACCCATGTCGAGCGCCATGACGGACTTGTCCTTGAGGCTCTCGGGCACGTCGCCGTTGACGATGCGCAGCGCCAGACCCTCGACGATGGCGGTCTTGCCGACGCCGGGCTCGCCGATCAGGACGGGGTTGTTCTTGGTGCGCCGGGCCAGGACCTGGATGGTGCGACGGATCTCCTCGTCGCGGCCGATGACCGGGTCGATCTTGCCGTCGCGGGCGGCCTGGGTCAGGTCGCGGGCATAGCGTTTCAGCGCCTCATAGGCGTCTTCAGCCCCGGCGCTGTCGGCCGTCTTGCCCTTGCGGACATCGGCGATGGCGGCGTCGAGTTTTTCGGGTGTGGCACCGACGGATTTCAGGACTTCCGCAGCGACTCCGCCTTCACGGGCGATGGCGCTGAGCAGGCGTTCGGTGGTGACAAAGGCGTCGCCGGCCTTTTTCGAGGCGGCCTCGGCGGTGGAGAAGACGCGGGCGGTGTCGCCGTCCAGATAGATCTGACCCGAGCCGCCCGAGACCTGGGCGCGCTTTTTCAGGGCGGTTTCAGTGGCCGCCTCGGCCTTGGCCGCGTCGCCGCCGGCGGCGGTGATCAGGTTGCGGGCCAGGCCGTCGCGTTCCTCCAGCAGCACCTTGAGCAGGTGCTCGGGCGCGAACTGCTGATGCCGGCGGGCCAGGGCCAGCGACTGGGCGGACTGGACGGCCTGTTTGGCGCGGTCGGAATAGAGGTCGAGGTTCATGGTGGGTCGGTTTCCCCAGGCGGCGGACACGATCGCTGCGCCCTTGAAGGAAGCGACGCCTTGATCTGGGGCAAAAGTAAGTGTGGCGCGCGAGACACACAAGAGGCGGCCGGGAGGATAGGCTAGGGTCGCCCGATGTCCCCCGCCTTCTGGCCCGTCGATCCGTCTGTCATCCTGCCGTTTATGGTGGCGGTCTCGCTGATCGAGCTGACGCCGGGGCCCAATATGGGCTGGCTGGCGCTGGTCGCCCTTGGGCGGGGCCGGATCGCCGGACTGGCGGCGGTGGCCGGGGTGACGCTGGGACTGACCGTCTGGATGGTGGCGGCGGCCTTTGGCCTGACCTCGGTGCTGCTGGTCTTTCCCTGGCTGTATCAAGCGGTGCGCTGGGCCGGGGTGGCCTTCCTGCTGTGGCTGGCGTGGGAGGCCTGGGTCGGGGCGGGCCAGCCCACTAGGGACGCAGCCCGCGCTCCGGACACACTGCGTGGCCTGTTCCTGCGCGGTCTGACGGGCAATCTGCTGAATCCCAAGGCGGCGGTGTTCTATGTGGCCCTGCTGCCGACCTTCATCCGCCCGGACCGGGCTTCGCCGCTGGTTCAGGCCCTGACCCTGGGCGGGATGCACGTCGGCGTGAGCGTCATGGTGCATACGCTGATCGTGCTGGGCGCGGCGACGGCCGGGGGCGTCGTGCTGCAGCGGATGCAGGGGCAATGGGCCGGCCGGGCGATGGCGGCGGGCATCGCGGCCGTGGCGGTCTGGATGGCGTGGAGCACGCGGGGGTGACGGCACCACCGCCGCCCCCGGTAGGTCAGCCGCCGGTGGGGCCGGTGGAGAAGTCGAACTGTTCGGGCGTGCGGCGTGGGCCGGAGCCGAGGCTCCACGTCAGGCCGATATAGAAGGCGCGCAGGCTGATGTCCTGGCTGGAGCGCTCGCGGAACAGGGGCGTCTCATAGACCGAGGTGTTGCTGAACGAGTTAAACACGTCGCGGCCGGTGATGTTCAGCGAGAGGGTGTCGTTCAGCTTGCGGCGATAGCCCAGATTGACCATGCCACCGGCCTCGCGCGTGCCCTGGGCCAGCAGGCTGTCGCCCTGCCAGAACCCCGACAGCTGGATGAAGTCGGCAGACGTCGGCTGCCAGTTCAGGCTAAGGCGGCCACTGGCGAAGGTGCCCTCGCGATCGTCACCGCCGGCGATGCCGGCCGCGTCGATCTCCTGACGGAAGACATTGACGCTGGCGCTGTAGCGAAGGGTCGGGTGCAGCAGGCCGTTGGCGGTCGTTTCGAGGCCGGTATCGCGGCGCCCCCCCAGGTTCTCGGGCCGGGTCAGGAAGACGCCGCTGCCCAGATCGGTCACCACTTCGGTGAAGGCCTTGTCCGTATCGCGCAGATAGGCCGTGACCTGATAGAAGGTCTGGCCCTGACGCTTCTGCCACATGGCTTCGAAGGAATCCGTTTCCTGGGGCTCCAGATCGGGATTGCCTGAGCGCCGGTTGAGGGGATCGCCATAGGCCACGAACGGGTTCAGCTGGCCCGGCTGGGGGCGCTGGATACGGCGCGAATAGCTGGCCCGCAGGGTCTGGGTGTCGGAGAGCTGATACTGCAGATGCGCCGTCGGATAGGCGCGGAAATAGTCCTGTGACGCTGACGTCCCGCTGGTCAGGTCGTCGATTTCGATGTCGGCCTGTTCCAGCCGAAGCCCGGCCTGAGCCGACAGTTTCCCGGTCAGGGGGCGTTCCCAGGTGCCATACAGGGCATGGACTATCTGGCGCGCCTCGAACCGGTTGCTCAGGCCCGCGACGACGGCCAGTGCGCCTTCCGAGGGGCCGCGGCTGAAGGTGACGTCCTGATCGGGCTGCAGGTCGGTGAACTCGTAGCCGAGACGAAGACGCCCGCCGTCGGCCGTCGGGCGGACATAGGCGCTGGTGAAACCCAGGGTGACCTGGTCCAGATCCTGTTTGGTGCGCTCATACAGGGTCGGGGCGACCGGCAGGATGTAGCGGTTGATCGACAGGCCCCCGCTCTCATTGCCGTTCGCATCGTAGCGCAGTTCGTTTGACCACTCATGCCCGGCGTCGTCGAAACGCTGCAGCAGACGCGCCGTCGCGCCCCAGTTCCGGAATTCGAATTGAGACTGGCCGTCGCGGTTGTAGGCGCTGGTCACCATGCCGGCCGCGTTGCGGGTCTCGAACAGGCCGGGGCCTCCGCCCTCGCCCTCGAAGGCGACGCCGCGCAGTTCGCCGGTCAGCTGGGTGCGTTCCGTCAGCCGGTACTCGGCCGTCAACCGGGCGACGGTGCCGGTACTGTCCGACTCCGTGGCCAGATTGGTTCGCGTGGTCGAGACCGCGCCCCCCGTGACGGGACCCCGCTGCTCGCGCAAGCGCTCGACTTCGAAGTTGGTCGCGTCGGCGCGGTAACTGAGATCGCCGGACAGGGTCAGCCGGTTTCTCTGCCATGAGCCGCTGCCTCCCACGTTCCAGCGGCCACTGTCGCCGATATTGGCGCGCACCGAACCGGTGGTCTGGGTTCCGGCTCGCGGCGCGCTGGGTTTGGTGATCAGATTGATCACGCCCCCGGAGCCCTCGGGGCTGTAGGCGGCCGAAGGGTTGGTCATGACTTCGATTCGGGCATACTGGCTTGCCGGCAGCTGCAGCAGGGCCTGGGCCCGGCCTTCACCCGACAGGATCCCGGAGGGGCGGCCGTCGACCAGGATGGTAACGCCGGCATCGCCCCGCAGGGAGACATTGCCCTGGGGATCGACATCGACTGAGGGCACATTGCGCAGGGCGTCTGCCAGACTGCCGGTGGTCGCCTGAAGGTCGTTGGCGAGGCTATAGCTGACCGAGTCGATCGAGGTGCGCACATCCGTCGCGCGCCCCGTCACCACGACGTCGGCAACGGCGGAGCTCTCCTCTTCGGCCGGCTCTTGAGGCGTCGGCTGTGGGCCCTGGGCGGGGGCCGTCTGCGCCGGCCCGGCCCGGGACGCGGGCGGTGTCACCGTCTGGGCGAGGGCAGGATGGGCGAGGGCCAGCAGCGTAGCCCCCGCGAGCAGGACCGTCTTCCGTCGTATCATGGCTTCAGTCCCTTTTGCAGTCCCGGGACGCCCCGACGACCGACACGCCTGGCCGATAACAGGCGACCGAAGCAGCCCCTAGTTACATCGTCGTCATAACGTCATGATTTCAGAATGTTACGGCCCGGTCATGGTTGAGGCGGAACAGTGGCCGAGAAGGCCTTGCTCTGGCGCGCGCCCGGCCCCGGCGCTAACGTCGGAGACTGCTCCGGAGTTGGCCATGACTGTTTCCCTCACCCGCCGTTCCGCCCTGTTCGCCTCGGCCGGGGCCGCCGCCCTGCCCGCGCGGGCGTGGAGCCAGACCCCGGCGAACGACGCCGCTTCCCTGGCCGAACGGGTCGATACCTTTGTTCAGGCGGCCCTGGCGGCCTGGCCGGACCAGCCGGCTCTGGGCATCGCGGTGGTGAAGGACGGGCAGGCTGCGCTGACGCGGGGCTATGGGGTCCGGCAACAGGGCAGGGCCGACCAGGCGGACGAACACACCCTGTTTGCCATCGCGTCGAACACCAAGAACGTCACGGCGGCGGCGCTGGCCATCCTCGTCGATGAGGGCAAGGTGAAATGGGACGAGCCGGTGGCGACCTATATCCCCGGCTTCACCCTGTCGGACCCGGTCATCGGCGCGCGGATCACGGTGCGCGACACGCTCAGCCACAGGGCCGGCTTTGGCCTGGGGGCCGGCGACCTGCTGTTCTGGCCGAACTCGGACCGGACCCGGGCCGAGATCATGGCGGCGGTGCCCCATGTGCCGATCGAGGACGGGTTTCGGGCCAATTATCACTACTGCAACCTGATGTTCGTGGTGGCGGGCGAGGTCATCGCCAGCGTGTCGGGAACGCCGTGGGAGGCCTTCGTCCAGACCCGCATCCTGGACCGGGTCGGCATGACCGAAACCGTGCCCTTCACTTCGATGGCCGAACCGGCAAGGTCCGCCCTGCCACACGGGCGGGTCGGGCCGCCGCTGCGCTATCAGGGGGTGATGACCCTGTTGAGCGACAGTATCGCCGGCATCTGGAACTGGGATTCGGCGGGGGCGGCAGGCGGCTTCTGCACTACCGCCGCCGACTGGGCGAAATGGATCGCAATGCGGCTGGCCATGGGGGCGCTGCCCGACGGGACGCGGCTGTTCTCGGAGGCGCGGGCGGTGGAGATGTGGCGGCCCAACATCATCGTCGGCTCCTCGCCCGGGCCGACGGCGGAGCTGCCGGGGCGGGCCATCGCCTCGACCTACGCCATGGGCTTCCAGGTCCAGGACTATCGCGGCGAGCGGCTGATCAGCCATGGCGGCGGATCACCCGGCGGGATTTCGGCGACGGTGCTTGTCCCGGGCCGCAACACGGGCTTTGCCATCCTCTCGAACGCCGAGGAAAGTTTCCTGCTGCGGGCGCTGCGCAGCGGTATCGCCGACATCGTGATGGGCAATGCCGGCTTTGACTGGATCGCGGATTCGAAACGGCTGGAGGCCGACGGCACGGCAAAATCCCTCGCGGCGGCGGTCGAGATCGATGCGAAACAGGCGGCGGGTACGGCCCCGTCCCTGCCGCTGTCGGCCTATGTCGGCACCTGGCGCGACCCGTGGTACGGCGACATCGTGATCGAACCGCGCGCCGGCGGCCTGTGGCTGAGGTTTACGCGGACGTCGGCCCTGCAGGGGCCGCTGGAAGCTTATGACGGTGAGACGCTGCGCACACGCTTTCCCGACAAGCGCGAGGAGGACGCCTTCATCACCTTCGCGCTCGAAGAGGGCCGGCCGGTGCGGGCGACGATGAAGGGGGTCAGCCCCGACATCGATTTCTCCTACGACTATCAGAACCTGAGGCTGGTGAGGGTCTAGCGCCTTGGATCCAGCAGCACGCCCGACACCGTCGCCGCCAGCACGCGCGCCGCGAAGGGCAGGCGAGCCAGCTTGCCCAGCACATGGTCGCGGACCCACGGCAGGAGCTTTCCGTCGTCCTGATAGAAGGGGGTGAAGCCGATCGACAGGCCTTGATAGAGACGGATATGCCAGCGGCGGATCCGGGCATAGGCCATCAGGGCCTCGTCAAGCTCGGCATGGGTGTCAAGCGCCCCGGCGAGGGTGAGCGCGTCCAGCAGGCCCATGTTCACGCCCTGACCCAGTTGCGGGCTGGTCGAATGGGCGGCGTCGCCGACGACGGCCAGCCGCTCGGCGACTGGCAGCGGCAGGGTGTGATGGGCGTAGCGGGCCAGGGTCAGGGCCTCTGCGTCGGGGATGGTCTCCAGCACGGGCGCGACCTCGGGCCACAGGCTGCGAACCTCCGCCTTCCAGACCTCCATGCCGGCAGACAGCCATCGGGGATGCCCGGCATGCTTCAGGCTCCAGAAGAAGGTCGCCAGCCGATCGGGGCTATCCGGACGGGCCCCGGAGGGCAGGACGCCGATCATCCGCGAGGCCCCGCGATAGACCTGTTCCAGGGCTGTGGGATCGAACGGATCGCCCGGCCACGGAACGGTGGCCCAGAGCGCCCCCCAGTCCAGTTCATGGTGCCGGCCGCCTTGGCGAGCCAGCAGGTCGCGGGCGATGGGGGAACGGGCACCGGAGGCGTCGACGACCAGATCAAAGGCGGGTCCGGTCTCACCCCGGGCGTCGGTCAGGCGGCCGTCGGAGGCCGAGACCACCTCATGGTGGGTACGGAAATCGACGCCCTCGGCGAGGCAGGCCTCATGCAGGACATGGAAGATGGCCGCGCGATGGACGCCGAGCGCCTGCAGGCCGTCGGGACGGGGCGATTTCAGGTCGGCGTATCTGACGTCGAGTACGATGCGGCGACGGCGCGCTTCCCGCCCGAAGACGTGACCCAGCGGCTGGCCCAGCGCCGCGACCCGGGGCGTCAGGCCCAGCCGGTCGAGCACATGCAGGCCGGTGGGCTGGAGCATGAAGCCCGCGCCAAGGGGACGAGGCTGGTCGAAACGCTCATGCACCACAACCCTGCGGCCCTGTCGCGCCAGCATCAGGGCGAGCGCCAGGCCCGTCGGCCCGGCCCCGGCGATGGCGACGCTGGCCGGCCCGACCACCCTCAGGCCGGGACCAGTTCGAGCAGGTCGAGGTTGGACTCGGCCTGGGGCCAGGGGATGACCAGCCGCCAGCGGCGGTCGCCGATCCGTTCCAGAACGGCGACGAGGTCGCGGTCGGGGCGCTGGCCGTAGGAGTTGGCGGGCGGCTCTGCGGCCAGGGCCATGGACCCCAGCATGACCATGTGGCGGTCGTTCTCCGGGAACAGCAGCCCCGAGGGACGCTGGGATCCGGTGGTCTTGGCGAATTTGAGGCCGCGCGGGGTCGCCTCGATGCGGCAGTCGAACCAGCCATAGACGACAGAACCGAGGCCCGCCTCGCCGCCCTGGGAGCCCAGTTTGACGGTGCGGCAGCGATAGTCGCCGGGCGGCGGGGCGACGTCGCGCCGGGCCGCGCCGGGATCGATCAGGGCCCCGAGCGGGGCCAGATCCCCCGATCCGGGCTGGCGCCGCGCCTGTTCCAGCGCCAGCCGCCAGGCGGCGTCGCGCCGGGTGTAGCGATCGCGGTCAATGGCGGTGACGATGCTGCGCCAGTCGCGTAGCACGGCTGCGCCGGGAGCCGAGGGGGGCGGTGACGGTGGGGGCGGTGGCACCGAGGCGCAGGCGGAAAGCAGAAGGATCAGGGCGAGGACCGGGATGCGCATGGATCCATGGGGGCCCCAGCCCCAGCCGGGCGTCAAGGGGTCAGGCGATCATGACCGTGCCGAGCAGCAGTTTTGCGCCGCGCTGGCCGAGGATGATGTTGGTCGCGGACTGCAACTGGGCAGCCAGCCGCTCGATGTTCGGCACCCGGCCGGGCAGCAGGGCGTTGGCTTCGCGCTGGACGAGGATGTTGAACACCGCCCGCATGCGCGGCTGGGACTGCTGAGCGCGCAGACGCAGCGCGGCGTCGGGCACATCCACCCCGGTCTCGACCGTCATGACGCCGCGCCGGCCGTCGGAGCGCACCGTGGTCGCGGTGACGACGGGGTAGCGGAGGTAGGATTCGGTGGGCGCGGCCGCGCCTCCTTTTCCGCCGGCGGCCAGGGCGGGGGTGGCGGCGAGGGCCAGCGGGGCGATGAGAAGGGCGCGACGATGCATGGGATATCCATGCCACGGCGACGCTTAAGGTCGGGTTACGGCGCCACCGGCAATCGTGAGTCCCGGGCGGGTGTCGACGGGGCCGGTCACGGCGCTCAGCCGTGATCGGAACGTCCGCTTTCATGCACGACGACATGGCCGAACGTCGATCCTTTCCAGCCGATCAGATTGTGGATCAGGGCCGAACCGGATGCGTTGCAATGTTTGGCGGCCAGCGCGCGCCCTTGCGGGCTACTTAGGTTGTTAGTAACTACTCGCTTTTTTGAGGTACTGGCTCGCTAATGGCACGCAAGAATCTCCCCGCCGCCCAGCGCCGCGACATGACGGTGGAGACGGTCGTTGACCTTGCTGCCACGATCAATCCGGCAGAAATCACAACCAGTCAGATCGCCCAGCACATGGGCTTGTCCCAAGGGGCGCTCTTCCGGCACTTTCCCACCAAGGACGCCATCTGGGGGCAGGTCATGGTCTGGACCACGGACCAGCTTTTCCAACGCCTGGACAAGGCTTCGGCAGAGGAGGTGCCGCCCTTGTCCGCCCTTGAGTCGATGTTCATGGCCCATGTCGCGTTCGTGGTCGCTCGACCGGGCGTGCCCCGGATCCTGTTCGGCGAGTTGCAACGTACGGGCGATACGGTCGCCAAACGAGGCGCGCGGGCGCTGATGGACAGCTATCGAACCCGCCTGATGACCCATATCGACCGCTGCAAAGTCGATGGTGCCCTGCCCGCCGATCTGGATACCGAAAGCGCGGCACTACTGTTCGTCGGAACGATCCAGGGGCTGGTGATGCAGGCTATGATCACCGGGAATTTTGCGGCCATGCAGATCATGGCCGGCCGGGTGTTCGACATCTACCTCAGGGGCATAAGGGCGCGGACATGAGATTTACCCTGCCTGGCAACCGCCGGACGTGGATGTTGATCGCCGTCCTGACGTCACTGATCCTGGCGTTCGCCTATGTTGCGCTGCGCTCGGGTCCGCTTGCGCCGGTATCGGTCACCCTGGTAACGGTCGAGGGACGGGCGATCTCGCCATCGCTGTTCGGCATCGGTATCGTTGAGGCGCGCTACACACACCGCGTCGGCCCCACCACGGCGGGGCGGATACTCAGTCTACTGGTGGATGTGGGAGACCCTGTCGTGGCGGGCCAGCCACTCGCCGAGATCGATCCGATCGACCTCGATGAACGCATCACCGCGCAACAGGGCGCAGAAGGTCGCGCGGCGGCGTTGGAACGCACGGCGCAGGCACAACTCGCCGACGCCGATGCGCGGGTGCAACTGGCTCGGCTCCAGGCGGGTCGGGCCGAACAGTTGTTCGCTGGCGGTTGGACAACCCGGGCGGCGGTCGATGTTCGGCACCAAGAACTGCAGGTGGCGCAGGCCGGGTCGGCGGCGGCGCGGGCCAATGTCGTGGCCGCGTCTCAGGACCGCCAGCGGACCAGCGCGGAACGCGCGGCGCTCGTTCGTCAAAGATCCAATCTGCGCCTTGTCGCGCCCGCAGATGGACTAGTCGTCCGCCGAGCGGCAGAACCAGGAACGACGGTTGTGGCCGGACAGGCCGTCGTTGAAATCATCGATCCCACCAGCCTCTGGATCAACACGCGCTTCGACCAGACCCTGTCAACAGGTCTCAGGCCTGGCTTGGGGGCACAAGTTGTGCTCCGCTCGCGGAGCGGAACCCCGATCGAGGGGCGCGTCATCCGCACCGAGCCCCTCGCCGATGCAGTCACCGAGGAACTGCTGGCCAAAGTTGGTTTCGAGACCAGGGACCTGCCGCCCGTCGGAGAGCTGGCAGAGGTTACAGTGACCCTGCCGCCCACAGCCAGAACGCTGACCGTACCCAACGCTGCCGTTCACCGTATCGAGGGTGAGACCGGCGTCTGGGTCGTCAGCGACGGCAGGCCTCGTTTTCGCCCTGTCACGACAGGGGCCACCGATCTCGCGGGTACGGTCCAGGTGTTGGACGGCCTCGAACAGGGCGAGCAGGTGGTGGTCTACAGCCAGCGCAGCCTGACGGCCCGAACCCGAATTCGCATCGTTGACCAGCTCGCCGGCGGCCGGAGATGATCAGCCTGGCGGGGCGTGACATCCTTCATGACTGGGGGAAATTCGTTTTCACCGGTATCGGGCTGGGACTGCTCATCGGCGTCACCCTGACAATGGCCGGCGTTTACCGCGGTATGGTTGATGACGCACAGGCGATGCTGGACAACAGCGGCGCGGACCTTTGGGTGGTGCAGAAGGACACACTCGGTCCCTATGCCGAACCCTCAAGCATCCCCGACGATATCGACCGATCGATCCGCACCATGCGCGGGGTCGCGCGGGCCGCCAACGCTACCTACCTGACCATGCAGATCGATCACGCTGGAAACGATGTCCGGGTCATGGTGGTCGGCATCAATACCGCGTCGCCCGGCGAACCGGGCCAGCCGCCGTATCTGGTCGGCGGGCGTCAGATCGTTCGCGGCCACTATGAGGCGATCGCCGATGTGAAGACCGGCTTTCGTTTGGGCGATTTCGTCCAGGTGCGGCGCAATGGCTACGAAATCGTGGGGCTGACCAGCCGTATGGTGTCTTCGGGCGGCGATCCCATGCTGTTCATTCCCCTGAAGGACGGCCAGAAAGCGCAGTTCCAGAGGGACGGTGACGCGATTATCCGTCAGCGCGCTCGCACAGCACAGAACCCGGCGCTCAACCCGCCCGGCAATCCCGGCGTGATCGATGCCGTGACCGCCACACAGGCCAGCAACCTCTATGTGAACGCGGTTCTGGTGCAGGTCGAGCCGGGCTTCAGCCCCGATCAGGCGGCCGCAGCCATGCGGCGCTGGCAACGGCTGACCATCTATACTCGAGCCGAGATGGAAACGATCCTGGTCGACAAACTGATCGCAACCTCGGCGCGCCAGATCGGGATGTTCCTGGTCATCCTGGCCATCGTCAGCGCGGCGATCGTCGCCTTTATCATCTACACGCTGACCATGGGAAAAATCCGGGAGATTGCTGTACTGAAGTTGATCGGCACGCGCAACCGGACCATCTCGTTCATGATCCTGCAGCAGGCGCTCGGACTCGGTCTGATCGGTTTTGTCGTCGGCAAGATTGCCGCGACGGCATGGGCACCGGTTTTTCCCAAATATGTGCTGTTGCTGTCGAGCGACTCCCTGCGCGGCTTCGTGGCGGTGATGGTGATCTGTGCGGTCGCAAGCCTGCTCGCCATCCGCGCCGCGCTCAGGGTCGATCCTGCGGAGGCGATCGGTGGCTGACGGCATCCGCATC